>Ga0302181_10001718_pt1 | contig 16039 bp, 7 predicted proteins | sample I_Palsa_E3_3_FD_198786 | JGI IMG/M metagenome (GOLD analysis project Ga0302181, IMG submission 198786) | Peat permafrost microbial communities from Stordalen Mire near Abisko, Sweden - I_Palsa_E3_3 | ecosystem: Environmental > Terrestrial > Soil > Palsa > Peat permafrost | place: Sweden: Abisko...
CGATCGACGCGCCCCCGGTCGAGCACGCGGACCTCACGAAGGCGGCCGGGACCAGCGACGACGAAGACGAGGCCGTGTCCGCGCTGGTCGGCGGCAAGTCGTTGTGGACGGCCCGCGTTTCGGCACGGAGCCGGATCAGGCCGGGTCAGCCGACTGAACTCGCCGTCGACACGCACCACCTGCACTTCTTCGACCCGGACAGCGGACTGTCCATCGGGCACCCGCAGGCAGCGGTCGCGCTGGTCGAGCCATGAAGCGATCACACCACAGGGCAGCACCATGTCCGTGACTTGCAGCACCAGCCGGGCGGACGGTCGGCGTAACCGCTCCCACCGCCCGGTCCGTGGACCAAGCCCGGTGCGCACGGACGCATAGGGGACGACGGCGGTGCGGGGCGGAGTCTCGTACGGCGTATGTGCTGGTCAGCGACGTGCGCCTCGGATAGGAGTGACGGGCTGTAAAACCGTCGGCTCAGCCTACGTTGGTTCGAACCCAACACCTGCCACATCCTGGGGAAACGGCCCGATAGCTGCGGATTCTCGGCTATCCGGGCCGTTTTCTTCTTGTCCCGCCGTGTGCCACCCTGTAGCGCTGTAGGTCCCTGTGTCGCGGTGTCCACGGACATATAGCGGACGGCGTCCGGCCGCCAGGACGGTCGGTGTGCACCGTCGGCTTTCCACGGACGGCCACGGACGGGCTGCGCCGGTCGCGGGTTCCGGCTTGACGTGAGCCGCTGAGTCGAGCGTGCATTCCCGTACACACGGCCTGCCGGCCCCGGTGATGTGCCGGGGACGGGGCGGCGCTGCGGGCGGGACGGTCACGGTCGCGGTCAGCGCGAGGGACGGTCTTGTCCGCGCGGAGGTGACCGATCGCAGCGGCCCTGAGGTGCCGGAGCTTGACTCTGCTGGCCGGGATGCGGAAGGCGGCCGTGGGCTTCAGCTCGTTGCGGGCCTCGCGGCGCGGTGGGGGTGGCGGCAGCATGGCGGGCGGACGGTGACCTGGTTAGAGCTGCGGCAACCATCAGCGAGCGGGATAGATGACGTCTAGTTCGCTGTGGGCCTGGTCCTCACATCTGCGACTGGCTCTCATCTGTTGAGAGCCAGTCATGTACCTGCCGTGTACCTGCACCGGTTACGCGCCGGATCACGAGGCTACGAGACGCCTGGTCGGCTGGTCTGAACCCGGTTGTCAACGGCATCTGAAAACTGGATCTGGCCCGTATTTCGTGACGGTAACGAGCCCCTGCGGGTGTAGTGCGGCCTGAGTGACGGTGCTGCCTGTTCTGGCCGGTGATCGGTGTGTCGGCTAGGGAAACAAAGGGACTCCTGGTAGATCGGCGGTTGTCGAAGCCAGCCGTCTTCCCAGGAGTCCGCCGTGTCATTGTCGCAGGTCAGAGGGTGCTTGTCATGCCAGCATGGGATCAGCCCGGAGGTGCTGCTGCCGCATCTGGCCGGGGTGATCGTGGAAGCGGCCGAGCTGGCAGGCGGCTTGCTGCTCATCTGGGCGCGCGCTCGCGCTGAGCATGGCGTGTGCCCGCGGTGCGGCCGGCCCTCGGGGCGGGTGCACAGTACGTACGGGCGGCGGCTGGCCGACGCGGCGATCGGCGGCCGGCGGGTGCTGATCCGGCTGGCGGTGCGCCGGTTCTTCTGCGGCAACCCGGACTGCCCGAAGAAGACGTTCGCCGAGCAGGTCGACGGGCTGACCTCGCGGCGGGCCCGGCGGACCCCGCCGCTGGCGCGGGCGCTGACCGCGATCGCGCTGGCCCTGGCCGGGCGGGCCGGTGAACGGCTGGCCGCGCTGCTGGACCTGGTAACCAGCCGGCCCAGCCTGCTGCGGCTCGTCATGGCGCTGCCCGATCCCGCGCCCGGGCCGGTGCGGATGCTCGGGGTCGATGACTTCGCGTTCCGCCGCGGCCGGGACTACGGCACCGTGCTGGTCAACGTGGAAACGGGTGAGCCGGTGGACCTGCTGCGCGACCGCGAGGCGGACTCGCTGGAGAAATGGCTGAAGGAGCACCCCGGGACCGAGGTGATCTGCCGGGACCGGGCCGGCGCTTACGCCGACGGCGCCCGCACCGGCGCCCCGGACGCGATCCAGGTCGCTGACCGCTGGCACCTGTACCACAACCTGTGCGAGCACGTGGAGAAGGCGGTCACCCGGCACCGGGACTGCCTCAAAGAACCTGAGCCGGAACCGGCGGAACCGCAAGAGCCGGCGGACGCCGGTCACGCTGGAGCTGAGCTGGTACAGCTCGCGGGGGACACGGCGGCTCAGCGGGCGGAGGACTCCGTCCTGGCCAGGCGGACGAAAGAGCGCTACGAGCTAGTGCAGGCCCTGCGCGCGCAGGGCCTGGGCATCAAGCCGGTCATGCGCCAGACCGGACTGGCCAAAGAGACTGTACGGCGCTTCTACCGCGCCGTCACCGTCGATGAGCTGCTGGCCAAGACCAGGGACGGCCGGCCGTCGCTCCTGGATGACTATAAGCCCTACCTGCATCAGCGGTGGAACGAGGGCTGCACCAACGTCCGGCAGCTGCACGCTGAGCTCCGCGACCGCGGCTACCGCGGCGGCTACGGCACCATCCGCGACTACGTCCAGCCGTTCCGCGACCTCAGCACCGCCCCGCCCGCCGTCCCGGCGCCGCCGAAGACCCGCGACGTCGCGAGCTGGATCCTCCGCGACCCGGACGACCTCGATGACGAGGAGAAGAGCACGCTCGCGAAGATCCGGGACCGCTGCCCGGACCTGGACGTCCTCGCCAGGCACGTTACCGAGTTCGCCAAGATCCTCACCGGCCTGCACGGTGACCGCCTCGACGACTGGATCACCGCCGTGGAAGCTGACGACCAGCCCGACCTGCATTCCTTTGCCCGCGGCCTCAGACACGACCACGACGCCGCGGTCAACGGGCTCACCCTGCCGTGGAGCTCAGGCGTGGTCGAAGGCAACGTCAACCGGATCAAGATGCTCAAACGCCAGATGTACGGCCGCGCCAGCTTCCCGCTGCTCCGCAAGCGAGTCCTGCTGGCGACTTGAGGGGCTCGTTACCATCACGAAATACGGGCCAGATCCAGATCCAGTATTCAACTTCCGCCGACAGGGGCGGAAGCGGCATCATTGTCCACCGTGAGCACGAAGAAGCAGAAGAAGGTGGCCGCGAAGCGGAAGAAGGCTGCGGCAGCGGTGAGGGCCCGGACCAGGCAGGTGACCGGGACGCAGCTGCCTCGGCCGCGGGTGACCGAGTTCGCTGCGGTCGCGGTCGTGCCCGTCCTTCCGGGGGCCTCTGACAAGCCAGCGGGATCACCGGGTCCCTACGACATCGTCTTCATCCTATTAGTTCCGGGTGTGAGCAGCGTCACGACAAGCCTTGACTTCGACGCTGTCGTCGCCGGCGGTGACTCGCTCCTGCAGGGTGCTGGCTTGCACGTGCAGCTCGAGTCTTCGGACGGGCAGGCGCTGCATACCGCTCGCATCGTCCCGAATAGAAGTGGTCGCCTGGCGCAGATCCGCCTCATGGTCACGGCCGATGATTTCTCGTCTGCCGAGAACGAGGCGTTCGATGCTGTGATGCCGACGCTCAGCAGAATCGCGTTCGAGGCGGACACTCCGCTTGAGGTCACTGCCATTTCGCTGACCGAGCGAGTTACACAGACCAGGCAACTGCGCACCACGCTTATCGGGGCAGTTCAGCCCGCCCCGGAGATCGCGGGGACCACGACGCCGGAGCTGCGGATGTTCTTGGCTGCCTACCGCGAGGGGCTGAACGGGAACTCGCCGCTCTACCAGGCACTGTCGTTCTACAAGATCATTGAGGGCGCTACCAAGTTCCACACGAACAGAGTGCGCGCGGCGACGAGGCGTGGCGAAGCCGCGCTGGTAGATCCGATGGCGCGGCAGCTTCCAGCCGATCCCAAGGATTTGACGGACGTGGCCGAGTGGGGACGCGACAACTTCGCGCCGTATCTCGGGAAGAGTTTCGCCGAGATACGGGACGCGGTGACGGACACCATCCGCAACGCCGTTGCACACATCTCACCGAACATGGGCCTTCGTATCGCCGACTACGCTGCCGATATCCAAGCCTGCCGGGCCATCACGCCGGTGCTGCGCTACGTGGCACGGGACCTTATCCACGAGGAACTCGGGGGAGTGTCCGGTGCCGACCCGTCTGCAAGCAACCCGGCGGCGTAGGTCCTATCGCGACCGACGAGCAAGAGCCCCGCTGGGCAACTCGACCAGGCCGCAAATGTGTTGAGGCGCACCGGCAGATCGAATGCGTCCGAGTGCTGCCAAGTGGCCCTGCCGCCCGAACCGTGTGCGGCAGGCCTGCGAGAAGCAGTTCGGTCACGAATACCCGCCCGCCACAGAGACCTAGCTGACGGGGACGGCCGCGGTAGCCCAGACATCTTCAGGGACGAGCGGGCAAGCTCAGGAGTGCATGGTGGTCCCCGGTCTACCGGCCGAATTTCCCCGTTCTCCGCTTCGAATCCCACCGGTCAAGTTGGTGGAGCGCATTCTTGCCGTAACCAATACTCGCCATGGCTGCTTTGACCTGGGCCAGTGTCAGGCCGGTCTCCGCTAGGTCGTACAGCAGCGTGGGTAGGCGAGTCTCGGTATAAGCTATTCTGTCCCATTCGTTGTTGCCACATACATCTAGGTCGTCCAGCAGGTCGGCTTGCTCAGGAGTGAAGCCTTCCCAGGAAAGCCGGGCGGTTTCTTGGTCACTCATCGGAACTACCCGGGTGCGTACCGTGCCATGCTTGCTCGCATCCAGCGTGAAGCACTCCGCAAAGGGGCGCCCGTAGGACCGCTGCTCGATACATCCAAGTAGCGCAGCGTGTGCTTGCAGTGCCAGTGCATCGGATTCGCCACGAACGCCGACGACGGCTAACCATGACCCGTACTTTGGCCGCTCCACGTGGCAACAGCCCCGCTCTGCTGGAAGCCGCTTGGACCGTCGTGGAACACGCCGCCACAATGCAAAACCGTGACCTGCACGTTTGCTGCTGCGGATATATGTTCCTCGACCTCCGCGGACTGGCGTCTCCAAGGGAGTCAAGGAAAGTTTTACGTACCCCTTGCCAAGGTGGTTTTACCAGGGGCAGAGCACCTGCTGAAGATGCTTTCGCAGGTCACAACGCCTTTCTGGTAGTGCCGGTGCCGGTGGCCGAGCGTGGTACATAGTGGCACATCGCCTAACGTTCGTGGCGTGGCGTTATGCGCTGGTGCCCCGGACGGGCTGTTGCTTTCAGTCTCAGCCGCGACGGCGATCCTGCGTTGGTTAGGGTGCGTGCCGGCGCGGGCTGACGGGAGTGCTGCATCTCGACGACAATGTCGGCGCCTCCCATCGACTCGCGTATCAGGTCTGGCGGATGATCTTGTCGTGGTAGCGGTGGCTACTGCGGCGTAAGTGCGTTTTGCCTCGTCAGGCAGGTGCAAGGAGAGCATGATTACGATGGCCAGTACGGGCTAGGCGATTTCACGACTGGAAACTGTCCGGCTCAATCGCATTCCTCTATCGTTGTCTCAGCGAAGTTGTCGATGAGATCCCTGTAGGAAAAGAGCGACGTTGTTCCCGATCAATCGCAGTATGAAGCGGAGCGCTGAGATCGGCACCGGCATGGATACCATCTCGTGAGCGGCCTGCCCCCGGGTAAGGCGGCCGGGCTGGGGGCCGGGGACAGGGCTGGGCAGTCGGTCACCGGCAGCGTCGTGGTGGGGGATGTCATCCAGCTCGCAAACGTCAGCGGGAGCGTTGGGGTCACATTGACCCGGCCGCTTTACCGAGTCGAGGGCCTTGCGGCGGTGCGGGGCGGGTTGTCTGTTGACAGGGCCCGCGCTCAACCTTCGCTGTTGCTGTCCGCACGCTACGAGGTAGTGCCGTTCACCGGGCGTGTCAACCTGCTGCAAGAACTGGCCGATTGGCTGTGCGAGGAGACCAGTCCGGTGTCCGTGCGGCTGGTGTACGGCCCCGGTGGGCAGGGCAAGTCTCGGCTAGCTGCTCAATTCGCGCGTCAGCACGGCCGCGGGTGGGCAGTGTGGCAAGCGCGGCAGGCGCCGCCGTCTTCCGATGCGCCAAGGCGCATCGATATCCCAGATGGCGTCGATGGGCTGCTGGTGATAGTGGACTACGCCGAACGTTGGGCGCTGTCCCACCTTCAGGCCTTGATTAGGGACCTGTCCGCACTGGCCGGACATCTGCCTGACGTCGCGTCATTGCGGGTGCTGATGCTGGCACGTTCCTCGGGCTTCTGGTGGAGTGCGGTGGAGGGCTGGCTGGATTCGGATTGCGACATCCCGGCAGCAGCGCTCAGCCTGCCGCCCCTTGGAAGCGAGGTCAACCGGGACGCGATGTTCGCCAGCGCCAGAGACCGCTTTGCCGATGCCATGCAGGTGAGCGGTTGCCATGTTGTCGGATCACCGAATGGACTGAGCGAACCCGCGTTCGGGCAGGTGCTGACCGTGCACATGGCAGCTCTGGCGGCCGTCGACGCGCATTATCACGGCGCGTCCGCACCTGGTGACCCCGCGCGGATCTCGGCCTACCTGTTGAAGAGGGAACGCGGTCACTGGCAGCAATGGCATGCTCGCGCCGAGGACGCGTTGGGCACCCCACCGCAGGCTCTCGGCCGCACGGTGTATCTGGCGACCCTCGCCGGGCCGCTAGCTCATGCCAGCGGCATCGAGGCGCTCGAACGGGTTCAAATCGCTTCCCTTGTCGAGAACGCCAATCAGATTCTCGCTGATCACCAGCAGTGCTACCCGCCTGAAGACCCGGCCACAGTGCTGGAACCGCTGTACCCCGACCGGCTCGGCGAAGACTTTCTCGCACTTACCACACCCGGGCACGCAACCGGCGAAACATCGGCAGGCATGGCGGACGCCTGGGCAAGTACCGCAATATCCCGGCTTCTAGGACCACTCCCCGGTGAGGAACTGGCGCATGCCTGGACGCGCTCGGCAATCACTGTCCTGATCGAGACCGCCCGGCGCTGGCCTCACATCGCCTCCGGTCAGCTGTACCCATTGCTACGCGATTACCCGCAGTTGGCTTTGCAGGCTGGCGGTACATCACTGGCCGCGCTCGCTGCCTTGGACGACATCGACCCGGCTCTCCTAGAGGCTATTGAAAGCCATTTCCCCCACCACAGGCACGTCGATCTTGACATAGGCATGGCTGCGGTCACGGAGCGTCTCGCCAAGCATCCGTTTGCCGACCCGGCCAAACAAGCACATCTATACCACAACTTTGCCCGCAGACTGTCTTGGGTAGGTTTGTATCAGCGAGCAGTGATTGCTACGCAGGACGCTCTCTCCATATACCGACGGCTCGCGTTGGACAACCCAGCCTATAGAAGTGGTGTCGCCGAAGAGCTACGTAGCCTCGGCAACGATTACTCGGACATGGGATGGCGCGATGAAGCACTGACCGCCACCCAGGAGGCCCTCTTCATATACAGGGGGCTAGCTCAGGCCAACCCAACCGCTTTTGAGCCTGATCTCGCCATGACGCTGGTCGGCCTTGGCAACAGGTTGGCACAGGTGGGCCGACGGGAGGAAGCGCTGACCGTGGCCTGGGACGCCGTCTCGGTGTACAGGCGACTGGTACACTCCGAGCCAGCCACCTATGGACCCGAGCTCGCCGCGTCGCTGACCAATCTCGGCAGCCGATTGTCAGCTATTGGCCGACTGGAGGAAGCGCTGACCGTGGCCCATGACGCGGTCTCGGAGTACCGGCGAATAGTGGAAGTGAACGCGGCCGCATACGAGCCCGAGTTGGCAGCTTCTCTGATCAACCTGAGTTCAGAGCTGACAAAGGCACGGCGGCACCAGGAGGCGCTAGCAGCAATCGAAGATGCGATAGGGATCCTGCAGCGCTTGGCGCAAGTCAACCCGGGTGCCCATGAAGGGAGTCTCGCTGCCTCGCTGAGCAGTCTCGGTTACCAGCTATCAGAAATCGGACGGCGGAGGGAGGGGCTGGCCGCCTTCCAGCATGCGGCAGAGATCCAGCGACGGCTGGTGCGGGATAACCCGAGCGCATACGAATCAAGTCTCTGCAGTACGCTCAGCAAGCTCGCCTTCTGGTTGTCGCACGCCGAGCGTCCAGAGGAAGCGCTAGCCGCCGCACGGGACGCGGTAATGCTCAGGAAAATGCTGACGCGAGAATATCAAGCCACCCTCGATCCAGACCTCAATAATTCGCTGATTCACCTCGCCCTGGCATTGATGCTGCTCGACCAGAATGAGGAAGGACTGACCGTCCTTGAGGATGCTGTCGCCGTGAGCCGTCGGCTGGCCCAGGCCAGCCCTGCCATATACGAATCCGATCTCGCTCACTCGCTGAGGAGCCTCGGCGACGGATTGACGATGCTTGGCCGGCGTGAAGAGGCGCTGACCGCCACCGAGGAAGCTGTCGCCGTGTACCGTCGCTTGGCCCAGGCTAATCCGGCTATCTACCAACCCGACTTCGCCGGGTCGCTGAGCAGCCTCGCCGGCAAGCTGTCGGAAGCGGGGAGAAACGAGAAGGCTTTGGTCGCCGTCAAGGACGCAGTGGAAATCTGGCAGCAGCTAGCGCAAGCGTCCAACGCCCATGAAGCTGACCTCGCCGGGGCACTGACCGACCTAGCCGATCGATTGGGCAAGGTGAGCCAGTCGGAAGAGGCAGTAGCCCCTGCCCGACGCGCGGTGGAGATCTGGCAGCGGCTAGCGCAGGCCAACCCCGCTGCGTACGAGCAGGGCCTAGCCAAGTCCCTATGCACGCTTGGACCGGCGCTTATCCTGTTGAGCCAGTGGGACGAAGCACTCAGCGTTACTCAGGAGTCCGCCACTATTCACCAGCGCCTAGTTCAAGCTGGTCTTGACGCCCACTTGCCTGATCTCGCCGCCCGCGTGTCCGATCTAGCAGTGTCGCTCTCGCTTTTCGCTGATCTACGAGAAAAACTGCGGACCCAACTAGGCGATGCCTTCGCCGCGATCAGCCACGCCGTTTTGCTATACCGGCTGCGAGCAGAGCGGTCCCCTGAATACCTCATACCACTAAAGAATGCTATCAAGGTGGCCACGAACATTCTCGCCGCCCTGGGGAGGTCGGACGATGCCATGTTTCTAGCTCAGCTGATAGAGATGGGGGAGATAGTCGAGGCGGCACAGCTGATCGAGAGAATAAGCGTTTCCTAGCGGCAGCTGCGAACTCCTGGCGCAGGTCAAGGTGCCCCGTGCCAACTTGCGGCGGCGTCAAGGTAACCCAGACGTCAGTGGAGCCTTATTAGTTGCGCTCTTCCCTCGCGTGCCTGACCGGTGGCATGATGTCAGAACGTGGGAGTGGAGTTATACGGTGCGTCGAAGTTCGGGCTGGATCTGGGGTGGGCGTGCCATCGCCTTGCTGACGATGGCTGCACTAGCTGGCTATCTGTTCATTGCCGGCTTGGGTAAGGCGGATGAAATCGCCGGGGTTCTGGGTCTGCTCGTTGCGGTTCTCGCACTGGTGGCACCCTATCTACTGCCTCCAGGCGAAAGTTCTTCCGTACCCTCGGCGGATCAGAGCGCAGGAGAGTCGTCTGTCCAGTTGGTAGCAAAAAGCGTTGTCCGCGGTCGCCTCACCCAGCTGCGAGTTGCCCGTGCGCCGGGAGCGGACAAGTCCGCTGCCGTGACGCCCGAGGCTCCTGCGGCTGCAGGCAGTTCGGCGCCAACCAGGTCTGCCGGGCAGCACGTCACCGAGACGTCGGTGGGAGGCGATCTGACGCAGATCGATGGTGCCGACGGTGACGTGATCATCGGATGAGCGCTAGCTGCACGCCTCGCCGACAGGCGTCTGGTGCCGCTCCGCGATCAACGGCCGACTCGGAGCCGAGATCTATCCTCTGGGCGCTCAGGTTGTCGTATAGAGGCTGAGTGCAGACGCCGCTCCGGCGATTTACCCGCAGCGACCCTCATGAGCGCGGCGTGGTCGTCGTGGAACACAGCACCACAGCACAACCCTGTGGCCTGCAGATTCGCTCCCAGAGATACGTGTAGCGCGCACATGAAGGTGATGCATTGTCAAGGGAGTCGCCTGAGTTCAACCGGAAGGTGCCTGGCTACGCATCCAGAACTGGCGGATCTGATTGGTCCGTTGAGGCTAGGCGATCGTTTGACCGTCCGCGCCGATTCGGCGATCGGCGCCATTCGCCCGATGCCAGCACCGAGCCGCCATCCACCCTGCGTGACAGCCATCGTCCAGGCATGAGCGCCAACAACCGGGCAAATCATTAGGCGTCATTTTCACGGAGCCGTCGCCGCGAAGCAGACGATCATGGTCTCAGCCGTGTTCAAAAAGATGACGCCGCGTGTTCATTGCGAGTGAACTCGTAAGTAAGGGTTGGGCTAGTTTCCGGAAAAAGGGGCATACAGCGAGTGGGACGCGAGCGCGGGAGGGGCATTGAGCGGACGGCGTGCGGTTTGGCTGTCCGCCGTTCGGGATCGCTTGGAGCGGGTAGTCCGCACGGGGGATCTGTCGGCGGCGCTGGAACCGGGCGCACTGGCTGAGGCTCGGGGACTTGCCGATGCTTTGGGAAACGACGACTTTGACCTAGAGGCGAAGTATGTGGGCGGCTGGTTCCATTTCTACCGCTGTCTGGCGCTGGCAGAGAGTCGAGGCGGTGAGGACCGGGCAACCGCAATCGAGATGCTCACCCTCTGCTTCATGGCAGGCTTGGAGCCCCTCCCGTCACTGCTGCTCCCTGAGCTTGCCGAGCAGGCCGTTAGTCCCGCTATAGCCGTGCTCCAAGAGGCACTCGAATCCGACGACCGAGACCTGATCTCGGCTACTGCGGAGCTGTGGCAGCGCATTGTGGATGCTACTCCGACCGGCCACCCTGACCGTGGCACACGCATGCACTACCTCGGAATCGCGCTGCGGACCCGGTTCGGGCGCGTGGGCGTGCTGGCGGACCTGGACGCCGGAATCAGGGCTGTCGAAGAAGCAATCCAAACCACCGCCGCCGATCAGCCTGAGTACGCGACCATGCTGTCTGATCTCGGGATGGCACTCCGAGCCCGGTTTGAACGCACAGGCGCCGAATCAGACTTGGATGCCGCCATTGAGGCTAACCAGAAAGCGGTCCAAGCAACTCCTGCCGACGATCCTGAACGGCCGGGGCGCATGAACAACCTGGGGAACGCGCTGCGGAACCGTTTTGTGATGACCAGCTCACTGACGGATCTAGACGCTGCCATCGAGGCAATCAAAGCCGCGGTGAACGCAGCTCCCAGAGGACACCCTAACCGGGCCGGACGGCTAAGCAACCTGGGTGGTGCGCTGCTGAGCCGCTTTCAGCACACCGGGGCAGAGCCGGACCTGGACGCGGCAATCGAGGCTATCGAGACTGCTGTCCGAGCCATACCTGAAGGCTATCCCGGCCGCGCGTCGGTCTTGTCTAATCTTGGGAGCGCCCTGCACGCCCGGTTCAAGCGAACTGGTATCAGAACAGACCTGGATGCGGCGATCGAGGCTGACATGGCCGCAGTGGAAGCTAGTCCGGCCGACCACCCGAGCCTCGCCGCGGTGCTGTCCAACTTGCGTGGCGCGCTGGAGACCCGCTTCGACCTCACTTCCGACCAGGCGGACCTCGACGCACTAATCGAGGTGAGCAGGGCTGCAGTGAAGGCCACGCCCAAAGGCCATCCCAGCCACGCCGGGTGTCTGAACAGCCTGGGAACAACGTTGCAGACCCGGTTCGATCGCACTGGTGTCGTAGCGGATTTGTCCGAGGCGATCGAGGCCACCGAAACGGCACTACAGGTCGCCACAGCCGATAGCCGCGACCGGGCCTTGTATATGTCCAATCTAGGGACTGCTCTGCTAGACCGTTTCAGTCGTGTCGGGACACAGGCCGACCTGGAGGCAGCGATCAAGGCATGCACGGCTGCGGTGGACGGGACCCCGGCCGACCATCCCAACTACGCAGGACGCCTGAACAACATGGGGAACGCGCTGCAAACCCGCTTCAAGCGGACGGGCGCTCTGGCCGACCTGAACGCGGCGATCGCGACCCACCGGACCGTGGTTGAAATTACCCTGGCAGGCGATAGCGAACGGGCCATGTACCTGTCCAACCTGGGCGTCGGACTGCGGGCCCGGTATGGGTGGACCGGCGCGCCGGCTGATCTGGAGGCAGCGATCGAGGCCATGCGAGCGGCGGTGGACGCTACCCCAGTTGGCTATCCCGACCGGGCCGGTTATCTGAACAACTTGGCGGGAGTCCTGCAGACCTGGTTCGGGCGTACGGGTACGCAGGCCGACCTGGACGCAGCGATCGGGGCCCTGGAAGCCGCGGTGGAGGCCACTCCCTCTGGTGACTACCAGCGGGCCGCGTATCTGTCCAACCTGGGCGTGGGGTTGCGGAGCCGGTTTATTCACACAGGGTTGCTTACGGACCTGGACGCGGCGGTGAACGCCAGCCAGGCGGCACTCAAGGCGACTCCTGCTGATCATCCTGATCGTGCAATGTACCTGTCCAACTTGGGTGCCGCGCTGTGGACCCGCCACGAGCGCACGGGTGCACAAGCGGACCTAGATGCGGCGATCGAGGCCATCCAGGCTGGCGTGGCAGCCGTCCCGGCTGGCCATTCTGAACAGACGGCGCACTTGTCTCACCTTGCACTTGTGCTGCGCGCCAGGTTCGAGCGCACCGATGTGCTGGCGGATTTGGAGGCGGCGATCGAGGCCGATCAGGCAGCGGTTAATGCAACTCCGTCCAATCACCCTGAACGGGCCGCGCGCCTAAGTAACCTCGGGCTCTCGCTACGGACCCAGTTCGATCGCACGGGGGCGCAAGCCGACCTGGACGCGGCGATAGAGGCCAGCCGGAGCGCGGTCGAAGGCACTCCTGCTGGTCATCCTGACCGGCCAGCGATGCTATCGAACCTCGGGATCGCGCTGCGGACCCGCTTCGAGCGCACCGGGACAGAAGCCGACCTGGATGCCGCAATCGAGGCCATCGAGGCTGCGGTGCACACCACCCCGCACGACCGTCCCAGCCTGGCGATAAACCTGTCCAATCTTGGATCGGCGCTGTTGCGCCGGTTTGAGCGCACCGGGAACCCGGCGGACCTGGGGGCGGCGATCGAGGCCGGCCGCGCCGCTGTGGCGGCCGTCCCCGCTGATCACTCGAGCCGGGCCGGGGATGTATCGAATCTGGGTGTGATGTTGCGTCACCGATTCGAGCGGACCGGTGATCTGACGGACCTGGAGGCGGCGATCGAGGCCGGCCGCGCCGCCGTGGCGGCCATTCACGCTGACTACGTCAGCCGGGCCCGGCACCTGTCGAATCTAGGGATCTCCCTCCGTGAGCGGTTCGAGCGTACGGCAGACCTGGCGGACGTGGAGGCGGCGATCGAGGCCGGCCGCGCCGCTGTCGCAGCCACCCCCGCTGACCACCCCGAGTACGCGCATTACCAGGCAAATCTGGGGAACGGGCTGCTGGTCAGGTTCGGGCGAACAGGGGACCTAAGGGACCTGGATGAGACTATCGAGATCCTCGAGGCCGGGCTGGACGCCGTGCCGGCTGACCACCCCGACCGCGCCGTGATGCTGTCGAATCTGGGGACCGCGCGACAGACCCGGTATGCGCGCACTCGCGAGCAATCGGACCTAAACGCGGCGATAGGGCGCCTCGAAGCAGCGGTTGCCGCCACTCCGACCGGCCATCCTAGGAGCGCGGGAATATTGTTTAACCTGGGGAATGCGCTGTGGTCCCGGTTCGGATACAGCGCGGCGCAAGGTGACCGGGATGCGGCAATGGCCGTATATGAACGAGCGGCAGAGGTGGATTCGGCTGCTCCGGCTGTCCGTATCCGTGCGGCCCGTGCGGCGGCGCTGGCGGCAGAATCCCGCCCGGGACAGGCAGCCGATCTGCTGGAGAATGCGGTGCGGCTGCTGCCTGAAGTCACTCCACGTCAGTTGAGGCGCAGCGACCAGCAGCACGCAATCGGCGGGTTTGCGGGACTGGCCGGGGACGCGGCTGCTATGGCTCTCGCCGCGCGCGGCACTGACGATGAGCGGGCGCTGCGTGCGCTGCGCCTGCTCGAGGGAGGACGGGCGGTGCTGTTCAGCCAGGTCCTTGACGTCCGCGGTGACCTTACCGACCTGCGGCAGTATCACCCTGAGCTCGCTGAACGATTCGTGAGAGTGCGTGACCTGCTCGACCAATCTGCGAACACCGCCGACCTCGTCGCTACGCCGGTCAGTGACACCGCGCTTCCCACCCCAGCCCTGCGTGCCATAGCAGACCGGCACCAGCTGGCCGATGAACTGGCTACCATCTTGAAGGTCATCCGCGCCAAGGACGGCTTCGCGTCTTTCGGGCTCCCGCCGAGCACCGACGAGCTGCTGACCATGGCTCACCCAGGCCCGGTGGTTAGTTTCAATATCAGCAGGTATGGAAGCGGCGCCCTTCTGCTAACCGAGGACGGCATCACCTACCTGGAGCTGCCCGGCCTCGCCAGAAAAACCGTGATCGAACGCATCAGCGCCTTCCAGCAGGCGCTGGATGCGACCGTCCATCCCGGCAGCAGCAAAGCTGCACAGGACAGATTGTGCGAGGTACTGGGATGGCTGTGGGATGCCGCAGCGGAGCCGGTACTCCACGCGCTCGGCTATCACAGCGCCCCCGCGCCGGGTGCTGCATGGCCTCGGGTCTGGTGGGTGCCCGGCGGCCTCCTCGGGCTGCTTCCCGTCCACGCGGCCGGTTACCACACAGACTCGCCGGGCGGACCAAGACGCACTGTGATGGACCGGGTTATCTCTTCCTACACCCCCACCATCCGTGCCCTGCGCTATGCACGCCAACGCGGCGCCGCACTCGACACGAAGTGCCATGCGCTCGTCGTCGCAATGCCCACCACACCCGGGATTCCTGGGATGCTGCCCAATGTTCCCGCCGAAGTCGCCATGGTCGTGACCCGCCTGCCTGAGCCAGTAGTGCTTATCGAGACCCAATCGCCGGGCATTGACCCCGCGGTTATCGCTGCGGAGGACACTCCGACGAAGGGGAACGTCCTAGCGCGCTTGCCTGACCATCCGATCGCTCACTTCGCCTGCCACGGCGCTACGGACCCCACCGACCCATCAAAAAGCCTTCTCTTGCTGCATGACTGGCAGAGCGACCCGCTCACCGTATCGAGCTTTGCTTCCATCAAACTCGACCAAGCGCAACTGGCCTATCTGTCGGCATGCCGCACCACCTTCACCGGCACCGCAGAACTGATCGACGAAGCTATTCACCTTACTTCAGCGTTCCAACTCGCAGGTTTCCCCCACGTCATCGGCACCTTGTGGGAAATCGACGACCGGCTGGCCCTAGAGGTGGCCGACGGGTTTTACACCGCACTGCACACCGGCTCCGGCGCCCTGGACACCAGTCGAGCCGCTGCTGCACTCCATCAGGCCGTGCGGCAACTGCGCGATGCCCTTCCCGAAATGCCTTCCCTATGGGGCGCTTTCCTTCACGCCGGAGCCTGAGGGAGAGCCATAGCGGTGCCGAACGACTGATCTGCGCGCATCATCGATGCCGGACTAGGGTCGCAAAAAATACAAATATTCGGCGTTATGCGTGGTTTGATCCCATCGACGCACGTTCCATTCGTCGCGATGCGTAATTCCCGGCCTGGCGTAGGGGGAGCTGGATGAGTGGCTGATCATTTGGGTGGCCGACGGGGCCGGTCTTCGGGCCGCGGGCGGTACGCCGGTCCGGGGCGCTGCGCGGCGGCTGACCTGGGCTACCGCGGCCAACTGAGGCAGTTGGGTCGGACCGGGGCGCCCTGCCAGGATTGCTCCTGGTGGGTTTCCCCGGTCCGCCCGCCGCACCCGGCGTGCGACTCTCACCGCACCGGGCGCTCCACGTGTCTTGCCCGCTGGGGTTAGCTGGTTGCCGAGACCGGCTGGGGTGCCCACGGGGCCGGTATTCTGCTGCCGCGGTAGCGGTAGCGGGTGACCGGCACGGCTGACGCGCCGGTGAACCTGACTCCGTTGGCTGCGAACTGCCAGGTCCCGCGCACGCAG
>Ga0302181_10001727_pt1 | contig 15966 bp, 15 predicted proteins | sample I_Palsa_E3_3_FD_198786 | JGI IMG/M metagenome (GOLD analysis project Ga0302181, IMG submission 198786) | Peat permafrost microbial communities from Stordalen Mire near Abisko, Sweden - I_Palsa_E3_3 | ecosystem: Environmental > Terrestrial > Soil > Palsa > Peat permafrost | place: Sweden...
GAGGAGGCGCGGCAGGATCTGCTCCATCAGCCCGCGCAGGACGAGCACGGGATCGGGCTCGGACGCCAGCAGGTCCAGCGCCGGACCGAGCTCGCCGTCCGGGGGGACGACGAGTGCGCCGGCCTCGACCCCGGCCCGCACCGGGAGGCGGTCCCGCCACTGAGCCGCCAGCGAGGCGTGGCGGGGCGCCATCTCGCTAAGAAAGACCCGGACCTCGGCGTCGCTCGGGCCGTCGCCCGCCTCGACCCGGCCGACCGACGCCTTCCCAGCCAGCTCGAAGAGCCGGTTCTCCAACCAGCAGTAGTGGCCGCAGCGCGCGGCCAGCTCGCCGATCGTCCGAAAGCCACTCGTTGCCGGCACGGCGCGTCAGCCGTGGCCCGGCTCGTTCGGAACGGGCGGGCGATAGTGGTTGGTGATCGGCATGCGCCGGTCCTTGCCGAAGGCCTTGGTCGTGATGCGCACGCCCGGTGGCATCTGCCGGCGCTTGTATTCCGCCCCATCGACGAGGCGGACGACCTGGTCGACCACAGCCGGATCGAAGCCCTCGGCGACGAGGTCGGCGGCGGTGCGGTCACCTTCCACGTATCCCTGCAGCACTGGATCGAGCTCCTCGTACGGCGGGAGCGACTGATCGTCACGCTGGTCGGGCCTGAGCTCGGCGGAGGGCGGCTTGTCGAGCACGCTGTCGGGTATCGGGCCGGGCAGTCCTTCCAACACCGCTTGGGTGTTGCGATACCGGCACAGCTCGTAGACCAGTGTCTTGGGCACGTCCTTGATCACGGCGAACCCTCCCGCCGAGTCGCCGTAGAGCGTCGAGTATCCGGTGGCCATCTCGCTCTTGTTCCCCGTCGTGAGGACGATCCAGCCCTTGGCGTTGGACACGCCCATGAGCAGCACGCCGCGCAGCCGGGACTGCAGGTTCTCGTCCGTCAACCCGGACGGCTCACGGCCGAGCACGCCCGCCAGCATGGAGGTGAAGGCGACGTGTGCCTCCTCGATCGGCACCACCCGCAGATCGATGCCGAGAAGCGAGGCCAGCGCGCCGGCGTCATGACGGGACCCGTCGCTCGAATAGCGCGACGGCATGGAGATCCCGTGCACGTGCGCCGGGCCCAGCGCATCGACCGCGATGGTGGCCACCAACGACGAGTCGATGCCCCCCGACAGGCCGATCACCGCCTCGCTGAACCCGTTCTTGCCCAGGTAGTCCCGGGTTCCCAGCACCAGGGCGGCATAGACCTCGGCTTCGTCGGAGAGCGCGGGCGAAAGGGTGGGCCGCAGGACCGGGCGCGCTCCCCCCGGCCCGTCGGGACGAGGGGCCGTGGCCACGACCCGCGGCAGCTTTGCGGCACCCGTCCGGCCGTCACCGCCGGCGACCGGGATGTCGACCACCACCAGATCCGGCTCGAATTGCGCCCCCGTCGCCAGCAGCGTTCCATCGGCGTCCACGATGAGCGAGTCCCCGTCGAAGACGAGCTCGTCCTGCCCGCCCACCTGGTTGACGTACGCGATGGCGCAGCCCGCTTCGTGCACCCGTCCCCGCAGCATGCCGAGTCGCTCGCCGCGTCGCCCCCGGTTGTACGGCGATGCGTTGAGGTTGACCACGACGTCGGCCCCGGCACGACCCTGCTGCGCCACGGGGCCGTCGGGGAACCACACGTCTTCGCACACCGAGATCCCGACCCACGCCCCCGCCACCCCGAACAGGGTCGGCGTCTCGGTGCTCGGCACGAACCAGCGCTGCTCGTCGAACACGCCGTAGTTGGGGAGGAAGCGCTTGCGGTAGATCCCCACCACGCGCCCACCGGCACACAGCGCGGCCGCGTTGGAGAGGCCGGTTCCGTCCGGGGTGGCGCCCACGAAGCCGACCACGATGGCGCAATTCGTGGTCGCCGCCGCCACCTTTTCGAGCGCGGCCAGGTTGTCGGCCACGAAGGCCGGCTTGAGCAACAGGTCCTCGGGTGGATAGCCCGGGATCGCCAGTTCGGGCACCACGCAGATGTCGGCCCCGGCCGTCTCGGCCGCCGTGAGCGCAGCGAGTATGCGATCGACGTTGCCGGGCAGATCGCCCACCACGGTGTTGAGCTGCGCGGCGGCCAGGCGCAGGTGGGACATCACTCCAGACTACTGGCCGCCCTTTGGGACTCCGATTGCTGCGCCCGACCGGCCTACCGGTCGAGGAAGGCCCGCAACACGGACGCGAACACCGCCGGTTGCTCGAAGGCCGGGAGGTGGGCCGTCCCCTCCATGACGCTGAGCTGTGCTCCGGCGATGCGGGCGGCAAGGTCCCGACAGCGCTGCTGGAGGTGGACCATGTCGAGGTCTCCCATCACCACGAGGACGGGGCACCGCACCTCGGACAGACGCGACCAGGCGTCAGGGGGATCCGGTTCGTGGCCCGGACTCTCGGCATGCAGGGCGATCCGGTTCATTTCGAGGGCCAACTCCCGAAGCGGGCCACCGACCCGGCCTTCTGGAGCATGGGGGCCGTCGACCCAGAACCGGATCTCGCCGAGGTTGAGCGCGTCGAGTGCGCCGGCGGCGTCGGCCGCCTCCAGGGTGTCCCAGATGGCGGCCTCGATGGCGTCAATGTCGGCGTCACCGACCTCCGGGGCACCAGAGATGGCCGGGGCAATAAGGATCAACGCGGCGACCCGCTCGGGATGGGCCAAAGTGAAATCAAGCGCGATCTTGCCGCCCATCGAGTTGCCGACGAGCACGACCGGCCCCAGGGCGACGGTGTCGACCACGGCGAGCAGATCGACCCGTTGGTCATGCTGCTCCGGCTTGTAGGCCGTCGCTCCGAAGCCGCGCCGGTCGTAGGCCACCACGTCCATGTCCGGGCTGAGCAGGTCCATTACGCCGTCCCAGCTGCGACGGTCCGAGATTCCGGTGTGGAGGAACACCACCTGGGGAGCGCCTCCGGCGCCATGGCGCACGACGGAAAGGCGGGCCCGCCCGACCGGGACTTCGAGGAGCTCTGGCTGCTCCGAAGCCGGCGTCGTCACCGGGCCAGGGTAGCGGTGAGGCCTTCGGTGTGGCCCGTTTGGACGAGGGGGGTCCGGCACCTGCGAAGCTTGGGGGGTGCAGAGCCAACGTGACTACGTGCTGCGAACGGTTGAAGAACGCGGTATTCGCTTCGTCCAGTTGTGGTTCACCGACGTGCTCGGTACCCCCAAGGGGTTCAACATCACGTCGGCGGAGTTGGCGGACGCGCTCGATGAGGGTATGACGTTCGACGGGTCGGCCATCGACGGCTTCAGCCGGGTGCAAGAGGCCGACGTTCTCGCCCGGCCCGATCCCAAGACCTTTCAACTCCTGCCGTGGCACGACCACGACTCGGCGGTGGCCCGCGTCTTTTGCGACGTGGCCAACCTCGACGGCACTCCTTTCAGCGGGGACCCCCGTCACGCCCTGCGCCGCACGCTGGAGCGGGCCCGGGGCGCCGGCTACACGTTCTTCGTCGCCCCCGAGATCGAGTACTTCTACTTTGCCGACGCCGACCCGGGGCACGCGCCGCAGACGCTGGACTCGGGCTCGTACTTCGACCTGAGCGTGGCCGACCTGACCAGCGATCTGCGCCGGCGTTCCGTGCTCATGCTCGAAGAGATGGGCATCCCGGTGGAACACACCCAGCACGAGGACGCCCGGAGCCAGCACGAGATCGACCTGCGCTACACCGATGCCATGACGATGGCGGACACCGTGATGACGGCGCGCATGGTGGTCAAGGAGATGGCACGCCGCGACGGTGTCTTCGCCAGCTTCATGCCCAAGCCGCTCGCCGGTGTGCAGGGCTCGGGCATGCACACGCACATCTCTCTGTGGGAGGGCGAGCAGAACGCGTTCGTCGATGCGGACGACGAGTACGGCCTCTCCGAGGTGGCGCGCCACTTCATCGCCGGCCTCCTGCGACATGCCCGGGAGATCACGGCGGTGACCAACCAGTGGGTGAACTCCTACAAGCGGCTCATCGGCGGCTACGAGGCCCCGGTCCACGTGAGCTGGGCCCGCAACAACCGCTCGGCCCTCGTGCGCGTGCCGGTGGTCAAGCACGGCAAGCCGGACTCGACGCGCTTGGAGTACCGGGCCCCGGACAGCGCCTGCAACCCGTATCTCGCCTTCTCGGTGATACTGGCGGCCGGGCTGCGCGGCATCGCCGAGGGCTACCCCCTCCCCGAGGAGGCCGACGCCAACCTCTTCACCCTGACCAACCGGGAGCTCGCCCTCAAGGGGATCGAGTCGCTCCCGGCGAGCCTGCACGATGCCGTCAACGAAATGGAGCGCTCGGAATTGCTCGCCGACACCCTGGGCGATCACGTCTTCGAGTGGTTCATCCGCAACAAGCGAGCCGAATGGGAGGACTACCAGTCCCAGGTGACCCAGTTCGAGCTCGACCGCTACCTCCCCCTCTTGTGAGCCTGCCCTGATGGATGCCCTCCTCTGTTTCCCCCTGGACCTGCCCGCCGAGGTGACACTCGCGCTGCAGAGCGCCGGCCTCGGCCATCGCGCCGTGCCGGGACCTGAGGCGGTCGCCGAGAGCTTCGGTCAGGGCGAGGGTGAATCGTGGTCGGGTGCGGTCGTCGTCGCCGGCGAGGACATGAGTCCCGCCGTTGCCTTCTGCCGGCACCTTCGCCTGCGCGAGGTGCCGCTCAGCCCGCTGCTCCTGGTCATCCAGGCCGACCAGGTGGGCGAGCTCCTCTTGCGCGACGACCTCTTCGACGACTTCTGCGTGCTCCCGGCGCGCACCGACGAACTGACGGCGCGGCTGCAACATCTCTTCTGGCGCAACGGGCAGAGCATGCGGCCTGATCTGATCGAGTACGGGCCCCTCATGCTCAACCTCGAGACGTATCAAGCCGCCGTCGCCGGGCGCGTGCTCGACCTCACCTACATGGAATACGAGCTCCTCCGGTTCCTGGCCGGCCATCCGGCCAAGGTCTTCACGCGTGAGACACTCCTCAGCCGGGTCTGGGGCTACGAGTACTACGGCGGCGCCCGTACCGTCGACGTCCACATCAGGCGGCTCCGGGCCAAGTTGGGCGAGGAGCACGCCTACCTCATTCAAACCGTGCGCTCGGTCGGCTACCGCTTCGGACAGGTGGCGTGGCACCCCGGACTGGCTCAGCGTTCGGGCGCTGGCGCTCCTTCCGGCGCTGCTCCAAGCGCGAACTGACCCCCCGCCTCCGCCCTACTCGACAGGCGTCCCACCCGGCACGTAGGCCCAGGCCTCGACCTCGACGAGGGCACCCCCCGGCAGGGCTGCGACAGCGACGGCCGAGCGCGTGGGCCGATTCTGGCTGAAGTACTCGACCCAGACTTCATTCGCCGCCGGGTAATCGCCCATGTCGGTGAGGTAGAGCGTGGTCTTGACGACGTCGTGCATCGTTGCCCCCCCATCGCGCAGACGCGCCGCCACGTTGGTGAGCGCCTGGCGGAGCTGGGGAATGGCGCCCCCATCGACCAGCGCCGTCGTTCCGCTCTCGTCGGTGGCCAGGCCGATCTGCCCCGAGGTGATCACCCAATCCCCCACCCGCCGGACGGGGGAGTACGGGCCTAATGCCGGACTCATGCGCTCTCCTCTCGATGTCCCGATGGTACGGCGGAGCGGGCACGCTGACCAGTGCCGCCCCGACGAGTCGGCCAGGTCGGCGGCGTACCCTCGGCTTGCCACGCCGCGGCCACCGTGGCCGCGAAGACGGCATCCGACCCGTTGACCGGCCAGCGGTCTTCGGGGTGGAGCACGACTTCGACCTGCGGCATCTCCCGCGCCGTCAGAATGCCGAACGAGCGGATGGTCAGATCCAGAGGGGCTCCCACGGCGTCCACCGCGATGCCCTCCGACCAGACCAGGCCGAGTGCCTGGTGCACCGCACCGATGACGTAGGACCGCAGCGTGGCCTGATGGAGGATCTCCCCGGCCCAGATCTCCGCGGTGACGGTGCCGCGACCGTGCGCGCCACCGAGGGTCTCGACGGTCACGGCGGCGCGCCCGCCTCCGGGCAACCGCACCTCGGCCCGGCCCGTTCCCTCCCGGCGCTCGCCCAGCGTTCCGAGCCCATGGAGGGCGGCGAGCACTTCCACCCAACCCGCCCCGCGCAGCTCGGCCGAGATCGGCGGCCCGACGATGTCCACCTCTTCTGTCACCACACCGGGGGCGATGGCGTGCACGAGCCCGTGCAGCTGGCCCAGGTCGGGGGAGCCCGGCGTCCGCCCGATCCGCATAACCCCCGAACCGTCGGGTCGAAGGCCTACGGAAATGGGGGGTCGTTTCGGTCCGTGACGGACGACGTCCTCCCGGCTCCACAGCACCCGGACCGGTTGTTGGAACTGCGCGGCCAGCTCGTGAGCTCGGGACGGAGCGGTGCTACGCCGCTTCCCCCCGAATGCCCCCCCGTTGGCCAACGGCGGCGCCGGCGGCGCACCGGGCAGAGACCAGCTGGCGTCGGGCTCGACGTAGGCCGGCTCCACCCACGCCGTCTGCAGTGTGAGCGCCCACTCCCCGTCGGGGACCCCCACCGGGTGGACGAGCGCCACCGTGCTGTTGCGCCCCTGCACCTTGGTCGCGCCGACCCGGGCCGCCACCAGACTGCGCTGCGGCGACTCCGCCGCCGCGCCCAATTGCACGAGGGCCCCTTCGGGGGCCCTGTCGTCAGCAAACCCGCCGCCGCCCAGGACGATGTCGGCGCCCGTGCTCTGGGGCATCCTCCCCTCGATCTGCGCCCGCCACGATGCCAGCAGCGGATCCGCCGGGGGGGCCGCGTAATCGGGGTCAGGGGAATCGGGGTTCGAGATCCCGAGGGCGGCGCACCCCGCCTCGACGATGGACTGCCATCCGGTGCAGCGACACAGGTGCGCCAGCAGGGCGGACTCGACCGCCTGGTGGGTGAGCGGTCGACTGCTCTGCTCGAGTGCGGCCAGCCGGAGCAGGATCCCCGGTGTGCAGAAGCCGCACTGGCTGGCCCCGGCCGCCACGAAGGCGCCGACCCAGCGATCCTTGAGATCGGGCCGCAGCCCTTCGACGGTGGTCACCGACCGTCCCGCCACGCGGCGAACCGCCGTGACGCAGGCCACGCGGGCGGCGCCGTCCACCCACACGGTGCAGCATCCGCATTGGCCCTGGGGACTACAACCGTCCTTTACCGAGCGGCAGTGCAGCTGCTCGCGCAGCGCGTCCAGGAGCGAGATCCCATTGTCGCCGTCGACAACGACGGCGGACCCGTTGAGGGTGAAGGTGACGGCCGAAGCCGTGGAGGCTTCGCTCAGCTGAAGGAAGAGCCACAGCCGCAGGTGCGGGTGGCGTTGGGGTTCACGATGTGGAACCCGGCCCCCTGCAACCCGTCGCTGTAGTCGAGCGTCGAGCCGACCAGCAGCTCGGCGCTGGCCGCATCGACGACGACCTTGACGGTCCCGAACTCGCGGACCACGTCGTCGGCCATGACCTCGGAGTCGAAGAACATCTCGTAGCTGTAGCCCGAGCACCCACCGGGCTTGACGGCCACACGGAGGGCCATGGACTCGCCTTCCTCCTGGGCCAGCAATTCCCCGACCTTGCTGATGGCGATGTCGGTGAGGGTCACCGGGGAGGGCTTCTTGCCGATGTTGACCGACGTGGTCATGGTGGTCACGGGAGCCTCCTTGTCGCGCGCCATCTCGACGCTGGCCGTCCACTGCATCGTGCCGCGGAACAGCTCCATGTTACTGGCGTCACACCATCGCATGTCCATCCGGGGCCGGCACCGCTTCCCGGCAGGGTGCCGCTCGGGGACCATCGGAACGGAAATCGCCTCCACGCAGGTAGAATGAACCGGTGAGTCCCGGGTCAGACGCCAAGCAGCCTTCCCCCCCCTCCGGGCGGGAAGAGGAGGTGCGCCAGTGCCTGCGCGCCGTGATCGACCCCGAGCTCGGCGACACCATCGTCGACCTGGGCATGGTCCGCTCCATCGCGGTGACCGGCGACCGGGTGGTGGTCGACGTCGCCCTGACCATCGCGGCGTGCCCGCTGCGGTCCCAGATCGAGCACGACGTCCGGGGACAGGTGGAGGCGTTGGACTGGGTGGCTTCGATGGAGATCCGCATCGCCAGCATGGACGCGGACGAGCGGGCGGCCGTCATGGCGCGGGCGCGCTGGAAGGCCCGGGAGGACGCCCCCGAGACGGCGGTGCCCGCCACCGCCCGTGTGCTCGCCATCGCTTCGGGCAAGGGTGGCGTCGGCAAGTCGTCCGTCACGGTCAACCTGGCCGTGGCCCTGGCCCAACGGGGCCTCACCGTGGGCATCCTCGACGCGGACATCTGGGGCTTCTCGGTGCCCCGTCTTCTCGGCATGGAGGGAGCGGTCGAGGCGCGCCAGGGGAAGATGGTGCCACTGGAGAAGCCGATCGGCAGCGGCGTGGTGCGCGTGCTCTCCATGGGCTTCCTGGCCGACGAAGAGCAGGCGATCATGTGGCGCGGCCTCAAGCTCAACCGCGCCGTGCAGCAGTTTCTCCAGGACGCCCACTGGGGGGACCTCGACTACCTGTTGATCGACCTGCCGCCGGGCACCGGGGATGTCCAGATGGGCCTGGCCCGCATGCTTCCCCGCACCGAGATGCTGGTCGTCACCACCCCGCCGCTGGCGGCCCAGAAGGTGGCGGCCCGGGCGGCCGACATGGCCCGGAAGGGCTACCTGCGCGTGGCCGGTGTCATCGAGAACATGAGCGACTTCACGTGCGAGCACGGAACGCGGTACGCGCTCTTCGGCTCGGGCGGTGGGGAGCGGCTCGCACGCGGGCTCGGGGTCCCCTTGATCGGCTCCATCCCCCTCCATCCCGATCTGGCCGCCGCGGGCGACGCCGGGACACCGGTCGCCGGTGGGGAGGGCGAAATGGCCCGCATCTTCGCCGACCTGGCCCGGGTCGTGGCCGAAGAGGTCGCGCCGCTCCTCGAGACATCCTCGTGTTCGGCCCGACTGATCGAGCGGGTCAAGGCCGCCGTGGCCACTGGCGAAGCCGAGCAGGACTAGGAGCCGAGCAGGTTTAGGCAGCCACCCAGCGCCAGCGGGTCTCGACGGTGTCCTCGCCGGAGGCGATGTCGAGCGGAACGGCCCGGCCCTCTTCGGCCAGATGGCGCAGGTGGGCCCAGAGGGAGAACCGGGCCGGCGGAAGTTGCTTCTCGGTGACATCGGCATAGACCTGCGGCAGCAGCTCATCGACCGTGGCCGTTCCGGTGGCCCGCAGAGCGTCGGCCACGCGTGCGTGACGGCCCAGCCGGTGCGCGATGAGGGCGTCCACGACCTCGGGAATGTGCTCCATCAGACGCCCATGTCCGGGTGCCAGGAGGTCCAGCCGAGGACGCAGGTCGCGTACCAGGGCCAGGTTGGCGAGATACTCGCCCAGGTTGCCGTCGGGCGGCCTGATCACCACCGTGGAGCCGTGCATCACATGGTCACCGGTCAGCAGGGTCCGGCTCTCCACGAGGAGCCAACACAGGTGGTCCGAGGCATGCCCAGGGGTATGGACCGCTTCGAGGGTGATGGTGCCCGCCGCACCCGGGAGCTCGAGTGTCCAGCCACCGCCGACGCTGCGGTCGGGCGCGAAGCCCTCGGCCGGGCCGAAGCCCACCACCTGGGCGCCCGTGGCCTCTGCCATTGCCGCGGCACCCGGGGCGTGGTCGAGGTGGGTGTGGGTGACCAGTATCCAGCGGAGCGTTCCCCGCGCCGCCACTGCGGCCAGCAGCGCCGCCCGGTGACCTTCGTCGTCGGGACCGGGATCGATCAGGGCCAACTCGGAAGCACCGACGAGGTAGCTGTTGGTGCCCGGACCGGTCATCAAGCCCGGGTTGGGTGCCGTGAGCCGCAGCAGGTCCGGCGCCAGCAGAACCGGCTCGCCGGGCACCGGGTCGGGCCCGACTCCCGTGTCGGGTACCGGCGCCGGGCCGACGACCGTCCCGGGGGGGTGTGGGATCACGGTGCGGCGGCCTCGGGAGACGCGCTGGGAGCGGGCGCGGCGGCCCCGCCGGCCGTGGCTCCGCCGTCGAGATTGGCCGCCAGCGAGACGGCGCGCACGGCTTCGTTGAAATCCTCGGCCGGGCCGGTCGGCCGGTCGGCCGGCACGTCGTCGTACCCGTCGTCGCCCGGCAGGACGATGCGCACCCCGTTCCCGTCAGAGATCACACGCGGTTCGATGGTCGGGACCGAGCTCGAGGCGCTCTCCGCCGCATCCAACAGCTCGCCGCTGGTGGCAAAACGGCTGATGGCCTGGAGATTGCGAATGGTGGGGAAGATGATCTCGAAGGCGCCGTTGCGATGGCCCTCCAGGGCGCGCTGCGGCGAGATCCACGTCTCGGCGATCGTCTCACCCGCATCGTGGGCCGCCCGTTGGCTCGGAGGGGCGGCGGCCACGAAGAACCGGGTGTCGTAACGGCGGGGGGCTCCCTTGGGAGTGATCCAGTGAGCGAAGTAATGAACTTCATCGACCAGCAGTCGTAGGTGCTCGTCCCGGCAGAGGTCCAGGAAGCGCCGGCTGCCGGCGTTCACCCGGGCCCGCTCGGCCACGAAACGGGCCTCCTCCGCGCCGTCACCGACGAGCAACGCGGGACCGGCCGGGCGGTCCGCCAGCAAGAGTCCGGCCTCTTCGAACGTCTCGCGCAGCGCGGCAACCCAGTAGGCCAGACCCCCCGAGTCGACGCCCAGGAGGATGCTGGCCTCGGCGTCGGATCTACCCCGGCAGAGGGCCTCGGCTTCGGCTCCGCCGTCGGCCAGATCCACGGCGCCGCCCGGAAAGACGAAGGCTCCGCCCACGAAATCAGACTGCAGGTTCCGGCGCACCATCAACACTTCGAGCGCTCTTCCGTCGCTCTCGGGTTCGGCCGCGTCCCGCACCAACATCACCGTCGCGGCGGGGCGCAGTACCACCGCTTCGCCCGGTGCCCCGGCAGCTGTGCCACCAGGCCGGACCGCTCGTCGTGCAGGGTTCGCCGCCATCGTCAGGAGGCTACTGCCACGGGCGAAGCCGCCTGCAGATCGGCCAACCCCCTCGTCTACGCTGATGCCTCCCATGAGCCTCGATGCCCCCGAGAAGGCCGAGTCGCCCGTCGTGCACACCATTCCCCGGCGCTATGTCGCGCTCGGACTGATCGTCGTGGCCATCATTCTCGTGGGTGCGCTCGTCGTGGTCCGCAATGCCAACCAGACCAACTCCACCTCGGACGTCGAGACAATTACGCCAGCGCCCAACTCGGTCATGACGGCGCTGGCGCATGTCCCCGCCACGGCGTCCGGCGCCGTCGGAGTGACCTCTCCCACCAGCCCCGTCACCGCGCCCAGCTCGACCGGCAATACGTCAATGTGGCAGTCCCCGGCCGACGGTGCCGGCGCCCGGCCCGTCGTGTTCTTCTATGGGGCCGAGTTCGCTCCGTACGCGGGGGCCGAACGGTGGCCGGTGGTCGTCGCCCTCTCCCGCTTCGGCTCGTTCGAGCAGCTGGGCCTCATGCAGTCGAGCTCGTCGGTGGCCTTCTCCGACACCGCTTCCTTCACCTTCTGGCACGCCAAATACTCCAGCGTGTGGGTGGACTTCCAGCCCGTCGAGCGCTACAGCACGCTCAATCCGACCGGCATCGGGTACATGTCGTTGCAGATTCCCACGCCCCGGCAGGCGGCTTCGGTGGCCGTCTACGACACCTCAGCCGGAACGTTTCCCCTGCTCGACATCGCCAATCACTACGTGCTGGTGGGGTCGAGCTTCTCCCCGTCGGTCCTCGACGGACTGAGCCAGTCCCAGATCGCCGCCGACCTGGCGTTCCCGACCAACCCGGTCACACAGGCGATTCTGGCTTCGGCCAACGAGATCACCGCCGGGATCTGCACCGTGACCGGCGAGCGCCCCGCCGCCGTCTGTAGCGCACGCGGCGTGGCGGCGGCTGACACCAAGATGGGAATTCACCGCTCCGCCTAGGCGGTGGCCAGGCCCGTGTCGCCAGGCCCGGGACCCGGGCTTCAGGCTCCTCGGGTCAGCTGGCCCGGCGGTCGAGCACCATCTTGCGCTCGACTTCGTTCAAACCGCCCCAGATCCCGTGTGGTTCGCGGATCCGTATGGCGTACTCCAGACAGTCCCCCCGGACATGACATTGGTGGCAGATCTCCTTGGCTCGGAGTTCTCGTGCCGCCTTCTCTTCCTTCCGCTCAGCGTGTGACGGCGGAAAGAACGCCGTCGCTTGAGGTCCCCGGCAGGCTGCTTTGACCTGCCACTGATCCAGTCCTTGGCGCATATAACCCCCTGGGCCCTTCGTAGCCCCCCGCTCGTCAACATACAGCCCCGTTGCCGTCAGCATCAAGGGGCGCGAACTGGTTCTTTCGCCGTTCCGTGCCCTCTGTTGCCGGCGCCGCAACTACGCTCGGCCAAGACATGGACGTGGGGACCTTCTGCGCGCAAAGCCACGTGCTGATCGTGGCCGGCAAGGGAGGCGTCGGAAAGACGACCATGTCGGCCGCCCTGGCCCGCATGGCCTCGCAGACCGGGCGCTCCGTGCTCATCGTCGAGCTGGAGGGCAAATCGGGCATCACCGGGGCGTTCGGGCTGGAAGACGACCTCGGCTACGACGAGATAGAGCTCCAGCCGTCCCGCCCGCCCCACCAGGGCACCGTGCGGGCGCGGCGGATCACCCCCGACGACGCTCTGGTGGAATACCTCGAGGACCACGGGCTGCGCCGCGTCTCCAAGCGCCTGGTCAGCTCCGGGGTGGTCGACGTCGTCTCGACCGCGATACCGGGCATCCGGGACGTCCTGGTCCTCGGCAAGATCAAGCAGCTGGAGCGGGACCAGGTGGCCGACCTGATCGTGGTCGATGCGCCGGCCACCGGGCACGCCATCACCTTCCTCACCTCGGCCGGCGGGCTCGTCAGCGCGGCCCGGGGCGGCCCACTGCGGAGCCAGGCCTCCGACGTGGTCGAATTCCTGGCCGACCCGGCTCGGTGCCGGGTGATCCTGGTCACGCTCCCCGAAGACATGCCGGTGAGCGAGACCATCGAATCGGCCTTCACCCTGGAGGACCGGGCTGGCGTGCAATTGGGACCAGTGATCGTCAACGCCACGGACGTGGCCCCCGAAGGCCTCGACCAGCCCGCAGAGGAGGTGACCGCCGGCCTCGATCTCGACCCGGCGCTCGTGGCCGCACTGGAGGACGCCCGCCGGTTCCGGCTGGAACGGTACGCCGTCTCGGCCGCCCAGATAGAGCGGCTGGCCAATGACCTTCCGCTGCCCCAACTCCTCGTCCCCTCGGTCGGCCGCGAGACGATCGGCCCGGCCGAGACCGCCACGTTGGCGGCAGCCCTGGGCGAGGCCATCGGCGCACTTGTTCCCGAGGTCCCGGCCCGATGAACCCGCTATCGACCTTGGTCGCCGAGCGCAACGTCATCGTGTGCTGCGGCTCGGGAGGCGTGGGCAAGACGACGGTCTCGGCCATCTTTGCCCTGGCCGCGGCGCGAGCGGGCCGGCGCGCCTGCGTCGTCACCGTCGACCCGGCCCGCCGGTTGGCCGATTCCCTCGGCGTGCAGTCACTGCCCAACACGCCCACGGAGGTGGTGGGCGATTGGCCGGGCAGCCTCCATGCCCTCATGCTCGACACCAAGGGCACGTTCGACGACTTGATCCACACCTATGCCCGCACCCCGGATCAGGCCGAGGGAATTCTGGCCAATCGGCTGTACCAGAACCTCGTGGGGGCCCTCTCGGGCACGCAGGAGTACATGGCCATGGAGAAGCTGCACGAACTGGTCGAGTCGGGCGACTTCGACGTCGTGGTGGTCGACACGCCGCCGACCCGCAATGCGCTCGATCTGCTCGACGCCCCGCGGCGCCTGACTCGATTCCTCGAAAACCGCCTCTTCCGGGCTCTCCTTCTCCCTACCCGCATGTCGCTCCGGGCCATCGGCGTGGCGACCCAGGCCCTGCTGCGTACCCTCTCCAAGGTGGCGGGGACCGAGATCGTCCAAGACGCGGTGGCCTTCTTCCAGGCCTTCGACGGCATGGAGGAGGGGTTCCGGACCCGCGCCGGGGCCGTGCGCGAGTTGCTCGCCGACCCGTCCACCGCCTACGTGCTGGTGACCTCGGCCCGGCCCGACGCCGTGGCCGAAGCGAGCTTCTTCGCGGAGAAACTGGTCGAGCGGGACGTGGCGCCCGCCGCACTGGTGGTCAACCGGATCCACCCTGACTTTGCCGTTCCCGGGTCCGGTGTGCCGGCCGGCGCCTCCGGGCGGTTGGCCGCGTTGGAGACCAATCTGGCGACGCTGAACGAGGTGGCCCGACGCGAGGAGGGGTCGTACGCCGCGCTGGCGATACAGGTCGCGCCGGCAGCCCTGGGGCGCATACCTCTCTTCGGCACGGACGTGCACGACCTGGGCGCGCTCGAGCACGCCGCCGACGTCCTGTTCGCTTGAGCGGGGGCCACCCGGAGCTGGGCTATCGCACCCAGCCTTGCGTCCGATAGTCTCCCCGGCGTGCAGACCATTCTGGTCGCCAGCGATGCGCCCACGCTCCGCCGTGAGATCGAGGCAGTCATCAGCGGCCCCGACGTGACCGTCCATTCGGTGACGTCGGGTCCCGAAGTGGTGGCATTCGTGACGAAGGAACCGGTCGATCTGGTCATCGTCGACATGCAGATGGGCAACATGGGCGGCATGGCCGTCTGCCTCGAGCTCCGCCTGCAGGAGTCCTACGACGCTCTGGACCACATCGCCGTCTTGATGTTGCTCGATCGTCGTCCCGACGTCTTCCTGGCCCGGCGCTCCGGTGCCGAAGGGTGGCTGGTCAAGCCGCTCGACCCGCTCCGCTTGCGGCGAGCCGTCAAGATCCTTCTCGACGAAGGGACGTACTCCGACGATTCGTATATCCCCGTGCCCGTGCTGGTGGGCGCCGGACCCCAGCTCGAGGCGGGCAGCGAAACGCCGAGCTGAGCCGGCCCCCCGTGTCGACCCCCCGGGAGACGCAGCCCCCACCGGAACCCCCCCGCCGTCCCTGGCGCCCTTGGCGCCGTGACGCGGCGGGCGACGGACAGCGCGAGGCTCCGCAGTCCGCCAAGGACGCCGAGGCGTCGGAGCAGGAGCGCATCATCATCGAGGCCCTGGCCGATCTGCGCGACATGGACGTCCGTGAGGTCATGACCCCGCGCGTCGACGTGACCTTCCTGACGATTCCTGTCCAGGCAGACGACATCGCCCGTGCCGTGCGGACCTCGGGGCACAGTTGCTTCCCGGTCGTCCACGACGACCTCGACGATCTGATCGGCATTCTCTTCGTCAACGACATCTTCCGGACCGGGAAAGACGGTCCGCTGTCGCGGGACGCCACCGATCCCAGCCCCCTCGAGATCTCCCGCAAGGTGCGTCAGCCGTATCTCGTCCCCGAGTCCCTGGGCGTTCTCGAGGCCCTGGCCGACATGCGCAAACACCGGCGCGCCGTCGCCGTCGTGGTGGATGAATACGGCGGCGTGGCCGGCATCCTGACGGTGAAGGACCTGCTTGAACCGCTTGTCGGCGACCTCCACGACGAGTTCGACGAGGTCGAAGAGCCGATGATCGTCCGGGTGGACGGCACCCGTTGGCTCATCGACGGCCAGACCAACGTCGACGTCGTGCGCGAGCGCCTCGGCATGGACCTCCCCGACGGCGAGTACGTCACGTTGGGCGGCTTGCTCTTCGAACGATTCGGCCACATCCCGGCCGAAGGCGAACAGGTCCAGGTGGGCGACTGGGACCTCCGTGTCGTCGAGATGGACAAGCGCCGCGTCGCCCAGGTGGTGGCGACGTCGCTCAGCTCGACGCCTGCGGGTCCGGCGGCAGAGGAGCCGCTCAGATCAGAGGGCTAGAGTGGCGGGCCTGCTTCCTTCTGGGAGCGGACGGGCTGTGGCGCAGCTTGGTTAGCGCGCTGCGTTCGGGACGCAGAGGTCCCCGGTTCAAATCCGGGCAGCCCGACCAATAGTTCCAGGTCAGAGCCT
>Ga0302181_10001730_pt1 | contig 15960 bp, 15 predicted proteins | sample I_Palsa_E3_3_FD_198786 | JGI IMG/M metagenome (GOLD analysis project Ga0302181, IMG submission 198786) | Peat permafrost microbial communities from Stordalen Mire near Abisko, Sweden - I_Palsa_E3_3 | ecosystem: Environmental > Terrestrial > Soil > Palsa > Peat permafrost | place: Sweden...
CGGCAAAGCACGGCAACGGCTTAGCACAGCTCGCAGTCCGGCATATACAAACTGATTCCGGTAACAGATGCTCGTTCTTAGGCCGAACTACGCTGCCATATACCGGCCAGTCACCGGTGGCGGCTTCGGGTCGATCTCGGTCAGTGGCACAAGCAAATCCTAGCTCCGGATCCGCAGACTCAGAGGAGTCCGCGCTCGGCAAATGAGATGGCTTCGCCGCCGGCGACGACGATGTGATCGAGCACGCGGATATCTACCAGCGCCAGCGCCTCGCGCAGCCGCCGGGTGACGAGTTCGTCTGCCTGACTTGGCTCCGCCGCACCGGATGGGTGCGGATGGGCTAGCACTAAAGCTGCAGCATTGTGGGCTAGCGCCAGCTTCACCACCTCCCGCGGGTGCACGCTCGCCCCGTCGATCGTGCCACGAAAAAGCTCCACGTACTCGATGAGCCGATGGCGTGTATCGAGCAACAGGACGGCAAACAATTCGTGCTCGAGGTGCCCCAGTTTGACGGTAAGGAATTCCCGGACGGCGCGCGGGGAGTCCATGGCCGTTCCGCGTCGAACCCGGCGCGTCATTGCCCGCCGTGCGGCTGCAATGATCTCGCTGGCCGTTGCGGTTCGCAATTCGTCGCACTCGCCCCGAACCAGGAGGCGTTCTGCCGGCACCGACTCTGCCGTCAGATGGTCGAACGAGGCAAGGGTGTCGCCTTCCCGGGTCTCCGTCAGGGGCAGAGGAAGCTGCACCGAGGAGATCATCGGGCGTTCCCCTCGCCGAACTGGCCGCCACTCCCAGATCCGGTGGCACCCGACCCGGTGGTGACACCCGTACCGCAACATAAGGGATGGTTATGCGCCAGGATGACCGCGGCGGCGTTGCGGGCCAGCGCCTGCTTCACCACCTCGCGCGGATGCACGCTGGCGCCGTCGATGGTGCCGCGGAACAACTCATCGAACGCGATCAGGCGATGGCGGTTGTCCAGGTGCAGGCAGCAGAACAACTCGTGCGGCGTGTCGCGCAGCCGCCGGATCAGGTAATCGCGCGTCGCCTGCGGCGAGTCGAGCGGCGGTCCGGCGCGCATCGCCTCGGCGTAATGACGCCGGGCCAGTTCCACGGCGGCCTGCAGCCGGCAGTAGCCGGCGACCCCAAGCCCCAAGGTGGCGGGCCTAAGGTTGCGCGGTGCCGACAGCAGGCCGCGCAAGGACTGGTGGCGGCGCAGCAACTCGCGCGCCAGGGCCACGGCATCCAGGCCGGGGCGCCCCGAGCGGCCCAATAACACAGCCAGCAGCTCGGCGTCCGAGAGCGACTGCGCGCCATTGGCAAGCAGCTTCTCGCGCGGCCGCTCGTTGACTGGCCAATCCCTGATGCTCATGCTTTATGGTGCCGGGATATGGCTGCGACGTACGATCGTCATATCGTGCGCGCATGGGTCAAAAGGCCGATAATTAAGTCATGCAAGGCAAACGCATTCTGCTCGGCGTGACCGGCGGTATCGCGGCCTACAAGAGCGCGGAGCTGGTACGCCGGCTGATCGAGCATGGCGCGCAGGTGCAGGTCGTGATGACCAGCGCCGCGCGGGAATTTGTCACTCCAACCACGTTCCAGGCGCTGTCGGGACGCCCGGTGCGCACCGACCTGTGGGATGCCGCCGCCGAGGCGGCCATGGGGCACATCGAGCTGGCGCGCTGGGCCGAGCTGGTGCTGGTGGCACCCGCCAGCGCCGATTTCCTCGCGCGGCTCGCGCACGGCCTGGCCGACGATCTGCTGAGTACGCTGTGCCTGGCAACCGAGGCGCCGATCGCGGTGGCGCCGGCGATGAATCAGCTGATGTGGCGCAATGCCGCCACGCGTTCCAACGTCGAACTGCTCACGGCGCGCGGCGTTCGCATGATCGGGCCGGGCGTCGGCGATCAGGCCTGCGGCGAGCACGGACCCGGCCGACTGCTCGAGCCGGCCGACATCGTGTCGCAGATCGCGCCATTGCTGTCGCCTGCCGGACCGCTTACCGGCCGGCGCGTGCTGCTGACGGCGGGCCCGACGCGCGAATGTATCGATCCGGTGCGCTTCGTCAGCAACCGCAGCTCCGGCAAGATGGGATTCGCGCTGGCACAGTCGCTGCGCGAGGCCGGGGCCGAGGTGGTGCTGATCAGCGGCCCGGTGACGCTGCCGACGCCGCTGGGCGTACGGCGTATCGATGTCGAGAGCTGTGAGGAGATGTACGCCGCGGTACAGCGCGAGCTGCCCGGCACCGCGATTTTCATCGGCACCGCGGCCGTGGCCGACTATCGGCCGCTCGCCTGTGCCGAGCAGAAGATCAAGAAGACCAGCGAGACCCTGGCACTGGAACTCACACGCACCACGGACATCCTGTCGCAGGTCAGTGCCAGCACGCCGCGCCCATTCATGGTGGGATTTGCGGCCGAGACCAACTCGGTCGAACACTATGCCCGCGCCAAGCTGCTGGCGAAGAATCTGGACCTGATTGCGGCAAACGAAGTCGGCCACACCAAAGCCTTCGACTGCGACGACAATTCGCTGCTGGTGCTGTGGCGCGGTGGCCGGGTCGAGCTGCCGGTGTCGAGCAAGCGTGAGCTGGCGCGGGGGCTGACCGGACTGATCGTCGAGCAGTTCCTGGAGCAGCTCGCCGCGCGCGAACGCGGCAGCGCCAGGGTACAGGCCTCCGAGGAGCTTGCGACTCGCGAGGGCGCTCGGGCATCCTAGTGCATGGATGCCTGCACCCGCCGATCGCTACAGGTCCGGATTCTTGACGCGCGCTTAGGAGCCGAATTTCCGCTGCCGCAGTATGCGACGGCCGGATCCGCCGGCCTGGATCTGCGCGCCTGTATCGACGCACCGCTGACGCTCGAGCCTGGTCAGGTCGAGCTGATTGCCACCGGTCTTGCGATCCACATTGCCGATCCAGCTCTGGCAGCCGTGATGCTGCCGCGCTCGGGCCTTGGGCATAAGCACGGCCTCGTGCTCGGGAACCTGGTGGGTCTGATCGACTCGGACTATCAGGGAGCGCTGATGGTGTCGTGCTGGAATCGCGGCAGCAAGCGCTACCAGATCCAGCCCGGCGAACGCATCGCGCAGCTGGTGGTGGTGCCGGTGGTGCAGGTGGAGCTGGATATCGTCACCGAATTTGCGGCCACTTCTCGCGGAGCTGGCGGATTCGGCCACTCAGGCCAACACTGAAGGCGCAGCCCGCGCGGGCCACCGGAGGGCGTCAGGAGCGCGATTTCGCCGTCAGCTCCCGGAAGCGCTGAATGTCGGCTTCGAACTGCACCCGTATGTCTGCCTCTTCGGCGCGCTTGGCGTCCAGCGCGTTGCGCTGGTTGCGGGCCTCGTTGGCGGTGCGCACCAGTTCCTCGGCCAGTTCGTCGGGCATGCGGCGCGCGTTCGGCTCGCTGCTGTAGGGCTTGAACTGCATCGCGCGCTCCTGCAAAGCGCCAAGCCGGGTGGACAGGGATTCAATGTAGGTGGATGAGGCCTTGAGCTGGCCGTCGATCTGCGCCATGCGTTCATCGCGCAGTGCCTCGATATCCTTGGCCGAGACATAAGTCGACAGTAGGGTCTGGTCATGCTGGGCGCGCTGGCGGACCAGTTCCTCGGCCTTGGTCTGCTGCACGAGTTCCGCACCGCTCTTGTGGCCCTCGACGTGCTGGACTTCCACCCCCTGGCCGTTGAGCAGCGAACGCTCTTTGCCCGAGTATTCCGACGGCACGCTATCGCCGTAATGCACCACGCCCTTGTCGTCGGTCCAGCGGTAGGTCTGGCCGGGAGGGAGGGACGGGTTATTGGCCGCCGCGGCCGCGGTCGCGGCGCACAGTGCCATCAGGTTCAGAAGTATGTCCCGCCCGCGACGCATGAGTATCGGCATTGTCCCCGGCAGGGCCGCCGCTGTGCAAGCGGGCGCGGCTTTAGGCGGTGACGACGCCGTATTTGAGCCGGTAGCTGCGCATGGCAGCGAGCTGTTCGGCGCTGGGAGCGCCGCAGGCCTCAGCGCCGGGCGCCTCAAGCGCAGCAATGAGTTCGCTCAGCGTCAGGATGGTGATGCAGCGCAGCCCGTACAGGGCCGTAAGCTCCTGGACGGCCGAGCGCTCGGCCTGGCCGCGTTCCTCGCGGTCCAACGCCAGCGCTATCGCGACCGGTTGCGCTCCGGCCTGCAGGATCAGCTCGATCGACTCGCGGATGGCGGTGCCGGCGGTGATGACGTCGTCGACAATGGCGACACGACCGGCAAGCGGGCTGCCAACCACCAGGCCCGATTCGCCGTGATCCTTGGCTTCCTTGCGGTTGAATGCCCAGGGCACATTGCGCTGGTGGTGCTCGGCCAGGGCGATGGCGGTCGCCGTGACCAGTGGAATGCCCTTGTAGGCCGGCCCGAACAGCAGGTCGAACTGCAGCCCGGATTGCAGCAGCGCACCGGCATAGCAGGCCCCTAAGGTCGCCATCGAGACGCCGTCGCTGAACAGGCCGGCGTTGAAGAAGTAGGGGCTGACGCGGCCGGACTTGAGCGTGAATTCGCCGAAGCGCAGCGCCTGGCGCGCGAGCGCAAGATCGAGGAATTGGCGTTGATAATCGCGCACGGCACCGATCCTGCAGATAATGCTCGCAGGTTATCATTGCCGCATGCGCATCATCACTCTTAACGTCAACGGCATACGTTCGGCCGCGCGGCGCGGCCTGTTTCCATTCCTGGCGAAGCAGAACGCCGACGTGATCTGCCTGCAGGAGACGCGCGCGCTCGAGCACCAGCTCGAGGGCCACGAGTGCAGCCTGCCGGGCTATCTCAACCACTTCTACGCGGCGGAACGCCTGGGATATGCCGGCGTCGCCGTGCTGTCGCGGCGCGAGCCGAAGCGAGTGCTGCGCGGCTTCAAGGCCGACGAGTTCGATCGCGAGGGGCGCTATCTGGAGCTGCAGTTTGATAACCTGTCTGTCATCTCGCTGTATCTACCCTCGGGTTCGGCCGGGCCTGAACGACAGGCCTCGAAGTTCCGCTTTCTCGAGGCGTTCATGCCGCACCTGCGACGCCTGCGGCGCGCGCGGCGCGAATACATCATCTGCGGCGACTGGAATATCGCGCACAAGCCGATCGACCTGAGGAACTGGAAATCGAACCAGAAAAACTCGGGCTTTCTGCCCGAGGAGCGCGCCTGGATGGATCAGCTGCTCGGGCCGGAAAAGTACATCGACGCCTTTCGCTCGCTGGTGCCGGAGCCGGATCACTACACCTGGTGGTCGAACCGCGGCCAGGCGTGGGCGAAGAATGTCGGGTGGCGGATTGATTACCAGATATTGAGCCCTGGGCTTGCCGGCACGCCGCAGCGCGCGCACATCCACAAGGAGCCGCGCTTCTCGGATCATGCGCCGCTGATCATGGATTATCGGCTTTGAACAGCGACCCGGAGGCGCCGGTCGCCCCGCGCCGCGCGCGCGGCTGGCTCGGTGCGGTGCAGGTCTACGGCCAGCCGCGCATGCTGTCGATGCTGGCCCTGGGATTCTCCAGCGGACTGCCGTTCATGCTGATTTACAGCACCCTGTCTGCCTGGCTGCGCCAGAGCGGCATCGAGCGGGCGACCATCGGCATGCTGTCATGGGTGAGCCTGGTCTATACGCTGAAATTCCTGTGGGCGCCGGTGGTCGACCGGCTCTCCCTGCCGGTCATCGGCCGGCTACTGGGCCAACGCCGCAGCTGGATGCTGCTGGCGCAGGCCGGTATCGCCAGCGCGCTGCTGGCGCTGTCGCGCAGCGATCCCAGAGTCCAGGTGGTCCACATGGCGGGGTTGGCGCTGTTGCTGGCATTCGCAGCCGCCACCCAGGACGTCGCGATCGATGCCTGGCGTATCGAGTCGGCCCCGGTGCGCGAACAGGGCGCAATGGCCGCGGCCTATCAACTGGGCTATCGGCTGGCGATCCTCGTGGGCCAGGCCGGCGCACTTTGGATCGCAGACGATCTGGGCTGGGCGCGCAGCTATTCCACCATGGCGGCGCTGGTCGGGATCGGTGTGGTGACCACACTGCTGGTGCGCGAGCCGAAGCGCATCGCGCCGCTGACCTCGGTGCTGAGCGAGCAGCGCGTAGTCGACTGGCTGGCGCGGCGCGCGCACTGGCCCGACTCGCTGCGCCACGCCGGGGCCTGGTTCCTGGGCGCGGTGCTGTGTCCGGTGCTGGATTTCTTTGCGCGCTACGGCGCGACGCTCGGATTGCTGATCTTCGCCTTCATCGGTACCTATCGCCTGACCGACTACACCATGGGCTCGATGGCCAATCCGTTCTACCTCGATCTGGGATTTACGCTGAAGCAGATCGCCGCGGTGGCGAAGATCTATGGCACCGCACTCAGCGTGGTCGGCATTCTGGTCGGGGGCCTGGCGGTGGCCCGGCTCGGGCGCACGCGTTCACTGGTACTCGGTAGCGCGCTAGTCATCATCTCGAACGTGTCGTACGGGATCCTCGCCGCCCGCGGCGAGCCGAGCCTGATCGGGCTGGCCGGCGTGATCAGCCTGGATAATTTTGCGCAGGGCGTGCACGGCACGGCCCTGATCGCGTTCATGTCATCGCTGACCAGCGTGTCGTACACCGCGACCCAGTACGCGGTGCTGTCCTCGCTGTATGCGCTGCCGGGCAAGCTGCTGATGGGAACCTCGGGCATTGTGGTGGACCACATCGGCTATCCGCCGTTCTTCTTATATACCGCCGCACTGAGCATCCCGGCGCTGGTGCTGCTGTACTGGTTGTCGCGGCGCGCCGATTTCCAGCCGCTGCGCGCGGCAACGGTGACCTGAGCGCCCGCGATGGCGCCGCTGCGATAATGCCACCGGGAATCGATCTGGCTCGGGTGCTGTGCGCCTTAAGCGATCTGCCGGCGGACGGGTGCCGGGAATTTCGGCTGGGGCACGGCGACTGGCCGCTGCGCGGTTTTGTGGTGCGGGTGGCCGACGGCGTGCGAGCCTACGTCAACCGCTGCGCACACCAGCAGTTCGCGCTCAACTACAGGCCGCACGAGTTCCTGACCCCCGATGGCAGCATGATCCTGTGCCGGGTGCACGGTGCGCTGTTTGAAAAGCAGACCGGCTATTGCGTTGCCGGACCGTGCAGCGGCCGCTCGCTGATCGCTCTGCCGGTGCGCGTTGAGCAAGGCCATGTGCTGCTCGCCGGTGACGCCGATCCCGAGGAACTGGCGGCGCGCTACGCGTAACATGACTCACGCTCGGTCAGGGAGAGTGCGGCGTGGCTGAAAGCGATGGATCGAACCAGGAGGCTGCTGTCTTCATCAGCTATGCCTCGCACGACGCGCCGATCGCTGAGGCCCTGTGCTCGGCACTGGAGCAGGGCGGGGTGGCCTGCTGGCTGGCGCCGCGCAATGTCCGGCCCGGGGATTTTTATGCCGACTCGATCGTGCAGGCGATCAATGGCTGCGCGCTGCTGGTGCTGGTGCTGTCCCAAAGTGCGATCGATTCGCCGCACGTGCTGCGTGAGGTGGAGCGTGCCAGCGCGAAGCGGCGGCCGATCATTGCCTTCAGGATCGACACTGCCGCCCTGCCGCCAGGACTGGAATACTTTCTGAGTACGTCGCAATGGATCGACGCCAGTGCGGCACCAGTCGATCGCCTGTTCGCTAAAATGCTCGAGGCGGCGCGCAGCCGGATCGGTTCTGCCCCCACGGGCGACCCACCTCCAGCGCCCGCCAGTCGACCGGTGCCCAAACGCAAGCAGAACCGTCGGACTGTTGCGCGTGCGGTCGCGGTCGCGGTCGCAGTCGCAGTCGCGCTGAGCTATGTGGTTTTCGACCGGTCCTGGCTTTCGAAGCACGGCGCCGCGCCGCCCATGCCGGATGCCGCCGCGCCACGGTTCGCGCCGCCGCCGCATTCGATTGCTGTGCTGCCGTTCGTGAACATGAGCGGCGATGCCCAGCAGGACTATTTCTCCGATGGGATCAGCGAGGAGCTGCTCAACTCACTATCGCGCCTGAATGATCTGCAGGTAGTGGCGCGAACCTCATCGTTTTCGTTCAAGGGGCAGAACGTCGATGTGTCCACCATTGCGCACAAGCTCAATGTCGGCGCCATCCTCGAGGGGAGCGTCCGGCGCGCCGGCAATACGGTGCGCATCACCGTGCAGCTGATCAATGGCGTGAGCGGCTTTCATATCTGGTCGCAGACCTATGACCGGCAGCTGAGCGACATTCTAAAGGTGCAGACCGAGGTCGCGACCTCGGTCGCGCAGCAGCTCGAAGTCAGGCTCGCAGGCAATGAAGCTGCGGCGCTGGAGCTCGGGAGTACGACCAATGCGCAGGCGTACGAGGCCTACTTGCGCGGATCCGAGCTGCTGTCCGATACGGACACCGGGGAGGCGGAGTTGCGCGCCGCACTGGCGGCGTTCGATCAGGCAATCGCGCTCGATCCGAATTATGCGCAGGCGCATGCCAGGCGGGCTAGCGCCCTGGCCGACATCTCGATATTTGTTGACCTCAGATCCGAGGAGCTGGCGCAGGTGCGCGAGCAGGCACGCCAGGCGGGTGAACGCGCCGTCGCGCTGGCGCCGGAACTCGGTGACGCGCACCAGGCGCTGGCGGGCGTACTGTCCAATGGCTTGCTCGATTTCGCCGACGCGGCGCCGGAATACGACCGCGCCCTGGCTCTGTCGCCGGGCAGCGCGCGCGTGCAGATGGGATTCGCCGGTTTCGCCGGTCAACTGGGCCACTTCGACGCTGCCATCAAGGCCGCTCGTCGCGCAGTCGATCTTGATCCGCAGAATGCCAACGCACAGGTCACTCTAGGACAGGTTCTGAGCTGGGGACGGCAGTACGGCGATGCGCTGAGCGCCTTGCAGGCCGCCAAAGTGCTGCGCCCGCACTCAAACTTCATCACCTTCAATATCGCCAATGTCCTGCTTGCATCCGGCCAATTCGAGCAGGCGCGAGCGCTGTGTGAATCGGGCGCGCTACCGGCGCAGAGCCACGGCCGCCATCTGCTGCTGGCGCTCGCCTACCACGGACTTAAGCGAGACCAGGAAGCGCAAGACCAGGTGGCGCAATACCTGGCTCTTCGCAAGGAAGGGGCGTCGCTCGAACTTGCCGGCGTGTACGCGCAAATGGGAAATATATCCGCGTCGCTGCAGGAGTTAACGCGGGCCGAGCAGCGGCGCGACTCGGCGTTCCAGGTGCTCAGAGTGGCATGGGTACTTGACCCGATCCGTAATGAGCCGCAATTCAAGGCGATCGAGGCGCGGATGAAGTTTCCGCAGTAAGCCGCCGGTCGTCAGAGCGCAGGATCGGGTGATTCCAGGTCGGTTGATTCGAACAGATCGAGGCCGTCCAGGCCGCCGGCCATCTGCGGATCGCCATTGAGAGAGGCGCTGGGCGCGAGCGTGTCCTCATCGCCTTCGACGTCGACCGAGCCGCTCCAGTCCTCCGGAGCATCGGCGTCCTCGATCTCGCCTTTGCTGCGCTGTGCCTGCCAGTCGGCAAGATCGAGTTCCTCCACGGTGCCATCGAAGTACTGTACTTCGAGGGTGCCGTCGTCCTCGTCAATCGCCACCACTTCGAGCAGCTCGCCGCCGCGTACTCGATACCACTCGCCGATGTCGGGTTGCGCGCTCATTAAAATGCTCCCGTATTCAGCCGCGGCGGAATGCTCTAATCTGCCGCTGTACCATACCCGCGATCCGCAATCATGTTGCTCCTGCCGCCGGGCCTATATCAAGATGATTTTTTAAATTTGTGAAGCTCAACGAGTCAGCAGTTGCTCAAGTTTTTTGTAGTCTTTTTGGTAGTCGTGGAACCGATCTCGCTGATTCCGGTATTCGTGGCCCTGACGAAGGACGGGAGCGCGGCGCAGGGGCGGTACATGGCGCGGCGCGCGGTGGTCATTTCGGCGATCATCCTGACGCTGTTCGCGGTCGGTGGCGGCCCGTTCCTGCGGCTGATGAGCATCAGCCTCGACTCGTTCCGTATATTCGGCGGGCTGTTGCTGTTCCTGATCTCGCTCGAGATGGTGTTCGCACGCACCTCGGGCACCCGCACCTCGTCCCAGGAGGAACTCGAGAGCCGCCAGCGCGAGGACATCTCGGTGTTTCCGCTGGCATTTCCGTTCATTGCCGGCCCCGGGGCGATGGCAACCATCCTGTTGGCGTTCAGTCCGACCGCCGGTAAGCCGCTGTTGTTTTTAGGTTTGCTGCTTTGCGTTTATGGCGTGCTGCTGATCACGCTGGGGGTGCTGTACCTGGCGGCGCCGGCGATGCGCGTACTGGGCGTGACCGGTACCCATGTCATCAATCGCATGTCCGGCGTGCTGCTGGGTGCGCTCGCGGTGCAATTCATGGTGGACGGCCTTCGAGGCAGTTTCGGCGGCTAATCCTCAACGACGCCGGAACAGCAACTCGCGCACCCGGTGCCCCAGGCGTTCGCCCCGGAGCTGGAAGCGCGTCGCGCTGCGAGCCAGCACGGCATCGACGTCGATGAAGCCACCGGCGTCGGCGCAATTGGCGAGCAGACTGCAGCCGTTCAGCACCAGCAGCATTTCCTCGGCATAAGGCTCCCAGTCGGTGGCCAGATGCAGGCGCCCGCCGGTGGTGAGCCGGGAGGCGACCAGCGCGACGAACTCGTGCTGCACGATGCGACGCTTGTGATGGCGTTTCTTCGGCCACGGATCGGGAAACAGCAGCTGCACCTCGTTGAGACTGGCCGGAGCAATCTGCTGCTCCAGCACCTCGACCGCGTCGTGAGCGATGACGCGCAGGTTGGCGACATCGGACTGCGCCGCCGCCAGCAGCAGATGCCCGATGCCGGGACGGTGGACTTCCACACCGATGAAATCCTGCTCGGGTTGCGCCAGCGCCCGCTGCAGCAGATGCTCGCCATTACCAAAGCCAATCTCCAGCGTGCGCCCGGCGACGCGGCCGAACAGCTGCGTCAGCTCCAGCACGCGCGGCTCGAATTCGACGCCGAAACGCGGCCAATGCTGCCCCAAGGCGCGCTGCTGGCCCGGGGTGATACGGCCGGTTCGAATGACGTAGGAGCGGATGGCCCGATGCACCGGGGCATTATCGCATCGAAGTGCAGCGCCACCGCTGGCAAGCGGCGGCGCGAGCGGCCATCATCGGCGGCATGATGCCGTTTTCCGTCCTGGACCTGTCGCCGATCGTCGAGGGCGCGAGCGCAGCCGACGCGCTGCGCAACTCGCTGGAGCTGGCGCGCTGCGCCGAGACGCTGGGCTATCGGCGATTCTGGCTGGCGGAGCATCACAACATGCCCGGCATCGCCTCGGCGGCCACCGCGGTGGTGATTGGTCATGTGGCGGCGGGCACGCGTAGCATTCGCGTCGGCTCGGGCGGCGTGATGCTGCCAAATCACGCACCGCTGGTGATCGCGGAACAGTTCGGCACGCTGGCGTCGCTGTTTCCCGGGCGCATCGACCTGGGCCTGGGACGGGCGCCGGGCACCGATCCGGTGACGGCGCGCGCCCTGCGGCGTGACCTGGCCGGCAGCGCCGATCAGTTTCCGCAGGACGTCCAGGAATTGCAGAGCTATTTCGAGGCGCCGGCGGGGCAGGCGACCCGCGCGATTCCCGGCGCCGGTCTTGAGGTGCCGATCTGGCTGCTGGGCTCGAGTCTGTTCAGTGCGCAGCTGGCCGCGGCTCTGGGATTGCCGTTCGCCTTCGCAGCGCATTTCGCCCCCGAGCTGCTGCTGCCCGCGCTGGCGGTGTATCGCCAGCGATTCCAGGCCTCGCGCGCGCTGCAACGCCCGTACGCGATGGCGTGCGTCAATGCGATCGCCGCCGATACCGATGGCGAGGCACGCCGGCTGTTTACCTCGCATCAGCAGGCGTTTACCCAGCTGCGCCGCGGCCGGCCCGGGCAGCTGCCGCCACCGATCGACGATATCGACAGTTTCTGGTCCAGCGGCGAGAAGGCCATGCTCGAGCAGGCGATGCGCTGCTCCTTCGTCGGCTCCGGCGCGGCAGTCGAGCAGGCACTGCGCGCATTCCTGAATCAGGTCCAGGTCGAGGAATTGATGGTCAATGTGCACGTCTACGATCAGCCCGCGCGGCGTCATTCGCTGACATTGACGGCCGCGATCCGCGACCGGCTGGCGGCAAAGGCGGGCGAGGTCGGCGCATCGTGATTTTCATATTTGCAAAATATTCAGTGGTGATAGGGGAACTTGGCGTATTGACGAGCGCGCATCGGCGCGGCTAGCGTCGAATCCATGTTCCGTTCCCTGGTCACACGTACCGTGTTGCCGCTGCTGCTCGCGGCGGGCGTAGTCGCGTACTTCGGACTGCCGTACATCGACCGGCTGCTGACCGAGTGGTTTCGTTCCGACGTCCAGCTGCGCGCACGGCTGTTGATGAGCTCGATGGACGAATCGCTGACCACGCTGGTCGCCAAAGGCGATCAGCAGGGACTGCGCAAGTACACCGCCAAGATCATCGCCGACCAGCGCGTGCTGGGCATCCTGATCTGCCTGCCGCACGGCGGCACGATGTTCAAGACCGAACTGGTGCCCACGGCGGTGAGCTGCGAGAGCACCGAGGATCTCAGGGATGGCGAGAGCGTCGTGCGCCATGCGCCCATGGGTTCGGTGCTGGTGTCGGTTTTCGACCAGAAGCCTTCGGACCAGCCGCTGTACCGCGTGGCGATCCTGTACGACCTGAGTTTCGTCGACAGCCGGCAGACTACCGCGCGCGACTACATGCTCGCGTTCGGCGGCATATCGCTGGTCATCCTGGCGCTGTTCCTGGTGCTGGCGGCATGGCTGGTGGTGCGGCGCTGGGCCAAGGTGCTGATCGGCGACATCAGGGGTCGCCGATTTTTCGACGATGCCAAGTCCGGTCCGCTATCGCTGCCGATCCTGCGCCAGGTGCGCAAGGTATTGAGCGAGATGGAGGAGACGCAGCGGCTGGAGATCGATTACCGCGAGAACTGGACGCCGCAGGCGCTGCAGCTGGTGGTGCGCGATCAGCTGCATTCGCCGCAGATGATCGTGGTGTCGAACCGCGAACCGTACTCGCACGAGTTCGGCGACAACGGCGCCATCGAAGTGCGAGTGCCGGCCAGCGGCATGGTGACGGCGCTGGAACCGGTGATGCGGGCCTGCTCGGGCACCTGGGTGGCGCACGGCAGCGGCAGCGCGGATCGGGAGACGGTGGACCGGTCGGACCGGGTGCGCGTACCGCCCGATGACCCTTCCTACACGCTGCGCCGTGTTTGGTTGTCGGAGGCGGAAGAGCAGGGGTTCTATTACGGCCTGTCGAACGAAGGCTTGTGGCCGCTGTGCCATCTGGCGTATGTGCGACCGGCCTTCCGCGGCGAGGACTGGGTGGTCTACCAGGCGGTGAATCGCAAATTCGCCGACATCGTCGCGCAGGAGGCACAGTCCGACGACCCGGTGATCCTGATCCAGGACTTTCACTTCGCGATGCTGCCGGGATACCTGCGCGAGCGGCGCCCGAAGGCGACGATCATGCTGTTCTGGCACATACCCTGGCCCAACGCCGAGACCTTCGGCGTCTGCCCCTGGAAGCGCGAGATGCTGTCGCACCTGCTGATGGCCGATATCCTGGGCTTTCACACCGTCTATCATTGCCAGAACTTCATGGCGACGCTCGACCGCTTCATCGAGTGCCAGGTCGATCACGAGCGTATGACGGTGGCCCTACAGGGCCACATATGCCAAGTCGCGGCCTATCCGATCTCGATCGAATGGCCGCCGCGCTGGCTGAAGGCGCTGCCTGACATCCAGCACTCGCGGCGCGCGGTACGCGAGCGATTTGGTATCGCCGAGCATGTCACGCTCGGCCTGGGCGTGGAGCGCTGGGACTTCACCAAAGGCGTGATCGAGCGCTGCCTGGCGCTCGAGCTGCTGCTGGAGCAGAACCCGCGCCTGCGCGGGCAGGTCACATTGCTGCAGATCGCCGCGCCTTCACGCAGCAAGCTGCCGGCCTACCAGGCGCTGCAGCGCGCGACGCTGGCGGAGGTTGCGCGCATCAATGCGCGCTTTGCGACCGCCGAATGGAAACCGATCGTGCTGATCGGCAAGCACCAGCCGCCGGAGCAGGTGTTCGAGCTGTACCGCGCCGCCGATTTCTGCATCGTCAACAGCCTGCACGACGGCATGAATCTGGTGGCCAAGGAGTTCGTCGCCGCGCGCGATGACGAAGACGGTGTGCTCATCCTCAGCACCTTCGCCGGCGCGGCGCGCGAACTGGTGGAAGCGATACTGATCAATCCCTTCGATGTGGCCGAGACCGCGGCTGCAATCCGGCGCGCCCTGGAGATGCCGCGTGAGCAGCGGCAGCTGCGTATGCAGCTGATGCGCCGAACGATAAAGGAGAATAACGTCTACCGCTGGGCCGGGCGCATGCTCACCGATGCGGCGCGCATCCGCCAGCGACAGGCGCTGATGGTCGGGCAGGAGCAGCCGTTTACGATCTAGCCCGGCGTCCAGCGGTGCTAAAGTGACCGCCGCCGGGAATAGACTAAAATAGCGCCCCGCTGCGTCAGCGTCGCTGCCGCTCGCCTGATTAAGGAGCAAGTCTTGTATCAAGCCCGCGTTTTCCGCAATGCCCTATGGTGCACACTGCCATGGCTACTGGTATCGCTCGGAGTGCGCGCGGCCGATGCGGACAGCAAGGCTGCGGATTCCAAGGCTGCCAGCCCGGCCGCGACGCATTTCTTACCGGAGCAGCAGAGCAGCAGGGGTGCGGTAACGGTCGAGGGCCGCCACATCGATTACGACGCCTATGCTGGAACCATCGTCGTGCACCCCAAGGATTGGGACGATGTGCCGCAGAATGCGCCGAAGGATGAGGACAAGAATCCGCGGCCAGAGGCGAGCATGTTCTACGTCGCCTATTTCAAAACCGCCGACAAAGGTGGCACCGACAAGGGTAGCAGCGACAAGGGTGGCGCCGACAAGGGGGCGCCGACTCGGCCGGTGACCTTCGTGTTCAACGGCGGGCCCGGCTCGTCGACCGTCTGGCTGCACATGGGCGCCTTCGGACCTCGCCGCGTGGTGACCGCGGATGATTCACACACGCCCGCGGCCCCATACCCGGTGATCAACAACGACTACAGCCCGCTCGATGCCACCGACCTGGTATTCGTCGACGCGCCGGGAACCGGCTTCTCGCGCATCGCCGGCACCGACCGCGAAAAGGCCTTCTACGGCGTGGACCAGGATGCGCAGGCGTTTGCCGATTTTATCGTGCAGTTTCTGTCGAAATACGGCCGCTGGAATTCGGCCAAATACCTGTTCGGCGAGAGCTACGGGACCACGCGCGCCGCGGTGCTGATCGGTGTGCTCGAGACCGAGCGCTTCGTCGACTTCAACGGCGTCATGATGCTCTCGCAGATACTCAACTTCGATGCCAGTCCGGATGGACCGGAGGACAATCCCGGCATCGACCTGCCGTATCAGCTGGCTTTGCCAACCTACGCGGCCTCGGCCTGGTATCACCACAAGCTGCCGACTGCGCCGCCGGATCTTGCGGCGCTGCTGGCCGAGGTCGAGCATTTCGCGATGAATGATTACGCGCAGGCGCTGGCGGCCGGCTCGACTCTGCCTGCGTCGCAACGCGATGCGATTGCCGCGAAGCTGCACGAATACACCGGCCTGCCGGCGGCCTATATTCTGAAAGCGGACCTGCGCATCAACGGCCCGGAATTCGAGAAGACGCTGCTGCAGGATGCCGACCTCACCACCGGGCGCTACGATACGCGCTTCGCCGGCCCGACCATGGATCCGCTCAGCAAGCAGGCCGACTACGACCCGCAAGAGGCTGCGATAGCCTCGGCCTACGTCTCGGTGTACAACGACTACGTACGCAAGGAACTCAAGTACGGTCAGGACAAGGAATTCAAACCGCTCACCGATGCCGAAGAGGTCTGGAATTTCTCGCATCGGTCGCCTGGCGCAAGCGAGTCGCTGCCGCACCCCACCAATGTGATGCC
>Ga0302181_10001736_pt1 | contig 15944 bp, 18 predicted proteins | sample I_Palsa_E3_3_FD_198786 | JGI IMG/M metagenome (GOLD analysis project Ga0302181, IMG submission 198786) | Peat permafrost microbial communities from Stordalen Mire near Abisko, Sweden - I_Palsa_E3_3 | ecosystem: Environmental > Terrestrial > Soil > Palsa > Peat permafrost | place: Sweden...
ACCGCTTCCAGCTCACCCAAACGTCGCATTCTCACTCCCGAACATGGCCATGCCTACGGCGTACGCCGTTACCTACTAACACGCATAGAACAAGTCCGCGGTTCAGGCATCGTCTAATTTTTATTCCGGCTAGCCGCCTCGACACGGCCAGCGGGCCGGGGAACTCCCCGAAAGCGTCCGGGGCTTGCCTGCTCACCGCCGCGTCGCCGGCCCGGGAAGGTCTCCGGGGAATGCCCGCGCGCCGCAGGCGCCCCGCCGCAACCGAAGCGGCCACGGTGAACACAACCTTCTTACTATTCGTGTTAGTAGATATGTCTGCTACCACGCATGCTGCCGGCGGCGAACTGCCCGGCGACCCCGATGCCGCGATCCGCCAGCTGTACTCGCACTACGCCAGCGCCCTGCACGCCTACGTCGAGCAGTTCTGCCCGGACCGGGCGAGCGCGGATGACATCGTGCAGGAAACCTTCATCCGGGCCTGGCGGCACCTGCCCCAGCTCAGCGCCGATGACCGGCCCATCCGGTCCTGGCTGTTCCGGGTCGCGCGCAACCTGCTGATCGACGCGAACCAGGCCGAGCAGGCCCGGCCGATGAGCGCGCCAGAGCCGCCAGCCGAGATCGGGACCGACTCCGGAATGGAGGAGGTCCTGGACCGGGAGCTCGTTTTCGCCGCGCTGGCGCACTTGTCACCCGCGCACCAGAGCGTGCTGGTGGAGACCTTCTACCGGGGCGGGACCATGGCCACGGTCGCCCGCGAGCTCGGCATACCGGACGGCACAGCCAGATCACGGCTGCACTACGCGCTGGATGCGTTGCGCCAGCACCTCGAAGAGCACGACGCGATCGCGTGCTGATGGCCGACCGGATGCCCTGGGACATCACCGCTGCCTGCGCCGATGGCGAGAAGGCAGCACCTGTCGCCGGGCCTAGGGCCGGCCGGCATCTGATCGCCGTGATGCTGCTCGGCGCGGCAGTCCTGGACCTGACCCGGTGCGGTCTGGTCCTGGCGGCGGCCCGTCACCCGGCGCCGACCGCGGGGCTGGTCGCGGCCGGGCTGGCCGTGGCCATGCTGAGCGTGCGGACCGCGCGCGGATGCCAGGCCGGCCGGCGCTGGGCAGGCTGGGCCGCATTGCTGATCGGCGCCGCGTCGGCCCCGCAGGCGGCCATGTCCGGCTTTCACGGCCCGTACATGATCCCCGACACCGCCACCGCTGCCCTGGGGGTTCTGTTGGCCGTGGCTGTCCTGGCCACCGCCGGTGCGGCCGGACGGCCGGGCCAATACACCGAGAACCCGTGCACCATCGACAGGGAAGCCCCTGGTGACCCGCAGCGCGCGGTGCTGAAAGCAAGCAGTGCGAGGCCCGAACCAGCGGGCAGGCACGAGCCGTATCAATGGTTATGGAGAAAACGCGGCGGCCGGACTGAACTGGCAGCGACTCGGGCTCCGGGTAGCCGGGGGCGGGCTGCTCGCCGTGACCGGGGCGATCCGCCTCGACCTGTACCTGACCGGCTACCGGTCCATCCCGGTGATCGGCTGGCTTTTCCTGCTCCAGGTGATCGCCGCCTTCGGCCTCGCAGCGGCCGTGCTGGTGTCTGGCAGCCGGCTGGCCGCCGCGGCCGGCGCCGGGTTTGCCCTCTCGACCCTCGGCGGCTACCTCCTGTCGGTGTGGATCGGCCTGTTCGGCTTCAAGGAGATCCGGACGACCGCGGGGATCGTCGCAGGGGTGATCGAGGTCGCCGCCTTTCGCCGCGCTGGCTGTGCTCGCCCTTTCCCCGGCCGCGCAGCGTCAGCCGGCCGGGCCAGCGGCGTCCCGTAGTGCCATGCTGGCCAGGCTGCAGGCTGGCGTGCCGGGTGCCGGGGCGGCGGCCGCCGCAGTGTCGGTTGCTGCCCTGGTGCTGCTGGGCGTCGCCGTTGCCGGCGCGGGCGGCCCGGGACCTTCGGCCGCCGGCGGCCTGAGGACGGCGAAGATCGGCGGCATGACCGTACTCACCAACGCCAAGGGGTTCACTCTGTACTCGTTCGCCCCCGATACCCCGACCAGATCGAACTGCAACGGGACGTGCGCTGCCTACTGGCCGCCAGTGACCGGGACCCCGGCCGCCGGCCGGGGCGTGACCGGCAAGCTGGGCACGATCAAGCGGTCAGACGGCGCGACGCAGGCCACCTACGACGGGCATCCCCTGTACACCTACATCGCCAATACCGCCCCCGGCCAGGCTCACGGCAATAACCTCAACCTGAACGGCGGGCTGTGGCACGAGATACCCGTTTCCGGCTGAATTCGGCTGCGTCCCGCCCTCGCCACCCGGCTCTGCCGGGCGGGCCGCTGGGGTAGTGACCAGCGGCCATGAAATCCCGTTCCCGGCCGCGGTGCGCTTCTCGCCGGAGGCGAACTGCCGGGCAGCAGCCTGAATACCCGGCCCGGCCGGGCACCACGATCACCAGGCTGGACCGGTCAGCATCTCGGCGGCTTGTCAACCCACGGTGATCTCGTCGTAGGTGAGCAGGACACCCGCCAGCGGCCGGAACGGCCAGCCCGGGACACGCCGGCCTGGCGACCGGCACGGCGACAGACGGCAGAGAAAAGATCGGCCGGCAGAGGGCTATAACGTGGCATCGGCGATACAGATCAGTGGTGCAACGCGCCGGCGACGCGCACGACCAGGAGAATCACGTAAGCCAGTCCCAGGAGGCGCCGGAACCAGTTGACCCCATGCACCAGCTCCTCATATGCCCATATCGTCATCGCCAGGTAGGACACTGACGCGGCGTAGGAATGTGCACTGCCGTCCAGGAACTTGCCTGCCGCACCAGCGAGGACCGCGACGATGAGCGGCAGGTTGGGAAACTGCACGATCGGAAAGCGCCGCGGGAACGAAAGCCCGGTCAAACGCTTGCATGCCAGCCAGGCCCTCAGCAGGCGTTCCTTGATCCTCAACATGGGCAGGGGCGGATCCGGGTTGACGGGGCGCGATGCAGGCAACGCATCCGTAACACGCCGCCGGGAGCGGCGGCAGGCAACGGCAAGCGACCCGCACGCACGGGCGGCGGACGACGACCAGCCGCTCACGTGTCCGGTTCGACCCAGAATGAGCATGTCATCGCGATACGGCGGCCGAGTGCCGGCACCCGCTGGCTGGTTACCCACCTCGCGTCGATGACCCGGCTGCTGGCGATGATGACGCGCGGCGGGCCGCCCGGTCGCGTGCCGGGAAGGTGCACATCGAGCTGGCAGGCCAGATTGACCCACAGCTGCCGGCGGCCAGCCGCGTTGCCCGCCGGGTCGGAGCTGAATGCCGGACGTCGCCGTAGTCACGGAGCATCTCCTTCGCTTGCCAGGTCAGCTAGCCGGCGGCTCCAGGGCCAGATCTCCTGCCCGCGTGCCCGCCAGGCACCTAGCGGACAGATCCTCTTACTAACACGGACAGGGGATCTCTTCTGTTCACCAGGTAGAGGTGACCGGCTGCCGTAGGGATCCAGGCGACGACCTCGTCCGTAAGTTCCTTGAGCTGGTCGGCGGTTCGCGGCATTCCGGTCCGGATCCGCCTCGCATGACGTGCCGTTCGGCCTGATTACCGAGTCCTTCCTCTTGCGCCACCGGGCCACGGCAATGCCCGGACATCAGGAGGACTCGACGGCGGCCCGCGGATCGTGATCTGGGCGTGGCCCAGGCCGGACATCGCCTGGCGGTGCTAAACCTTGCGGTAGCGGCGGACCGCCAGGGGGATGAAGACGGCCAGAATGGCGGTGCTCCACAGGAGGGTGCAGATGAGGTTGGTGGCGACGGGGCCGCCTTCGGTGAGGGCCCGCACGGTGTCGGCGGCTCGGCTAATGGGCTGGTTTTGGGCGAAGGCCTGCAGCCAGCCGGGCATGCTCTGGATCGAGACGAAGGCCGAGCTGGCGAACACCAGCGGGAAGATGGGCAGGAAGCCGGCGAGCTGGGCGGTTTCGGGGTCGGCGACGGTGAGCCCGATCAGGGCGAACACCCACGACAGGGCGTAGCCGAGCAGCAGTGCGACGAACACGGCGGCCACGGCGGGCAGGAAGCCGTTGTGGAAACGGAAGCCGACGGCCATGCCGACGACGATCATCAGCAGCACCACGAAGACGTTGCGGACCAGGTCAGCGACGGTCCGTCCGGCGAGCACGGCCGAGCGGGACATGGGCAGGGACCGGAACCGGTCGATGATGCCGTTGCTCATGTCCTGGGACAGGCCGACTGCGGTGGAGGTGGCGCCGAACACGACCGTCTGCACGATGACGCCCGGGATCAGGAAGTCGACGTAGCTGATCCCGGGGACGTGGATGGCGCCGCCGAAGACGTAACGGAACAGCAGCACGAACATGACCGGCTGGATGGTGGCGCAGACCAGCAGCTGGGGTGTGCGGGCGATGCGGGTCAGGTTGCGGCGGGCTATGACCACGGCGCCGGCGAAGACGGCCGAGCGCGGGAGCGGGGCGGGCTCGGTCGTGGTCAGCTTCTCCGGTGGCGCTGGCGGGCGGGCGGGGGCGGACTGGACGGCGGTCATGCGGGGCTCCGGGACGGCTGGGGGTACGGGGGGCGGTGGTCAGCGGGTCGGTGGGGTCGTCGTCGCCGGTGGCCCGCCCGGTGAGGGACAGGAAGACGTCGTCGAGGGAGGGCCGCCGCAGTCCCAGGTCCACCGGGACGATCTCGGCGGCATCCAGGGTGCGCAGGGCCGCCATCAGGTCGGGAACCGGGTCGCAGACCGGGATGGTGATCTGGGCGCGGGCCTGGTCGATGACCGGCGCGCCGCAGCCGATGCCGGCCAGCGCCGCCGTGGCCCAGTCCAGCTCGGCGGCGCGCACCTCTACCGCGATCAGGTCGCTGCCGAGCCGGGCCTTGAGCTCAGCGGAGGTGCCGGAGGCGATCACCTTGCCCCGGTCGATGACGATGCTGTGGTCCGCGAGCTGGTCGGCTTCTTCCAGGTACTGGGTGGTGAGCAGCACGGTGGTACCCCCGGCCACCAGATCGCGGATGAACGCCCACATGTCCAGCCGGGTGCGGGGATCGAGCCCGGTGGTCGGCTCGTCCAGGATCAGCACCCGGGGCCGGCCGACTAGGCTGGCGCCCAGGTCCAGGCGGCGGCGCATGCCGCCCGAATAGGTCTTCACCGGACGGTCCGCCGCCTCCACCAGCCCCAGCCGCTCCAGCGACTCACCGGCCCGGGCCTTGGCCAGCGTGGGCCCCGAGCCGGTAGAGCCGGCCGACCATGACCAGGTTCTCCCGGCCGGTCAGCGTCTCGTCCACCGCCGCGTACTGGCCGGCCAGCCCGATCAGGCTGCGGACGGTGTTCGGGTCCTTCTGCACGTCGACGCCGCTAATCCGGGCCCGCCCGGTGTCGGGGGCCAGCAGGGTGGCCAGGATCCGCACCAGGGTGGTCTTACCCGCTCCGTTCGGCCCGAGCAGCCCCTGCACGGTCCCGGCCGGGACGCTCATGTCCACCCCGGCCAGCGCCCTGGTCTGACCGAAGGACTTGCTGACGCCCTCCACCTCGATCATGGCGCCACGGACCCGGCGAATCAGTGCGTCCGGGACCCGCTCGGCCTCGCGTCGTTCACCTTCGACAAGGCGCAGCCGACGGCTCACGCCCCGCTCACCAGCCACGCGGTCACCTCCCGGATCGGCGCCGGCGAAGGACTGCCGTAAGTACGGCGATTCCGGCGAGCAGGAACGGGAGGAAGGTGGTGATGTGCCCGAAGGCGGCTAGTACCACCACGCCGAATAGGACTGCCGCCAGCGCTCCCCGGCTTGGGACGCGTCGGGGTCTGCGGTCAACCGGCTGGACTCGTTTACTGCGTTTGAGGGTTTGCATATCTACTAACACGTATAGTAGATAGCTTTTGTTCATTGACCGCCGGGCTGGCCTGCCCCCCCGGCAACCGGAGGGCCAGCGGGCACGACCTTGCCGCCCTGATCGCATGGCTAGCCGACCCGGCGGACGGCCTGCGCCTGGCTAGGCCGGCACCCGGCCTGGCGGCTGTGCGGCCAGGCCGGCCCGAACAGGCTGGTCGCGTGGCGTGGACGAGGTTTCGGCTCGCACGGGCGCAAGGCGAGCGACTCATCGCTCGGCCACATGGTCGCGGCCTGGACGGTACAGCCGATCCCTGCGTGCCGCCGGGCTCGGCTCCGCGCCCCGCCGGCCGGGGCTGCAAGCAGGTCCTGCCGGCCCGGGCCGGCGGCCTTCTCGCGGTCGATTTCGTGCACGTGTGGACACCGTGCTGGGACCTCTGAACACCCCTTGTCTCCTATGCGTGTTAGTAGTTGACGGTGGCTTCACCGGTGCGCCGTGGCGGTCCCGCTCCGCGGGGCTGCTCGACAACAGTAAGGACACGGATGTTTGCTCACCTCGGCCCGGCACCGCTAGCGCAGAGCACGGACCTGATCGTGCGGGCGGTGGGCGCGCGGGCCCTGGCCACCTCGGGCGGTCACGCCGCCGGGTACGCCGGTGCGCCGCGTCCCCGGCGCCAGGCCACGAACCGCCCCAGGCAAACAACGGCAGAAGGAGGACGGTCGAGATGACCGACATACATCAGGGTCAGGAGCGGCCGCTGCCAGCAGCGGCGGGGAGCCGGGAGCGGCCGGTCCTGCCGACCGGTGCGCTCGAGCGTACCGGTCGGCTGGCTTTGCTGCCGCTGCGGCATGCTGCGCGTACCGCCGCCAGCCGGCTGTCCCGGGCCGGTGCTGACCAGATCGCCGCCCGCACCGCTGAGCAGGTGTTCGCCACCCTTGGCGAGCTGAAAGGCGGGGCGGCGAAGCTGGGGCAGACGATGTCGGTGTTCGAGGCGGCGCTGCCGGAGGAAGTCGCGGCGCCCTATCGGTCCGCGCTGCGGCGGCTCACCGACGCGGCGCCGGCCATGCCGGCTGAGGTCGCCCGCCGGGTGGTTGCCGCTGATCTCGCGGTCGTCTACGGGCCGGGCTGGCAGGACCGGCTAGTGGCCTTCGACGACATCCCGGCCGCGGCGGCCTCGATTGGCCAGGTGCACCGCGGGCAATGGCGGATCGACGGCGGCCAGGTCGTGCAGGTGGCGGTGAAAGTGCAGTACCCGGGGGTGGGCCAGGCCCTGCGCTCAGACCTGCGCCAGGCCCGGCTGCTGGCCAGGGTGATGGCCCGGCTCACCCGACTGAACGTGTCCGGGCTGGCGGACGAACTCGCTGGGCGCATCGTCGAGGAGCTGGATTACGTGCGCGAGGGGCAGGTCCAGGCCGAAGTCGCGGCCGCGTTCACGCACCACCTGCCGAAGGAGATCGCCGCGGCCCGTGCCGCCGGGGCGCACGAACCACCAGGCCGGACCAGCGTCACGGTCCCGGCCGTCTACGCCGCGACACCACGGGTGCTAATCACCCGCTGGCTGGACGGGGCGCCCCTGTCCGCACTGCTCGACGGGCGCACCGATCGGCTCCCGGAGGGCTGGCGCGAGCTCGACCGGCGCGACGCGGCGGATCTGGCCGCCCGGCTGCTCGGGCACGCCATCTATGCGCCCGCGCCGTGCACCGGCTGGATGCACGCCGACCTGCACCCTGGCAACTTCCTGCTGCTGCCGGGCGGCCGGCTCGGCATGCTGGACTTCGGCGCGGTCGCCGCCACGCCCGGCGGCATCCCTGCGCCGTTCGGGCAGCTCGCCGCCGCAGTGCTCGCCGGGGACGAACCGGCGGCGGTACGGCTGGCCCGCCAGTCCGGGGCGCTCGCCCCGGATGCCCAGGTCGACCCGAGGCTGATCATCGAACTGCTTCACCCCCTCGCGGCCACTGGCGCCGACACCACCTTCACGTACTCCCGCGCGTGGCTGCGCGGACTGATGGCCCACCTCACCCAGCCGCGCTTTGCCCCGGCGCTGCGCACCCTGACGCCACCGCCGCAGTACGCCCTGCTCTGGCGGGCCACGCTCTCAGCCGCAGGGCTCTTCGCGCAGCTCGGCGCCACCGTTCCCACCCGGGGGTTCCACCTCGCCTACTCCCCCGGATTCCGCGGCAGCATCCCCCCGGCCCAGCCCCAGCCAACTGGCGGCACGCTCCGCCACGCCAGCTGAGTAGCAACCGCTCCCAAGCACGCGCAGAGGCCGCCGCCACGGACCTCCGATCCCCTTCGTGGCGAGCCAGTCGCAGCGTCAATTCGATCAGTCAAACGCTGGCCGCCTCCCGTCACCGGATCGCGTGGCTAACGGCTGGGCTTGCCGACCCTGATCGGCTGGCCCTAATGACCGCGGCCTGCTCGGGGTCGAGTCCAGTCGGCACAACACGTGTCCTTCTTTGATGCACCTGAAGCGAGCCTGCCGATCGTCTCGGCCTTCTGGGGGCGGGCAAAGGGCCTGTCACCCAGGTGGGTCCCGGAAGTTTCAGGTAGGGACCATCAGCGGCACATCGTGATCACGGCGGTAGGACCCGGCGGCTGCACCGTAAGGTTGTTCTATGCGTGTTAGTAGGTAACGGCGGGCGCGTCGGTTGGCACAGCCATGGTCGGGAGTGAGGATGCGACGTTTCGGTGAGCTGGAAGCCGTGATCATGGATCGGTTGTGGGAGTGGGGCCGGCCGGTGCTGGTCCGCGAGGTGGTCGACGCTCTGCATGACGACCGGGCGCCGGCGTACACCACCGTGATGACGGTGATGGAGAACCTGTACCGCAAGGGCTGGTTGCGCCGCGAGCGGGACGGGCGGGCCTGGCGCTATGAGCCCACCGGGTCCCGGTCCAGTTACACCGCGGCGCTGATGAGCGACGCGCTGGCCACCAGCCCGGACCGGCGCACGGCGCTGGCGCATTTCGCGCTCCAGATGAGCCCGCACGACGCGGCGCTGCTGCGCGAGGCGCTCGGCCAGGCGCTCGGCGAGTCCGAGGCCGGGGAGTCCCGGTGACCGTCGCCGCGGTGCTGGTGGCCTACGCGGCCGGTCTCGGCATCCTGGGGTCCGCGATGCTCGGCCGGGCCAGGTGGACGGCCCGCGCGCCGCTGCTGGCCATCGTCATCTACCTGGCCGCGGGATGGTCGGTGATCGCCGCGCTCGGGCTGGCCGGCCTGACGCTGGCCGTTCATGCGACCGCCCTCGGCGGCGGGCTCAGTCACCTGTTCGGAGCCTGCGTGCACCGGCTCCGCGCCACCTACGGCACCCCGGGCGGCGGCACCGTCGCCGGCCTGGGCCTGACCCTGGCGGGCGCCGTCGTGGCCCGCACCGCGCTCACCGCGGTGACGTACCTGCGCGCCGCCGGGCGGCAGGCGCTGCGGCACGCGCAGACCGCGCGGCTGGTCGGCCGGCCCGAGGCGGCCCTGGGGGCGGTGCTGGTGGAGCACGCTCAGCCGGCTGCCTACTGCGTGGCCGGCCGGCAGCCTACGGTGATCCTGACAACCGGTGCGGTGCAGGCGCTGGATCCCGGCCAGCTGGATGCGGTGCTGGCGCACGAGCGGGCGCACCTGACCGGCCGTCATCACCGGCTGCTGGCCGTGGCGCGGATCGGCCGCCAGGTGCTGCCGTTCCTGCCGCTGATGCGGGACGCCGAGGAGCAGGTGGCGCGGCTGGTGGAGCTGCACGCCGACGATGCGGCTACCCGGGCCCGCGATCCTCGGCAGCTTGCCACCGCCCTGGTCGTCCTCGCCACAGCCGCCAGTCCCGCGTCGACCCTGGCCGCGGGCGCCACCGACTCGGTCCAGCGGATCCACCGGCTCCTAGGACCCAGCGAGCCGCTGGGGCGCGCCCGGCGGCGGCTGCTCGGCGCCGCGGCGGCGGCGCTCGCCCTGACCCCGGTGCTGCTGGCCCTGACCCCCGCGGTGGTGGCGCTCGCCCTGGGGAAACTTCCGACGGCCTAACATCAGCCGGCCACCGGAGTGAACAATCTCCCCTCCGGCCCGTGTGGCTAGGTATGAGGATCCATCGCCAGAACAGCCGCCCCGAGCCGCCCGGCGGGCGCGCGGACCACACGACAGATGGTCAGTCCCGGCGCCTCCGCTGGCGGCCCCGCCGCCGCCCGGACCGCGGAGACGCCCTGCCCGCGCCGATACAGGGCCCGCCGATACAGGGCCCGCCGGTGCAGGCCGCGCCGGTGCGGGGGGCACCCGGCGAGACCATGGCTGCCGGTATGCAACTGGCGATCGCGCTGCTCACCGCGGGCCTGGACTCACCCGAACTTGAGGCGTGGGCCGTGGACACGCTCACTCCGACCGGCGTGGACGGCCTGGGAGACTTCATGGCCGGCCTGCACGTGATCTCCGTGGTGCTGCTGAGCGAGCTGCATGAGGCGACGGGAGAGCCGCCGACGGCCATCTTGCAAAGGCTGGCGATCCTCGCGGAGCGCCGGCGTGGGACCCCGTCCGCCGGCTAGGGCAATGCTGGCTACCCGGCACGGGCATCGCGAGCCCATTGTCCGTCGGACCAGACATGTGAAGTGTGATGCACGTCGCACCCGCCGGCTCCGTCTGGCTGAACCGACCAAGTCTCCTATGCGTGTTAGTAGTTGAAATCGAAACTACTGCAGCCGCCCCGTGAGGCCCAGGCCCGCGGGACGGCCGACGACAGGGGGAAACCCATGTTCGATCGTATTGCCCAATGGCAGCCGGATCAGGGCGCGACCTCGGCCGCCCGGGCAGCAGGCGCGCTGGCGCTGGCCGCGCTCGCGGTGATCCATGTCGTCGACCTGCCGGGCACCCTGGGCCCGACCCCGCTGGTCGGTGTCGGGTATCTCGGGATCATCCTGGCGGCGATCCTGATTGGCGCAGTGCTGATCGCCCGGCCGCATTGGCTGGCATGGGCCGCCGCGGCCGCCGTAGCCGCCGCGGCGATGGGCGGATACATACTGACCCGCGGTCTGCGCGGAGGTTTCCTGGGCGATCACGGCGATGTCGGTAACTGGCACTGCCCGCTGGGCATTGCCGCGCTCAGCGTGGAGTCGGTGATCGTCCTGCTCGTCGTGCTCGGCGCCTGGCAGGCACGGATCCATGCCGCGCACGTAGCGGCAGGGCGCCGCTCAGCCGCGCGGCGCGCGCGCGACTACAGCCAGTCCATGCCATCCGGCCCTGGCCGCTAGACCCCACCAGATCGTCACCGGCGATCAGCTCCGGGCCCTCGCCTGGGCGCCCATGACGACGGCGAGTGAACCACTCTTCTACTAACCGTATTAGTAGATAGTGCAACAACTAAGGAGCTAAACCATGCGACACCCGAGAATCATCATCGCCAGCGTCAGCCTGGCCGCAGCGCTCGCCATCGGCGGCGGTATCACCGCCGCCGCGGCGACTACCTCCCATGCCAGCAGCCAGCCAGCAGGCCGCGGCGACCGTGCGCACCGTGCAGGTGACCGTTGAAGGCAAGACCGAGACCGTTCTGGTCAACAGCCAGGGCCTGCCGCTGTACTACTACCTGAACGACACGTCGGCGAAGTCAGCCGTCACCGGAGGACTGGCGGCGCTGTGGCCGCCGCTGACGTCCGCGTCCCCGGCCGCCACCGGGCTGACCGGCAAGCTCGCTGCGGTCATGGATGTCCACGGCGACCAGGTCGCCTACAACGGTCACCTGCTCTACACCTTCGCTGACGATCACGCCGGCCAGGTGACCGGCCAGGGAGTACAGGGGTTCTTCGTGGCCACCCCGGGCCTCACGCCGATCTCCGGGTCCTCGACAGCCGCGTCCTCGACAACGGCGGGCCCGGCCCCAGCCGCTCCGTCTGGCAGCGGTTACGGCTACTGAGGCGACCGGGTGCCCTGGTTCGCTGGCTCCGTTCCCTTCGGGCGGTGCCAGCGGGCCGGGCTCGGACACGCGAACCTAGGTCAGGAAGGGAAGATACAGGTGGCAAATACCCGTCACGACCGTGCGGGCGGCAACTCAGCCGGGCCGCGGCGAGGCCCGCAGCCCAAGGCGCGCGCCCGCGAGCGGATCGCCGCCGAACGAGCCGCCCGCAAGCGCGCCGAAGCACGCTGGCGGATCCTCGTGGCGGTCGCTTCGGTCACCGCCGTGCTGGCCGTCGTGGTGGCACTGGTCGCGGTCAAGCTGACCTCAGCCCCCGCTCGTCTGGTCGCCAGCGAATCGCCGGCGTCCTCCGTCGTCGTCCGGCAGGTCACCACCGTCCCGGCCGCCGTGCTCACCAGGGTGAGCCCCGGCCAGGAGATCACTCCGCTCCTGGCGGTCAAGACGTCCGGGCCGCCGCTGAGGATCGGCGGCAAGCCGGCGATCGTCTTCGTCAGCGAGGAATCCTGCCCGTTCTGCGCGGCCGAACGCTGGTCGCTGGCCGTCGCGCTGTCCCATTTCGGCATCTGGAGCAACCTCGGCACCACGACGTCATCGGCGACCGACGTCTACCCGGACACCGCCACACTCTCGTTCCGGACGGCTCACTACCAGAGCACCAAGCTCACGCTGCGGACGACCGAGCTGACCGACAACGCCGGGCACCCGCTGCAGGCCGAGACCCCGCTGGACAACAGCCTTATCGGCACCTTCGACGTGCCCCCCTACGTCAACAGCGCCGACCAGTCCGGGGCGGTCCCGTTCCTCGACATCGCCAACCGGTACGTCCTGGCGGGCGCCCAGTACGACCCGCAGGTCCTGGCCGGCCTGTCGGCGGCCCAGATCGCCGGCCAGCTCAGCAACCCCGCCAGCCCGGTGGCCGTGGCCATCGACGGGTCAGCCCAGGTCATCGTCGCGGCCATCAACCAGGTCCTGCGCGACCAGGCAGGCCCGCCAGCCACGGCCGGATCCGGCGGCTGAGTATGGCGGCAAGCATCAGTTGACCGACGAAGGTCCGCTCCATACCTCGCGTAGGTATTCGGCCGCTGCATGAGCTGGCCGGGTGGCCAGGCAGGCGTCAGATGGGCTCGCCGCCGAGGAGTAGGTCGACGTCGATGTTGCCCCTGGTGGCGTTGGAGTACGGGCAGACCTGATGGGCTGCCCGGACAAGCTCCGCGGCCACACCGCGGTCCGTGACTGACGCGAGCGAGACGTCGAGGGTCACAGCGAGCTTGAAGCCTCCGTCGCCGACCGGGAGTAGGCTCACTGCTGAGTCGATCGTGACCTCACCGGCTTCGAGCCGGCGGCGGCGGGCGACGGCGGCAAGGGCGCTTTCGAAGCAGGCAGCGTAGCCGACCGCGAACAGCTCCTCCGGGTTCGTTCCGCCGCCTGAGCCGCCCAGCTCCTTGGGCACCCGAAGGTCCACTTCGAGTTCACCGTCCGCGGTACGGCCATGCCCGTTTTCGCGTCCTCCCGTCACGTGAGCGTTTGCCGTGTAAAGAACCTTCGCCATAGGGGCTGTCCTGTTCCTTTTGTCCGGATAGGTGGTAAGTGTCAGTCTTGCATGCGCTTGACGGCCGAGGCGGCTCGGCTTCATCGTCATCGGCAGACGCGCTGGATCAGGTCCTCCCAGCCTCGGCCGAGGCGTTCGGAGACTTGCGGAGCGGCCTCGGACAGGATGTCGGACGACAGGTAGAGCAGCAGCGGGCCGTCCAGGGCCGCGGTCAGCTGGGTGGCCAGGACGTCCAGGTCGGTTTTTGGGTCGGCGCCGAGGCTCATATCCCTGAGCAGGAACCGGATGTGTTCCTGCGACATGGGCGTCTGCGATCCGGCTGGTACCCGCTCCCTGCCGTCCAGTGCGGCGCGTGCGATCTCCTGGTGCCCGATCAGGAAGTCGATCCTGGCGCAGCCGTAGGCGATCAGGCGGTCCAGCGGCGGGGCGCCCGGACCGAGCGGCGGAGATCCGGCCAGGACCTGCTGCTGGAAGTCCCGCTCGGCGTCGTCGAGCAGCGCCTGGAAGATCCCCGACCGGGTGCCGAACCTGCGGAACACCGTTCCCTTGCCCAGGCCCGCGCGTTCGGCCAGCCCGTCCATGGTCAGCTGGCCCGCTCCCTGCGCGGCGATTATCTCGCGCGCCGTGACCAGCAGAAGCTGCCGGTTGCGGGCCGCGTCGGCCCGCTCGACGTGCGGCGGTCCCCAGGTCACGGGCTGGCTCATAAGCCTCAGCCTACGGCCGGAATATAACCGGGGTAAAGTCCGGTTACGCTTCCAGTGATGCACCGCCGCCAAAGAGAGGTCGGGTTCTGACCATGACATATTCCTTCGGGCTGGACACCTTCGGCGACCGCAACAGCGACGCCGACGGCAAGCCGCTGTCACACGCTCAGACGATCCGCAACGTGGTCGAAGAAGGCGTCTTCGCCGAACAGGCCGGCGCGGACTTCTTCGGGATCGGCGAGCACCACACCGAGTACTTCCCGATGCCGGCCGGCGATGTGGTGCTCGCCGCGATCGCGGCTCGCACAGAAAAGATCCGGCTCGGATCCGCCGTCACCGTGCTGAGCTCCGACGATCCGGTCCGGGTGTTCCAGCGGTACTCCACGCTGAACGCGATCTCAGGCGGCCGGGCCGAAGTCATCCTCGGCCGAGGCTCGAGCATCGAATCGTTCCCGTTGTTTGGCTACGACCTCGCCGACTACGAGGAACTGTTCGAGGAGAAGGCCACGCTGTTCGCCGAGCTGCTCAAGGGCAGGCCCGTCACCTGGGAGGGCAAGACCCGGCCGCCCCTGCTGAACCAGGACGTGGTCCCGCACACCGAGTCCGGTCCGTTCCCGGTGTGGATCGGTGTCGGCGGCAACCCGCAGTCGGTGATCCGCGCCGCCCGCCTCGGGTTCTCCCTCGCGCTGGCCATCATCGGCGGCCCGCCGGACCGGTTCGCCGCGTATTCGCAGCTGTTCCAGCGAGCCCTGGAGAAGTTCGGCCGCCCGCCGCTGCCGGTGCTGGTGCACTCGCCGGGCCACATCGCCGCCACCGACGAGCAGGCGAAGGCGGAGTTCTGGCCGCGCTGGCGGGAGATCTTCACCCTGATCGCCGCGGAGCGCGGCTTCGCGCTCCCTACCAAGGCGTCCTTCGACACCGAAACCGGGCCGCACGGAGCACTGTATGTAGGCTCACCGGAAACCGTCGCGCAGAAGATCGCCACGAACCTGCGCGCCCTGGACGCCACCCGGTTCGACCTGAAGTACGGCATGCCGGGCCTGACGCACGACCAGCTCATGACCAATATCGAGCTGTACGGCCGCCAGGTCATCCCGCGCGTCCGCGAACTGCTCAGCTAGGCCCGGGGCGGCGACAACGACGAATGGGCGGTAGTCGACGGCACAGGCGCCGTCCGCGGCAACGCGAACCTGCGGGTCATCGACGCCTCGATCCTGCCCGCAGTGCCCTCCGTCCCGACGAACCTGACCGTGATCATGGCGGCCGAGCACATCTACCGGCACGCGCTCTCCCGCTGAGCCCTAAGCTGGCCCGCGCATTCGCGGACGAGCTTGCCGTTGACTAAGGACGGACTCATATCTAGTGTCGGCGGCAGAGCGATTTCACACCCGAGGTGGCTGCGGTGCAACTCACCAGGCAGCATGTGGTTGACATGTTGCGCAAGGCAGGATTGCCTGAGATGGCCGACGAAGCGCAGCGTGCTCTGCCCGACCCGGTTGATAGCGAACAGGCGGCGGCATGGGCCGTGCCGCACGGCGTCAACATGGAAGATCTCATCGACCGCATGGGCGGCAGCCCGTGACGCGCTACGCCTCGCCAGCGTCAGCCATTCCGTCCTGTGCCACCGCCCAGTCCCCGTAGCGCAGCACGTCGACCACAGCGATAGCGTTTGCCGTATGGCAATCATGACGCGGCCGCTTGGCCAGACGCAGACGGACGTGACCATCCTCGGGTACGGCGCCATGGAGTTGCGCGGCGCGCCGAGGGGACCCGAGATTGCGGACGAGGACGCCGGGCGCCTGCTCAACGCGGTCCTGGACGGCGGCATCAGCCTGATCGACACCTCGCCCGACTACGGCCGCAGCGAGGAGCTTATCGGGCGCTACGTCGGGCACAGGCGTGCTGAGTTCTTCCTCGCCTCCAAGTGCGGCTGCCTCCTCGAGGTGCCCGCGGACGCGCCCCCGCCGTACCCGCACGACTACAGCCCCGGCAACGTCCGCGCGG
>Ga0302181_10001740_pt1 | contig 15922 bp, 14 predicted proteins | sample I_Palsa_E3_3_FD_198786 | JGI IMG/M metagenome (GOLD analysis project Ga0302181, IMG submission 198786) | Peat permafrost microbial communities from Stordalen Mire near Abisko, Sweden - I_Palsa_E3_3 | ecosystem: Environmental > Terrestrial > Soil > Palsa > Peat permafrost | place: Sweden...
CTCCCACGCCACCCGGTGCGCCGTCACCACAACCTTGTTGACCTTGATGCGGCCGGTGCCGCGTTCGGGATTGATGCTGCCGAGCCACAAATGGTGTTCGCCGGTACGGTCAACCTGCCGTTCGAAGCGTGTTGCCAAATCCGCGATTGGACGGGCCACGAGTTAAGTGTATCGGTTAGGTGCATCGTAAGGTGGATCTGGGGTGCGTTCCGAGGTCGGAGTCAGCGATCCACCTTATTCAGAGTTGGAATCCTCTATTGAACTGGCTTTTTCGAGTGCGCCCCTCGGGATTCGAACCCGAAACCTGCGGATTAAGAGTCCGTTGCTCTGCCGTTGAGCTAGAGGCGCGTGTACGAGTGTAGGCGAAGGCCCCAGGGGTGATTGCTCCCTTTCTGATCGGGAATATGTGGCGAGTATCGTGACGGCCATGCCGGGAGTCGACGAGGTTCCTTTTTGCCGGTTCGAGCGGCCACTGCGCATTGCCGCCCTGATCAAGCAGATCCCGGTCGGTGAGTCGATGACGCTCGGGTCCGAGGGGAGGCTCGTGCGTGAGGGGATCGAGCTCGAAATGAACGCCTACTGCCGGCGTGCCGTCTCAAAAGGGGTGGAGTGGGCGCGGGAGAGCGGTGGCACCTGCACCGTCTTCACCCTCGGGCCGCCTTCGGCGGAGGATGTTCTCCGGGAAGCCGTCGCATGGGGAGCGGACGGTGGGGTGCATCTGTGCGACCCCGCGTTCAGCGGCTCCGACACCCTGGCCACGGCCCGGTCGCTGGCCGCAGCATTGGCGCGGGAGGGGTCGTTCGATCTCATCTTGGTCGGCCGCAACTCGCTCGACGGCGACACCGGTCAGGTCGGCCCCGAGATCGCCCAGCTGGTTGGTCTGCCCTTTGCCACCGGAGTCCGGCAGATGGGTATCGACGGGGAGGATCTCTCATTGACCCTGGAGCACGACGATGGGAGCGAAGAGGTCGAAGTCTCCCTTCCCGTGCTGCTCTCGGTGGCGGAACGTCTCTGCGAGCCGTGCAAGGTCCCTCCTCCATCCCGGGCCGAGGTAGCGGCCGACCGCATCCGCCTGCTGACGAGTAGAGAGCTGGGCGACGGTCCTTGGGGACAGGAAGGAAGCCCGACCCGGGTCGGCAGCACGCGCGCCATGCACCACGAGCGGGCGAGCAAGGTGCTCAGCGGTACGCCGGCCGAGCAGGTGGCCGACGCGATCGCCATGCTGTCCGAGCGCGGCGCGCTCGTCCCCGCCGCACCGGATCCGGTCGAGGCGCCGACGGCCGCGGTCGTCTCGAAAGCCGGCAGCGCCATGATCGCCGTGCTCATCGAACCGGACCGTCCTCAGGTGGGAGCGGAGATCCTCGGAACGGCCGCCAGACTCGCCGCGGCCATCGGTGGGCATGTCCATGCCGTGGCCTTCGGGGAAGCGCCTGTCGGGGCATTGGGAGCATCCGGCGCGGATGCGGTGACCAGGTTCACCGGGGTTCCCAACGCCGAGGACGTGGCGGCAGCCGTGCTGGAGTGGGCTCGAGCCAACTCCATCTGGGCCATGCTGGGACCGAGCACCTCGTTCGGGCGAGAGGTGCTGGGCCGCATGGCGGCCGCGCTGGGGGCGGGGCTGGTCGGGGACGCCATCGGGCTGGAGATCGTAGATCGTGAGCTGGTGGCGGCGAAACCGGCCTTCTCGGGCGCGCTGGTGGCGGACATCACGTGCACCTCGGACGTCCGGTTGGTGTCGGTCCGCCCCGGGGTCTTGCCGCTGCCGACCCCGCGGGAGCACGCCCCCGACCTTTTCGCATGGGCCATCACGCCGCGCAGTCGAGTCCGTGTCGTATCGCAGCGCCGCGACGACGACGTCGAGGTCTTGGCGCGCGCCGATGTGGTGATCGGGGTAGGTGCCGGCGTGCAACCCCATGAGTACGAGGAGCTGTCGTCCCTTGCTGCGTTGCTGGGAGCCGAACTGGCGGCGACCCGCAAGGTCACCGACAAAGGCTGGGCGCCGCGCGCCCGTCAGGTCGGGATCACCGGTCGGAGTATTGCGCCGCGGCTGTACGTGGCCGTGGGACTGAGCGGGAAGTTCAACCACATGGTGGGGGTGCGCTCCGCCGGCACGATCGTGGCCATCAACGAGGATCCCGATGCCCTGGTGTTCTCCCAATGCGACATCGGCGTCGTGGGGGACTGGCACGTCGTCGTGCCGGAGCTCGCGTCGGCGCTTCGCCAGGAGCGCCACCGAGCGGTGCGGGACTGATCACGCTCAGCCCCCGTTGTCGCCGGCCCGAAGCATGAGCAACGGGCCGGCGACCCCCCCGAGGGGCCACCCGAATCGGGCGACGCATCTGCTCAGATGCGTCGCTCAAGGTAGCACGGAGCTGGCCTTCGTGCCCGGTCCCACTGCTGCACAAAGGCAAGTGACAAAGAAGGATTTAGGGCGGCGTCGTTCGCCCGACCGGGACCGCCGCCGACGGGATCATTTCGGTTCTGCGGCCGGCCGGCGGGCGGACTCTTTCGGGCAGGTGCAGGGCCAAGAGTTTCTGCGTCACGTCGTTCGGAAGCGCGCGGGGGGTTGCGAGCGAGAGGGAGACCATGGTGAGAAAGGCCAGCGGCACGGTCCAGATCGCCGGCTCGCCGAGGAGAACGGCCGGCCATCCCGTCTTGCCGATGCCGACCATCGTGAGGATCACGGCGATCGAGGACGTTGCCCCTCCGAGTGCGAGGCCTCCGAGTGCTCCGACCCACGTCAATCGGCGCCACCAGATCCCGAGGAGAAGTAAGGGGCAGAATGTGGAGGCCGCGATGGCGAAGGCCCACCCGACGAGCACGTTTATCGAAATGTTCGCCACGAATATGCCGATCGCCGTCATGACGACCCCGATTGCAATGGCCGACGTGCGAAAGGCGCGGACCCCCCGACCCATGATGTCATGCGAGAGAGCGCCGGACATGCTGATCAGGAGGCCCGAGGAGGTCGAGAGAAAAGCGGCGAATGCTCCGGCCGCCACGAGCGCGCCGAGCAACGTTCCCAGAATACCGGCCGAGGCCAATCGGGGAAGGACGAGGACGACCGAGTCGGTTTGGCCCGACGTATAGAGGCCGGGAGCCTCCAATCTTCCGAGCACGGCGAAGATGGCGGGAAAGACGTAGAAGCAGGCGAGGAGCAAGAGCACGAATGCGGTGGTCCGGCGAGCGGCCTGACCGTCCCGGTTGGTGTAGAAGCGCACCAGGATGTGGGGCAGCCCCATGGCGCCGAGAACGGTCGCCAACAAGATCCCGTACGTAGCGGCGAGCGGGTGGTCCGGTGCGCCCCCCAGGTGCAGCAACGGCGAGGTCCACTCCTGGGCGGTCAGCGCGGGGCTGCTCTCGACGCGCGGAGCCTCGGCCCCAGCTGGAAAGACCAGGGTGGCGCCGGCGTGCACGCTGTGGACGCCGCGCGTGAGGGCAATGCCGCCGTGGCGGGACACGCCGTCGACCTGGCCGGCCGCGTCCACCCGAACGGTGCGACCGACGGTCAACTGTTCGGACTGCGGGAACTCGATCGTCGTCCGTTGGCCGAATGCATGAGGAGCTGCGCTCGAAACGGAGCCGATCGGGGGATGGTGGAGGACCATCACCAGGAAAAGGGCGGGAATCGCCAATGCCGTGATCTTGAGCCAGTACTGAAACGCCTGGACGAACGTGATGCCCTTCATGCCACCGCTCGCAATGCCCAGGGTCACGATCGCTCCGAGGACGATGACGCCGATCCACTGGGGACCGCCGAACGCCACCTGGAGCGTCAACCCTGCTCCCTTGAGCTGGGGCAGGAGGTAAAAGGCGCAGATGATGAGCACGATCCCGGTAGCGGCGCGGCGCAGGACGGACGAGTCGAGCCTCCCCTCGGCAAAGTCGGGAATCGTGTACGCACCGAATCGCCGGAGGGGTGCGGCCACCGCGACGAGGAGGACGAGGTAACCGGCGGCGTAGCCGACCGCGTACCAGAGTGCGCCGAGCCCTTCGAGCATGGCCAGCCCCGCGATACCGAGAAAGGAGGCGGCAGAGAGGTACTCGCCCGAGATGGCGGAGGCGTTGAGGAACGAGGGAACCTGGCGGGCGGCCACCATGAAGTCCGCCGGCGTACGGGCAATGCGGACGCCCCGCGCACTGATGACAGCGGTTATGACCGTCACCGTAGCGATAGCCGCGATGGTGGCCGGTTCGGTCACTGTTCCTTCAGCAGCTCGACAAAGCGTTGTTCCAGGCGCTCGGCTCGTCGCACGTACAAATAGCCGAGGAGCACCAGGGGTGGGTAGATGCCGCCCCCCAGGATGATCAACGTGAGGGGAAGGCCGAGGACCGAAAAGGTGGCGAGTCGTGGCAGCAGCACGGTCAGGAGGGGATAGAGGATCAGGAGCGAGATGGCAGGCAGAAGTACCGCGAGCGAGACACCGGCCTGGGCTCGCATGAGTGAGGACAGTAACTCCCGGCCGTACGCGTCGGGCTCGTAGAGGTCGTCGCGCATCGGCGACAGAGAGCGGCCGGAAGGTCGGCGCGTGGCGGCACGGACGACCTCGCGCCGCGGCTGTTCGGAGATCGTCACGACGTCTCCCTGCGGGCGTGGCGGATGAGCCTGTCCCGGAGCTCCTTGGCGTGACGTCGGCTCACCGGGAGGTCATAGGCTCCCACCCCGACGACGGTATGGCCCTCCGACGTGCGCAATTCATGGATGTCTCGCAGCGCCACCAGGTAACTCCGGTGAATGCGGGCGAACCCGTGTTCACTCCACTTCTCCTCGAGAAGTGAAATTGGCATGCGAACAAGGTGATGGCCGCCGCCACGAAGATGGAGGCGCACGTAGTCCCCCGCTGATTCGACCCACGAGACGTCCTCTCGGGCCAGAATCTTCGTCAGCGATCCGATCTCGACGAGGATCGTCTCCAGCGACCCGGCATCCTGCGTTTCGTCAGGCGGGCGATTGACCACTCTCCGTAGGGTGCTGACGAGGCGATCAAGCGTCACAGGCTTGAGCAGATAGCCCATGCCACCGGCGTCGAACGCCGCCAGGGCGTGTTCCTCGTGTGCCGTCACGAAGACGATCGCCGGTGGATGGGAGAACCGGGAGAGAACGCGCGCCAATTCGAGCCCGTCGAGCCCGGGCATGGCGATGTCGAGGAGGACGACGTCGTAGTGCTCGTCGTGCATGTAGTGCAGCGCATCGGTGGCGCTCTTGGCTGCTCTCACGGAGCTGACCAGTGCGGAATTCTCGAGGAGGAAGGTCAGTTCGTCCAGTGCGGGCGGTTCGTCGTCGACCGCAAGTACGGAGAGACCGATCATCCCGCAGCCACCCCCACGTGAAACTTCGGTATGCGCAAGGTCACTTTGGTTCCGGCGCCGAGCGCCGTCTCAATGGTCAATCCCATTTCATCGCCGAAGACGGCCCGGAGCCGTTCATCGACGTTGTGCAGGCCGATTCCCTCCTCTGCCGCGGTCCCGGACAGGGCGCGACGCAAGTGGCTCGGGTCGGCGCCGATTCCATTGTCCTCCACGGTGACCAGAGCCTCGGTGTCGGCGTCTTTGATGATGATCTCCAGCTGACCCGGGTGTTCACTCGGCTCGATCCCGTGATGGACGGCGTTCTCCACCAAGGGCTGCAGGACGAAGGGCGGAAGCATCACGCCCAAGACCTCGGGGGCGACCCGAAGGGTGACGGCGAGCCGATCGCCGAATCGGGCCCGCTCGAGATCGAGGTAGGTGTCGACCAGACGGATCTCTTCGGCCATGGTGACGAACTGGCCGTGGGTGCGAAAGCTGTAGCGGATGAAATCGGCGAACTCGACGAGCAGCTCCCGGGCTCGGTCGGGATCTGAACGCACGAAGGATTCGATTGCGGTCAGTGCGTTGTAGATGAAGTGTGGCGATATCTGCGCGCGGAGGAACCGAAGCTCTGCTTGCACGGCACGCCGGCGCGAGCGGTCCAGCTCGGCCAGCTCGAGCTGCGTGGATACGAACTGAGCCACCTCGCTACACAGACGGAGCAGACCGGCCGGGGCCGCCGCGTCCAGGACGGCGAGGACGCCGACGATGTTCCCGTCGGTGGTGAGGGGGACGATCACGCCTGAATGCAGCTCGCAGAAATTCGGATCTCGGCAGACGAGATCGTCGGTCGTTATTACCCGGGGCCGGGCGGCGCCGAGCGCCGCCTGGAGCGGCGCCAGAAGGAGGGCGCAGTGTTCAGGGTCGATGCCTTCGGACGCCAGGATCCCGTCGACGTCGGCAATGAGGACGCCGCGGGTACCGAGGAGGTCCCTGAGGTAACCGATGGACCGCTCCGCCGCGTTCTTGTTGAGCCCGGTTCGCAGGGCCGGCGCCGCAAGACTCGCCGTGTGCAGGGCGCTGTGTGCGGCCCGTTGAATCGGGGTCCCGAGGCGTCGTTGACCACGGAAGGCGAAACGAACGACCCCGGCGATCAGAACCACGATGGCGACCAGAGCCAACCACTGGGCCTCTTTCATCCCACCCCCCAAAAAATGGCGGAGATGCAGATACTCGTTCCGCTCTTCGTACTTCCTTGTCACAAGCAGTGTGCCACAGAAGGCTGGGCCCTGGTACGACCGGTTATGGGGGTCCGCGTCGGGCCAGGCGGACCTTGCCGCTCGTCGCTCGAAAAGGACCGCTCGCCGCTCTTCGGGGGCGATTCGGCGACCGCTTCTTGTCCGGGGGGAGGTCGTGTCCCCACAATGCCGGTGAGTTGTAGGGGTGGGAGCACGCAGATGAAAGGGGGTCGAGCAGTCCCGCCACGTGACGTCACGTCAGCGTGAGGCGTTGGGCGTGTCGTGCAACCGATATTCCGGTTGCCCGGACGGAGCTTGGCTGGTGTATCGGCGTTCCGGTCACCCGTTCTCGAAGTGTGTCTCTGAGAACGTTCACATCACATTCCAGGAGGTAGTGCACCATGTCACCAGAGTCAGAAGCCGAGAGGCGTCTCGAAGTGGGGGAGGGGCCAGTTCCGGCCGTGCCGCAGGCGTATGCGTCCGCCGACCCGGCGCCCTTGGGATTGGCCGCGTTCGCCATGACGACGTTCGCGCTCAGTGTCGGCAATGCAAAAATCTGGGGGCCAGGAGCCGACGCTGCGCTTGCCTTGGCCCTGGTGTACGGCGGCGCGGTGCAATTGTTCGCCGGCATGTGGGAGTTCGTCCGCAAGAACACGTTTGGCGCCCTCGCCTTCTCCTCCTACGGCGCGTTCTGGATCGCCTACTACGTGTTCGGGAAGTTCGTCGCCGGCGGGATAGCCCCGGCGGATGTCCCGCAAGCGGTGGGCGTCTTCCTCTTGGGATGGACGATTTTCACCGCGTACATGACCATTCCTTCGCTGCGGGTGAGTGCTGCGGTCGCAACCGTCTTCGTCTTGTTGACGATCACGTTCGTGCTTCTGACCATCGGGGCCTTCCGGAGTCAGCTCACCGTGACGCAGTGGGGCGGCTACTTCGGGATCGCCACGGCGGCGGCGGCATGGTACGCCTCGTTCGCCGGAGTGGTGAACGAGACCTTCAAGAAGGCGATCATCCCGACCATTCCGTTGGGACCGCCGCCTGCTCCAGCGGTCCGGTAGACCTGGCGGCGGCGCAAGCGGCCTAACCTGGCCGGTGGGTGGGGGTTGACGCTGCACCCTCTGAATCAGTGGACATCGGCTTGACGTCAGAGCCGAGCCGGGGAGAAGGAGAAAGCCATGAGCGAAATTCGAGAAGAAGGCCTTTCGGCTCTCCTGCACGAGACACGGACGTTTGCACCGCCAGAAGGGTTAGCGAAGCGGGCCAACGCCCAACCCGGGATCTATGACGAGGCCAAGGCGGACCCCCTCGCCTTTTGGGCCTCCCAAGCCGAGCACCTCACGTGGGCCACCCCGTGGACGGAGCTCCTCGACTGGAGCAACGCGCCGTTCGCCAAGTGGTTCGTGGGCGGCAAGCTCAACGTGGCGGTCAACTGTGTTGACCGCCACGTTGACGGCGGCTTGGGTGACCGGGTGGCCATCCATTGGGAAGGGGAGCCAGGGGACACACGGACCATCACCTATCGGGACCTGTTGGCCTCGGTCAGTCAGGCCGCCAACGCGCTGAGCGAGTTGGGCGTGCACACGGGCGACAAGGTGGCCATCTACATGCCGATGATCCCCGAAACGGTCATAGCCATGCTGGCCTGCGCCCGCCTGGGGGCGCCGCACACCGTCGTCTTCGGCGGCTTTTCGTCCGACGCGCTGCGCGGGCGCATCCTCGACTGCGACGCGCACTTCGTCATCACGGCCGACGGCGGTTACCGGCGTGGCGCGGCCAGCCCGCTCAAGGCGGCGGTGGACGACGCCGTCGCCGGGTGCCCCGATGTGGAGAAGGTCCTCGTGGTGCGGCGAACGGGTCAGGACGTGGCCTGGACCGAGGGCCGCGATGTGTGGTGGCACGAGGTGGTGGATCGCCAGCCCTCGACGCATGCCGCGGAGGCGTTCGACGCCGAGCACCCGCTCTACATCATGTACACCAGTGGGACGACGGCCAAGCCGAAGGGAATCCTGCACACGTCGGGCGGCTACCTGACGCATGTCTCGGCGACGCACCGCCTCATCTTTGACATCAAGCCCGACGAGGACGTCTTCTGGACGGCGGCCGACATCGGGTGGGTGACCGGTCACAGCTACATCGTGTACGGGCCTCTGGCCAACGCGACGACCTCGGTCATGTACGAGGGCACTCCCGACACGCCCGCACGGGACCGCTGGTGGCAGATAATAGAGAAGTACAAGGTCAACATTCTCTACACGGCGCCCACCACCATCCGGACGTTCATGAAGTGGGGGGAGGACCTCCCGGCCGGGCACGATCTGTCGAGTCTGCGCCTGCTCGGTTCGGTGGGGGAACCCATCAACCCAGAGGCCTGGATCTGGTACCGCAAGAACATCGGTCGTGAGAACTGCCCCGTCGTCGATACGTGGTGGCAGACCGAGACCGGCGGGATCATGATCACGCCGCTGCCGGGTGTCACCGCCACCAAGCCCGGTGCGGCCATGACGCCGTTCCCGGGCATTTCCGTCGACATCATCGACAACGACGGTCGGTCGGTCGGCAACGACGAGGGTGGCTACCTGGTCATCACCGAGCCCTGGCCCGGGATGCTGCGCGGCATCTACGGCGACGACGAGCGGTACAAGGAGACGTACTGGTCCCGCTTCCCGGGGCGGTACTTCGCCGGTGACGGGGCCAAGCGCGACCAGGACGGTGATATCTGGCTGCTCGGCCGGGTGGACGATGTCATGAACATCTCCGGCCACCGGATCTCGACGACCGAGGTCGAGCACGCACTGGTCAGCCATCCTGCCGTGGCCGAGGCGGCCGTGGTGGGGGCCAGTGATGCCACCACCGGGCAGGCCATCGTGGCCTTCGTCACGGTCAAGGGGACGGGATTCGACGATGCGGCCGCCGGCGAGGCGTTCGTGCAGGAGCTGCGCGACCACGTGGCCCGCGAGATCGGTCCCATTGCCAAGCCGCGCGAGATCATCCTCACGCCCGAGCTACCCAAGACCAGGAGCGGGAAGATCATGCGTCGTCTGCTCCGGGACGTCTCCGAGCATCGCGATCTGGGAGACGTGACCACGCTGATGGACCCGACCGTGGTCAACGCGATCAAAGAGGGCATGGAGTCGGGGGCCGAAGACAAGGAATAGCTAGAGGAGCCGGAGGAGGTGTCTCGTCTCCTCAGGCCCGGACGAAGACCGGGATGGTGAACTCGTCAGAGATGGGCCGGAAGACCACCCGCAGCGCCATGCCGATGGTGAGCTGCTCGAACGGGCACTCGACCACGTTCGTCATCATGCGCGGCCCTTCAGCCAGATCCACGATGGCGGCGACGTAGGGGATCCGCTCGTTGAAGGGGGGCATGTCGTTGCTGTGGATGACCGACCAGGTGTAGAGGGTTCCCCGGCCGCTGGCCTCGAACCACTCGATCTCCTCGCTCCAGCACGTTGGGCAGAAGGGCCTGGGATAGTAGGAGTAGGCCCCGCAGGAAGTGCAGTGCCTGATCAGCAGCCGCTCTTCTCTGGCTGCTTCCCAGAACGCGACGGTATCGCCTTCAGGCGTGGGGAGATCGAAACGGGCCCCGCTCATCGAACAGCGTGCTTCTCTTCGCGCCCGTCCCTCGATGCTCGGGCGCGCCTGCGAGGCCGGACGGGGGCATGCTCGCTCACGGCTACCCGGATTGACCCCCGCTCAGGCATCGGCCATGCTGCAACGAACCTGTCGCCGGCGTCAAGTGCTGAACGCCAAGGAACCATTCTGGGGGACCTGACCTCGTGTTGATGGACGAACATCTGCGCCGCATGGCCGAGACGTTTCCCGACGAGACGGCGTACACGGTCGTCGATGTCGGGGCCTTGACCTTCGCCGAATGGGACGGGATGGCCAATGCCATGGCCCGGGGCCTCGTGGCGGCCGGTCTTTCGCCGGGTGATCGTGTCGGCATTCATCTGCACCCCGAATCGGCCCTGCACTGGTTGGTGTCCTATACGGCGGCTCACCGGGCCGGGGGCGTCGCCGTGCCCATGAATCCCCGTCTGGCCCCGGCCGAGGTGCGGAACATGCTGGCGCACTCCGGGGCCACGGTGGTGGTGGCCGACGGGGCTCTGGTGCCCGCCGCCCTCGGCATCGCCCGTGGGGGCAAGCTCGTGGTGATCGACGCCACCCCCGGGGCCACGGCGGCTTCGTCGGGGCACGTGATCAGCTGGTCCGAAATTTCCTCGGGTGACCGGGACGCCATGCAGGTGCCTCGTGACGACGACGACCTGGCGGACATCCTGTACACCTCGGGTACGACCGGCCGGCCCAAAGGGGTGGCGATCCGTCACGCCAATGCCTCCATGATCGGCGATGTCCCTCCTTCGTGGTCGGGTGGCGGGTGGTTCCATGCCAGCCCGATGTTCACCTTCGCCGGCATCGCCTTCGTCTACACGCCCATGAAGATGGGCCTGCGTGGCCTATACCAGCCGCGGTTCGACGCGGAGCGATGGATGAAGGTGGTGGAGGAGCAACGCCCGGTGGCCGTCTTCCTGGTCCCGGCCATGGCCCACCTGCTGCTCGACCACCCTGGCTTTGAGACGGTCGATCTCTCGTCGGTGACCATCTGTTCGGTGGGCAGCGCGCCGCTGGCCCCGTTCGTCGTGGAACGGCTGCAGGAGAGGATGCCCGACGCGCTCGTCTCCAACAATTACGGCATGACCGAGGCGGGTTCGGCCTACGCCACCATGCCCAAGGGCGAGGCGGTCAAGCATCCGGGGTCGGTCGGCAAGATCGCACCGCCGGCGCTGGTGCGCATCGTCGATGCGAACGACCAGCCGGTGCCGGCCAACGAGGTGGGCGAGGTGAGGATGCAGCTGCCGGGACGCCAGCGGGAGTACTTCGGCGACCCGGAGGCAACGGCGGAGATGTGGAAGGGGGGCTGGCTGGTCACGGGTGACCTCGGCCGCCTCGACGACGAGGGCTACCTCTACATCGTCGGTCGCAGCAAGGACGTGATCATCCGGGGCGGGAACAATATCCATGCGTCGGACGTCGAGCACGTCCTGGTGCAGCATCCCGACGTGGCGGAAGTGGCCGTGGTGGGCGGGCCGCACCCTGTCCTCGGGGAGGACGTGGTGGCCTTCGTGGTCCTGCATGCCGGTGTCGATGTCGACGGCGATGCTCTGCGGACCTATGGATTGGCCCAGCTGGCGGATTACAAGGTTCCCCGCCAGTTTCACTTTGTCGAAGAGCTGCCCCGCAACGCCACCGGCAAAGTGGTCAAGAACGAGCTGCGCGCCCGCCTGGTGGAATCGGCTCCCTGAGCGCCGACCCACGAGTGTTCGGCGCGGCCACCACGCCATGGCGCAGCGGTGCGGGGGGCGCCCGGGTCGCGGCGGCGGCGGCGGCGGCGGCGGTCCTGCTCGTGGCGTTGTGGTTCTTCGGGCCCCCGCCGGCCGCCGCCTCGGCTCCGTCGTCGTGCCCCGGGCGAGGTCAGGCCGTCTGTGTGGACCGAGCGGACGGAGGCCGCACGGTGCACCTACGCGTGGGGCAGCGCGTGCAGGTGGTGCTGAGCGGCGCCACATTGCAATGGAGCGGGCCCCGTCTGGTCGGTCCCCATCTGCTCCGACTGCGTGGTCGTGCGACCGACGGCGCCGGGACGCTCCGGGCGTCCTATGTAGCGGTGGGAGCGGGCCGCACGACGCTCGAGGCGAGCGGTGCGCCGAAGTGCTCCCCGGGCAAGGCCTGCCCGCAGTTCATTCTCCTGTGGCAGGTGCGGGTGGTCGTTCGCTGACGGCGGGCCGGACCTGAGCCCTGGGTAGTCTGCACGTGATCGGGAGGAGCACTCATGTACGCCGCACTAAAGTTCACCGTGCTTGTCGGGTTGGCGTGGCTGATCGTCAGATCACTTCCCGACGTGGCCCGTTACCTCAGGATGCGCTCGATTTAGCCTGGTCCATCATCCGTTGCACCCGGGCGACCACGCTGTCGCCGCCCTCACCTTCGGCCTCGGGGGCGCGCTCGAGGAGATCACCCAGGGAGTGCAGGGTGGCCGCAGCGTGGGTGCGCAGCGTCAGGAGCAGGGAGTGGAACTCCTCGGATTCGGCGACGGCCCGGGCCGACTCGACGACCTCGTCGAACTGACTGGCGCCGGCCTTGGCGCCGACGAAGTAACCGATGAAGAACGAGAGAAGGATCTGCATGGGGTCTGACCTCTCTGTCTGGTCGGGCGGGGAGTAATCCTCAACGCGCCATGTCCGGCGCCACTGCCATCATGGCCTCCATCTGCTCGCCGGAGCGGGCCATCGACCGGTGGTCGTCGCGCAGGCCGCCGGATCCGCCGCCGGATGGGGCATCGCCCGCCAGGAGCGCATCGGGCGTGCGTGCGCCGGAGCGGCGAAGATGAGGCATGGAGTTCGACGTCGGGGCCACCTTCGGGGAGGACTACCTCTACTTCTACGCCGAATCGACCGACGAGGGCCACTCCGATGACGATGCGGCGGAGATCCTGGGACGCCTCGGGCTCCCCGCGGGCTCGCGCATCCTCGATGCGCCCTGTGGCACCGGCCGCATCTCGCGCCGCCTCGCGTCCGCCGGCCTCGACGTCACCGGGGTGGACCTCTCCGCATCGTTCATCGCCCAGGCCCGGGCCGAGCCCGTCGGCCCGGGCGCCGCCGTGGCCTATGTCGAAGGCGACCTGCGCCGGTTACCCGTGCCGGGACCGTTTGACGCCGTGGTCTGCTGGTTCACGTCCTTCGGCTATTACGACGACGCCGACTGCCGCCGGGTGCTGGCCGAGTTCCACCGGGTGCTGCGTCCCGGGGGCACGATGTTGATCGAGACGATGCACCACGACGGGGTGGTCCGGCACTTCACCGCGGCGCCGGATGCCACCGTGGTCCGCCGGGGCGATGACGCGCTGGTCGATGTTTCGCGCTTCGAACCGTTGACCGGGCGCATTGCCACCGACCGCACCGTGTACCGGGACGGCGACGTCCGCCACAGCTCCCACTTCATCCGCCTTCCCACGCCGCCCGAATGGACGCAGTGGCTGCTGGGGGCCGGGTTCTGCGACGTGCGGCCGTCGGCCGGAGGGGGCGGGCCGCTCGACCTCGACAGCTGGGTCATGGTGGTCGAGGCAACGGCGTAGCGGCCCCGTGCCGGATGGCCGTTCAGGCCCTCGGTGTAAAGTGCAATTGATCGTGCCCACCGCCATTTCGCCTGAATCACCTGGTACCGGCGGTGGGACCGTCATGGACGTTGATCTGGAGCGGGCCGGTAGCCGGGCCGGACGCCATGCCTGAGTGAGTCGGGAGGAAGGGGAGAGATGAGCGCTGGCATCGTGACGTGGGGCACGTACCTGCCTTACTGGCGCCTGCAACGTGCCGCCATCGCGCAGGTTCTCGGCTCCGGGCCGGCCAAGGGTTCCCGCGCCGTGGCCTCCTACGACGAGGACACCACGACCTTGGGCGTCGAAGCCGGGCGACGGGCCCTGGCCCTCGGGCCGCCGGCTCCGCAGGATCTTCTCTTCTCGACCCCGGCCCCGGGGTACCTTGACAAGACCAGTGCCACCACCGTGCACGCGGCGCTCGGCCTCGACCGGAGCTGTGCCGCCTACGACTTTTGCGGCTCGTCGCGTTCCGCGCTGGGCACGCTGCTGCTGGCGCTGCAGGGCGCGGCGACACGCCGGAGCCTGGCCGTGGTCTCCGATCTCCGTACCGGCTTGGCCGGGGGAGCCGAAGAGCGCGACTCGGGTGACGGTGCCGTTGCCTTCCTCTGCGGCAACGACGGTGTCGTGGCCGAGCTCGTCGGGCGCGGTGCGTCCAGCGACGAGTTCCTCGATCGCTGGCGGGTCCCGGGCGAGGTCGACTCCCATGTCTGGGAGGAGCGCTTCGGCGAGGAGGTCTACGTCCCGTTGGCCCGTGAGGCCTTCGCCGATGCCCTCAAGGACGCGGGCGTCACCGAGAGCGACATCGACCACGCCATTGTCGCCGGGCTGCATCCACGGGCCGTCAAGACCGCGACCGCAGGCCTCGGCGTCCCGTCCGAGGCGCTGGCGCCCGACCTGTCCGGTTCCGTGGGCAACCTCGGGGCGGCCCAGGCCGGCCTGCTCCTGGCCGATGTGCTGGAGCGGGCCCGTCCGGGACAGGTGATCGTGGTGCTGTCGCTGGCCGACGGCGCCGATGCGCTGGTGCTGCGCACCACCGATGCCCTGACCGCCGCGCAGGAGGCGCGCCGGGCGGCCGGGTTGCCGACCGTGGCCGAGCAGGTGGCGTCGGGCCGGCCCGACCTTACCTACGCCGCCTTCCTGGCCTGGCGCGGCCAGCTGCACCGGGAGCCGCCAAGGCGCCCCGATCCCGAACGGCCCGGGGCACCGATCGTGCACCGTTCCGACGCCTGGAAATATGCCTTTTCCGCCAGTCGCTGCCAGGTCTGCGGCTTTCGCCATCTGCCACCCACCCGCGTCTGTCTCGAGTGCCGGTCGATCGACCAGATGCAGCCCGAGCGCCTGGCCGACGTCCGGGGCACGGTGGCCACGTTCACCGTGGACCACCTGGCTTTCAGTCTCTCGCCGCCGGTGGTGGGCGTCATCGTCGACTTCGACGGTGGCGGGCGGTACCGCTGCGAGATGACCGACGTCAGCGCGCCGGACCTGGCCATCGGGAGTCGGGTCGAAATGACGTTCCGGCGCATTTACACGGCGCTGGGCGTGCACAATTACTTCTGGAAGGCCCGTCCCGTGCAAGCGCCCCCCGCGGCGCCCGATCCGGCAAAAGAAGGGAAGTAGACCATGGCGAGCAGAGGCATTCGCGACCGTGTGGCCATCATCGGCATGGGCTGCACGAAGTTCGGCGAGCTGTGGGACAAGGGCATCGACGATCTTCTGACCGATGCCGCCACCGAGGCCGCCGCGTCCGCCGGGATGTCCATCCACGACATCGACGCCTTCTGGTTGGGCACCATGACCTCGGCTGTCTCGGGAGTCACCTTGTCACGACCCTTGAAGCTGGACTACAAGCCGGTCACCCGGGTGGAGAACTTCTGCGCCACCGGCTCGGAGGCCTTTCGCAACGCCTGCTATGCCGTCGCCTCGGGGGCCTACGACACCGCCATGGCCATCGGCGTGGAGAAGCTCAAGGACACCGGCTACTCCGGGCTCACCGGCATCCGGGCCGTGGGGGACGGGACCGACCCTGGGCTGTCGTCTCCGGCCGCCTTCTCGTTCCTGGCTCCCTCGTACGCCCATAAGTACGGCGTCGACAAGGCCGAAATGAAAGAGGTGATGAGCCGGATCGCCTTCAAGAACCACCAGAACGGAGCCCGCAACCCCCGCGCTCAATTCCAAAAGGAGATCTCCATGGAGACGATCTCCAAGGCACCCCTCGTGGCCGGCGAATTGGGCGTGTTCGAAT
>Ga0302181_10001741_pt1 | contig 15916 bp, 16 predicted proteins | sample I_Palsa_E3_3_FD_198786 | JGI IMG/M metagenome (GOLD analysis project Ga0302181, IMG submission 198786) | Peat permafrost microbial communities from Stordalen Mire near Abisko, Sweden - I_Palsa_E3_3 | ecosystem: Environmental > Terrestrial > Soil > Palsa > Peat permafrost | place: Sweden...
TTCGACGTACCGTTCGTGCATGCGAGTCGAAAGAATGAACCCGGCGAGACAGAGCAGCGCGGCCATTTCCAGCAGCGCGCGGTCGCTCCTGAGCCGTGCAAATTGCGCGACGATAGCAACCACCGTTACCGCAAGGAGCACGAGGCCGACAGTCGCTAAGGAGACGCCCGCGATTCGCAGGGAATCCGGGACGTAGAAGGGCATCGCGACAGCCCAAAGATTGAAGGCGTTGACCGACGTAAAAGATAGCACGTTCGTGCCTTCCGCCAGCTCGCGAACGACCCACGCTGCTGCGCTCCACGGGGCGATCAGGCCGGAGAAAAGCGCCGCGGTCGCCCATCCGATACAAGCACCGACCGCGATCCCAATCGCGCTTCCAATCAGGCTCCGGCGCAGCAAGTTTCGCGGGGCGAACACGGCTGCAGCGAGGAGCGCAATTCCAACCGGCGCGGCTTGCGGTTTGATCAATACTGCGACCCCAAACGCGATCCAACTCCACGCAGTGCGAGGCAGCGTTTTCCGATCATCTCTTCTGGCCAAGAGGGCGAGCCAGATCGCGCCCACAGCCGGGGCCCAGTACAAAGAGTCGATCTGGCCCCAATAGGCTGAATCGATGATCCCGACCGGATTGAAAAGCCAAGCCGCGCCGGCCACGAGCGCCAGTCGAGGTGAGAACATTGAAACGATGCCCGCGATCAGCCAGCCAGCTGCGATGTCCGCAAGGATCGGCGGCATTTTCACCATCGCAACAAGGAGCGTCGCGTTCGGACCCCCGCCGAGCGCCGTGAGGAGCGCGTAGAGGCGCGCTGTCGCGAACGAAATGACAAAGTATCCCGGCGGGTAGCCGGCGGCCGAGTGGAACTCCCAGGGCATCTGGTGTCCCAAGATCAGAACCCAGCGCTCATAGCCTCGAATATCGTACCGTTGGCCCACTGCGCCTACGAACAGCAGCCGCACGGCAAGGGCGATCAGCGTTAGCGCAACGCCAACCCGGAGTGTACGGCTCGAACCAGCCATGGCGCCGCTTTTCGCGGTCCCTCGCGTGCGCCTTCTCGATTTGAACGAGTCAACCGAATCCTTACGGTTGACGATGCACGAGCCGTTCCACAGCGCCATCCGCATGTAGTATGATAAGTACTTGTCAAGCGAAACGCCCGCGAGTTTCTTGATCCTCGCTCCCGTCTCAATCCCAAACACCGTGCCGACGATCTGCAATCGTATGAATCATGGCCGTTGAAAGAATGCCGTTCGCGCTGCCCTCCGTCACTTCCGACACGGTCTCGCTCACGCGATTCACCGATTGGTTTCGATCGTACGCGCGCGTGCCGTTGCGCTACGTGATCGGTCAGCCGGGCGCGGGAAAGACAACCGCCGTTGCGATTTGGGCGCAGCAGCAGAAGGTCGATAACGTCGCGTGGATATCGCTGCGGGCTGGAACCGACGACGCAGAGCTCGTCGCACTTCTCGGCGAGGTCATCGAGGATCCCCGAGCGCCGCGGCCGTTGACGATCGTCCTCGACGACATCGATCGGGCGTCTGCCTCCGCGCGCTCACTGCTGGCGGAGTTGTACCTCCGCGCTCCCGAGAATCTGCAGTTTATTTATGTGGCGCGTGCGTTTAACGCCGTGGACGTCATCGAAGGTGAACAGCGCGGGGTGGTTGCGGTCGCGGGTGGCACACAGATGCGCTTCGGGGCCGAAGACATCGCGCTATTTTGCGAGGTGATGGGTGTCCCCTTCGGTCACCGCGACTGCGCACAACTCGAGCTAGCGACCGACGGTTGGGCGTTCGCGGTGACGGGCGCGGTGCGGGTCGCGAAAGCGTTCGGCTTATCGGCGAGCGATGCGCTCGAACGATGGCGAAGCACGCAGGCGCGTTCGGTCGAGCGGATCGTTGCCGAGGCGCTGAAGGTCGCTCCGGCCCGGGATGCTCAAGACCTGCTCGACATCGTGGAGGGACGCGCCGAAGCCGCGCCCGCCACGCTGCGGCGGCTCGCCCGCGGGGGATTGTTCGTCAATACATCGGAGGGCGCGTTCGCGGTCAATCCCATCGTCGCCGGCCGCCGAACCACGTGCCTCGATGCAGCTTCGCCTGGCTCACCGCTTGTGCTCGACATGTTCGGACGTTTCCGCGTCGTTCACGACGGCGTCGAAGTCCGCTTCCTGCGCCGCCGGGATGCGCAAATCGTGCAGTATCTGGCGCTGCAGCCGCAAGGCCGTGCGACGCGGGCCGAACTGATTCGCACGTTTTGGCCGGACGCGGACCCGCAATTGGGCGCCCAGGGACTTCGCACCGCGTGCAGTGCGATTCGTCGCGCGCTGGCGGCGCGCGTCGGACGCCAGAACGTCGACCGCTACTTGTTCAGCGCTCCGGCGCAGATCGGACTGCGTTTCGACGCGGTCGTCAGCTCGATGCATCGCTTCGTCGTACACGCCGAGCTTGCGGTCGCGGCCGAGGCGCGCGGCGCGTCGAGTACGGCGCTCGCGCACTGGACGGCGGCACTTCAGCTGTACACGGCACCCGTGCTCTCCGGCGAGCCGTTCGCGTGGTGGATCGAGGAGCGCGCGGCAGCGTTCGAGATCCTGCGTCAGCGCGGGCGGCGCTTCATGCGCGAGGCGAGCGGAGCGGGTGCGGTCTCGTAACGCGCTGCACGTGCAGCAGCTCTTCGGCGCGGAGGCCGAATTACCGAAGATCGCGCCCGATGCGATCCCCCGTCCCGCGCTCGCGCGTTGGCTGGGGTCGAACGGCGGACATCGCGTGCGCATGCTCAGCGCCCCGCCGGGGATGGGCAAGACCACGGGCGTCGTCCTGTGGCTGCGCACGTGCGCCGAACCTCGCCTGTGCGTCGAACTGCCGCCGGCATGCGACGAGCGAACCTTGCGCGAGCTGTGCGGCAAAGCGCTCGCGCCGCGCGAGCCGACGATTCTCGTCATCGACGGCGTCGAGCGCGCAACCCCGGACGCGTGCGCGGCAATGGAACGGCTGGCGGCCGATCCCCCTGCGCGCCTCAACCTCGTGTACGTGGGACGCTCGCGCACCTCGCTCGACGTGCGCAACGCCGCGCTGCCGGCGGCCGGAAGCGATGTGCTGCGCTTCGATGCCGACGATGTGCGCCGGCTGTGCGAGGTGCACGGCGTCTCGACGACCGATGTCGAGCGCGTCGCTTTGGTGCGCGCGTCGAGCGGGTGGGCAGTCGTCGTCGCCGGCGCGATCCGGACCGCCGCCGTCAACGGCATCCCGTTGCCCGAGGGTCTCGCGCGCTGGCGACGCGATGACGGCCGCATCATCGCGTCGTTGATCGACGACGCTTTGGAGACGTCGGATCCGGACGACGCCTCGCTCTTTCGCCGCATCCTGGGAGGCGACGAATTGCCGACCGCGCTCGCGCTCGCGCGCCTCGCCGACGCCGGCTTGTTCGCGCAGGACATCGGCGGCCGGATACGCTTGAACCCGCTCGTGCTGGCGTTCCCGTCGGGCCCGCGCGCGTCGCTCGAGCCACGCGAGGCGATCCCGCTCGAGATCGAGGTGTTCGGCACGTTCCGCGTGCGCGTCGGCGGCCAGGAGATTCGCTTTGCACGGCGCCGCGACCGCAACATCGTCGAATTTCTCGCGCTGCGCCGCGATGGAAAAGCGTCCCGCACCGAGTTGCTCGAAACCTTCTGGCCGGGCGGCGACCGCGCGCTCGCGCGGCAAGGATTGCGCACGGCCTGCAGTATGATTCGGCGCGCGTTCGGCGCGTGCGTCGGCGAGGAGCGTGTCTCGGCGTACTTCGAAGCCGACGCCGCGGCCGTCGTGCTGCGTTCGGAGGCCAGCGGCAATCGCTACCACCAGTTCGTCGAGCAGGTTGAACGCGCGCGCGAGGCCGAGCGCAGCGGCGCGCCCGAGGCTGCCGAACGTTCTTGGAGCGCGGCGGCGGCACTCTACACGGGCCCGCTCCTGGCCGGTGAAGAGGTTGCGATGCCGTGGGTTGCTCAGGCGGCGCGCGCTGCCGAAGCGATGGCGGCGGAAGCGCGGCGCCGCATCGGCGGCTGAACGCCGCTCATGGCTGCGCCGGTGTTTCGTCCTCCAGCTCGAGGACGTCGCCTGTTTGCAATGCGGCGCCGTTTAAGAACCCGTACCCCATCTCGAGGACGGCATGCGCCCCCGTGCAGGTAACGACCAGACGTCCCGGACGCACGCCGCCCTCGCAGCGCAGCACCCGGCCGTCCGCATCGAGGAAGATGACGTCGACCGCCGCGCGCATACCGAGCGTGTGGATGGCGCGGCAGCGTTCGAACCACAACCCCTCGTCGGTGGCGACGCTGCGCCGCGCGAGCAGCCCGACGTACCGTTCGAGGATCCCGCGCGCATAACGAACCCGCCCTGCCAGCACGTCGCCGGTAGTTCGATTGCGCAGCAGGCCCACGGTCAGCGCGGTTGGGTAACGATCGCCAACGGGACCGCGATCGCTGCCGCCAAGTACGGCCCGAACGCGATGGCGGAGTTTCCGGTCTTCCGAATCCGCGCCACGGCGACGGCGACCGCGCAGCCGATCGAAAACGCCAGCAGCGATTCCTGCAGCCCGATGAGCGGACCGCCGAGCGCGGCGAGTTTGACGTCGCCCCAGCCGAGGCTGAGACCGCCCGACCGCCACGCGACGAACGCAAACGGAATCGCGGGGACGAGAATGGCGATGATGAGGGCCACGAAACCTGGCCCGGTGAGCCGGTGCACGATGAAGGCGGCGAGCGATGCGAGCACGATTGCAGCGAGCGGAAAAAGCGTGAACACGTCGGGGATGACGCCGGCGCTGACGTCGGAGGCCCAGATCGCGGTCAGCACGCCGCAGGCCAGTGCGATGAACGCGAGCGAGCCGGGATTGAGACCGCGCGCGGCCGCGATCCCGCCGAGCACCGCGCTGCCGATCACGAGCGTCCGCCACGGCACGGTCGATGGAGCGGGGCTGTTCGGCATCTCCTCGACGTCGGCGACCACAAAACGCGCGGCCGCAATGCCCAGCGCCGCGGCAACCGCAAACGCGGCTGCCGCGAGCGCGATGGGGATGAGGATCATTTGTTCAGGAGTTGCGCAGCTACCGGACCGAAGATCATCACCAGCAGAGCGGGCAGCATGAACAGCGCCATCGGGATGACCATCTTGACGGGGATCTTGGCGGCGAGCTCTTCAGCGCGATTGAGGCGTCGCGAACGCGCTTCTTCGGCGAGCTCGTCGAGCACCTGAGCGACGTTGCCGCCGAGCCGTTCCGTTTGGACGAGCGCCGTGACGACCGACGCGAGGTCGATCTGGTTCACGCGCCGCGACAGCGCGGTCAGCGCGTCGGCACGGTTGACGCCGACGCGGATGTCGGAGAGGGTCATGCGGAACTCGTCCGCGAGCGGGCCTTCCATGCGCGTGACGGCGATGGCGAGCGCGCCGTTCAAGGCCGTTCCGGCCTCGACCGTGGTCGAGACCATGTCGAGCAGGTCCGGGAGCTTGCGGCCGATGGCGGTCTTGCGCTTCTTAATCGCCCCATCGAGGGAGAAGGTCGGGAAGACGTAGCCGACGATCAAGCCGACGAACGCGGCGATCGCGACGACAAGGATGGTCTGGTGGACAATAGTGGCCACCGCGCCGAAGATGACGGCGAGAATCGCCGCCGTGAAGATGCGGCGCATCGTGAAGCCGACGACGGTCATCGTGTACCAGCCGGCTTCGGCGAAGCGGTTAGATAGATTGACGCTTTCCTTCGCGTCGACGAGCGAACCGACGAAGCGATCGTTGCTGGCCTGGGAGCGCTCGGCTTCGACCGGCGTCCGCCCGAGGTCCTCGAGCCGCCGCTTGACGTCGTCGCCTTTGTCGACGAACGCAAAACCGACCGCGAACAGCATGCCCGCAAGGAGCACGGCGATGACGATCACGCTCATTTGCTAGATCTCCAGCTTCATCGCATACTTGATTGCGAAGATGCCCATGACTTCGAGGACGACGAAAAGCAGCAGGGCGAGATGCCCGATCAGCGTCCCGATCATCGCATTGCGCATCGAGGGCTGCGTGAGCATCACGAAGGCGCCGACGAAGATCGGCAGCGCACCGATGACCCAGCCGCTCATCGTCGCTTCCCCGGTCATCGCGACGACCTTCCGTTCGATTAGCCGCCGGCTCTTGATCGTGAAAGCCAGGTGGTCGAGAATCTTGGCCAAGTTTCCGCCCGTTTGCGTCTGCACTTGAATCGCATCGACCAGCATGCGAAGTTCCTCGCTCGGCATGCGCCGGACGAGGTCTTCCAAGGCGACGTCCATCGGGACGCCGAGGTTGGTGCGCCCAACGACACGGCCGAACTCGGAGCGGGCCGGGTCCGGGCTCTCTTCGATGACCAGCACCATCGCCTGGCGCAAGCTCAGACCGACGCGCAAGCCGCTGGAGATCAGCCGTAGCACGAGCTCGAGCTGGTCGCCGAACTTCTTGAGGCGCTTGGCGGCGCGGCCCCGGAGGTAGCGCTGAAAACCGAACGCGACGATCGCGAATGCGACCGGCAGGATCAAAATCGCTTGAATCGGGTTGCCGCGCACGAGAATGACGCCGATGAGCCACAGCACCACGGTTGTGATGATGATCACGGTTGCGACGCGTTCGCGCGCGGCCGAGATGTTGGCGCGCTCGATGTCGGTACCGAACCCATTGACGAACCCGACCGCGGCGGTCTCGACGCGCTCCGCGACGCGTTCCCACACCGTGAAGAACAAGAGCCCCAGCGTCGCGACGAGCCCGAGCACGATGGCCAGGGGCGTCAGGGTTGCTACCATGAAGCGACGCGTTCCAGTTGCGACAGATTCCGAATGTCGTACGAGATGCCGTACTCTTCGAACTTCTTCAGGCACATCGGCTGCACGCCGGTGAAGACGAAGGCGCCGCGCACGTTGTTTTCTTTGTCGAGCCCGCGCTGGTCGTAGCGCGCAACCTCTTGGGTCGTCACGACGTCGCCTTCGAGGCCGACGACCTCGCAGACGCTGACGAGCTTACGCGAACCGTCGCGCAGACGGCTGAGCTGAATGATCATGTCGACGGCGCCGGCAACTTGTTCGCGAATGGCGCGGACGGGAAGGTCGTAGCCCGCCATCATGACCATCGTTTCGAGACGCGATAGCGCGTCGCGCGGGGTATTGGCGTGGAGCGTGGTCAGCGAACCGTCATGACCGGTGTTCATCGCCTGCAGCATGTCGAGCGCTTCACCGCCGCGGCACTCACCGACGATGATACGGTCCGGTCGCATACGCAGCGAGTTTCGCACCAGGTCGCGGATGCGGATTTCGCCCGCGCCCTGAATGTTCGGCGGGCGCGCTTCGAGCCGCACGACGTGATCCTGGTTGAGCGAGAGCTCGGCCGCGTCTTCGATGGTGATGATGCGGTCGGTGTTGGCGATATAGCCCGAGAGGACGTTGAGGAACGTCGTCTTTCCCGAACCGGTACCGCCCGAGACCAGGATGTTGAGGCGCGCTTCGACGGCGGCGCGCAGGAAGTCGAGGATCTCGGGCGCCGCCGCGCCGATGCGGATCAGGTCCGACGCCTGCATGCGGTGCGCACCGAAGCGCCGGATCGTCAGCGTGGCGCCGTCCAGCGAGAGCGGCTCGATGATCGCGTTGACACGCGAACCGTCCGGTAGACGCGCGTCGACCATCGGCTGCGACTCGTCGATGCGGCGGCCGAGCGGCGCGATGATGCGTTCGATCATCGCGCGCAGATGCTTTTCGTTCGTGAAGCGTTTCTCGCTGCGCTCGATGCGGCCGTTGCGTTCGACGTACACGCGGTTCGGGCCGTTGACCATGATTTCGCTGATCTCGGGGAAGCGCAGCAGATCCTCGAGCGGTCCCAAGCCGACCGCCTCGTCGACGATCTCGAGCTTCAGCCGGGCAGCCTCTTCGGCAGAACTGATCTCCGAGCGGCCCTGGAGCAGCTCGCTGACGATCGCGTCGACCTGTCCGCGCAGCTCGTTCATCTTCGACGCTTCGTCGGTGACGCGCGTGAGTTTGGTCGGGTCGATGCGGTTCGAGAGCTCGTCGTGGATCTCGGTCTTGAGGCGATCGTACTGACCCGCCACGCCGGCATTGCCGCGCGGCAGCGCCGGCGCGTTGGCTTGTTCGGGCGTTTCGGCGACGGTGGCGCTGACCGAACTCGCGCTCGCGATCGAGACGACCTTGGCGTCGTTGGGGCGCCGCGGTCCGAGACGCCGGTCGCCGACCGGAGCCTGCGATGACGGCGAAAGTTTGATCGGAGCGGTGAAGCCCGACGGCGTCGCGACCATCTCGGCGAACTGCTCGAGCGCGCGCTCGTAGCGGCGGTCACCCATCGGCGGAATTTCGACCGCGACCTTGACGCCGAGCGCCGATTCGAGTCGCCCGCGCGAGATCGCATTGCGCGGGTCGCGCGTCACCGAGACGACGTCGACGCTGTCCGGCTGGATGCCGAACCGTTCGAACTCCATCTGCGCGACGCGGGCGCTCGTCAATCCTAGCACCGACGGTTCGACGACCAGGACGAAGCGCCGGCCCAGCGCGACGAAGGCGCGCACCGCTGCCGCGAACGGCTGCGGTGCGTCGATGATGACGATCTGCTTGTGCGCGCTGACGTCGTCAGCGAGCTCCTGCACGACGGGAGGCTTGATCGTGAACGCACCGTTGAAGGTGGCGGTCATTTCGATCAGCGTCAGCTTGCCGTCGTCGACACGGGCGACGTTCGGCGACGAACGCGCGGTGTCGAGGGCACGCACTTTGTCGAGCAGCACGGCAATCGCGCGGCGCGCGACCAAGTCGCCGTCGACCAGCGCGACGTCGCTGCGCTTCGAGAGGCGTTTCGCCGCATCGACGCACAAGGTCGTCGCGCCGCAGCCGCCCTTCGAGCCGATGACGACGACGACTTCGGCGCTCATTGTACGACCTTGTCGCCGTTGATGACTTGCACCGGCGGCGGCAGCGGTGGAAGCCGCTGGATTTGCACGGGCTGGACGGGCGCCGGAGCGGGTGCTGGGGCGTGCACGGGCGCGACCGGAGGATTGAAATCGATCGGCTCGCCGAGCATCGGATGCGGACCTGCATCGCCGGGCGAACGCAGATCGAGGCGGATCGTTGCGTTGAGATCGATCAGGGTGAGCAGAGCGGCCTGCTGCGGCGTGAGCTCGAGCGTGGCCGTCGCGAAGTTGTCGGGAGACGGCGATGCCCCGCCCGGCTGCTCGAGCGAGGTACCCATCGCGAGCACCGGCACGTCGCGCAGCACGGTTGCGGCCTTCGGGATCGTGCCGGGTCCGCGCGAGGCAACGGCGATCACGTCGACGTGGTCACCCGGCTGGATCAGGTTCGCGACGCCGCGAACGCGGTCGATCGAAATCGAGATGGCGCGCATCCCGCGCGGCAGATGCGTGACCAGAGCCGCTTGCGCGACCGCCACGACTTTCGATGCTGTGACGGTACCGCCGGCGGGGATCGAAACAGCGGCGATCTTGCCGACCGCGGCCGCCGGGGCGCTCAGAGAGTCGGGGTCGATCGCGTCGCCGGGACGCATGACCGTGGTCAGCATGTCGTCGGTGATCTGCGCGCGGGCCGGGATCGCTTTCGATGCGACGACGACGGCGCGCGGCGCGACGGTAGCACTCTTCTGGCGACCGTATGACGTCAAGTAGTTAAACGTCAGCCAGCCCGTAAGGAGTGCGAGAACTGCTGCGATGATGAGCGTCGTCGAACGACGGTCTAAACGCGGGCGAGCTGTAACCACGGTGCGAAGGTCTCCGAAGCGAGGAGGACGAGCGCTCCGGCGGTGATCGCCAGAGCGTAGGGAAGTTTGCGGCGCGCGTGGTCGGAATCCATCCCGCTCGCTAGGTCACCCGCCGCGGTGGCTACTGCGAGGCGATTTACCGTCAGACGCAGCCGGCCTTGGCGAGCCAGTTCGACGGTGGAGAGAACACCGCCGGCGACGGCGGTTGCGAGCAGAAAGGTGATGGCTCCGGGCCAGTTTGCGATTGCCGCGCCCGCGGCCAGGAGCTTGACGTCACCGCCTCCGATCCAGCCGCGCCCGTAAGGAACGCTGCCGGCGACGAAGACGATGACGAAGAGGAGGACCGAAACGGCGGCGCTCCACGGACCGTGGAGCGCCGAAAGCCCGACCGCCAGGACTGCGAGCCCGAACGTCAGAGCGTTCGGGATGCGCCGGGCTGCGAGGTCGGAACACGCCGCGAGGATGGAGGCGCCGGTGAGTACCAGTGCGGTCATCATCGGCCCTCCTCCCTGCGGTTGCGGCGCGGATCGGGTTTAGGCTGCGGCGACCGAGTTGCCGATGGTGCTGAACATGGTCGAGATCTTGCCGCCGAGGAACGAGATTGCGGCGATGCAGAGGACCGCGATCAGGGCCACGACGAGCGAGTATTCGACGAGCGTTGCGCCCTCTTCGTCGAGGGCAATGGAGCGGAGGGTGGTGAGCACGTAAGTGTCCTTTCGAGACAGGGTTGTTGGAGCGGGACTGGGGTCGCGTTCAGTTAGGACGCGTCGGTCCTAGGCGCCGGCGACTGAGTTGCCGACGGTCGAGAACAACGTGGAGATCTTGCCGCCGAGGAACGATAGTGCCGCGAGGCAGACTAGCGAGATGAGCCCGACGACGAGGGAGTACTCCACGAGGGTCGCTCCGCTTTCATCGAAAGCGAGGCTGCGGATGTCATTAGGCGATGTCATTTTGGAAAATCATCCAATGGCGAGTGGAGCCGTACGGTCGTCGGGGCTACGACGATCCGCTTGCTAGCCGGCGTCACTCCGGGGAGCGACGTCGCCGTAGCGACGAGGAAGGTTCCAACCGGCGTGCCCGCCGCGGTGCCGATCACCGTGTCGAACGTGCCGTCCGAACCTGTTCGAACCGAGGCCCGATAGAGCACGACGATCGGGAGGTCTTTCGAGAGCTCACCGGTCAGCGTGATCAGGATGGGAAGGTCGGGCGGGCCGAGCCCATGGATCGCGACGGCATCACGGCCGGGGACCTGGTTTAAGTCCACCGTGAGAGCGCCGCTGGCTGACGTGGCCGGAGCCGGCGCCAGACGAGGAGGCGGGGGTACCGGGAACGCCAGCGCGATGCTGCGCAGGGCGGCGACGGTCGCAGGTGAGATGACGAGATCGGTCCCGTCGAACTCCGGTGCGCGGTCGGCGGAGATCACGCGATCTCCGACCCGGTAGAGCTGCTCGCCGGCGCGAAAAACGACGACGACGCCGGGCCGCGTGAGAGAGACCGCTGCTTCACCCGGCAGCCACGCATACGAATACCCGAGCTCTGCAGCGACCCGTGCCAATGGCACGGAGCGCTCTGCTGCGGTGGCGGGGACGGCCACGGAAGCGAGGACGAGAAGCGAAATTGCGAGGCGAGCGAATGACAACATGCGATCTCCCGAAGGTGGGTCGGCAGTCGAAGTCTATCCTCAGCAAGCCTCTCCTGGGAAGCATCGCGGCCTAATCTTAGCGTAATGCCTGCGGTCCGTTGACGCGTTAACGGCCGTTGGGCATGTCATACTGCGGTCGATGCAGTGGCACCGTTTCGTCGCGTCAGCCCTCGGCGCGTCCCTGGTTATGCTTTCCGTCCCGGCTCCCGCGCCAGCGATCGAACACATCGTGTCGCTGTCCGTGGGTTCCTCGCACGTGGTGCAGGCCCCGGGCCTCATGCGGGTCGCGGTCGGCGACGGTTCGGTCGCGGGCGTCGTCCCGGCGGGCGACCAGCTCATTATCAACGGAAAATCGCCGGGCCGGACCAACGTCGCCATCTGGCTGCGCGACGGCACCCGCGAGCAGTACGAGGTCGTCGTCACCGACTCGGGGATCGACACGGTCGAGCAGATGATTCGCTCGGCGATCGACCTGCCAAGCGTCTCCGTCTCCCAGGCCGGCGGGGCCGTCCTGATCCGCGGCACGGTCCCCGACTCGACCCAGATGGCCCACATCACTGACGTGCTCGCCCGCTTCGACGCCTACGCCAAGCTCAAGAACCTCTCGGTCATCAACGTCGTCACGGTCACCAACCCGCTTGGCGAAGTGCGCGCCGCCTTGGCGCGCGACCCGCTCACCTCGCGCGTACGTGTCGACGGAGACGGCAAGGGCGACATCGTCGTCAGCGGCTCGGTCCACGACCGGGCGAACGCCGAACTCGTCCTGGGACGCGTCCGCAGCCTGGCGGGTCCGTTCCTCTCCGCCGACGGCAAGATCATCGACCGCCTGGCGACCGAGACGACCACCCAGATCGCCATCAAAGTCAACATCCTCGAGATCGACAAGACCGGCCTCTCCGAGCTGGGCATCCAGCTCCAGGGCGCGACCCCGCAGCCAAACAACCCGGGCGTCTTCAACCTGGGCAACCCGAGCTTGGTCTTCATCGAGGGCCCGGGCTCCAGCGTGCCGGGCCAGGGCCTGAACATCTCGCCGTTCTTCCGTCTGACGCGCCTCGCGCCGACGCTGAACCTGGTCGAGCAGACCGGGCACGCCCGCGAGATCAACTCGCCGGACCTGGTCACCTCGCCGGGTGAAACGGCGTCCTTCCTCGTCGGCGGCCAGGTCCCGTACGCGGTTTCGACCGGCCTCGGTCAGACCTCGATCGTGTTCAAGGACTACGGCGTCAAGCTCGACATGACCCCGACCTTGCTCAGCGACGGAACCGTCGAGACGAAGATCGCTCCGGAGGTTTCCGATCTCGATTTCTCCAACGGTATCGAGCTCAACGGCTTTGTCGTTCCGGCGCTCAAAACGAGTAGGCTGTCAACGGATGTGATCACTCGCGATGGCGATGCCATCGTGATGGGCGGCCTGCTCCGGCGCGTGGAAACGAAAAATATCACCAAGTTTCCGTTCTTGGGAGATCTTCCGATTCTCGGCCAATTGTTCCGTTCGACGCAGTATCAGCTGACGCAAACCGACGTCATCTTCGTGATGACCCCGAACATTATCGTACGCTGATGACCGCCGTCCGTTTGCTTCTCGCGCTGAGCGCTGACGAAACCGGCGCCGTGCTTGCCGAGTACGCGCTGGCCCTCGGCATCCTGTCTGCGGCCTCGCTGACAGTGTTGTTCGCCATGGGAAATCAGGCGACGCTGCAGATGGGCAACGTGCAATCGACGCAGTTGAACGGCGCGCAGACACCCCCATGAGGTGGTTTCAGCGCGGCGCGGCGCTGCCCGAGACCGCGCTATCCCTGACGGTCATGCTCGCGGTCCTCGTCGGCAGCCTGCGACTCGCACTAGCCGGCTATGAGCAGATCGCGGCCGACGGGGCAGCGTTCTACAATGCTCACGAGACGTCGTATAACGTCACGGACCCGACCAACCCGACCTTAGTGACCCCTCAGGTCGCGACGAACCAAGTGTACCCGCGTTCGGCGACGGCGACGATCTCGCCGAGTTCGCCGCTTCCTGCGCCGACCGTGAACGTCTACACCCAGTACGGTGTCGATCAACCCGACAACCGTCACGGCGGCGTTTCGATGATCCAGCCGATGCAGGAACTCACGCAGGTGAGCAAGGTCGGGATCGACTCGCTGTCGCCGTGGACCGGCGGCAGCCTGTTGAACGTGACCGGCTACGGCGTCGACGTCGACTATCTCGAAGAGGGCGTGCACGCGGACGTTGATGGCGACGCTTTCAACACGGGCTCCTCGGCAACCGACGCGGTCGACTACTTCGCGCACGGCGAAAACACGCCGCCGTATTTCGGCGGCTTTAACTATATGGCGTACTGCCCGAACATCAGCGATTCCACCACGTCGTATTGGAACTCGTGCCCGAACGGCGTCTCGTACCGCGCGCTCGGTCTGGCGGAATATCTCACCACCGACAACTGGACGCGCACGCAGCCAGGACTGCAGCCCGAAAACGCCGGCACGGCCTCGGGGATGTTCTGGGAGACGGAATACCACCACGACGTCTACTCGCAGATTAGTTCCGCCTTGCCGCCGAATCTCACCGGGACGACGCCGGACGGCTTCCCGAACATCAATCTGGCACAGGAAGTGCTGGACTGGAACGGCGCCAACGCCGAGGTGTACTACTACCAGAAGCCCGGCGGGCCGTACAATCCTGCCTGCCCGCCGATCGCCGAAACGCCGCCGAGCGCGCTGAGCACCGCCGGCCCATTGTGTAACGCGGACATTCTGAAAGTCTATTCCTGGGATCAGATTCACCAGGCCGGTAACCCGCCGATGGGCTACACGGTGGGCTCGCTGCCGCTTTCGCCGGGCGCCGGATATCCGCCCTTATGATGCGCCGCAATCGCCACGCCGAACGCGGTCAGGTCCTGCCCGTATGGGCGTTCGGTATCGCGGCGATGCTGATGCTCGCCATGATGGTCCTGCGCTATGCCGACATCGTGCAGTGGCAGATTCGGGCGCAGAACGCCGCCGACTCCGCCGCGCAGTCGGTAATGGCGCTTCAAACCGAACAGCTCAACGAGATGACCTCAACGCTGTATGCGGCGTCGGTCGAGGAATACCGTATTCGCATGACGCTGTACGCGATGAGCAACGTCGTGTTCGGCAACGGCGGCTGCAATCTCGACGCGTCCTGCAACACGCGCTATGCGAGCCTCTACACGAATTATCTCAAGGCCGTCTACCGTTATCGCGCCGAGGTGGAACTGCTCAGTCAGATCACCGCCAACATGAATTTTTCGACGCAGCAGTCCGACGCCACCGCGCTGATCTCGAAGATGTCGTCGCCGGCATTGTGCGGACAGCCCGGCGGGCTTGACTGCGGCCCGGCGAACGGACCGTTCAGCTACACGATCGTCGGTGGAACGGGATATCAGAACCGCACGCCGGTCTACGAAGTGCAGCAGGACGCCGTCGTCTTCATCCTGCCCTCGGAAGGCAATCACATGACGCCGGCCGTGGGCGTCAATCCGGCCTACACACCGAACAAGGTCGAAGTCGCCGTCTGCGCCGACATCCCGTCGCCGGTGCCGGGATTCTTCGGCTTTGCTCCTGCGACATATCGGGTGATCGCACGCTCGGCGGCGACCGCCGTGATGCGCGAACAAGATTGGTTTCAGCCCGGCTCGCTGCAGAATCCGTTCAACTCGGTCGCGCCCTACTATTACCAGCCCAACGAATATCCGTCCGGCAGCACCTCGACCGACGGCACCACCGGATACGACTGGTATGCGGTGCAGTTCGGCGGCAACGCCGCTAGCGCGCATCCCCTGACGGACGGTTACAAGTTTGAAGTGTACAGCGACGACTTCACCAAGTTCGTCGGCTGGTGGGCCGCGGTGCCGATTCGTCCCTTCATGGGAGCGCAGGCAACGGCCTCGCTCGGGTGCGCGTCCTGAAGCGGTCGAGATCGTTCTTCCAGCGTGGTGCCGCGCTCATCGAGAGCGCGGTGGCGCTCCCGCTCGCGCTGACGGTCACCTACGCGATCGTGTGGAGCGCTCAATACGGCGCGCTCGACGAACGTGTGCAGTCTGCGGTGCGCTACGCCGGCGTGCTCGGCGCAACGGCGCAGCCGTATCAGGATTACTCGCTCTTCTCGCTTTACAACGGCGTGGGACCGGATCCGCACATCGCGACGGTGCCCTGTCCGTCGCCGCCCCCGGACTTCACGAGCGGCGGAAGCGATGTTGCGAGTCAGACGATCACGATTGCGCCGTTCTTTCAGAACAACACGAATCCGGCGCCGTCATACGGTTGCACGGTTTCGCGGAACGTTCTGTCGGGCGGAGCGTTGTCGCGTTCCTACCTGCTGCTCGACAGCACACCGACGATCAGCGTCAGCATGCCGCAATTCGGGAATACCTACGGCGGAACGCTGGCGGCGACCAACAACTTTTACCGTTCGCCCGACTTGTATTCGCTCGCGCAGTGCCTCGCCGGCGCCTACGGGGGCGTCATTCAAGACGCTCTCGCGCCCGTCAACGACACCAGCGATCCAACCGTCGGC
>Ga0302181_10001745_pt1 | contig 15895 bp, 15 predicted proteins | sample I_Palsa_E3_3_FD_198786 | JGI IMG/M metagenome (GOLD analysis project Ga0302181, IMG submission 198786) | Peat permafrost microbial communities from Stordalen Mire near Abisko, Sweden - I_Palsa_E3_3 | ecosystem: Environmental > Terrestrial > Soil > Palsa > Peat permafrost | place: Sweden...
GTCCGATCGGCCACAATCGAGAGCGCTCGCTCGCTCCGCGCCGGTCACTGCACGACCTGCGCCGCGAATGGGAGGTCGCACTCCAGACTCAGATGCACTACGGGAACCAACCGCTGGCCGAGGCCAGTAGGTCGATCATGATGCTCGTAAGCCAGATGCGCGAACTAGCGATGTCGGTTCAGTGGTGGGGCGACGCCGGAGCGGCCGCGATCGCCGAAAGCATTCGATACACGGTCTTCGACAGCGAGGTGGCGAGCCGGCCCGCGCAGCTACTATGGCGCAAAGCGATCGACGAACGCGGTGCGCGCGCCGGTTGGCTCAAAGAATGGGAGCGTTGGCACGCCGAGCAGGCGGGCTAAGCCTCACGGGCCGAGGATTGGCGGCTGGCGGGCAGGAAGACCTTGCGCCCGGGCAGGGCCAGCGTCGGCAGGCCGAGTTCGTGCTGGGCGATGATGGCGCGAAAGACCTCGACGGTGCCGCCGTAGGTCGGGGTGCCCTGGGCGAAGCGCTGGGCGAACTCGACGGCGGCCAGGCCCGGCTCGTTGAGGGAGGTCATCGATTCGAGTGCGTCGATCCCCACCAGGTCGATCAGATCGGCGGACCCGCGAACCATCACGTCAGCTCCGGCGACCCGACCCATCGGGCCCGGCGTGCTGATGCCCGCCTCGAATTCGGCGATCACCCGCCCGATCCGCAACTGGGCGACGCGGTCATCGGCGACCCGGCTCCCGTCGGCGCGCACCGCGGTCTGAGCCCAGTGAACCGTCGCCTTGAGCGCCTCTTCGAGGTAGCGAAGGAACCCGGCACCGGGGCCCGGCCGAAGCCCGGTGTCCTCGCGGCCGATGCCGTGCTCAGCGTCCAGCGGGCCGTGCAGCACCGACCAGCCGGCGTTGACCGGACCCAGCCGGTACTGGTCGCGGACCCGGACATCGCTGTAGTAGACGATGTTGGTGCGCTCGCCACTGAACGCTCGGATGCCCTGGATCTCGACGCCAGGTGAGTTCAGCGGCACCAAGAACATCGTCAGACCCCGGTGCTTGGGCAGGGTCGGATCGGTGCGGGTGATCAGGAAGACGTATTGGCAGTTCTGTGCGCAGGTGGTGAAGATCTTCGAACCGTTGATCACCCATTCTTCGCCGTCTTGAACCGCGCGAACCTTGGCCGCCGCGATGTCGGAACCGCCGTCGGGCTCGGTGTAGCCGAGGCAGAACCGCACCCGGCCGCGCGCGACGTCCAACCGCATCGGCTCCATCAGCACCGGGTCGAGGTGGCGCTCAACGGCCGCCCAGACCAGGTTGGTCGTGGACATGGTAGTGGTGAGGCCCGGCACCTGCTTGCGCGTCATCTCGAGCTCGAGGATGCGGGCCGAGATCGGGTCGAGACCGGCGCCGCCGTGCTCGACCGGCCAGGACGGCATCAGCCAGCCCTTCTCGCCGAGGGCCAGGTGGACCTTCTCGTCGAACCCTTCACCGTGTTCGAGCTCACGGTCGTACACGTCCTGCGTCATGATCTCGTCGAGGAACGCGCGGACCTCCTGCGCAAACTGCCGCTGCTCGGCGGTCACCTCCACTAGGGAGAAGTCCATAACGGGGCCTTTCGCTGAGGGGCGGCGGCGATGGCGGCCGTGCCAACGCTGATGAGGTCAAGAGTCGGATCGCCCGCGAGGACGCTCCACCCCTTCGACCGAAGGAAGAACAGGCTGGCGTCGGCTTCGACCATGAAGCCGAGACCGCCCTGCATGTGGGCGGAGATCTGGGTGCCATGGGACGCGACTTGCGCGGCGATGGCGAACGCGATCGGGATCAGATCGGGACGCACGCCCGGCTCGTGCTCGGTCATCCAGGCCGCTCGCCAGATCAGGTTGCGCCCGCCGGAGATCCCGATCGCCACGTCAGCGAGCGGGAACGCCACGCCTTGCAGCGAACCGATCGGCACGCCCATCGTCTCGCGGGTCTTGGCGAACTCGACGGAGATATCGAGCCCAGCCTGGGTCAACCCGATCAGGGCAGCGCCCATGAGCAGCTTCCATTCGGCGACCGCCCGGTCGTGGTGCTCATGCGCCGCGGCGCCACTGGCCAACACCACTCGCTCGGCGCCGGCGGGTGACCACCGGCCAAGTGGGGTACTGCCGTGGTTGGTGACGTGCGGTGCGGGTTCGCTCGAGCGGAAGAGCACCAAGTCGTCGCCGTCGAGGGCGATGACGTCTTTGGCGATCGCAGCATCGGGCACCAGGACGGTGCCGGTGCCGCGCAGCGGAGCAAGCGCGAGCGCCACCGGCCGGCCGGCCTTCGCGGCTTCGATGATCTCATCGGCGGCCGCGACGGCGGCGAGTAGCCGGGTGCTGACCACGTGGGAAACGTAGGGGACGGGCGCGGCGGTGCGCCCGACTTCCTCGGCGATGAGCACCAGCTCGACCAGTGTCGCGTCGTCACCACCCGCGGCGGCGGGCAGGCTCATCGTGGTCACGCCCATATCGACGAGCGCGGCCCAGAGCCGAGCGTCGTAACCCAGCGGTTCAGCGGCCCGGACTACCGAGCTCGAGGACTCTTTGAGGAAGAACTCGCTGAACGCATGGCGGACGTCTTGCTGATCACGGTCGAGCGAGTAGTCCTGGCGCCGGAACTCCCACGGGTCGACACTCGTCACTGGCAGGGACCCCCCTGGGTCGTCGGATTTGGCGAAGGGAACGGCATCACGATCGAGCGGGGTCACCAAACTTCACCACCAAGGTGGATATCGGCGAGCTCGCGAACCAGTTGGTGGCGTATATGAGTGAATTCGCGGACCTGATCCAGCCCAAGCACTGCTACGGGGCTTCCTTGTCGGTAGTACACGGCCAGGAAACCCTTCTCGCCTTCTTCTATCGTTACTTCGTCGTCGGCTCTGATCGAGCCAGCGAACTGAATGCGCGAGCCGTACTGGTTGGACCAGAAGTACGGCTGCGGGGGTGGGCCTCCCGCGTGTGTTCCGCCCGCAAGTAGTGTGGCGATCGCAGTGTTGGGGCGTTCGACTGCCCCTGCCCAATGCTCGATCCGCTCATGAGCGCGACTCAGCGGGTCAAACCAGGCGGCGCAGTCGCCGACGGCGACCACCGACGGGATGGAACTCGCCCCGCCGCTGTCACAGATAATCCCATCGCCGAGGGCGATGCCGGAGCCGGCCAGCCATTCGATCTCGGGCACTGCACCGATCCCCATCACGACCACGTCAGCGGGTAGGCGCCGCCCATCGGCCAGCTCAACGCCGGTGACTCGATCGGATCCAGTGAGTCCGACGACTCCGACGCCGAGATGCAACGTCGTTCCGTGCTCGGCATGCATAGCGGCCAGCCGGGCACCCACGTGCTGGCCGACCTGCAGCGACAGCGGTGTCGGCGCGGCCTCGACGAGGGTCACATCCAGGCCGAGTTTGCTCGCCGTCGAAGCCACTTCGGCGCCGATAAAGCCTGCCCCGATGATGACCAGCCGCGAACCTGGCCGCAGCTCTGCCCGCAGGGCGTACGCATCATCGAGGGTGCGCAGCACATGCGTACCCTCGGTGTGCTGCGCGCCCGGCAACCAACGAGCTGCGGCGCCGGTTGCTATAACGACGCCATCGGCCGTTAGCTCACTGCCATCGGACAGTTCGATGCGCTGGCCAAGAGGGTCCAACCTGACGGCGCGGACGCCGAGGAACCAGTGAGCCTCCAGGTCTTCATCGTCGTCTTCGAGCCTCAACTCGTCCTCGTCCATGTCGCCGGCGAGGAACTCCTTCGACAAGGGCGGCCGATCATAGGGACGATGCGGCTCACCACCGATAATCGTGACGTTCCCGTCAAAGCCTTGGTCGCGCAAAGCTCTGGCGGCTGACAGCCCGGCCAGCGACGCACCGATGATCGCGACGCTCTTCACCGGGCACCCTGAGTCATACGGCGGCCTATGCTTCGCGGGCGATTGCCTGGGCCAGCAGAGTGCGCGGCCCGTTGGCCCAGATGACCGGCACCATCTCAAACCGCCACTCGGGGGCGAGCCGGATGGCCTGGACCCGGTCGACGAGCACTTCGGTGGCGATACGTGCTTCGAGACGGGCCAGTGGCGCACCCGGACACAGGTGCCGCCCGTACCCGAACGCTACATGTGCCTGCAGATTGGCCCGGTCGAGGTCCGCATCGTCTGGGCGGGTGAACAACGCCGGGTCGCGATTGGCGGCCGACAGCGACAAGACGGTCCTGGATCCTTCCGGGATCGGGCACTGCCCGAGTTCAGCGCCGGCGGCGGCTGTGCGGTAGATGGCTGTTGACGGCGGGTACAGGCGCAGCATCTCCTCCACGAAGGCAGAAATGCGCTCGGTGTGACGCTGCAGGTACTCCAGCATCTCCGGGTGTTCGGCCAGGTGCATGACGATGTGCGCCAGCAGGTGGCGCGTGGTGTCGCTGCCTGCCTCGAGCATGAAGGCGATGATGCTAAGCATCTCGATCTTCGTGAGCGGCCTGCCTTCTGGCCGTGCGGTGACGAGCGTCGTGAGGAACGAGTCCTGCGAAGCGCCCGATTCGCGGCTAGCGCTGGCGCTTGCCTCGTCTAGCAGGTCGCTCATGTAGGCGGAGAACTCGGGGAATCCGGCCACGATGCCGTCACCACCCGGCCCGCGGTTACGCGTCAGCCATTCGCTGTGGCTGATCTCGTCCACCCAGCGGTCCAGCCGATCCCAGTCCGCCTCGGGCACGCCGATGATGCGCGCGATCGTCGTGATGGGTGTCCATCGTATGTAGTGCTCTACGAAGTCGACCGGACCGTCCTGAGCAATGATCCAGTCCATAGCCTGCTCGCACGAGCGCCGGATCGGCTCCTCGTAAGGAGCGACGCGCGACTTCGTGACGGCGGCGTAGAACAAGCGGCGGATAATCGAGTGCCGCGGCTCGTCCAGCTGGATGACGGCAAGTTCCTCCTCAGTGATCGTCGTGCCCTCTTCGAGCAGGCTGCCAGGGAACTCACTCCACGAGCCCAAGCCGTGTGCAACGTCGTCGTAGCGGGTGCAGAAGATCTGCCCGGTGCTGACCTTGGCCAGGGGTGCCGACCGCCGCAATTCGGCGTGCAGCGCATTGGGGACGCCGGACTCCTTCTCGAACGGATTCGGCCCGTTCCAGGCCACGATGCAGTGCTGCGGGTCGGAAGATGGCATGGCTCAGTTCCTTGTCGCCAGGGTGGAAAATCGACTGCGGTGGAACAACAGAGGGGCGCGAGTGTCGTCGTCCGGCAGGTCTACATCACGCAGGCGGCACAGGACGATCGTGTGATCTCCGGCGTCAATCTCCTGCTCGATCTCGCAGTGCAGCCAGGCGAGACAGCCGGCGATCTCGGGCGAACCCCAGGTCGACAGACGCCAGTCAACCCCGCAAAACTTCTCGGCACCGCTCACCGCGAAGGAGCGGCACAATGTGGCCTGGTTGTCGGCCAGCACGTTGATGCAGCAACTTCCCACCTCGCGGATCCGGGGCCAGGTGCGCGACGACCGACCCGGACTGATCATGATCAGCGGCGGGTCGAGTGAGATCGCGGAGAACGACTGGCAGGAGAAACCGATCGGGCCGGTGTCGTACCCGGTCACGATCGTGAGGCCGGAGCAGAAGGTGCCCAGCGCACGTCGGTAGAGCGCCGGGTTCAGCTGAGTGTTCACTGGCCGGGCCGGGCGGAGGGCGCCGTCGCCGCCAGCGGCGAACCGGTGACGATAACGACCTTGGCGTCCGGGAACGTCATCTCGATTTCCTCGTGGTGTGCGTGCACTACCGGCGGAGCGTGGGCTCCATTATAGGAAATCATAGAATGATTGACGGACAGCCTTCAAGGCCTTAGACTCGCGACGTGGGGTTTATAGGGCGAATTATAGGGCGTAGCGCTTCAGCGGGCGGACGATGCTGATCGTGGTCAGCGGCGAGGGCATCACCTGTCTGTTGCTGCGAGCCCACCTCACGCGCGCGGACGTGCCTATTCAGGACGCACCTGCGCAGGACGAGACATCGTGAGCGTCATCGAGGTCAGCCGGCGTGGTGAGGTGTCGGTCGTCCTGCTCAATCGGCCGGACCGCCTCAACGCGTTCGACGGCGACATGACGACCGCGCTGATGGCTGCCGTCAGCGAGGCGGACAACGATCCGGATACCAAGGCGATCGTGATCACCGGAGCTGGCCGTGCCTTCTCGGCTGGCGGGGATGTCCGGTCGTTCGGGACGAACGTCGACACCCGGGTGAACCGGCGCGGATGGCATCTCGCCAACTTGATGTTGCGCGTCGAGAAGCCGACGGTCGCGATGGTCAACGGGGCCGCCGTGGGTCTCGGCCTCACGGTGGCACTGCTGTGCGACATAGTGGTGGCCGCAGCGGACGCCAAGCTCGGCGACACCCACGTTGACCTGGGCCTGGTGGCAGGAGACGGCGCTGTTGTCACCCTCCCGCTGCTTATCGGACCGCAGCTCACCAAGGAACTGCTGCTCACCGGTCGGCTCGTGACGGGCCGCGAGGCAGCCGAGATGGGAATGGTCTTGTCCGCGCACCCGGCCGATGAGCTTGAGTCAGCCGCCTTCGACCTAGCCATTAGTCTCGGAGCCCAGCCGACCTACGCGGTGCGGGCCACCAAGGCAGTCATAAACAAGTACGTCCGCTGGATGTCCGACCAGCTTCTCGACGTGGCGCTGGCCTACGAGGAGGTCTCCAAGCACAAGCCCGAGCACCACGATGCCGTGGCCCGGTGGCGGGAAGGCCGGGCTCGGTGACAGGTGATACGGGAGCGATTTGCCTTTCGATGTCGGGCTGCGGGCAGGCGTCGGGAGCGTCGACACTGTGACCAGTGCCTCGCCGTGCAACGATTTGTGGCGACGACGCCAGATACGTCGAGAATCGACATGTCAAGGCGATTCGAAGATGCGGGGCAGTATTAGTACCGGTGCACAGGAACTAGGAGGCGGATATGCGATCGGCCCGGGTAGGTGAGCTCGTCGCGGACACCTTGCGCAATCGGATCCTCAGCGGCACTGTCGCAGGCGGTGAACGTCTCCCGCCGCAGGAGGAGATCCTCAAGGAGTTCCGCGTTGGTTTGCCATCGGTGCGTGAGGCCATGCGCATCCTAGAGGTCGAAGGCCTCGTCACCGTCCACCGGGGAAACGTCGGTGGCGCAACCGTGCACCTGCCCAACGAGGGCCGTGTCGCCTACATGATGGCGATGGTGCTGGAGTCCCAGCGGATCCAGCAGAGCGAGGTCGCGACGGCCCTGTTGTGGCTTGAACCGATTTGTGCCGAGATGTGCGCCCAGAGGCCGGACCGGCTTGCGACCACGGTGCCCCGCCTGGACCAGTCGCTGGAGAATCAGCGCGATGCCATCGGTGATGCCATGAGCTTCAACAAAGCTGCCCGCGAGTTCCACGTGGTGATCGTGGAGGGCTGCGAGAACGCCGCCATCTCGCTGGCCATCGGAGGTCTCGTCCAGCTGTGGAGCGCGCAGGAACAGACGTGGACCGAGTCTGCGGCACCTAAGGGCAGGTTTCCCGGCAAATCCATCCAGCGGGAGATCGTAGCCGCCCACGAGCGCATCGCGACAGCGATCCGCGACGGGAATGAGGCCGCGGCAGCGCACCTGGTCAAGGCTCATCTCCAGGCCGCCCAGGGCTTCCATCTGTCGGTGGAGAATAACGCATACGTGGTATCGGAGCCATTGCGGCACCTGCAGCGGGATTGAGCGACCAAGTCAGATTACGCCGCGCTCCATGAGATCGGCTAGCTCCGCCGAGGACAGCCCGACCAGGCCGCACCAGATCTCGGTATTGTGCTCGCCGACCGTAGGCGCCCCGGTCGGCTGCTGATCCGTATCGAGCACGGCCGGGAACGCGGCGGGCTGCAGGCAGGTGCCGAATACGGGGTCGGTAACTTCGACCAGTTCGTTGCTCATATCGCCCAAGCGGTGTTCGTCGACTATGTCCCGCGGCGTGCGCACCAGCGCGTGCGGTACCTCGGCCTTCTCGAGTTCTCGGATCAACTCGTCCGCAGTCAAGGCGGACGCAATCACCCGCGACGCGCAGTCGCTGCCCGGCCGATCGCCCGGCTGATCGCCGGGCCAGATGACGGCGGTCAGCGCGTCGAGGTCCGTCGGCCGCGACGCGCCGGTGGCGACATAGCGTCCGTCGGCGCCCTCAATGAGGAGCAGACCGGGCAGATCCGGGTCGAGGGCGCCACTGCGTGTCGCCGGGAGGCCCCTCTCCTGCGCGGCGATCCGCCAGTCGAGCGTCCGGAAGATCGACCCGAACAAGGACGCGTCGACCACGGCGCCGTCGCCGTCAACCTCGCGCCGGAACAAGGCGAAGACGGCGGCCTTGGCGGCGAACACGCCGGTGAGGTGGTCAGAGATCGTGATGTTCGACTTCATGGGCGGGCCGTCCGGGTACCCGGTCAGCCCGAGCAGCCCGCCATGCGCGATCCCGACCATGTCTACCCCAGGCCGGCGCGCCAGCGGCCCGGTCTGCCCGAAGACGGACACCCGGACGTACACGAGGGATGGCGACAGGTCGCTCGGCCCCAGACCCCAGCGCTCCATCGTCCCTGGGCGGAAGTTCTCGCAGAGGACGTCGACGCGCTCGGCGAGTCGGCGCAGTAGGGTCTGCCCTTCCCGAAGCCGCAGGTCGAGAGTGATGCTCTTGCGCCCGCGGCCCTCGACGGACCACATGAGCGAGTTCCCGTCGTGGAGCGGACCCAGATAGCGGAGGAACTCACCTGCGCCTGGCTGCTCCACCTTAATGACGTGTGCCCCTAGCTCGCCCAGCGCGCCGGCGCAGAAAGACGCCGCGATACGCGTGCCGACATCGAGCACCCGGAACCCGTCGAGCGGGCCGAGCGCGCCTGCCACATCAGCCTCCGGCTGTTTATGAGTCAATGATAGCCATGATAACATGGAGCGATGGTTAATGGCAGCGGTCTGCTCGACGGTGTCGTCGCGGCTGTCCTTGGCGAGTCGCCGACGGCGACGCTGTGCGGTGCCTACCTCGCCGAGCACGGCGCCACGGTCTATAAGATCGAGCAGCCGGGAACCGGTGACCCGCTCCGCGCTCTCGGCCCGGCAGTTGACGGCGTCAGCCTGCGCTGGGCTACTCTCGCAGCCGGTTTGCGCAGTGTCACCTGTGACCTGTCCAATCCGCGAGGGCGAGATCTGCTCAGTCGAGCGACCCCCTGGATCGATGTGATCTGCGACGGCCGGGGCGACTGCGACCCTGCCGCTGAGGAGTTTGGCGACCACGTTCCGGTCGTCCTCAGTTTCGGGACCCGGGATGCGTTCGGCGGGCTTCAGGCCGGCGTGGCCGAGGGCTTCCTCGGGGAAGCGCGAGGCGGGCTGATGGAGCTCACTGGCGACCCGGCGAGAGCTCCGCTGGCCCTCGGGACGGACGTGGCCGTTCACCTCGCCGCTGCTTATGGTGCTCAGGCTGCGGTCGCCGGACTTCTTGGCGCCCGTCGAACCGGCCGCCCGTTCCGGATGAGCGTGCCGGTCGACGGTGCTGTCCTGCGTATCACCGAGTGGGCTGTTCCCGCGGTCGAGATAGCGGATATCGTGCGCCGACGCGAGGGGAACTTCCCGTCGGCGGTCGCCCCCATCGGCGTATACCAGACCGCGGATGGCGATTTCGTCGGCGTCGTCGGCGCGTCGGACGTGAACTTCCGTCGTCTCTTGGGGGCGATGGATCGCCCGGAACTGCTGGACGATGTGCGTTACAAGTCAGGGGAAGACCGGGCCGCGAACGGGCCCAGTCTGCACGAGACGATTGCCGCCTGGGCAGGCTCCCACACCACGCAGGATCTATTGGCCAGGTGCGCCGAGAACGTCGTGATCGCCGCCGCGGTCAAGTCCGTCCGGGACTTGACCGCCGATCCGCAGGTCACCGAACGGGGCGACGTGCGCTCCCTGCCGGACCCAGTCATCGGAGCCATTCCCCAGCCGGCCCCTCAGCCGCACATCGGGGCGCGCGTGCCCGAGCCCGGAGCTAGGCCGGCGCCTCTCCTGGGCTCGGCGAACGCAGAACTGTGGGTCGATCGCGTCGGGGTGAGCGTGGCTGAACTATCGGCTCTGGAAGCTGTCGGCGCGGTCTGATCAGACCGGATCGGTGAAGATCAGGCATCGGTCAGGGCGAAATTTACCCCGATGAGCTCGCAAGGCTCGCTGTACGGATTCGACCATGAGTGCCACGTGCCCCGCTGCACGACGACGTCACCAGTGCCGAGCGGGACCGGCCCCGTCTCGAGGATCAGGTCGATCCGCCCGTTCATCACGACGATGACGTCGATCGTCGGTGTCGCGTGCATGTTCGGGCCGCGGGCAGCGTCGAAGTGTTGCTGACGATCGGCGTCACCGCCGGAATCGGCGACTTCGGCCGCCCCGGGTTCCTTAGGAGGATGGAACGTCCGGATGACGCGTGCATACCCCGGGCCCGGGACCAGCGTCGGCCGGTCGGTCGTTATGACGCCGTCGTGCTCGGTCCGGGGCGGGATGGGGAGCTCGAATAGCGAGGCGAGCCCGAGCCCGCCGCGTTCTCTTAGCTCGTAGCGCGACTCGACGGGTCCGTCGGCTATGACACATGAGCGGCCGTCAGCGTCGACCCCGGTGATGACACGACGGATGGATTCCATGGGCGGTCCCTCCTCGGCGCAGCGCGCTTGCTTCCATCTTGGGGGTGCGCCTATCATTGTATGATGGCAAGATTAGCCTATTGTTATCCTGATACTGCAGCAAGCGATCAGGCGCGATAGCCCTGGCCTCCTGGCGGAAGTGAGAATGGCATGCGTTTTGCCCTGTCGGCCGAGCAGGACCAGTTCCGGCAGGCAACTCGCGACTTCCTGACGACCTACTCCTCGCCGGCCCGGGTGCGTGAGGTGATCGACACCGACGACGTGGTCGACGAGAAGCTGTGGCGCCGACTGGCGAACGACCTAGGAGTAGTGGGGCTCAATATCCCTGAGGAGTTCGGCGGTACCGGAGCTACCTTCGTCGAGGTCGCGATCGCGGCCGAGGAACTGGGCCGCGCGCTGGCGTGCGTGCCCTTCCTCTCGACGGCCGTTCTCGCCACCTCTGCGCTCCTCGAGTCGGGGGACCTGGTTGCCTGCGGGGACATCTTGCCCGCCATAGCCGAGGGACGATCCATTCTCGCGGTCGCGCTCGGCGACGGCCCGGCCAGGACCGGCAGGCCTGCCGACCCGGCTCCGGCGGCGGAATCCGTCGACGGCCAGTGGCGCGTGAACGGCGAGCTCACCTTCGTCCTCGACGGCGCCGTAGCTGACGCGGTTCTGTTCGCCGCCGGCACTGACGGCGGCCCGAGCCTTTTCCTGGTCGATTCCAGCGCCGCGCAGGTTGAATCGCTCACCGGCCTCGACCTCACCCGGCGCTTCGCGCACCTGCGCTTCGCGTCCGCTCCGGCCCGGCTGATCGGCACCGTCGGTGACGCGACGCGGATCCTGACCCGGGTCGCGGACCTCGGCTCGGTCGCGATCGCGGCGGACGCGGTCGGCGGAGCCGAGTCCTGCCTGGACATGTCCGTCGCGTACGCGAAGATCCGCGAGCAGTTCGGCAAGCCGATCGGGTCCTTCCAGGCGGTCAAGCACAAGTGCGCGACGGTGTTGCTCGAGGTCGAGTCGGCGCGCGCCGCTGCGTACTATGCCGCGTGGGCAGCGACGGCATCGCCGGAGGACCTGCCGCGGGCGGCCAGCATGTCCAAGGCTTACTGCTCGGACACGTACCTGCACGCCGCGCAGGAAAACATCCAGATCCACGGCGGCATCGGGTTCTCCTGGGAACACCCCGCTCACCTGTACTTCCGGCGCGCTAAGTCCGCTCAGCTGCTGTTCGGCAGCCCGTCGGCGCACCGAGAGCGCTTGGCAGATCTGCTCGGGATCTGACCTGACCCTGGCGCGCTACGTAACCGGCAGTGCGATCGCGGTCGACGCCGGCCGAAACGACAACGTGTGAGGAGCGTAACCGGTGAGCCAACCCGACGCCGCAGCGGAGCCCGTCCTGGTCGAGCATCGATCCGACCAGGTCTCGGTGGTGACGCTCAACCGTCCCGAGCGGCTGAATGCGAGCAACGCCGCCATGACCTATGCGTTGATCGAAGCGCTGGCCGAGTCCGACAAGCACCCGGACACCAACGTCATCGTCCTCACCGGCGCGGGCCGCGCCTTCTGCGCGGGCGGCGACACCAACAACATGGGCGGGGAACCGGCCGGGTGGGACGACGTGCACCACCGTGACTGGCATCTGTCACACGCCCTGCTGAGCGTGGAGAAGCCCACGATCGCGATGGTCAACGGGGCCGCGGTCGGTCTGGGGCTGACCATGGCGTTGTTCTGCGACCTGGTCTTCGTGGCTGAGGAGGCGAAACTGGGCGACACCCACGTCAACATCGGCCTGGTCGCCGGCGACGGCGCCGCCGTCACGATCCCGCTCCTCATCGGCCCCCAGCGGGCCAAGGCGCTGATGCTCGGCGGCACCCTGATCACCGGCGCCGAGGCCGCACGGCTCGGGCTGGTCAACCGGGCCGTGCCGCGGGCGGACCTCGAGCGGGTCACCTGGGAGACGGCGACCCGCATCGCCGCCCAGCCGCCCTACGCAGCCCGCGCGACCAAGATGGTCGTGAATCGCTACGTGCGGTGGATGTGGCAGGAGGTCATGGAGTACGCGCTGGCGGCGGAGCAGATCTCGGTCGGGCTGCCCGAACACAAGGCCGCGATCGAGCGTTACCGGACCAGCCGCGCTGCACCAGCAGCCGGACCCGTCGGCCAGGGCCGGTGACCGACCGATGCGCCTCATTGGCCGGTCCGAGCACCAGCTGGTCGACCACCCTCACTTCACCGGGCGGACCTCCGCGGTCAGGATGGGTCAGCTGGAGTCCCCGTCAGGCGCCTCGGATGCCGTCGAGGTCGTGTCCGTGGCCTGCGACGGTGGCTCCATGACGGACTGGCACTCACATGCGCGGGGTCAGGTTCTCTACGTGATCGGCGGCCGCCTCACTGCCATCGGGCAGGTCGGCGGCGAGATGACTCTCGAGCCGGGCGAGGGGTTGTACGCGGCACCGGGGGAGGTGCACCGGCACGGCTCCACGACCGACGACGTCCTGTTCCTGGCCATCACGATGGGCGGCACGGAGTGGGCAGCCGACACCGCCGCTTCGGCGGGCTCCCGCGCTCAGGACCGTCCCGATGACCGAGGTTGATTCGGTGCGGCCCCGCCTGGTGCCCACTTACCTCGATGGTGACCAGGCGGCACACTGGCGTGCGGTGGGCGCGTGGACCGACCGGATGCTCACCGAGCTAGACGTCGCTGAGTCGCCGGACGCGGTCATTGTGGTGGACCGAGACCGACGGCTCACCGCCGCCGAACTGCGGTCGCTGTCGACCGCGGTCGCAGCGCGCCTGCGGGCCGACGGAGTGTCAGCGGGGGACGCAGTCGCAATGCAGGTGCCGAACTGGTGGGAGGCGGTCGTCGTCACGTTCGCGGTGATGAGCCTGGGCGCCGTGCTCGTACCGCTGCTCCCCGGCCTTCGTGAGCGCGAGCTCGGACAGATCTTCCGCGAGATGAGGCCGGTCGCCGCCGTAGTGCCGGAAACCTTCCGCGAGTCACCGCTTGCTGCGCGACTCAGCAAAGCCGAGTACGCACCGCCCCTGGTCTACCTGCTCCGCCCCGCCTCACCCGGATCGGTCAGGTCGCTGGCCGCCGAGCTCGCGGGCGAGACTCCGGACATCGACGCGCTCCCGGGCGCCGAGGGCCCTCGCGACGCCGACGAACCCTGCGTCGTCTTGTACACCTCAGGCACGTCGTCGATGCCGAAGGGCGTGATCCACACCCACAACACCCTGCGCGCCGAGGTCGAGGGTCTCGCCGCCGCCCACCGGATGACCCCCGAGGACGTGATCCTGCTGCCGATGCCGGTGACCCACGTCGGCGGGCTCGTCTACGGCGTGCTGATTCCTGCCCTCACCCGGACCCGCTGCGTTTTTCTCGACGTCTGGGAACCGGCCGCCGCGATCGAGCTGCTGCGCCGCGAGCAGGTCACCGTATGCATCGGCATGCCGGTGTTCCTGCGCGGGATCCTGGACGACCCCACCTTCACCGCGGACGCGGCACGGAACCTTCGCTTGTTCTCCATGGGTGGCACGCGGGTGACGCCAGCTGACGTCGCGGAGGCGGCAGCTCGCCTCGGCTGCTGGTGCAAGCGGAGCTACGGATTGACCGAGGCGCCGACCCTCACGACCGGCCCGTTCTGGGACACCAGCCGCCGAGCCGACACCGACGGGCTGCCGATCTCACCGTCGCGCGTCCGGATCGTCGACGCCGACTTCCGGGACCTGCCGGTACTCACCGAAGGTGAGATCATCTGCGTCGCGCCCGAGCTCTTCGTGGGGTACGTCGACCCGCACCACAATATCGAGGCGTTCACGCCGGACAGCTGGTTCCGCACCGGGGACGTCGGCCGGGTGGACGCCGACGGCTTCCTGTCTGTCACGGGGCGCCTGAAGGACATCATCATCCGGGGCGGCGAGAACATCTCGGCCAAAGAGGTCGAGGACCTCCTCATAACGTTGCCCGGGCTGACCGATGTCGCGGTCGTGGCGATGCCTGATCCCGTACTCGGCGAGCGGGTCTGCGCCTTCGTCGAGTCCGACGGCGATCTTCGGCTGGAGGACATCGTGCAGTTCCTGCGTGAGCATTCAGTGGCGTCCTACAAGCTGCCTGAACGCCTCGAGCAGCGCCTCGCGCTGCCACGGAACTCGGCGGGCAAGCTCCGCAAGGACCTGATGCGCGCCGAGGTGGCGGCCCTCATCGAGGCCGGGAAAGCCAGCTGACTATCATTGACATGATTGTATCTTTGCTTTAATGTCCATATAGCCTGGCGAAAGGACCCTGCGGTGTATGGTCAATCTCAGTCAGAACGAGCATGAGCGGCGTCGAGGCAGGAGCGTCGCGCCCCTCAACCGTTGATTACGGCCTGGCCGGCCGGGTGGCTGTCGTGACCGGGGCGGCCACCGGAATCGGCGCCGCGACGGCGGGCCTGCTCGCCGACCTCGGGGTAAGCGTGGTCATTGCTGACGTCAACGAGGCCGCTGGCACGCTCACCGCGAATGCGATCGGTGAGTCGGGAGGACGGGCCTGCTTCATAGCCTGCGACGTAAGCGACGAGGACGCCGTACGCAGGACAATTGACGCGGCGGTCGCCACCTACGGCGGGATCGACATCGTCGTTAACTGCGCGGCGGCCATGCCGCTGGTTAGCTCGGATCGGGACGTTGTGCAGGCCGAAGTCACGCACTGGGACCGGATGTTCGCCGTCAATCTGCGCGGGCAGATGCTGACCTGCAAGCACGCCATCCCGGGCATGCTGCGCCGGGGGGGCGGCAGCATCGTGAACATCTCGTCGGCGGCAGCGATGGCCGGCGACCTCGGGCTGACTGCCTACGGGGCGTCGAAGGCCGCGATCAACCACCTGACTACGTCCGTGGCCACGCAGTACGGACGCCAGGGCATCCGGTGCAACGCCATCGCGCCCGGACTGGTGCGGGTCACGAGGGCAGCACCAATAGACCCGACGACACCGAGTAACGACCTCGTGGCCCACCATCTCACGCCGTACGTGGGCCAGCCGATCGACATCGCCCACGGCGTCGCGTTCCTGTGTAGCGACCGCGCACGCTTCATCACCGGTCAGGTGCTGCGCATCGACGGCGGGCTGACCGTCCACCAGCCGGCCTACGCGCACACGCTTGCTGCTCTCGACACTGCACACACCGATGACGATATCGTTGAATGAAGCAATCATAGGAGGATTTGGTGACGGCAGAGGCCTCTCGGCGCGTTCGCTTTGGTGCATTCATGGCGCCTTTCCACAGCCCGAAGCAGGGCCC
>Ga0302181_10001746_pt1 | contig 15886 bp, 12 predicted proteins | sample I_Palsa_E3_3_FD_198786 | JGI IMG/M metagenome (GOLD analysis project Ga0302181, IMG submission 198786) | Peat permafrost microbial communities from Stordalen Mire near Abisko, Sweden - I_Palsa_E3_3 | ecosystem: Environmental > Terrestrial > Soil > Palsa > Peat permafrost | place: Sweden...
GGCCCATGCTGTGCGACCTGATCAGCGCGCAGGCGGCGGTGCTCGAGCGGAACGTCTCACCCCAGGTCGCCGCCCAGTACAAGCGGGCCAGCATCGCCGCTATCACCTCGCTCGGCATCCTGATCCTCGGCTGCGTGCCCGAACTCGGCGAGCAGGACGCGATCCGGCTGGCCGGCGTCACCGTCATGATGACCGGCGCGCTGTGGCCGCACACGCAGCCGTCGGCCGCGATGCTCGCGGCGTACGCCGCCGAGCCAGATCTGGCCGCCATGCGCCTGGACTTCGGGGCCACCCTCGACGAGGTACTCCAGGTGATGACCTCGGGCCTGCTGGCGCGTTCCAGTCGTTAGCGTGGCCGGCTGAGCACGGCCATCCAGGCGCCGGCTCGCTGGACGCGCTCGGTCACCGTGTAGACGCCGAGCGCGGCGCGGTCTGGGTATGGCAGCCAGTCGATGGCCAGGCGGCGGGCGATGTAATCGACCGCGGAGCGGACCCGCGGGATCTCCGGGTCGTCAGTATGGCCGTTGGGTACGAAGACCTGGTCAAGCCCGGAGCGGACGAGGTCGGCCAGCGGAACGTGATGCTCCAGGCCCAGGGACAGGGCGATGGCGTACGTGTGCGCCAGGCCGGCATCGCTGCTGCCGTGCTTGCCCCAGTGGATGAACACCTCGCCGAGGCTCCCGTCGTCACGCTGGTTGGCGGTGATCCAGAACCGCTCAGTATCGATGGTGACCGTGGTGGTGTGTCCGCTGCGACGTCGTGATATGGGCCGACGAACGCCTGCCACCATGATAGAACCTCCGAACTTATATCTGATTTTACCGATTATAGAGCTGCGATTAACCGCCACCGCAGCTCGTAAGCTTAGTATCAGGCCACAGCTAGCCAGCGGCAAGACGCGCCGGCTCCGTATCGCCGTCCCAGCGGACCTGCCTGGGTCCGCACTGCGGCATCGGGTCGGTAAGCTGGCCAGGGTGGCCGACGTCCTGACGGCGCGATGCTCTCCCCGGCCGAGATCACCGAGACCATCATGGAGAGCCAGCGTGGTTTCGCCGCCGCCGGGTACGGCTTGTGGCTGGTGTCCGAACGGCACGGCACGGAACTGGTCGGCACGGCCGGGCTGCGCCCCCTGGAAGATCTCGGGCTTGAGATCTTCTACAGCCTGGCCCCCCGCTCTTGGGGCCGGGGTTACGCCACCGAGGCCGCCCGCGCCGTAGTCGAGCACGCGCTCGGGCCACTTCGCCTGCCCGAGGTGCTGGCCGAGGTGGACGAGGGCAACGCGGCCTCCGTCGCGGTCGTCAAGCGGCTCGGCATGACCGCGTTCGCCGTGGTGCCCGGCGTTCTCGGTCCGATGACCCGCTACCGCCGGACGGCCCAGTCTGAAGGCCGGGGCTAGACCGCTCGCCAGCCGTCGGCGTCAGGCCGGGCGGCCAACGGCGCGCCGGGCTCGTAAGGTTCCCGCGTAAAGACGAATGATCCCAGGTCAAGGTGGTCGACCGCGTCGTCTTCGCCGCGTACCACGCGCAGGGTTTCGCCCGCGTAGTAGCCGTCGAGACCGGTCCAGGTGCCGTCGGTCTCGGCGCGGAAGCGGGAAGCGCGGCCGCTTGCTGCCGCCGGCGACAACTCGACGGCGCGATCGGCCCGCAGCCGCAGCACGTAGGGACGGGGCCCCCAGTACCACAGGCCGGTCAGGGCGAGCAGGGCCTGGTCCACGTGCGGCAGCGGCTTCCATCTGGCCGGAAGGCGCGGCTCGTTATCCGCCACGATCTCCACCAGGTCGATGGCGATCGCGCCGATGTCGGTTCCCGACGTCGCGTTGGCCAGGGCGATCCCGGCGACGCCATCGTCCGGGCTGACGCACAAGGTAGCGAGGAAGCCGGGCATCGAACCGGAATGACCGTAGAGCACCCGCCCGTCCCGGCGGAACAACTGCAGGCCGAGCCCGTAGCCGCTGGCCCAGCCACTGTCCCCGGGCGGTGCGGCCGGGGTCCGCATCTCGGCGAGCGTGGTTGAGGCCAGCACCTGGTCGTGGCCATCGAGCAGGAACGCCGCGAAACGGCACAGATCCTCCGCGGTCGACCACAGCTCGCCCGCCGGGGCCATCAACCCGGTGCCATCGGCTGGCTCCAGCTGCATGACATCCGCCCACGGGTGCACGGCGAAGCCACGCGCGTACGGCGACTGGGGCGCGATGGTGGTGCGGGCCATACCCAGCGGTTCCAGGACCTCCTGGCGGAGCACCTCGTGCCAGGCCAGGCCGCGCAGCTTTCCGACGAGTGCCCCGAGCAGGGCGTAACCGGGGTTGGAGTAATGGAACAGCCGCCCGGCCGGATGCCGCTGGGGCTCAGGGCCGAGGACGTCCGCTAGGTCAGGCCGCAGGTCACCCGGTGTCCGCTCCCACCACGGACCGTGGGTTTCCGACGCCAGCCCGGCCGTGTGCGACAGCAACTGGGCGACCGTGGCGTTCTTGGCCTGGCCCGCATCCAGGTACTTGCCGAGCGGGTCGGCTAGGTCCAGTCGGCCCTCGTCGCGCAGCCGCATGACCAGTACCGCGACGAACGTCTTGGTCAGCGAGCCGATGCGGTACTGGGTGTTGCCGTCGGGCTCATGGTCCTCCAGCATGCTGCGCGCGCCGCACCACACCGGGCGGCTGTCCCGGACGACCGCCCCGACTAGCGACGGCGTCCGGCCTTCGGACTGACCGACCGCCACGCGGCGGGCCAGCGCCCGGCGCGTGGCCGGCAACAGTTCTTCGACAGGTCCGCCTGAGGCGGCGGGCGAGGATGCGGTCACGGTAAAACCCTAACGGCTACCGCCCGGCGGCCGCCTCGCTCCGCGCCGGACCAGCGCATCAGAATCCGCTCAGAAGGGGGAGGAGCTAAGGGTGAGCTTAAGCGGCTGGGCGCCGAGCGTCGTGTAGGCCGACAGCTCGCCGGAGTACGGGCCGCCGAAAGACTGCCCGCTCGAGGCCACCGTCGTTCCGGTCGGCACCGTGACGGGTACCGGCGTGCCGGGCGGGCCGGAGATGGTCACCGTATTGCCTTGCACCCAGGCGGTGACGTCGCCTGCCTTGACCGCCTGGGCCCACAGTTGCTGGTCGCGCAGCACTGCCCCGTCCCCCGACGTGGGCAGGTTGTCGACCGGGGCGCTGGCGCCGTAGACGGCGCGGTAGGCGGAGAGCACGCCGTCCATCACCGGGTATCCGAGCCGTTCGCCGGTCAGGTTGGACTGGTGCATGAAGAACGGCCGCGCGTCGTTGTTGATCATCGCGTCAAAGACGATCCGGACCTGCTCCGGCACGATGAACGAGGTCCACCCGGACGCCAGGCTCAGCGGCGTGAGGCACTGCGTGACCTTGCTGCCCTGGCACGCTCCGCTGCCGCCGTCGGCCTTCGACGTGTTGTACCAGTTGAACTCGCTGATTTCCTCGGCCACGGTGTCGACGTCTTCCCCGACGTCGATCGGGTGCCTCGGCACGCCGAACGCCGCGCCGACCGGCCGCATCGTCGGTTCGCGCGAGGCATCCATGACGATCCACTGAATGTGGTCGGTGCTCATCGCCTGGACCAGATAAGGGTTGTCCACCGGCTGCTGAGGCAGCAGGCGCAGCCCCGAGTACTCGCCGCTGGCCAGCACGCCGGGCTCGAAGGGAATCCCGTTCTGCTTGGCCCAGGCGAAGTTGTCGTTGATCTGGCTGTTGATCAGGCCCGGACCCGCCGCCCACACGAGCTGTCCGCCTGACGTCACGCACGTCCACGGGACCGTGCTGAAGTCCTGCTTACAGCCCAGGTACGCGTGCGTGTAGGTGTGGTTGACCCAGTAGAAATCCTTGGCCACCGGCCTGGTCGCCACCAGCAGCGCGTCGACCCCGTTGACCGCGAACCGGGCCGAGGCCCCGCCGTTGTACAGGAACTCGATGGTGAAGTGGTGCTGCTGCTCCCACTGCACGGCGTAGCTGACGTCGGCCGGGGTCATCCGGATCGTCCCGGTCATCGGGGTGCCCTTCGGGCAGGTAGTGACCCCCGGCGTGCAGTCACCGATCATGCTCCATTGCGAATCCCCGAGGAACATGTCGTCGTAGGCGATGTCGAGGTAGTTGCGCCAGTCGCCGAGGTTCACGCCGCGGGTGACCCAGGTGACGATGCCGTGCGCCAGGTAGTGGAACTGCGCCTGGAAGGAGGCGTAGCCGAAGCCGATTCCCAGCTGCTCGCGCCCTCCCTCGTCGTACTGCCACACCAGGGTGGCCCGGTCCGGCGAACCCGGGATCGCCGCGTCTAGCAGCGGCGTGGCGCCGCCGCCGGGTACGGGATCCGCGAGATAGCCGAACGGCGCGGGACCAGCCGCCCCTCCGCTGAACGGGAAGGACTGGTTGAGGTAACCGAACCCGGCGCTGGACCCGGCACCGGTCACGCTCATGCGGCCAGTGAGAAGCCCGCTGTACACCGGCGCGTTCATCCCAGTGACGGGCGTCGGCGGCGAGTAGGCGTCCACCTGCCGAACCTTAAACTTCTTCTCGTACCAGGCCAGCGCGTCTTCCTCGGATCCGGACAGCTGCGAAGGGGCGGCGTCGGGCAGGACGATCCCCTCGAAATTGCCGCCCTTGGAGCCGCCGGGAAGGCTGCGGGCCAGGAAGCTCCTGGTGATGACCGGCCGGGAGGAACTCTTCAGGTTGACCACCGTCGACGGTACGCCCTCGGTGGTCAGCTGCTGGCCGATGGCCTGCACGGCCGCGGTACCGTCGGTGACCACGAGCACATTGAGGTCGATACCGCCGTGCGGGCCGACCGGCGGCGCGGTCGCAGCTGCCGTCGGGGTCACGGGCACCGACGGTGGCACCTGCTGGGGTTGAGGTCTGGCCGGCGTCGCCTGGCTGCAGGCTGCGACGAGCGCCAGCACAGCGACTGCGAGCACGACAACGGCGGATCGCCACCCGATAAAAGTCCGCACCACAACTCCCGCTACGGGCGACCGACTGTGCCCACCCCGCCGACAAGCAAGAACCTCACGTCGCCCGGCACCGGCCTACCGGAAGCGACCCACCCACCATAGACCGTAAGGGCGACAACCCTGACCGGGCGAGCTTGTTCCACCGGGCCTAGTGCGCCGATTGCGCGGGCCTGGGCCCCGGTCGGCGCGCGGGGCTGTGCAGGTGCGCCGACCCCGAACTCCTGGTTGTCCGCCGGGCCAGGAACAGCGCCGTGGCCGCGGCGATGGCCAGCGCGACGGCCAGGATCTCCGCGATCGCCGCCATCCCCAGGCTGGCGGCGATGCCAGAACCGATCCCGCTTGTCCAGCCCTGCATGTTGATCAGCCGCGGCGCGACCACCAGGCCGACGACGGTCCCGCAGGTCACCCCGAGCGCGGTGAGGATCATCGTGTTGACTACCAGGGTGGCTGTCACCTGGCGCGGCGTGAGCCCGATGGCCGCCAGCACGCCGACCTCGTGCCGGTGGTCCCGCATGCCGACCACGGTCGCGGTGAGCAGGTTCGCGAGCGCGATCACCGCCAGGATCACCACGGAAACCGCGATCACCACCTTCACCACCCTGAGCCCGTCGGCCGGGTTGGTCACTACCTGCACGTCGAGCTGGTCTTGCGACTCGCCGAGCAGCCTGGCCCGGGCCGCCGCCGCCGGTACGCCTGGCTTCAGGACCAGGTAGTTAAGCAGTTGCGGGTCCGCGCCGCCCGCGTCGTTCAGCGCGTCAAGCCCGAAGTCGAGCACGTCCCCGTTATTGTCAGGCTCGATAGTCCGGCCCACGATGTGCAGGATCACCGGCACGCCGTCGATCGTCGGCGAGATCCACGCGCCCACGTTGATGTGCATCAGGCCGAGGAAGCCCTGTCCCGCGACCGCCTCGTTGGCGGCGTGGAACATCCGCCCCTGGACAACCTGGAACGGATAGGGCCTGCTTGACGAGCCCATGGCCCGGGCGATGAAGGTGCCGTTGTCCCCGGGCAGCAAGGTGTCGAACTCAGCGCCGGGATAGTACGCAAGTACCTGGCTGTCGTGGTTGATCAGGGCCAGCATCTGCTTGTTGTCCAGGCCTCCCTGGCTGACCGTGACCGACCCGGCGAGGCCGATCTTACCCGGGTCACTGGTGAACCCGTCGATGGTCGACCAGCAGGTCAGGGCAATGGTGATCATCGCTATCGGAATGGCCAGGCCGACCACGGTCAGCGCCGCGGACAGCCGCCGGGTAAGCGAATCCCTGGCCCCGAGCACCAGCGCGGCAGGCAGGTGGACCAGCAGGCCAAGCCGGGCGATCAGGGACAGGTGCCCGCGGGGTGGGCTCGGCCGGACAGCGGCGACGGGTGACACCCGGCCCGCCCACCAGGCCGGGATGACGGTGGCGATCGCGACGGTGAGCACGGCGCCCACCCCGATCAGCGCCATCCAGCCGCCGGACAGCGGCGCGAGGCTCACCGGCGTGCCGTCCGGCGGCCTGACGAACTCCGGTGAGGTCACGATCCGCGCCGCGACCAGCCCCAGACCGGCGCCAACGGCGCCGAGCAGAGTCTGCTCGGCGACCAGCATCCGGACCACCTGACCGGGGGTGAACCCGAGCGCCTTCAGCATCGCGATGTCCTCGCGCTGCACCAGTACGCGGCCGGCGGTGACGTTGGCGATGGCGCACGGCGCGGCCACTAGGGCGATGATCCCGAACAGGGCGAGCAACAGGCCGAGCAGCCGGTCGTTGCTCGCCATCGAGCCCTGCACCTGCTGCCAGGTGGAGTAGCGCTCGACGGCGGAGTTCTCGTTCGGGCCGTTGTAGAGATTCCAGATGGTCTGGACGACCTGACCGGTGGCGACGGCGGAGTTGTCGGCCAAGCGCAGTCCGACGACCTCCTGGGTCTCGCTCGCGTTCGGCTCTACCCGGGTCAGCAGCTTATGCTGCACCCAGATCAGGCCAGGCGTCCACTGCGGGTAGAAGCCCTGGTCCGCGGTGTCCGCGATGCCGATCACCGTCATCGGCACGGTAGTCCCGTCGATGCCGTCCACGATGATCCGCGTCCCGACCCCGGCGTGCATAGCCTGGGCGAATGACGCCTCAAGGACCGCGCCATCTTGCGCCGAGGACCGCAGCCAGCTTCCTGCCACGATGAACGGAGCGGACATCGCGGGCAGCACGGGCGTCATGGCCCGGAGCTCGACTGGCGACTTCACCGCGCCCTGCTCCAGCGTGGCCGAAGCGGCCTGGTATGGCTGGGCGACCGCCTGAACTCCCGGCACCGAGCGCAGCTCGGTCGTGTTGGTACCGCTGGCGAAGTAGACAAGCACGTCCGCGCCGCGGGTCCGGGCGAACAGCTGCTGCCAGGGGTTGACCGCCCCCTGGAGCAGCATGGTAGCGAGGAACAGCGCGGCCACTACCCCGGCGACGACGGCGATCGTGATCAGGGCCTGGCCCCGGCGGGCACGCAGGTCAGCACGCGCCCACCGGAGCGTGCCGCGCATCAGCCTCTCAGCTCCAGGACGTCGGCGACGCCGTTCGCGCTGCGCGGGATGGGCATAATCTTGGCATCGTCGGCCACCATCCCGTCGAACAGGTTGATCACCCGGTCGGCCAGGCTCGCCACGCGGGCGTCGTGGGTGACCATCAGGATCGTCTGGCCTCCGGCGTGCGCCCGGCGGAGGAGCCGGAGTACATCCCGGGTGTTGGAGCTGTCCAGGTTGCCGGTCGGCTCGTCGGCCAGCAGCAGGCCCGGCTCGTTGGCCAAGGCGCGCGCCAGCGCGACGCGCTGCTGCTCCCCGCCGGACAGCCGGGCGGGGGCCACGCCCGCCTTGTCCGCGATGCCGAGCTCGGCCAGCAGTTCCTCCCGGCGTTTCCTGGCCTGCCGCGGCGTCGCCCCGGCCAGGAGCGCGGGCAACTCCACGTTGTCCGCCACCGTCATGTTGGATAGCAGGTTGAAGAACTGGAATACGAACCCCACGTGCCGACGGCGCAGGACCGCCCAGTCGGCCGTGGACAAACCGTCAACGCGCTGCCCCCGCTGCCAGATCTCGCCACTCGTGGCCGGCTCCAGGCCGCCGAGGACATGCAGCAGGGTGGACTTGCCTGAGCCGGACGGCCCCATGATGGCGACGAACTCGCCGATGGCCAGCTCAAGGTCCACCCCGCGGAGGGCCTCCACCGTGACCCCGTCGGCACGGTAAACCTTGACCAGTCCGCGGGTCCGCAGCAGGGCAGTGCTGGCCCGGGGGGAGGTGTCTGCCTGGGGGGGCGACCCCCCGGAACCCCCCGCGCACGGGGGGGCTACCCGCCCCCCCGTTCCCCCCTGGGCCCCCTTGCCGGGCCGGTACCGCAAATACCTCCTACTCACACGAGTTCCTCCTGGCATCTCTCCAGCCAGTCGAGGTCCGCCTGCAGGTGCAAGATGGCGCCTTCTATCAGGAGCCGGGCTGGGGTGTCCGCAGGGTCGCTATCGGCCTGCAGTTGGCTCAGGTTACGCATTATGCCCAGATAATGCCTGCGCTGCCTGTTCATCAGTTCCATCTGGTCCGCCAGCCCCGCCATCGGCGCCAGGATCAGCTTGATGAAAAAGTCGTCGCGGACGCGCGGTCCTTCGCTCGGCTCGTCCGCCCACGACCGCAGGGCTTCCCGGCCCGCGGGCGTCAGTTCGTAGACCCGCTTGTTCGGCCGGGTGGTCTGCTCCACGTCCTGACTGCGGACGAGACCGTCCTGCTCGAGACGCTTCAGCGTGACGTAGATCTGCCCGATGTTCGGGGACGGGTAGGCCTGGCCGAAGGTCTGTTCAAGCGCGAGCTTCAGCTCGTAACCATGAGCCGGCTCTTTAGCGAGCAGAGCCAGCAGGGGCTGCCGCACGATCCCGTCACCTCCATGGGCCCGCGAGGACCCGCGCTTAGATTATCGCTGTGCATGACACCTAGGTAAGGCCCAGCGCCGTGGATAAAGCCAGCCTCGGGCGAAACTCCGCAGCTGGCGATGCCCTTTCTCGGTCTGTGGCCCACCTCGCCCGGGAGCGGCGGAAACATGTCGGACTCGTTATGTGATTCTGTTGACATATACCTAACGGCGGTGCATAACATGCATGTACGAATTTATATGACCCTGCGGTGGAGGCCGGCATGAGGCGTGCGATGCCTGGTATCGCAGTCATCACTGCGGGACTTCTGCTCACCGCCGGGTGCGCCGCGGGCGGCACTTCGTCGGGCGGGTCAGCCCCGTCTACCGACGGGATCGGCCCGATTACCTTCGCCATCGGCCAGGACAACTCTGGCTGGCTGCAGGGCGTGATCACCGGCTGGAATAAGCAGAATCCCAGCCAGAAGGTCACCCTGCTGCTGCTGCCTGAAGCGTCTAACGACCAGCTGGCTCAGCTGGTGGCAAACCTCCAGGCCAAGAGCGATGAGTATGACGTCATCGACATGGACGTCATCTGGACCGCGGAGTTCGCGTCGAACGGCTGGATCATCCCGCTGCCTGAGAACCAGTTCCCGCTGGGCGATTTCCTGAAGCCGGCCGTCGACACCGCCATGTACCAGGGCAGGCTGTACGCCGTGCCCGATTACAGCAACGCGGATCTCCTCTACTATCGCAAGGACATCCTCGCCAAGGCGGGCCAGCAGCCCCCCAGGACCTGGGCCCAGCTGCAGCAACTCGCCGAGACCGTGGCACCGAAGTACGGGCTCAACGGGTACGCGGGCACGTTCGCCCCGTACGAGGGGCTGACCGTCAACTTCGCCGAGGCCGTTCAGTCGGCCGGGGGGTCTATCCTCTCCCCGGAAGGCACTAAGGTCACCGTGAACTCAGCCAAGGCCCTGGCGGGGCTCGAGTTCCTAGTGAACGGGCTCAAGCAGGGCTGGATCCCCAAGGCCACGCTCACCTACGAGGAGGAGTCGGCTCAGCAGGCGTTCGAGGCGGGCAAGTTCCTGTTCCTTGATAACTGGCCCGATGTCTACGGAGCGCTATCGGTACCCGGCCCGGATAACAAGGTGTACGGGAAGTTCGGGGTCGTGGCCCTGCCGGGCCCGGACGGCATGGGTTCCAGCTCGCTGGGCGGGGCCAACCTCGCGATCAGCGCATACTCCCAGCACCAGCGGACGGCGCTGAGCTTCATCAAGTACATGACGGACCTGGCCAACGAGAGACAGATGCTGGAGCAGGGGTCCTTCCCCCCGGTCTGGACTCAGCTCTATACAAATAAGAGCCTGATACGCAGCTACCCCTACCTGCCCGTGCTTGAGCAGGCCATCAATTCAGCCCAGCCGCGCCCGGCGATCACCAACTATGACCAGGCCAGCCTGGCCATCTCCAGTGCGGTGTACCAAGCCTTGACCCATCAGAAGAAACCGCAGCAGGCCCTGGCGGAAATGGCCGGGGAACTGACCCAGATCATCCGCGACGGCTGAGGGTGGTCAGGGCTGACCGCACGCAGGTCGGTCAGCGCTGCAACCCCCGGATCAACCCGCAGGCTCGGCTGCCGTCGCCCCGCCGACCAGAGCCACGAGTTCGATCGCAAGTGCTATTACATACGGTAATAATATGGCTACTTTAAGTGGAGGACAAATGGCACCCGCGGGATTACCCGATACTCCCGAAAGACGCACTCCGGTTACCGACGTCATTACGTGACCTAATTGAATCGACCCTGTTGCGTGCCAGTTGCTTGACTAGCCGCAGGAGCGGGAGTAGCTCTAATGGAAGCGGTTCCATACAAAGTGACCGCTCTGGCAGCGAAGCCGGGGGAGGTGAGTCGGCTGAAATCAGCCCATCGGGTAAACATCGCGGAGGTCGCCGCGACGGCTGGGGTAAGCGTCGGCACCGTCTCCCGGGTACTCAACGAAAGCCCCAACGTCAGGGAGCACACCCGCAGGCGGGTCATCGAGGTCATGAAGCGCCTTAATTACCGGCCGAGCCGCCTCGCGGAAAGCCTGTCCCGCGGACAGACGCGTACCGTCGTCATCCTGGTGCCGTTCCTGACCCGCCCGTCGGTGACCGAGCGCCTGGCCGGAGCCATCAGCGTGCTCGACGACGAGGGCTTCGACACCGTGGTGCGCAACGTGGAAACGCCCGCGCAGCGAGACCGTCATCTGGCCGCGCTGACCACCCGGCACGAAGCCGACGGCGCGGTCGTCGTGTCACTGCGGCTGAACAGCGAGCACCTGGCCGCCCTGCGCAGCGGCAGCGTGCCGCTGGCCATGGTGGATACGGAGGCACCGGGCGTTCCGTGCACCGTCGTAGATGACATCCGCGGCGGCTCGCTGGCGACCGAGCACCTGATCAGCCTCGGGCACTGCCGGATCGGTTTCGTGGGCGACTCCCCCGACGAGTTCGGCTTCGTCTCGACCCGGCGGCGCCTGCTCGGCTACCGGCGGACGCTGTCCCGGCACCGGATCGAGTATGACCCGGCGATCGTCCGGCTCGGCAGGCACTCGGCCACGGTGGCCGCGACCATGGCGCGGGAACTGCTGAGCCTGCCCTCGCCGCCGACGGCGATCTTCGCGGGCTCGGACACCCAGGCGCTTGGCGTCCTGGCCGCGGCCGAGAAATCCGGCCATTCGGTTCCCGACGACCTGTCGGTGATCGGCTACGACGACATCGAGTCGGCGGCCCTGCTCGGGCTGTCGACGGTTCACCAGCCGCTGACCGAAAGCGGTGCCTGCGGGGCCAGGCGGCTGTGCGCGCTTATCCGCGGGCAGTTGGTGCGACCGCTAAGAGAGGAACTGCCGCTGACCCTGGTGGCTAGGACAAGTTCCGCAATGTACGCGGTCGCGGGTGCCGCATGAGCGGCAGCCGCGGCCGATGGGGACCCATGAAACCGGTGAAAGCACCATCAGTAGATCCACGGGCAGCACATACGGCCCGCACGCAAGGGCATAGCCCAGGAGGAGCACACATGTCACGAAGAAACCTGCGGAGAAGGTCTCCTGCCCGGCGGAAGGGGGTTCTGGGACTGACCGCCCTGGCGGGCGTCACGGTACTGACCCTGGCCGCCTGCGGTAGCAGCGGCAGCAGCAGCAGTGCCAGCAGCGGGAGCACGCCTGCGGCTTCAAGCACGAGCAAGGTCGGCTCCACGACGTCCGGCAGCATCGTCTGGGAGGCCAGCCCGCTGAGCGGCACCGGCGCCAACGACGCCCGGACCGTGCTGATCAACGCGTTCGAGAAGCAGTACCCGAACATCAAGGTGACCCTGGTGTCCGCGCCGACCGACACCGACACCTACCGGGCCACGGTGGCCACCCAGATCTCCGGCGGCGCGTCCACTCCCGACGTGTTCATGGGTGACGTGATCTGGCCGGCCCAGTTCGGCGCGCACCAGCTCGCCGTCCCGCTGTCGCAGTACCTCCCGGCGAGCTACTGGAGCAAGTTCGCTACCGGGCTGGTCGCTGGGGCTACGTACAAGGGCGCGATTTACGGCTCGCCGCTGTTCGAGGACCAGGGCTTCCTGTACTACCGCAAGGACCTGCTGGCCAAGGAGCACATGGCGGTACCCCAGACCTGGGAGCAACTCGAGACCGACGCCTCGACGCTGGTCAAGGACGGCAGCGTCAAGTACGGCTTCGTCTGGGAAGGTGACTCCTACGAGGGCCTGACCTGCAACTTCATGGAGTACCTGACCGACGCGGGCGGAACGCCGACCAATGTCGCCTACAGCGCGGCCACGCTCAACTCCGCCGCGTCTACCAAGGCCGTCACCTTCATGCGCAGCCTGATCACCTCCGGCGCCAGCCCGGCCGCGGTGACCACGTTCCAGGAGCCGCAGGCGATGAACACCTTCGGCGGCGGCAACGCCGCGTTCCTGCGCAACTGGGACTACGCCTACACGGCCGCCATCACCCCGTCCAGCGGCGGCAAGCTCACCGCGAGCCAGGTCGGCGTGGCGCCGCTGCCGACGTTCGCGGGCCAGGCGTACCCCGGCTACTCCAACATCGGCGGCTGGAACATGTACATCAACCCGCACAGCACTCACCTGGGCGCGGACCTGACGTTCATCCAGTGGCTGTCCGGTACCACGGCGCAGGACATCCTGTCCCAGAAGTACGGGTTCATCTCTACCGTGACCGCGGTCCGCACCTCGCCCGCGACCATCGCCTCGAACCCGGTGTTTGCCGTCGTGCCGAAGACCAAGCTGGTCCCGCGGCCCGCGGGGACGCCTGAGTACCCGGCACTGAGCACCGCCATCTACACCAACGTGAACGCGGCCCTGGCCGGGTCGACCTCTCCGTCGGCGGCAGTGGCGGCCATGCAGTCCGGGGCCACCACCGCACTATCCAGTACGTCCAACGGCGGGTTGTGACCCTTCCGCCGTGCTGCCTGGGCCGGGAAGCGATCTGCTTCCCGGCCCCCGGCGGTCGCCCCGGCCGCCGGCGGGCAGCGCCCCGCTGCTCATCTCGGCTCTACTTATCTCGGCCCCAGGCCGCGAGGAGTTACCCATGACCGCCATCTCAAGTGCCTCTGGACAGAGTGCCGCTGGACAAGCGAGGCCCGTCGTCCCGCCGGTCCCTCGCCCTGATATCAACAGGAGACGGCTGGCCCGGCTGGGCTGGACCTTCTCGGCGCCCGCGCTTGTCGTCATCGCCGCGGTCACGATCTTCCCGATCGTGTACTCGGTCATCATGAGCTTCAACAACGTGAGCGTGACCGGCAGCGGCTTCAGCCTGGACGGCTTCACCTTCAGCAACTACAACCTGCTGCTTAATTCGTCGCTGTGGCGCGACGCGCTGTTCTTCACCGTCTACTACACGCTGGTGACCGTCATCGTGGAGCTAGTGCTCGGAACCTGCATCGCGCTCGTTCTTGAGCGTCTGGTCGCCGGGCGCGGCTGGATGATGGCGCTGCTGCTCATCCCCTGGTCGATGATCACCGTCATCAACGCCGAGCTGTGGGCCTACATCTACAACGGGACCTATGGCGTCGCCGATTACATTCTCGGCGGCCTCGGCTTTCACCCGGTCATCCTCGGCACCCCGGGCCCCGCCATCATCGGGCTGATGATCGCCGACATCTGGAAGACGACGCCGTTCGTGGCGATCATCGTGCTGGCCGGCCTGGTCATGCTGCCCGGAGACGTGTACGAGGCGGCGGAAATGGACGGCGCGTCCGGCTGGTACACGTTCTGGCGCATCACCTTGCCGCTGCTGCGGCCGACGATCGCGCTCGCGGTCATGTTCCGCGTGCTGCAGGCGTTCGGGCTGTTCGACCTGCCCTACGTGATGACCGGCGGCGGTCCGGGCACGTCGACCCAGTCACTGGCGATCCTCGCCTACAACGCGCTGTTCAAGAACCTCGCCTTCGGGCCCGGCGCCGCCGTAGCGACCACCACCGCGCTGCTGGTGCTCCTCGGCTGCCTGGCCTCGCTGCGGGTATTCCGGGTTCAGGTCGGACAGGAGGGCAGCTAACATGCGTAATCGCAAGCGAGTCGGCTGGCACAAGTACATCAACGGCGTCACCATCGCCACGCTGGTCACCGCCATTTTCGTCCTCCTGCCGCTGTACTGGCTGGTCGCCTCGAGCTTCAAGAGCCCGAACGACGTCGGCAATAGCCCGCCCCAGCTCTTCCCCAACCCGATCAGCGGGGCGAACTACAGCAACGCGTTCGTCGGCTACGACTTCGGGATCTACTTCCGGAACTCGATAATCGTCACGCTCTGCACCACGGCGCTCGTGCTGGTCCTGGGCACCCTGGCCGGCTATGCCTTGGGCCGGCTGCCGATGCGGGGCAAGTTCACCACGCTGGTGGTCCTGCTGATCATCTCGGTCTTCCCGGCCGTCGCGGTGCTCGCGCCGCTGTACCTGCTGATGCGTGAAATCGGCTGGCTGAACAGCTACCAGGGGCTGATCCTGCCCTACACGGCCTTCAACCTCCCGTTCGCCATCTGGATCCTGCGGAACTACATGCTCGGCATCCCGAAGGAGATGGAGGAGACCGGCCGGATCGACGGCGCCTCCCCGCTGCGCACCGTCTGGACGATCATCTTGCCGCAGGCCCTGCCCGGCGTGTTCACGGCGGGGATCTTCTGCTTCACCGCCTGCTGGACCGAGTTCCTGATGGCGCTGACGTTCAATGACGCGAACAACTACCGGACCATCCCGGTGGGCATCGCCGAATTCGGCGGGAACTTCCAGGTCCCGTACGGGACCATCTTCGCGGCTAGCGTCGTGGCGGTGGTGCCCATCGGCATCCTGGTCTTCATCTTCCGCAAGTTCGTGATCTCCGGCCTGACCTCAGGCGCGGTGAAGGGATGAGCAAGTCCTGCGATCTCGGGCGCGCGCCCGGTAAGGAGTCACCATGGCCACGGTAAGCCTGGAGAACATCAACAAGGTCTACGAGAACGGCTTTCACGCGGTCAAGGACCTCAGCGTGGACATCGCCGAAGGCGAGTTCATGATCCTGGTCGGCCCGTCAGGCTGCGGCAAGAGCACGGCGCTGCGGATGATCGCCGGGCTTGAGGACATCACCAGCGGCATCTTGCGCATTGGCGGGAAGGAGGCCAACGACGAGACGCCCAAGGAACGCGACATCGCCATGGTCTTCCAGAACTACGCGCTGTACCCGCACATGACGGTGGCCGAGAATATCGGCTTCGCGCTCAAGCTGCGCAAGACGCCCAAGGAAGAGCTCAACGCGAAGGTCAAGGAGGCGGCCGACATCCTCGGCCTGACCGAATGGCTGGACCGCAAGCCGGGACAGCTGTCCGGTGGCCAGCGCCAGCGGGTCGCCATGGGCCGGGCCATCGTGCGCGAACCGTCGGTCTTCCTGATGGACGAGCCGCTGTCGAACCTGGACGCCAAGCTGCGGGTGCAGATGCGGGCCGAGGTGTCGCGCATCCAGCGGCGTATCGGGGTCGCCACGGTCTACGTTACGCACGACCAGGTCGAGGCCATGACCATGGGCGACCGGGTGACCGTGCTGCGGGACGGCATAC
>Ga0302181_10001750_pt1 | contig 15874 bp, 13 predicted proteins | sample I_Palsa_E3_3_FD_198786 | JGI IMG/M metagenome (GOLD analysis project Ga0302181, IMG submission 198786) | Peat permafrost microbial communities from Stordalen Mire near Abisko, Sweden - I_Palsa_E3_3 | ecosystem: Environmental > Terrestrial > Soil > Palsa > Peat permafrost | place: Sweden...
ACGTACTTCACATTAGCCATCGGGGACCTCCGCCCGGTGCGGTGCTAACTGGTGCGGTGCTAACTGGTGCGGTGCTAACTGGTGCGGTGCTAACTGGTGCGGTGCTAGCTGGTGCAGGGCTAGATGCGCGGCCGTTGTCTTGTTTCACTTGATAGCTCCCATCGACAGTCCGCGGACCAGCGAGCGCTGGGCGATCCAGCCCACGGCGATCACCGGGACCGAGGCGACCGTGGCCGCCGCCGACAGGTGGGCGATGTACAGCCCTTCCTGGGGGACGGAACTGATCAGGAACATCGGCATGGTCGAGGCGTTCACGGTGGTCAGGTTGAGCGCGAGGAACAACTCGTTCCACGCGAAGATCACGCAGATCAGCCCGGTCGACACCAGGCCCGGCGAGACCACAGGCAAGATCACGCCGGTGATCTCCCGGAAGCGGCCCGCGCCGTCCAGCCGCGCCGCCTCGAGTAGTTCCTTGGGTACCTCGAGCATGAACGAGCGGATCATCCAGATCGCCAGCGGCAGGTTCATCGCGGTGTACAGGATGATCAGCAGCCAGATGCTGTCCAGCAGGTGCAGCTTCAGCGCGATGACGTACAGCGGGCCGATCGCGGCCACGATCGGCAGCATTTTCGTGGAGATGAAGAAGAAAAGGCCGTCGCGCCAGTGCTTGACCGGGTGCACGGACAGGGCGTAAGCGGCGGGGACGCTCAGCAGCAGCACCAGGATCGTGGAGCCGATCGTGGCGATCACCGAGTGGGTCAGGAACGGGCCCATGCCCGAGAAGACAATCCGGAACTCCGCCAGGGTCGGGCTGAAGGTGAACTTGGGCGGCCAGGTCTCGGCCGCGGACTCCGGCTTGAACGCCGTGATCAGCATCCACAGCACCGGCAGGAAGAACGCGATCCCCACCACCCAGGTGAAGATCCCCCAGCCCACCTGCCCCGACATCTCACGGAACCGCTGCGGCCCGGGTTCACGGTTCCTGACGAGCCGGGTCGGCGCGGCGGTCATCGAGATCGCGGCGTGGAGACTCCGGCCCTCAGGCTGGAGAGGAAACGCCGCTTCACCTCCTCTGAAATGTCGGTGCCGGACGGTATATTCGAATTGCCTGCGACAGCCAAGCGGGCACATGCACGACCCAGCACGAAACCGCGGCAGGGCATGCCGTGGCTGCGCGGGGAGGCGACGGGATTGCCCGGCCTGCGAACCGCGAACCTACAGCGCGACCACAGGTCGCGGCTGGAATCCTCGTCCTTTAGGACGATGGAGGGTGTCAAATTCCTGCCTCCTCGAACTGGAAGACCCGGGCGAACATCCGCAGCGCGAACGTGGCCACGATGATCGTCAAGATGACGGTGATGACACCCGCCGCGGCCGCCCCACCTACGTCGAACGCGAAGTTCACCTGCTGGTACAGGTAGAACGGCAGGTTGGTGGTGGAGGTGCCGGGGCCGCCGTTGGTCATCAGCCGCACCTGGTCGAACACGTTGACCAGGTAGATCGAGCCGAGCAGGATGCCGAGCTCCATGTAGGGCCGCAGATGGGGGATGGTCAGCTCACGGAAGGTGGCCAGCGCTCCGGCCCCGTCGACCTTGGCCGCCTCCAGGGTGTCGGCCGGCTGGCCCTGCAGGCCGGCCAGCACGATCAGGGTCATGAACGGCGTCCACTGCCAGATCATCACCACGATCACCGCGCCCAGCGCGTGCGTGGACAGCCAGGCCACATGGTTGACGCCGAACGGCTCCAGCAGCCAGTTCAGCAGCCCGAAGTTCGGGTCAAGCATCGGGCCTGCCCAGACCAGCGCCGCCGCCGCGGGCATGACCAGGAACGGGGTGATGATCAGCGTCCGGACGATGCTCCGGCCCAGGAACTTGCGGTCAAGCAGCACCGCGAACCCCACCCCCAGGACCATGGACACGATCACCGCGGTGACGGTCATCTCCACCGAGCGCAGCAGCGAGCCCCGGAACGCCGCGTTGGTGAACGCCTGCGTGTAGTTGCTGAACCCGGTAAAATGCGCCGGCGCCGGCACGTCGAAGAAATAGTTCTGGAAGCTGTACCACAGCGTCACCACGAACGGGACCTGGGTCACGATCACCACGTAGATCAGCGCGGGCAACAGCGGGAGGCGGCGCTGCCAGCCCTCACGGCGACTCGCCCCCCGCGGCCGGACCTCCACCTTCGGCGCCGGCGCTGCGCCTGTTTCCACTACTGCCACTGCCAAGCCCTCCTTCAGACGGGGCACGGCTGGCGGGGCCCTGGCCCGTGCCGGGGCCCCGCCAGGTGCGCGCTAACCGGCGGACAGCTCTGCCGGGGTATAGGCAGAGGCGGCAGACTGGCTTGCCTGGAGCGCCTGGCTTACGCTCTCCGTGCCAGCGATCGCACCCGCGATCTGCTGGCCGACCGTCACTCCGAGGGTTTCGAACTGGGGGATGTCGACGTACTGGACCCCGACGTAGGGAACCGGGTTCACCGTCGGGTGATCCGGATCCGTCCCGTCGATCGAGGCCAGGGTGATCGGGGCGAACGCCTTAGCGGCGCTGAGGTAGCTCGGGTTGTTGTACAGGGAGGTCCTGCTGCCCGGCGGGACCGCGGCCCAGCCGTACTTGGACGCGACCAGCGAGTCGTACTGCTTCGAGGTGGCCCAGGATGCGAACTTCCAGGCGGCGCCCGAGTTGGCGGTGCCCTGCGGGATGCCAAGCGACCACGACCACAGCCACCCGGAGGAGGTCGTCTTGTCCACCGGAGCGAAGGCATACCCGGTCTGCGCGGCGATCGACGGGAAGCTACCCGTGATGGAGGTCGCCGCCACCGTCGAGTCGTACCACATCGCGCACTTGCCCTGGCCGTACAGCGTCAGCAGCTGGTTGAAGCTGTCGTTGGACGCGCCGGCCTCGCCGTCCTTGCGGATCAGGTTCACGTAGAAGTTGGTCGCGGCCGCGAACGCCGGAGAGGTGAGCTGCGGCTGCCACTTCTGGTTGAACCACTCGCCGCCGAAGGTGTTGACCACGGTGTCGAGGGAGGCCATGTTGTCGCCCCAGCCCGCCAGGCCGCGCAGGCAGATCCCTGCCGTCTTGCCTGGTGAGTTGAGTTTGGCTGCGTAGCTCGCCACCTGCGCCCAGGTCGGGTGCGCCGGCATGGTGATCCCGGCCGCTTTGAACAGGTCCTTGCGGTAGTACAGCATCGACGACTCGCCGTAGAACGGCACCGCATACAGGCTGCCGTTGGAGGACAGGGCCTTGGCGACCGGCGGAAGCAGGTCACTGGCGTCGTAGCTGGGGTCACTCGCGATGTACTGCGTGGACAGGTTGGTCAGCCAGCCGTTCTTCGCGAATAGCGGCGCCTCATACGGGCCGATCATGATGACGTTAAACGCGTTGCTGTGCGTAGCCACGTCTTTTTCAATCGCCGCCCGCAGGTCGCCTTCGGTGTAGGTGGCGAACTTGACTTTGATGCCCGGGTACTGCTTCTCGAAATTAGAGGTGGTCAGCGGGACCATCTGGCCGGTGATCAGCGGGTTGGACACCACGGCCACGGTTATCGTGCCGGAACTGCTACTGGAACTGCTGCTATTAGCGCTAGAGCCGCTGCTCGAACAGGCGGCCAACGTCGCCAGTGCGGCTACGCAGCCCACTGCCCCGAGCGTACGGAGCTTGGATGGGGGACGGCTCACGAAAGAACCTCCGCAACGGTGAGAAGGGGTAGCTGGCGGACGGTCCACCAGACCTAGCGGAGGGGCTAACCACGACGGGTACATCACGGCCGCCCGACCGGTGGTAACGTTACCGATTTGTCGTGAAGGTACGCTTGGTGCAACTCCGCGTCAACCCTCCGAAACCAAATCGATACCTGTATATGCTGATCAATTGATAACTGGGGCACGTCTGCGAACGGGGGATCTGCGATTGGGGAACGATCCCAGTCCTGGCCGTCCCGGCAAGGCTCATCCGACTATGCGCGATGTGGCCGCGCTGGCCGGGGTCGGCGTCATGACCGTCTCCCGGGTGGTCAACGACCGCGGCGGTGTCAGCCCGGAACGCGCCGTCCGGGTGCGGCAGGCGATCGAGAAACTCGACTACCGGCACAACGTCACGGCGCGGCACCTGCGGCTCACCGGGCAGTCCACCGCGACCATCGGAGTCCTGCTGGAGGACGTGGCTAACCCGTTCGCGGCCGAGTTGCTGCGCGCGGTCGAGAACGTGATGAGCGAACAGGGCTGCCTCGTGCTGTGCGCGAGCTCCGACGGTGATGCCGCCCGGGAGGAAGCCTTGCTTAGCGCTTTCTGCGCGCGGCGCGTCGACGGACTGATTATTGTGCCGTGCGGCTCCGATCACCGGTATCTGCTGCCGGAAGTGCGCCGGGGAACCCAGGTCGTGTTCGCGGACCGTCCTGCGCCTAGCGTGGCCGCGGACATGGTGATCAGCGATAACTTCGGCGGCGCCCGGCTCGCCATGACCCACCTGCTGAGCAGCGGGCACACCAGGATCGGGTTCCTGTCCGACCTGCGGGGGATCTACACCGCCGCCGAGCGCTACCGCGGATACCTCGATGCCCTCCAAACGGCCGGCATCGAACTCGACGAGCGGCTCATCCGCCGCGACATCCACTCCGCGCAGTCGGCTGAGCAGGCCACGCATGACCTGCTGATCTCGCGTCCAGCCCCGACCGCGATCTTCACCGCCCAGAACTTGCTGACCATGGGAGCCCGGATGGCGTTGCGATCGATGGGCGCGGAGCGGACCATTGCGCACGTCGGGTTCGACGACATCTCGCTCGCCGAGCTGGTCGATCCGGGGATCACCGTCATCGCCCAGGATCCCCCTGCCATAGGGACCCTCGCCGCGCAGATACTCCTCCACCGCATCCGCGACCCCAACGGTGCGCCGGAAACCGTGGAGGTCCCCACCAGGTTGCTCGCACGGGGTTCCGGCGAGATTTCGCCCGCGGATAGGGGCGAAATTTCGCTGGCACCGTGATATATACCGAGCTGACCGCCGTAGGCTCCGTGGCCGTGCTTTATAGCTTCGGTCCCGGTAGGTAGTGGCCTCGCCCAGGTCCGCCCGTGACCGATTCTCTCCTCAAAGGCAGCGCATGATTACCGTCGCAGGCGAGGTCCTGATCGACCTCATCGTGGATCCGGCCGGTCAAATCGATCCCAGGTTCGGTGGCGGCCCTTTCAACGTCGCGCGCGCTGTCGCCAGGCTTGGTCAGCCTGCGGCCTTCCTCGGCCGGCTGTCCGGTGACCGGTTCGGGCGGCTGCTGCGAGCCGATCTTGACCGCCACGGGGTGCTGGTCGCCATCGAGGGCGCCGCCGACGCGCCCACCACGCTGGCGGTCGTCGACGTCGATCCGGCCGGCGTTCCCGGCTACCAGTTCTACCTGAACGGCACGTCGGCGGCGGCGATCGAGCCCGGCCAGGCCGGACTGCCTGCCGGGACGACGGCACTGCATATCGGCAGCCTCGGCCTCGTCATGGAACCGATCGGCACCAGCCTGGAACAGCTGGTCGCCACGCTGCCGGCCGGCATCACGGTCATGCTCGACCCGAACTGCCGTCCGGGTGCGATCGCGTCGCGGCAGGCCTACCTGGACCGGCTGGCCCGGATCGCGCGCCGGGTGGACGTGATCAAGACCAGCACCGAAGACCTCGCCTACCTGTTCCCAGGCCAAGATGCGCAGAGCGCTGCCGCCGAGCTCCTTGGCTGGGGGCCCGCGTGCGTGGTGGTCACCGACGGCGCGGCACCGGTACGCGCCTTCGCCGCGGGTGAGGAAATTCGCGCCGAGGTCCCGCCGGCCAAGATCGTCGACACCGTAGGCGCCGGAGACGCGTTCGGCGGCGCCTTCCTCACCTGGTGGATGGGCAACGGACTCGGCCAGGCTGACTTCCGCACGCCATCGCCCGTGCGCAGCGCGATCCACTCGGCGATCTATGCATCGGTGGTCACCTGCACGCGCCGCGGCGCGGAACCGCCCTGGGCCTATGAGCTGGCCGGCCATGACGGCTGGACCTGGCTACCACCGGGCCGCGACCGCGATCAGGGCACCCCGGAGAGCACCTAGGCAGGTCACGTCTGACCGCAGAAAATCAGTAGGCGGATTCCCGCGCTAGTCCCCTCGGAGCAGGATGCCGCGGATGAAGGTGGCCTGGCCGGCGTGCTGCAGGCAGTCGGAGATCACGCTGACCAGCCGGACGCCCAGCGTCACGGGCGGATCCCAGGCTTCGTCCACGACCCGAGTCAGGTCCGCGTCGGTGATATCGGACACCAGCCGGATGGTTTGCTCGTGCACCGCGTCGTGGTACCCGGTGAGCAGATCGGCCGATGAGACCGTGACCTGGGACACCTGCCGTGAACTGTGCCCGTAGCCGATATCGGATGGCTCGAACGGCAGCTCGAACCGCTTCCCGTACTCCATCCATACCTGTGGTACGCCGAAAGCGCCCGCCACGTGATCGTCCTGGACCCGGGCCAGATGCCAGCACAGCCAGGCGATCGAGTTCGCGTCGTTATCGAGCCGGGCCGTCAGCTGGCTGGCGGTCAGGTCCTCGACAGCCTCGTGGACGGTTTCCTGCACCCGGCCGAACGCATCCGCCAAAAGTTCCGCACTAGTCATGCCACGCCCCTCCCTCAATCAAAAGAAAAATTTACCCGAACGGGCCGACCTGACACGCCGCGCCGACCTGCTCTGGTGTCCCGCGTGGTCGCCCCGCCGGGCGGTACGCGATACCGTTTCGACGTGCCCCCTGGCCGCAGCCGGAAGTCGTCCCCGGACCCCAGCGACCCTAGTACATCCGTGGCCAAAGCCAGTCCCAAGACCCTCAGCAGCCCTAAAGCCCCGAGGACTCCCAAAGCCTCCGGCAACCCCAAAGCCCCCGGCAGCCCCAAAGCCTCCGTCAGCCCCAAAGCCTCCGTCAGCCTCCCCAAGGCCTCTCCTGGCTCGGACATTTTCTCGGGCCTCAGTAACTCCGCTAGCAGCAGCAAGGCGGTGCCTGATGTCGCCGACCTTCTCGCGGCGGCGGTAGAGGGCATCGGCGGTGCCGAACGGCCAGGCCAGGCCGCCATGGCCCAGGCGGTGCAGCGGGCCATCGAGACCGGCGAGCACGTCGCCGTCCAGGCCGGAACCGGAACCGGAAAGTCGCTGGCGTACCTGGTACCAGCAGTCCGGCACGCGATGATGACCGAGAGCACGGTGGTGGTGGCGACGGCCACCATCGCGCTGCAGCGCCAGCTGATCGACCGTGACCTGCCACGCCTGGTCACGGCCCTGGCGCCGCTGCTCGGCCGGGAACCGGTGTTCGCGATCCTGAAGGGCAGGCGCAACTACCTGTGCCTGCACCGCCAGCGCGGCGCGGACCCGAATACCGACGACCCGCAGGACTCGCTGTTCGAGCCGGTCGCTCTGTCCGATCAGGAGGGGGGCCCAGCCTCGCCGCTAGGACGGCAGGTGAAGCGGCTGCACGAATGGGCGGAGGAGACGACGACGGGGGACCGGGACGAGCTGATCCCCGGCGTGCCTGAAGCGGCCTGGCGTCAGGTCTCGGTCAGCGCGCAGGAATGCATAGGCGCGCATCGCTGCCCGTATGGTTCGCGGTGTTTCGCCGAGCGGGCGCGCGACGCCGCGGCAAACGCACACGTTGTCGTGACCAACCACGCGCTGCTCGCGATCGACGCGACGTCTGATATCGACGTGCTGCCCGAGCACGACGTGGTGGTTATCGATGAGGCCCATGACCTGGTGGACAGGGTTACCTCGGCTACGACGGGCGAGCTGTCCGGCCCTGGCGTGGACGCGGCCGCCCGCCGCTGCGCGCGCCTGACCGATTCCGCGGCGGCTGAGGGAGCGCCTGCGGTGGCGGATCGCCTGCGGCAGGCGGCGGCCGCGCTCACAGTGGACCTCGGTGACGCGCCCGCTGGCCGGATGGACGTGCTGTCAGGCGCTCTAGGCGCGACGCTGACCTCGGTGCGGGAATCGGCGGGCGCGTGCGCGGATGCGATTCGCGCCAGTGCACCTGGCCAGGAGGAGGATCCGCAGCGGATGGCGACGGCCCGGATGACCCTGGCCGCGCTGGATGAGCTTCAGCGCACCGCTGGCCGGATACTCGACGCGTTCGGCGCTGACATCACCGCGCGGGATGAGGTGGTCTGGCTCGACCGGCCGCCCGTCGAGGACGCGCGGCGAGCGCCCACGCTACGGGTGGCGCCGCTCGAGGTCGGCCACGTGCTGCGGACACGGTTGTTCGGAGAGCGCACGGTGGCGCTCACCTCTGCCACGCTTGCCCTCGGCGGTTCTTTCACGCCGTTGGCCATCCAGTGGGGGCTGTCTCTTCCCGGGGGGACGACTGCTGCTAGCCCCGGGGGGACGACTGCTGCTAGCCCCGGGGGGACGACCCCCCCTGTCCCCCCCGCTTCTGGGGGGACCCATCCCCCCAGACCCCCCTTGGGGGGGACTTCGTCCCCCCAGGGGTCCGGGGAACTCAGGTCCCCCCAGGGGTCCGGGGAACTCAGGTCCCCCCAGGGGTCCGGGGAACTCAGGTCCCCCCAGGGGTCCGGGGAACTCAGGTCCCCCCAGGGGTCCGGGGAACTCAGGTCCCCCCAGGGGTCCGGGGAACTCAAGTGGTCGGGACTTGACGTCGGGTCGCCGTTCGATCATCCGCGCAGCGGCATCTTGTACGTGGCCAGGCACCTGCCGCCGCCGGGCCGGGACCAGCTGCCCGAGGCGTACCTGACCGAACTCGAGGAGCTGATCCACGCGGCGGGCGGCCGTACGCTGGGACTGTTCTCGTCCATGCGAGCCGCGAAAGAGGCGGCCGGGGCGCTCCGCGGCCGGATTGCCCATCCGCTGCTCTGCCAGGGCGACGATGTCACGGCCCAGCTGGTCAGGCAGTTCGCCGAGGACGAGCCGACTTGCCTGTTCGGCACGCTGTCACTGTGGCAGGGCGTGGATGTGCCCGGCAGTTCGCTGCAGCTTGTCGTGATCGACAGGATCCCGTTCCCGCGGCCCGACGACCCGCTGGCCTCGGCGCGTCAGCGCGCGGTGGCGGCACGCGGCGGCAACGGGTTCATGACGATCGCCGCGTCACAGGCCGCGCTGCTGCTGGCCCAGGGGGCCGGGCGGCTGCTCCGGACCATGACCGACCGCGGGGTGGTCGCCGTGCTCGATCCCCGGCTGATGACCGCCCGCTACGGCGATTTCCTGCGAGCATCGTTGCCGCCCTTCTGGACGACCGCCGACCCCGCCATCGTCCGTGCCGCCTTGGGGCGCCTCGCCGCGACCGCCGTGGCTTCGGGACCGGCGGCGTCCGCTGCACGTGCTCCCTCCCCCGCCTAGTGCCGCGGCAGCTAACGTTCGCCCCGCGTCCAGCAAACTCCGCGCTGGTTAAGCCTCGAACCTGCCCCGAGGGCGCTAGCAAGCCAAAGCGGGTGTGCAGGGCGGGCGAGCGGGACCACCTCCGGCCGCCGCACCGATGTCACATCGACGCGGCTGCAACCGCCCCGATGTCACATCGACGCGGTCAGATCTGACCGCCACAGGCGCTGGGAACGGCTGTGCCGCCACTTACGGACATATTACGAATCCTCTGATATGGATGAAATGCGCGTTGCTGGGTAACAAATTGGAAACTACGGGCTTTTGACATCCGTTGGGCAGGGGACTGGGCACCCAGTCGCAGCGGGAGGTCGCGCATGCGGAAACGGCCGCGAACGGGCAAGCGGCACGTGCTCCGCTGGGTTGCAGTCGCGGCGGTCGTCATCGTGGGCGCGGGAACACTGACCGCCTACCTGAAGTACCGTGCTGTCTACGACAGCATCACCCGCGTCACGGTTCCCGGGCAGGCTCTGGGCCACCGCCCGCCGGTGTACAGCACGACCTCGCTGAACATCCTGGTCTACGGCGACGATAGCCGGAAGGGGCTGACGCCGCACGAGCAGTACGTCCTGCGTACCGGAAATGTCCAGAGCGACAACACCGACACGATCATGATCGTCCACATCTCGCCGGGGCGGCATCTGGTCACCGCGATGAGCATCCCGCGCGACACCATGGTGCCGGTGTACGAGTGCGACAGCGGACCCGGCTACGCGGGTCAGCAGGCTGATCCCGGCTCCGAGGTGATGATCAACTCGCTGCTGGAGATCGGCGGGCCGACCTGCCTGTGGAAGACGGTCGAGCAGGCGACCGGCATCCGCATCAACCATTTCATCGGGATCGGCATGCTCGGCATGGTCAAGGTCGTCGACGACCTGGGCGGTGTCAACGTCTGCGTCCCGTTCAACGTGAACGACCCGGTGTCCGGCCTGGACCTCAAGTCCGGCGAGCAGCACATCAACGGCATCCAGGCGCTGGCCTTCTGGCGCACCCGTGAGGATATCGGCACCGGGTCGGACCTGGAACGGATCCAGCGCGACCAGTTCATGTCCGCCCAGGTGGTCAAGGGGGTACTGGGCAGCGACCTGCTGTCGAACCCGATCGAGCTGCTCTCGGTGATCACCGACGCCGCCGCCTCCATGACCACGGACAGCGGCATGACGGTGTCGGACCTAGTGCAGATCGCGGAGAGCTTCCACAATCTGTCGAGCAAGAACGTCCAGTTCATTATCGTGCCGAACGAGCCGTGGATCCAGAATCCGGACCGGATTCAGTTCGACCAGCCGCAGGCCGGCCAGGTGTTCTCCGCCATCGCCCATGACGTGACCCTGCCGAAGAACTCGAGCACACCCGCGCCCTCCTCAGGCGGCGCGCAGGTCCTCACCACGAGCCCGTCCAAGGTCAAGGTCGAGGTCCTGAACGGCTCGGGGACCTCCGGAATCGCCGACCAGGCGGCCGCCGGCCTGGCCAGCCGGGGTTTCGACGTGACCGGTACCGGTGACGCGGCGAGCTTCGCTTACACCAACTCGGTGATCGAGTACTCTTCCTCCGCCGACCTGGCCGAGGTGAACACGCTCAAGAAAGAGCTCTCTGGAGTCACCGACCTGAAGGATGCCAGCCTCAAGCCCGGCACCGTCGATCTCATCTTGGGCTCGGACTTCACCGGCCTGACGTCCTCCTCCGCCGCGCAGCCATCGCCGACGTCATCGCCCAGCGCCAGCCCGTCCGCATCGGCCAGCGCGAGCGCGTCCTCCGCCAGCGTTACCGGTCTAGCCCAGTCGACCGGCGGCATCACCGCGGCTGCCCCCTGTGCCAGCGACAGCTCGGCCTTCGCCGGTCCGCTCAGTCCCTGATGGCCGCCTGCCCCGGTCGCCGGCCTTCTCCCCGGCGACCCGGTTCACCGGGTTGAGATGGCGCTCACGTCGTCGACCGCCTCCGGGAGCCTGCGCATGCTGGTGATACGCCGGTCCGCCAGCTTGGCGGGATGCCCGGTGAGATCACGGTCCAGCCAGACCGAGCGCAGTCCCATCCGGGCTGCGGGCAGCATATCGAGCACCCAGCTGTTAGCCACGTGAATCCAGTTCGTTCTCGTGACTCCGGTTGTCTCCGCGAACTTCCTGAAATGACCAAGATCTGGCTTGTAGCTCTGCACTTCCTCCGCGGTCACCCACAGGTCGAACGGCGCGGGCAACCGCGCCCTCGTGCTCGCGAAAAGGTCCTCGTCGCAGTTCGTGAGGAACGCCAGCCGCCAGCCCCTTTCCCGCAGCGCGGTCAGGGCCGGACCGGTGTCCGGGAAGACCTGCATGTCCGGCCACGCCCTGGCGAACGTTTCCGCACCGCCCGGCGGCAGCGTGACCTGCTCACGCTCGGCCGCCCGCGCCAGCCCGGCGCTGAGTATCTCCCGGTATGGCCGCCAGCCCGGGTCGGCCTCAAGCTCGAGCTCGGCCTGGTGGTAAGCGGTGAGCAGCCGGCTGGCATCGGCCCCCGCGACCCCCTCGAGCGCCCCGCCCATGCAGGAGTTCCAGTCCGCGACCGTCCCGTAGCAGTCGAACGTCAGCCACTTGTCCAGCACCGGTAACCTCCACTCGCCCGTCGACCTCAGCATCCCACTTCTCCGGCGGCCACGCCGTGCACCACCATCGCCCGGGCCTGGTCGTCGGCGCGATCTTCGGCGTGAGCCGTGATTTTATGGGGGAGTGAGCAGGCACGAGGAGGCAGTCATGGTCGACGTCGACCCGACGACCGTCCGCACGCACGCGACAGCAGGTAACGGCGCGGGGGAGTACACCTACCAGGCCGGGTTCGGGAACGAGTTCGCCAGCGAGGCCGTTCCCGGGGCCCTGCCCGCAGGCCGCAACTCACCGCAGCGCGCGCCGCTTGGCTTGTTCGCGGAGCAGCTCAGCGGAACCGCGTTCACCCAGCCGCGTGCGGTCAACCGGCGCACGTGGGTCTACCGGATCATGCCGTCGGCGGCGCACCCGGAGTTCACGCGCCTCGGCCACGCGACGCTGCGCGGCACTCCCTTCGACGAGATCGAGCCCGACCCGAACCGCCTTCGCTGGGACCCTCTCCCGATGCCGGCGACCGGCACCGACTTCATCGACGGGCTGTACACCGTCGCGGGAAACGGTGACATCAGGACGCGCGGCGGAATGGCCGTGCACCTGTACGCCGCGAACCGGTCCATGACGGACAGGTATTTCGTCGACGCCGATGGCGAGCTGCTATTCGTGCCCGAGCAGGGCACGCTCCTGCTGCGCACCGAGCTCGGACCGCTGGTCGTGTCCCCCGGCGAGATCGCGGTGGTCCCGCGGGGCATCAGGTTCGCCGTCGATCTGACCGGCTCGGCCCGCGGCTACCTGTGCGAGAACTTCGGCGCCGCGTTCACGCTGCCCGAACGCGGTCCGATCGGGGCGAACGGCCTGGCCAACGAGCGTGACTTCCTGGCCCCGGCGGCCGCCTACGAGGACGGGGCGACGGCCGTTCAGGTGGTGCAGAAGTTCGGCGGGAACCTATGGGCCGCCGACTACGACCATTCGCCGCTGGACGTGGTCGGCTGGCACGGGAACTACGCCCCCTACAAGTACGACACGGCCAGGTTCATGACGATCGGTACGATCAGCTTCGACCACCCTGACCCTTCCATCTTCACCGTGCTGACCTCACCGAGCGAGTCGCCGGGCCTCGCCAACGTGGATTTCGTGATCTTCCCGCCGCGCTGGCTGGTCGGCGAGGACACCTTCCGGCCGCCCTGGTACCACCGCAACATCATGTCCGAGTTCATGGGCCTGGTGCACGGCGTCTACGACGCCAAGGCGGAGGGGTTCCTGCCCGGCGGGGCCAGCCTGCACAACACCTTCACCTCACACGGGCCGGACGCGGAGACGTTCGCCCGGGCCAGCACCGCCGAGCTCCAGCCGCAGAAGATCGACGGCACGCTGGCGTTCATGTTCGAAAGCCGCTGGATGATCATCCCGACCCGGCAGGCGATGGAGGCTCGGCACCGGCAGGAGGACTACGACGCGGTCTGGGGCGGCCTGTCCCGTTCCTTCCGGGCGTTAGCCTGTAAGCGGAGGCACTATGTACATTCCCGCCCATTTCGCCGCCGACGACGCGGCCACCCGTGAGCTGCTGGCCAAGCACGGCGCGGCCGATCTGATCACGCTCACCGCGGACGGCCTGCTGGCCACGATGCTGCCGTTCGCGTACCTGCCAGAGGCGGGGGAGCGAGGCGCCCTGTACGGGCATGTGGCTCGCAACAACGATCAGTGGCGCAAGCCTGCCATCGGCGAGTCCCTGGCCATTGTGCGCGGGCCGGACGGCTACGTGTCCCCTTCCTGGTACGCCTCCAAGGCCGAGCACGGCCGGGTCGTCCCGACCTGGAACTACGTCGCGGCGCACGTCTACGGCAAGCTCATCGTGCACGATGACCCGGGCTGGGTCGAAGATGTCGTCCGGCGGCTGACCGCCAAGCACGAAACGGCCCGGCTGACCTCGCCCCGCCAGCCGCCCGCATGGTCGGTGGACGACGCGCCGCGCGCGTTCATCGAGGGACAGCTGCGCGCCATCGTCGGCCTGGAGCTGCAGATCACCCGGATCGAGGCCAAGGCCAAGCTGAGCCAGAACCGGCCGGTGGGCGACGTCGCGGGCGTGGTGGCCGGCCTGGCCGCGCGCGGCGACGACCTCAGCGCGGCCGCCGTCGAGCACGCCAACGAGCAGCGCCTCCAGCAGCTGCACGCTAAGAACTCCCGCGGCCGGACTTAAATAGCTACAGACTGGCTACGGCGGGGATGACCTCGGCGGCGAGCACCTCGAGCGGGGTGACCTGCCAGACGTCGGCCACTTGCCCCATCGCGGCCCCGAAGCCCAGTTCGGCCAGGCGGCCGAGCTGGTCGACGGTTTCCGCGGCCTTCTCGCCTTTCTCGCCGACATCGAAGCGGAAGTAGCACGTCTTGGTGATCTCGTCGTAGTCGCGGCCTTCAGCGTCGCAGTGCGCGCGCAGGACGTCCAGCTTGCGGGCCAGGTCCGGGCCGGGGAACAGGTTGCAGGCGTCGGCGTACTTGGCCACGAAGCGCAGCGTCTTCTTCTCCCCGCTGCCCCCGATCATGATCGGGGGGTGCGGCCTGGTCAGCGAGTTCGGCGAGTTCAGCGGCCGCTCGAGTGAGTAGTGCTTGCCATGGTACGGGCTCTGGTCGCCGCGCCACATCTGCAGGCAGATCTGCAGAGTTTCCTCCAGCCGCTCGAACCGCTCGGCGACCGGCGGGAATCCGATGCCCAGGCCGCGCGATTCTTCCTCGTTCCACGCGGCGCCGATGCCGAGCCAGGCACGCCCTCCGGACAGCACGTCCAGCGTGGTCACGATCTTGGCCAGGATGCCCGGATACCGGTAGATGGCCCCGGTGACCAAGGTGAGGAGCTTGGCCCGTGAGGTGCAGGCGGCGAGGTAGCCCAGGGTCGTGTAGGCCTCGAGCATTTCGCGTTCCGGCGGCCCGACGACGCCGATCTGGAAGAAGTGGTCCATGACCGCGATGAACTCGAAGCCGCCTTCATCCGCGGTACGGGCGACAGTGGCCAGGTCCGCGCCGAGGCGCGGCGGGCCGTCTGGCGTGGTGAAGTCGGGGATCTGCAAGCCAATCTTCACAGCGTTACCTCCGTACTTACCTTCTCACGGTGTCCGGTAGTGCTCGTACAGGGCCGTCAGCGACCGTAGGAACACCTCGCGGTCGGCCGGAGGCAGGACGGCGAGCACTTCGTCTTCCCCTCGGCGGATCCCGGCCTCGACCGCCTGGCGCAGCCGGTCGCCCGCCGGGGTCAGCGAGAGCAAGTGCACGCGCCGGTCGGCTTCGTCGGCCTGGCGCTGGATCAGGCCGCGCCGCTGCAGATCATCCAGGACGCCGATGATGCGGCTCTTGTCCGCGTTGATGGCCTGCGCCAGCGCCGCCTGCGTCCGCACCGGGTGCTCGACCAGCCCGGTCAGCACGATGTAGGCCCACATCGAGATGCCGTGCGCGCGCAGGACCGGCTCCTCGCGCGCGATCAACGCCCTGGCCAGGGGCGCGAACATCGCGGCCAGGTCGCGTCGGTCGTCGGCAAAGGAACTCATCGTGCCGGAAGGATAACAGGCTTGCGCAGATGATAAGCTCACACATATTGTATGCGTACGCATATAAAAACCACAGGAGGTGCGTCGACTGTGACGACCGAGCACACGACCGCGAATTTCGCCGCTGACATAGTCAGCCTGGACGCCGAGGCGGTGCGGGCCAGCGTCCGGGTGGTTGGCCTGGCCGGCCCGCAAGACCTGGCCCGGATGACGCCGTGTGCGGCCTGGACGCTGGGCAACCTGGTCGCGCATATGACGGCACAGCATGACGGCTTCGCCGCCGCCGCGGCCGGGGAGGGCGCGGACCTGTCCCGCTGGCAGCCCGGCGAGCCGGGCGCTGACCCGGTGGGCGAGTACGAGGCGGCAGCCGGGCGGGTCCTCGCGGCGTTCGCCGCCGACGGCGTG
>Ga0302181_10001752_pt1 | contig 15860 bp, 12 predicted proteins | sample I_Palsa_E3_3_FD_198786 | JGI IMG/M metagenome (GOLD analysis project Ga0302181, IMG submission 198786) | Peat permafrost microbial communities from Stordalen Mire near Abisko, Sweden - I_Palsa_E3_3 | ecosystem: Environmental > Terrestrial > Soil > Palsa > Peat permafrost | place: Sweden...
GCCTCGCGTCCGCGATCGTGCTCTTGACTTCCTCGCCGACGGTGGCGTCGGCGGCGATAACGACCTCGTACACGACTCCTGGGGAGTCGACGTTCAGCGTGCCCGCGGGGGTCACGACCATCACCGTCGACGCTACCGGGGGCCAGGGCGGCGCCGGCTCCAACGATGCCGATTGCGAGGGTGGCGCCGGCGCCCTGGTGACCGCGACCCTGCCCGTGACGGCCGGCCAGATTCTGTATGTGGAGGTGGGTGGCGGCGGTGACGACCCGGGGGTGCTTAGCGTCGGGGACGTCGGTGGCGGCGTGAATGGCGGCGGGGCCGGGGGGGCGGACGGTGGTGGTGGTGGCGGCGGCGGTGGCGGTGGTGCTTCTGACATCCGGACGCTTCCGGCTTCGGCGGGGCTTACGCCCACAGATTCGCGCCTGCTCGTCGCCGCAGGGGGCGGTGGCGGCGGCGAGGGCAACACGGCCAACGGTGGGTGCACCGGCGGCGCTGCGGGCAGCACTCCGGCCGCCGGGCTGAATGGCAGCTACACCACCGGAGGCCAGCCTGGAACCAGCACCGCGGGCGGGCCGGGTGGCGGCGGGAACGGCAACTGTCCTGGCCCTGCGGCGACTTCGGGTGGCCTCGGAACCGGCGGAAACGGTCAGTCCTATCCCAATGGGCTCTGCGCCGGCGGAGGAGGCGGAGGAGCCGGCCTTTATGGCGGTGGCGGTGGCGGTTCGGCTTATCCCGGTGCCGGGGGCGGGGCCGGATCGAGTTACGTGGAGTCGTCGGCGACAGGAACCTCGGTCTCCACGGCAAACCAGGCAGGCGATTCGAGCTCTGCCAGCGGTGCTGTCACGATCAGCTACACGGCGGCGCCGACGGCCGCGATCGCGTCGCCGGCGAGCGGCGCAACCTACCCCGTAGGACAGTCGGTGGCGACCTTGTTCTCCTGCGCGGAAGGCGCCGGTGGACCCGGGATCGCGTCTTGCGACGACAGCACCGGCCACGACGGAAGCACGGGGACGGTCACCGGAAGCCTCGACACCAGCACTCCCGGAAGCCACACATACACGGTGACGGCGACGAGCGGTGACGCGCTCACCGGGACTGCGACGATCAGTTACACCGTGGTGACGCGACCCGAGGACATCGTCCGTCCCGCGATCGCCGGGACGGCGAAAGCGGGCAGCACCCTCTTCTGCTCCCCTGGGTCATGGAGTGGTGGGACGGTTTCCTATGCCTATCAGTGGAGTCGTGACGGTACTCCCATCGCCGGCGCCACCAGCTCCACCTACAAGGTGTTGGCCATCGACGAAGGGAACACGCTGGCGTGCGCGACCACGGCCGTGAATATCGCCGGCGCCGGCGTACCCGCGGCGAGCGCCGGGGTGCTCGTGCCGGTCCCCCATGTATCGCGCTGCCCAGCCGCGAGCGGCAAGCTGTCGGGCAACGCCCTGGGTCTCGTGAAGCTCGGTGACACGCGCAAGCAGGCTGAGAAGGCCTACACGCACAGCTCGAATCGAGGGACGCGCTATGAAGAATTCTTCTGCCTGACGCCGATCGGGGTTCGGGTGGGATACGCATCCCCGAAAGCAGTTGCCAAGCTCTCCTCCGCCGAGCACAAAGCGCTCGCCGGGCGCGTGATCTGGATCTCCACCTCCAGTGCGCATTACGCCGTTGACGGCATTCGTCCCGGCGCGACGGTCGCGGCGGCGGCCAAGAAGCTCAAGCTCGGACCGGTATTTCGCATCGGGCTCAACGACTGGTACCTAGCACCGGCGGGGAGCGCGACGGCGGTTCTCAAAGTCCGGCACGACATCGTCCAGGAAATCGGGATCGCGAGTAAGCAACTTACCCAAGGCCGCGCAGCGCAACGCCTGTTTCTGACCTCCTTCTCCTAGGCGCGTCATCGAGAACGCTGGCACGGTCCGAGACGTGCTGGGGCTAGCGGACGAGCCGCGGCGCTCAGCCTCGACATCGCGAGCTGGCTCGGACCGAGCGATCGCCGCGATCTTGACACGCGCCTTCCCAAACCACGTTCCCCGCCCGCGGCGCCCCACGGGCACCCTTGTCTGCGGCGTGTCAGCACAACAGCCCAGGGGCCCGTGATGAAAAACCGCTGAGGGCCAATGGTGGATTCATCCGGTCGGAGAACCCGTGCTAGCACGGGTATCGGCGCGTGAGTCTCGGCTTAAGCTCGGCACATCTGGGGGCGGGCAGCTGGGCCGGTTCCCATCTCAACCAAAAAAGGGGTGCAGTGATATGCCTACGTCGAATGATGTGGAACGCGAAGAGCCGGTCGAGGGCGACCAGGCCGTGGGGCACGGGGAGCAGCTCGAGGATCTCGAGGTAGACCCCGAGACGAGTGCGCGCGTCGTCGGGGGCACCGCGGGTCTGAACCCGCAGCCGTTCCCGCCGCAATTCAGCTGACGCGACTCGGGCCGGCGCGGCGCGTGAGCGCGGCGCGTCGGCCCGGCTTCGTCGAGCGGCGGCTGACGGAGCTCGCGGCCGCGGCCGCGGTTACCGGTCCCGCTAGTCGACGGTGAGGATGGCCTTGCCGTTGACCTTGCGGTTCAGGAGCGCCTCGATCGCGCGAGGCGCCTCCGCCCACGGGGCCACGAGGTCGATCTGTGGGTCGAGCTTGCCGGCCGCGACCAGCTCGGCCAAACGCTTGAGGTAGCTGCTCGCGCCACCGCGCTTGGCCAGCTCGGCGAACACGAACAGGCCGTAGACGATCGCCCCCGGGGCGCGGCTGTAGAGCGCCCGGGTCGGAAAGGAGACGGGGTCGTCGCTCGTTGCGGCGAAGCTGATGATCGTCCCCGAGGGCGCGATCAGCCCGATGGCGGCGCCGAGGACCGGCCCGCCGACGGCGTCGATGATCACCTCGTAGGTCGGGCCCTCGGGCTCGAGCTCGCCGATGATCTCATCGGCGCCGAGCTCGGCCAGGCCGGCGGTCCTGTGCGCGAGCGCCGTCACGTGGGCGCCCGCGAGCTTGGCCAGCTGGAGCGCGAAGCGCCCGACGCCTCCGCTGGCGCCGGTGATAAGCACCCGCTTGTCGAGCACGAAGCCGGCGACCTCGAACGCGAGGAGCGCGGTCAGCCCTGCGACCGGGAGTGCCGCTGCCTGCTCGAAGCTGATGTTTTCGGGGAGCTCGGCGAGCATGTCGGTGTCGACGGCGACGAGCTCGGCCCAGGCGCCCGCGCGCACGAGACCGACGACCCGCGCCCCCTCCGGCGGCCCGCTGCCGTCCCGCGCGGCCGCGCGGACGACGCCGGCCAGGTCCCAGCCCGTCACCTGACCCGGCTCCATGGTGGCGAGGCGCTTGACCTCGCCGCGATTGAGGCTGAAGGCGCTGAGCTTGACGAGAGCCTGATTGTGTTCGGGGTGCGGGACGGGCACGTCCGACAGCTCGGCGTGGGGAGGGGTGGGGGAAGAGACGATGGCGCGCATGGTTCTAGACTAGGCCGCAGCCGCTGGGCGGGTCGTCCAGGCTCGGTAGTAGAGCATCCCCTCGTAGTCCGGTGTGGGGGATCGCAGGTGGAACCCGGCTCCTTGGAGCGCGCCGCGGGAGGCGTGATTGTCGGGCTCGACGCCGGCCTCGAACACCTGCACGGCGGCGAGGTCGGGATGGCGGACCGGCTGCCCTGCTTCGACTGATTTGGTTGGAGTTGTTAGAGTTAGTTTTAGTCAGGGTTTCCTGTAGACAGATGTACGAGTGGCGTGTATGTTGCACGCGCGGGAAGGACTCAGCCAGGGTTTTGGGCGCGTCGGTGCCAGGGCTTCATTGATGGGGGCTTGACGGGCCTCGACGCAACGAATGCGCGATGAGGGAGAGAGATCTTATGAGCCGAATCAGGGTGCGATGCGTACTTCCGCTGGTTCTGTTGGGTTTCTTTGCGTTCGCTGCGAGCGCTCAGGCCCACGACGCGACGGCCAGCGTCGGCAAATGCACATCGAGCGCGCAAAACACGATCGTTATCACCTGGTACGACTTTGCCAATCCGCCTGGGCCCGGCAACGGCGGGGAGAACACGCCGACATGGAGCATCGTTTACACGCCGACGGGGGGATCGCCGACCACCTACAGCGGCCAGGTGTCCTTCCCTTTGAACACGTACACGCTGACGGTCGACATTCCGGGTACCGTCGGTAGCGCAGTCGTCTCGACTTCGTGGACTCCGAGCGAAACGACCGACGGCAATGGCCCCACCACTCTATCGACGACCCTCGCGGTCGCGAACTGCGCAACCGTCGCGACGACGCCTTCGGCGAGCAGCGTCTCGGTCGGTCAGCCGTTCTCGGACCAGGCGGTGTTGAGCGGCGGGACTACGTCGCCCGCTCCGACCGGGACGATCACCTTCAACCTCTACGCGGCGAGCGACACCACGTGCTCAACCCCGCTGGCCACGAGCACGGCGACGGTCGACGGCGACGGGAGCTACAGCTCATCCGCGGTCACCGAGAGCCAGCCTGGCACCTACCAGTGGGTCGCCAGCTACAGCGGCGATGCGACCAACAATTCGTTCACGGGCCCGTGTGTGGACCCAGCCGAGCAGGTCACAGTCGTCGGAAGTGGCCCCCCCCCGCCGCCCCCCATTACGCTCAGCACGGCGGCTTCCTCGACGGCCGATGGCGCGCTCGTGGATAACGCGATATTGGGCGGCGGGATCTCCCCGACCGGGACGATCACCTTCACCCTCTACAAGGAAGCCGATAGCACGTGCTCGACGCCTCTGAGCACGAGCACGGTGACGGTCGACGGGGACGGCACCTACACGAGTCCGGCTGTCACGGGCGAGCCCAGGGGCCAAACCTATCAGTGGACCGCGAGCTACAGCGGCGACGCCAGCAATCTGGGTCTGGACGAGGGGTGTGGCGGCACGAACGAGTCGGCCCCCCTCCCAGACCTCTTGGTGGGGATCTCGACGACGGCGTCGCCGGGCCTCAAGCCCGGTGCCCAGGCGGGAGGCAAGATCTCTGACGTGGTCAAGCTGAGCGGTGCGGCCTCCGGACCCGCGCCGACAGGCACGATCACGTTCAACCTCTATAAGGCGAGCGACCGGTCGTGCAAGACGCCCCTTGCTACGCGCACGGTCACGGTCAACCACGGCGCCGGGAGCTACACCTCGCCGGGGGTCACCGAGAACGTGGTCGGCACCTACCAGTGGGTGGCCAGCTACAGCGGCGACGCGAACTACGCTGCGGCGGCCGCGCTCTGCCATCCCCCCGGGACCGCGGAGGAGGTCTCGGTCGTCGTACCCCCGTGCACGGCCTTGCACCTGTACGGCGTGCCCCGGAGTGTGTCAACCAGTCCGAAGACGGGAAAGGGGGACATCTACGCAAAGGGGTCGTTCTCGCCCTACGTGCCGGCGCACGACATCAAGAGCGTGACCTTCACTCTCGACGGTAAGCCGCTCGCGACCATGACCAAGCCCAAGAAGGGCTCGTACGGATTCACCGTCTACGTGCAGCTGAACGGCAAGCCCGGCTACACGCTGACGATCAACGGGAAACATGTCGTGTCGGGCTACAAGGTGCCTCATACGCTGAGGGCGGTCGAGACCGGGACGTCGACTCCGAGATGCCGAGCAGCGGCCATCTTCCTCGTCCCCCCGCACAAGCCCCCCCCCTACACGGGCTAGCGTTGCCGGAAACCTCGCGTGTCCCGTCTCGCAATACATGCGGCTCGGCTGCTCCCTGTCGCTCTGGGAATCGGCGCACTGGCCTTCGGGCCGTGCGCCGATGCCAGCGCTAGTTCAGCCTCTCCGCCGGCGGGCCTAGACGCGCAGGCTGCGCCCTCGATCGTTCCTCTCTCCTACGGCCGGATCTCGCGTTGGGCGTATCCGAACGTGACCGCCGTGGCTCGCGCCACCCCGTCACCGCAGGCGCGGGCGGTTGGGAGGCTTAGCTTCTTCAGTCCGGACGGTCTCGACCAGGCCCAGATCTATCAGGAGTTGCGCGAGGAGCGGGTCCCGGCGACCGGCGTTATGTGGGTAGACGTCTCGCTGCTCCACCGGCCGAACGGGAGCACCGGCTGGGTTCGGGCGAGCGCCCTCGGCCCCGTGCACACCAGCTACGGCATGATCGTGGTCGATCGCGCACGCCTGCGCCTGACCCTTTACAACCGAAACGGCAAGGCGATCTTCAGCGCACCGGTGGGCATCGGCCGCCCGTCCCTACCGACACCTCCCGGGCACTTCTACGTGGCCGAGAAGTTCGTCGACCCGATCGATGGCGGCGTATACGGTCCGTTCCTCCTCGGCACCAGCGCCTTCGCCCCCACGCTCAGCGACTGGCCCGGGGGCGGGATCATCGGCATCCATGGCACCGATCAGCCGCAGCTGATCCCGGGCCGCCCCTCGCACGGCTGCATCCGTCTGGTCAACAGCGCGATCACCCGCCTCTGGCCCCTGGTCACGCTCGGCACGCGGATCGACATCACGTAGCGCTCACGCCGGCGCCGGCGCCCGCCGGTGCCGGCCCCACGCGGGCGCCGCGGCGGGCGAAGAACTCGGCTTCGGCCTGCCCGAGCGGCGTGGCGGGCGGCTCCCCGTGCAGGTATTCCGCGGCGATGGCTCCCCAATCCGCGCTCGCCCGGAGCTGTCCGAGAACGATCCCGACGATGCCGTGCATGCGGCGGATGAGGATCGACTCGGGCGGCAGGGTGAACTGCCGGACCTGGAGCTTTCCCGCGGCGCGCTGCTCGTCGTCGGGGCGCTCCCGGTCTCGCTCATGGCCGCGACGGTGTTCGGGCGAGAAGCGCCGCTCGCCGGGCACGGCGTACCACTTGATCGCCATGCGCATCAGCCTCAGCGCCCACTCGGCGTCGACCGCGTCCGCGCGCTCGGCCGGCAGATACCCGCCCGCGACCAGGGCCGCTTTGAGGGCTGCCGCGTCCCGGTCGCGAACGGCGAGGGAGATCGCCTGCTCGTAGCCCACGCGGGCGGCGTCGACGTCGCGCAGGAGGCCGAAGTCGAGAAAGCAGACGCTGCCGTCGGGACGGAGGAGGTAGTTACCGGGATGGGGGTCACCGAGCGCGATCCGGTTGCGGTAGAGCAAGCCGAAGAAGAAGCGGAAGACGATCTCGCCGTAGCGGTCGCGCTCGGCCTCCTCGGCTCTGCGCACGACCTCGAAGCGCTCTCCCTCGATGTACTCGGAGACCAGCACGCGACGGGTCGAGAGATCCATGTGGACGCGGGGCACGCGCGCGAACGGGTGCCCTCGCATCAGGCGCTCGATCCGGCGTTGATTCTGGGCTTCGAGCTCGTAGTCGAGCTCCTCGGCGATCCGCTCTCGCAGCTCCGCGAGCAGCGCCTTCGCGTCCACACCGGGCGCGAGTCGCTTGAGCAGCGGCAGCAGCAGCGTCGCGTTGCGCAGGTCGGTCTCGACCGCCTCGGCGACGCCGGGGTACTGGACCTTGACGACCACGTCGTCGCCATCGACGGTGGTGGCCCGGTGTACCTGGCCGATCGAGGCCGCGGCGAATGCCCGCTCGTCGAACTCGGCGAACACGCGCTCGAGCGGGCCGCCGAGCTCCTTGCGCATCAGTTTCTCGAGTTGGGCGAAGGGGACCGGCGGGACGTCGTCGCGGAGGGCGGCCAGCTTGCGTTGTAGCTCGTCCTGCTCTTCCTCGTCGATGCCGTCGAGCTCGACCATCGAGATCATCTGGCCGACCTTCATCGCCGCCCCGCGCATCTGCCCGAGCTGATCGACGAGCTGGTTGACGAGCGCCGCCGTGCGCTCGCTCTGGGCGGCGGCGGCCCGCTCGGGCGTCCGGACCCGGTTCGCGGTGCGCATCCCGGCCCACCGCAGGCCCTGCCCGGTCACGAGGCCGCCGACCCGAGCGGTTCGGGCGAGGCGGCCGGTGGGGAGCTTTCCCGCCTCGGGCGGGGGACCGTCGGGCGGCGGATCTTTAGACGGGGCGGTCACATGTCCAAGAGTAGTTACGTGGGCGTCGACTCGAGCTCGGCGGCCTGGTGATCCTCGAGGCTCCCCGGGTCGGGTAGCGCGTGGGCCTCCGAGCCTTCGATGTTGATGTGGGGCAAGCGGGCGTCGAGCCAGTGAGGCAGGCGCCAGGTGGTGGGCCCCAACAGCTCGAGCACCGCGGGCAGGAGCACGCAGCGCACGACGAGGGCGTCGAGGAACACCGCCGCGGCGAGGCCAAAGCCGAACTCCTTGATCGTGCGCTCGTCCCCGAGCATGAAGGAGAGGAACACGCAGACCATGATCGCCGCGGCCGCGGTGATCACGCGCCCGGTGAAGGCGATGCCGTCGGCCACCGCTTCGGACGCGTCGCGCCGGCGCACCCATTGCTCGCGCACGCGCGAAACGAGGAATACCTCGTAGTCCATCGAGAGTCCGAACACAACAGCGAACATCAGCACCGGTATCCACGGCTCAATCGGGCCCTTCTCGATCCCGAGCACGCCCCCGAGGAACCCGTCCTGGAACACGGCGACAGTCACTCCGAGCGCGCCGCCGATGCTCAGCAGGTTCATCGCGGCGGCCTGGATCGGAATCACCAGCGAACGGAACATGACGAAGAGCAGCAGCGCAGAGAGCACGACCACGACTCCGATGAACAGCGGCAGCTTGCCCGCGAGCACGTGGGAGAAATCGATCGAGCCGGCGGTGAACCCGCCGACGAGGATCGGCGCGCCGAGCCTGCGCTCGAGCGGCGGCACCACGTCGTTGCGCAAGCGGTTGACGAGGTTGGTCGTCGCGCTCGCCTGCGGGGCCGAACGGGGATAGACCTCCATCACCCCGATGTCGCCCGAGGGGGCGATCCGGGCCGGCGTCACGGCGCCGACATCGCTGGTGGCAGCGACCGCGTCGCGCAGCGCGGGTAGCACCGTCGCCGCCTGGCCGCTACTTGAGAGCTGGGTGACGAGCAGCAGCGGCCCATTGAATCCCGGCCCGAAGCCCTGGGCCAGGAGATCGAAGGCCTGGCGCGAGCTGGTGTTGCTGGGGTCGTTGCCCGCGTCGCTGGTGTCGAGCCGGAGGCCGAAGACGGGGAGCAACGCCGCGACCATCACGGCGAGCGACAGGACGGCCAGCGGCCATGGCCGGCGCTGAACGGTATGGCTCCACTGGCGCCACCGCGAGCGCGGCGGCGTGGCGGGGACCGCGGCGGCTACCGGGGCGGCGGCGGTCGGCGTGCCGGGGACCGCGGCGGCGGTCGACGCAGCGGCGGTGCTCGCGGGAGCGCGGCGACGGAGGAGGCCACGGCGGGCACCGCGGGGACGCACGATCCTGGGTCCGAAGCGCGAGAGCATCGCCGGCAGCGCCGTCAGCGAGGCAAACATGGTCAGCAGCACGGTGATCACGGCGGCGATCGCAAGCCCGTACATGAAGCTGACGCCGGTCACGAACATGCCGAGCAGGGCGATCACCACGGTGGTGCCGGCGAGGAGGATCGCCCGCCCGGACGTGTCCATGGCCCCGATCACCGCCTGCTCGACGTCGCCGAGCAAGAGGTAGTTCTCGCGGAAGCGCGTGACGATGAACAGCGCGTAGTCGATCCCGACTCCGAGGCCGATCATCAGCGCCAGCTCGGGAGAGACGTTCGACATGCTCGTGACGTGGGTGGCCAGACCGATCAGCGCCACCCCGCTGATCAGACCGAATCCGGCCGTGATCAGGGGCATCCCGGCCGCGGCCAGGGAGCCGAAGGTAAGGAGCAGGATGACGAGCGCGGCGATCACCCCGACGGCGGTGGCCGGCCCGATGCTGAAGCCCTCGGCGTTCTCGATCACCTGGCCGCCCGCGGCGATCTGCAGGCCCGGAACATGGATGGCCTGAATCTGGTTGAGCACGGGCTTGCCGGCGGCGTTCGGCAGCTGGTTGGCGGGCTTGCGGTAGTTGATCGTCGCGAAGGCGGTCTTCCGATCCTTCGATACCTCGACCGCGCCGTGGGCGCTGTACGGGCTGATCACCCCGACGACGTCCGGATCGTTGCCCAGCCCTTTGATCAGCGGCGTCATCGCGGCGCGTACGGCCGACGAGTCAATCGTGCCCCGGGCCGTGTGGAAGACGACGGTGTCGACATCGCCGGACTGGGACTTGAAGTCGCGCTTCAGCAGGTCGAGGGCCCGCTGTGACTGGGTTCCCGGCAGGGTGAAATTGGTCGCGTACTCGCGTCCGACGGCGCCGGCAATGACCGTGGTCAGCACCGCGACGGCAACCCAGGTCACGACGACGCTGCGGCGATGGGCGATGCACCAATGGGTGAGCTTCAGCATTGCGTGACTCCTAGTCCGTGCGATTGGGCGCGGGCCTGCCGTGTACGCGCCGCCGTCCGACTCGATGCAGCGGCACCCGTCTCGCTTCCCCTGCCGAGAATCATAATCATCCTCATCCGTTTACCGTCGCCGGCAGCCAGCTGAAGCGACGAGTGGCGAAGATCCCGGCGGCGATCGCCCAGACCGCGAGCACGGCGAGGTCCTTGGGCGCCAAGGCGGCCGTGAACGATCCGCGCACCGAGGCGAGGTGGAGGGCCGCGGCGAGGTGCTCGACGGGGAAGACCTCGGCGACGTGGCGCAGCCCGGAGGGGAGGCTCTCGGTCGGGACGAACACGCCCGAGATGAAATACAGCGGGAGCATGGTTATCTGGACGACCGGCTGGGCGGCGTCGGCGGAGCCGATCATCCCCGCGACCGCGTATCCGAGGCAGGCGAACATCACGGTCCCGAAGATCAGGGTGATGCCGAGTGCCGCGAGCGCTCCGATCGAGAAGCCGATTCCGTAGCCGACGCGGGCGACCACGAGCAGCACCGTCGAGGCAATGGCAGCGGTCGCGAGCGTCGAGAGCGCCTGGCCGCCGATCAGGACAACCGGTGGGACCGGCGTCGCGCGGTGCCGCTTGAGCACTCCGGCCTCGCGCGCGGCGGAGATCGTGACCACCAAGCCGGCGTAGGCGATGGTGATGATCGACATCGCCATGATGCCCCCGACGAAGTATTGAGAGAGCTTCACGCGCGTGCCGTCGATGATTGTGTGCCCGGACCCTCCGAACACGCTCGCGAAGATGACGAGGAAGAGGACCGGAAAGACGAAGCTGAAGAACCGCGCACGTGGGCTGCGCATGCTCGCGAGCACGTCGTAGCGGGCTTGGTGCAGGAGCAGCGCGAGCGGCCCCCGGGCCGCGGCGGCGGGGCGTGTGGCGGTGGCGCTGGTGCCGCCGGCAGCGGTGGTGCTGTCGGCGGCGGCGGTGCCGCCGGCGGGCGTGGGCCCGCCGGCGGCGCTCTGGCGGCGGCCCCAGAGGCGGCGGAGATATCGGATGAGCAGGAACATTTGCTCAGCTCTCGCGGTGCTCGGCGAGGGTCGAGCCCGAGTTGGCGGCCGCCTTGCGGCGGTTCCAGACGCGGATGAGATAGCGGACGAGCAAGAACATGTGATCAGCTCCTTTTGTTGGCTTCGGCAGTTAGGGCGAGGTAGACGTCTTCGAGCGTCGGCCGCCGGACCTCGAGGTCGTCGAGGTCGACGCCCCGCTCGAGCGCCCAGCCCGAGAGGGTGTGCAGGTCCGCCGCGACGGTGGCACTGGAGATCGTGACCCGCCCGTCGTGCTGCTCCACGGCGCGCTCGGCGAGGAGCGGCGGGAGGTGGGCGGCGGGGGTGGTGCCGGCGGGCGGCGTGAAGGTGATGCGGGCCTCGGAGCTGTCGCGGCCGCCGAGCGTGCGCGGGGTGCCCTGGGCGATGATCCGCCCCCCGGCGATGATCGCGATCCGATCGGCCAGGCGCTCGGCCTCCTCCATGTAATGGGTGGTGAGGAAGACCGTCTTGCCGAGCTCGCGCAGGCCGTCGATGACCTCCCAGGCGGCGCGGCGGGCGGACGGGTCGAAGCCGGTGGTCGGCTCGTCGAGGAAGATCAGCTCGGGATCGCCGATCAGTGCGAGCGCGACGTCGAGGCGGCGACGCTGGCCTCCGGAGAGCGAGGCGGCACGCTGGTCGGCCTGCTCCTCGAGCCCGACGAGACCCAGGGTCTCCTGCACCGGGCGCGGGGCGCGGTAATAGCCGGCGTACAGCTTCAGGCACTCGCGCACGGTCAAGCCGGGCTCGGGCGCGGATTCCTGGAGCACGATCCCGAGCCGCTCCCGCCAGGCCCTTCCGGCATGGCCGGGGTCGGCGCCGAGGACGCGCACATCGCCCGCGCTCGCGGCGCGGAACCCCTCGAGAATCTCGACCGTGGTCGTCTTGCCGGCGCCGTTGGGGCCGAGGAAGGCGAAGATCTCGCCGCGTATGACCTCGAGGTCGATGCCTCGGACCGCCTCGTGGTCGCCGTACTGCTTGCGCAGTCCCGAGACCTCGATCACTGCTTCCGTGGAAGGCTGGTTGGCCGCGGCGCGCTGGGCGATGGCGGCGTCGAGTGAGTTGGTGATCATGCGGCAAGGCTAGGTTCCGAGCGCCGATCCGTCATCGGCTCCCGGGCCGAACTTCGCCCTCCACCCGAGGGTGGACTCGGTGTCGCCGCGCTTCCACCCGCAAGCCGATGACGCGCCGCCCCGCGGCGCCTATCGTTTGCAGCGATGATCTGGCTCGCCAAGCGTATTTGGCGCTACTTCTCGTTCTCGGGCGTATGGACGTCGGACTGCGAGTCGGTGCCGCCTGAGGTCGTGTTCCTGCGGATGATCGGCGTCGGCTACTTGGTGCTGATCACCGTCGGCACCGCGACCACGCGTCCCCATCTGGCACTGCACGGTCGCGGCCTCGGGGCCGCGCTCGCGCTGATCGCCCTGGTGGTCGCCCTCGTTGCCAACAACCCTCGCGCTTCGACGAGGCGGACGCGGACGCGCGTGGTGGCGTTCGCCGTGACCACGGTCGCCGCCGCCGTGCTCGAAGCGGTTCAACCGAACGGCCTGTGGGAGGCAACTCCCTACTTCGTGGGGATCGTGGCCGCGATGCGCCTGGAGAGCAGGCTGGCCGTGTCGGTGCTCGCGGTCAATCTGCTTGTGTTGGGAACCGTCGCGGCGTTCAGCAGTCACTGGGGCGACGCGCTGGGAACGCTGATCGGCGCGGTGCCCTGGTTCCTGGTCATGCGCCAGATGCGGCGCGTGCACGAGCAGAACGTCGCCCTCGAGGCCTCGCAGGCGGCCGAGGCGCGCGCGGCCGCCGCCGCCGAGCGAGGTCGCCTCGCGCGCGAGATGCACGACGTCCTGGCCCATAGCCTGTCGGCGCTCGCGCTGCAACTCGAGAGCACCCGACTGCTCGCGCACGATCGCGGCGTCGATCCGGAGGTTCTGCGCGCGATCGACCAGGCGCACGGGCTGGCCGCGAGTGGCCTCGAGGAGGCGCGACGGGCGATCTCCGCCGCCCGCGGTGACGCCCTGCCGGGCCCCGAGCGCGTCCGCAGCCTGGCCGAGGCGGTCGCCGAGCAGAGCGGCGTGCCGGTGAGCTTTGACGTCAGCGGCGAACCGCACGAGCTGCCCGCCGATGCGCGCCTGGCCGTGTACCGCACCGCCCAGGAAGCGCTGACCAACGTCCGCCGGCACGCCAAGCCCGATCGCGTCGAGGTGCGCCTGGACTATCGAGACGACGCCGTCACGCTGTTGATCGAGGATCACGGCCCGATCACCTCGGTCCCGGAGGAAGCGGAGAGCGGCGGGAACGGCAACGGGGGCCCGGGCGGCGAAGAGATGGCCGTGGGCCACGGCGGCCTGGCCACGGCGATGGCTTCGGTCGGGGCCGGCTATGGCCTCACCGGGATGCGGGAACGAGCCGAGCTGCTCGGAGGAACGCTGGAGGCAGAGCCGACCGGCGACGGCTTCCGGGTGAAGCTGTGGCTCCCGGGATGACGGCGCCGAGGACGACGGGGAGACCGGTGCGGGTCCTGCTCGCCGACGATCAGCGACTGGTGCGCGAGAGCCTCTCGACCCTGTTCGGACTGCTCCCGGGAATCGAGCTCGTTGCCACCGCCTCGGACGGCGAAGAGGCCGTCGCCATGACGCTCGAGCATGCGCCCGATGTAGTCCTGATGGACCTGCGGATGCCGCGCATGGACGGCATCACGGCCATCCGAAGTCTGCGCGAGCAGCGTCCCGAGGTCCGGGTGATCGCCCTCACCACCTTCGCCGACGACGAGAGCGTGCTCGGCGCGCTGCGCGCCGGCGCTCGCGGCTACCTGACCAAGGATGCCGGCGCCGAGGACATCCGGGCGGCGATCCTCACCGTGGCGGCCGGGGAGGCCACGCTCGACCCGGCCGTCCAGCACCACGTGGTCGCGGCGCTCGCCGCCGGGGGGGTCGCCGAAGGCGAGTGCCCGGACGCTCCCGAGCTCCCCGACGGACTGACCCCACGCGAGGTCGAGGTGCTCGAGTTGATCGCCGGCGGATTGTCCAACGCCGAGATCGCCGAGCGCCTGGTCGTCAGCCCGACCACGGTGAAGTCCCACATCAATCACCTGTTCGCCAAAGCCGGGCTGCGCGATCGCGCACAGGCCGTCGCCTACGCCTATCGCGTCGGGCTCGCGACGCCGCCGGGGTGAGGGGCTTATGGGGCGGTTGTACCGGTCGCGCCGCTCGGGGCCGGGACGACGCTGAACGGGTAGGCACCCGTCTGGCCCTTTGCCTGTAGCTGTGAAGCCGCCGTGGCGGCCTCCGCGCGGGTGGTGTAGGTGCCCGAGAACACGATCCAGTCCCCGGGGGTCATGCTCGAGTAGTCGCTCGAGTCGAGAACGCCGACGGGGATGCCGGCCGATGCGATCTTGGTTGCGCTGGTCGTGGCCGCCGCCTTCCCGGGGATCACGCCGAGGACGACCGTGTACCCCGTCACTCCGCTCGGCCACGAGCCGATGCCGGCGGTGGCGGCCGCCGTGGTTGAAGTGGCGGTCTTGGTCGATGGCCCGGTGGCGGCGGGGGTGGAGGGCGCGGTGCCGGCGGGGGTGGATGGCGCGGTGCCGGCGGGGGTGGATGGCGCGGTGGCCCCCGGCTTGACTTTGGGCGCGGCGACCGCCGGCGTCGTCTTGACGGTGGGCGCGGCGACCGCGGCGGCGGCGCTGCGGTTGGCGCTGTTCGACAGCGAGACCAGCAAGAACACGAACGCGGCGGCGGCGAGCGTGACGACCGTGCCGACGATCGCGAGCGGGACGCGCCAGTCGGGAGCTGTGCGGATCCGGATCTTGACCGCGCTGCCGCATTCGAGGCACCAGTCCTGATCGGGCGCGAGGTGAGCGTCGCAGTTTGGGCAGACCGTTTCGGTCGCCGGTCGGTCGCGGAGCGCGCTCACCGGCCCTTGCGTCCCGGACGGGGGGTCGTGCGTAAGCCGGTCTGCGGGTAGAGCATCGACTCGGGGCTCGTGATGGCCTCGGCGACGAGCGGCGCTCCGCATGCCGCACAGAAATGATCGAGGCTTCCGTGGATCGTGCCGCACCGGCGGCACGCACCGCCGATTCCCGCCTCTCGGACCTCTCGCAACGGCTGTCTCTCGGAAAGCACGGCGTCCAGCGCCCGTAGTTCAAGGTCGGTCGCGGCCGCCTCTCCGATCTTCAGCCCGACAAGGTCGCCCCGCCAGACCCCGAATCGATGCAGCTCGAGGACAAAGCCGCCGAGGTCGCGAATCTGGACCTCCCTGAGGTGACGAAGGTAGCGCGCGCGTCGCCGCAGCCGGCCGCGCTCGCGGAATCCGAGCGGCTGGTCGAGGTCGGCCCTGGGCGGGTGCTCGGTGGGGGCCGGTGGGCCGGAAACCGTGGGGCGCGAGGGCCTCGTTGTTGGGGAGGCCGTCGGGGGTTCCGTTGGGGGTGGTGCCGTTGGAGGTGCCTGGGGGAGTTCGTCGACGGAGCTTGTGTCCGTCTGCCGCGCGGCCGGTGGTTTGGCGAGGGGCGCGGCGGGGGCGGGGTCTGGCCGGCGGCTGGGCCAGGCGAAGGTGACGGGCTCTGCGTT
>Ga0302181_10001753_pt1 | contig 15860 bp, 16 predicted proteins | sample I_Palsa_E3_3_FD_198786 | JGI IMG/M metagenome (GOLD analysis project Ga0302181, IMG submission 198786) | Peat permafrost microbial communities from Stordalen Mire near Abisko, Sweden - I_Palsa_E3_3 | ecosystem: Environmental > Terrestrial > Soil > Palsa > Peat permafrost | place: Sweden...
GCGGGCCACGGTGGAGTCACCGGTCCGTGAGTCGACGACCGTGAATCCTCGGCGGCGCAACAGGGCCGTGGCGTCCCTCTCCACCGGCAACGTCTCGTTTGCCTCGTAGATCGTCTGACCGGACTCGGTGACCCCGACGCCGCCCGGGTCGGGTCCGCCGTGGCCCGCGTCTAGGAACACCGTCTCGTGACGATCGCTGGACGTCGGCTCGAACTCGACGCATGAACCAGAGGCGAAGAGCCGAGGGTCGACCGCTCGCCGGGAGGACGGCGACGCGCCGGACTGGGTGACGAAGAGGAGCCCGGCAGCGAGGAGCACGACCCCAGCGACACTGAGACGGCGCACGGAAGGGCGGATGCAACGACTCCCCACGGTCGAGATTCCTCCTGCGTTCCCTCACTGCAACTCGGTCGTCACTGTAGGGAGTGAACCTGACAGAACCATGAAGGCCAGATCACTCCATTCGGTCAACTCCGATGGGTGCCCGTGCCCGTGACCAGGCCAACAGGCGGGGTGAGCACCGTGATGAAGTCGCGGGTCCACCCGAGCAGGTACTGATCGGGTGGACGCAGTTGGCCCGGTACGACCGCCTGCAGGGGACCGCCCGCCCCCGAGGCTACATCGAGCTGGATCCATTCGGGGTTGATGTCAAGCTCCATCGCCACCGTCGCCCCGTCGCCGGCGAGCGCGGTGGCGAGGTCGACGGGCAGCGTCGACATGGCGGCGGCATACAAGATGTCCCCCTGGGCGTCCTCTCCCAGCGCGCTCCGCGCCGTGGCGGCCACACCGTGCAACACGTCCCCCCATTGCGCGAGGTCGCCGATCGCGGGACTGATTTGCCCCTTGTCGATCAAGGGGGGGAGGTTCTGGCGCACGCTGGAGACCTGTTCGCCGGATACCGGCACCGTGGAGCCCCACACCCCGATCCTGCCGGTGCCGTCGGTGTCGATGACGAAGCTGGCGAATCCATCGACCAGGGGGGTGAGGACCTGCCCGCCGACTTCGACGCCACCCGCCGACGCGTTGGCCTTGAACCCACCGTTGAAGGCGGCCAAAAGAGCGGGGAGTTCGGCCGAGCTCACCGACGACGAGGATTGGGGGCCGAGCACCGCCGCCCCGGTCGGTGGGTCCTGGCTGCCGATGTGCAGGTTGAACTGCACCTGTCCGGTTCGAAATCGGACGACCGTGATGCGTCGTCCGTCGGGAGCCGCCACGTCCCGCTCGTCGATGATGACGCCGTTGGGGCCGACACTGATCGGCGTCCAGCCGGGCTCGGCCGGCACCGTCGTGGTCGTCGTCGGATCCGTCGTCGTCGACGCCGCCGATCTGCTGGCCGAGATCGATCTCCCCGCTGGGGACCGGGCCAGGGAGCAGGCGGCGAGCGTCAACAGCGCGCACGCCGAGGTGATCAGGGCGTCGCGCCCCTTGCGGCGAATCACCCCGGCAGCCGTCTCCAGAGCCGCTGGGGCAGGGCACGCAGGGCGAGGAAGACCCAGCGGAGCGTGGACGGCACCCAGATGACCGGCTGGTCGCGCTCGATCCCCCGCAGCACGGCGGCGGCAACGGTGCGAGGATCCACGGCGAACGGTGCCGGTCGCTGGCCCGCCGTCATTTTGGTGTGCACGAACCCCGGCCTGACCACATGCAGGTGCACACCGGATCCCTCCAGGGACTGGGCGACGGCCCGGGCGAACGCGTCCAGCCCCGCCTTGGCCGAGCCGTATATGAAGTTCGCCAATCTGATCCTGACTCCGGCCACCGACGACAGCACGACGATCCTCCCGTAGCCCTGTGCCCGGAGACGCTGCGCCACCGGCCCGAGCGCCGCGGCGGGCCAGGCGAAGTTCACGGCGATGTTCTCGGCGATCCGCCTGGCGTCCGTGCCGTCCTGGGCCGCATCCCCCAGGAGACCCAGCGCGAGCACCACCCAGTCGACGGGGTCGTCCTCCCCGCCCAGACAGTCCGAGACGACGTGCTCCACGTGGTCGAGGTGAAGGGCGTCGAACACTACGATCCTGATGTCGTCGGCCCCGCCGGCCTTGGCCCGTTGTGCGGCGCGCTCGAGGGCTTCGGCGTCCCTCCCGGCTAGGACCAACGTTCGGCACCTGTCGGCCACCAGCCGGTCGACCAACGCACCGGCGATTTCGGAGGTGCCCCCCAGCACGACCACGGACTGGGGGTGACCGAAGGCGTCCCTCATGGTGCGCAGTCGTGTCGATCGATACCGAGGCGCCGCGAGAGATCGGATCGGAGGATGCCCCGTGGATCGACCTTTCTCCGTACCGCCGCCAGTTCCCCGATCCTCGGATACATGACGTCCACGAGCTCGGGCCGCAGCCGCGCGTCCTTGGCCAGGTACACGCGCCCACCGGCGGCGGCGACCAGCTCGTCCAAGCGATCGAGGAGGGCAGGGAGACCAGCAGGCCCGACGGGAAAGTCCAGGGCGAGCGTCCAGCCCTCCATCGGGAACGACAGCGGGCCCGGATCGCCCCGACCGAACCGCTTGAGGACGGCCATGGTCGAGGGGACTCGCGAGGCCGCCATCATGGAGATCGCCGTGTGCACGACGTCGCCCTGATCCGGCGGCACGACGAACTGGTACTGGACGAAGCCGCCGGGGCCGTAGAGCAGATTCCAATCGGCGACGGCATCGAGGGGATGGAGGAAGGTAGTTAGCGGGACGAGGGCCCCGAACTCGCGCCGCGGCGCCTTGCGAAACCACAGCTCGTTGAAGGCGCGCGCCGTGCTCCGGCCCACCAGAGAAACCGGCGGGCGGAAGGGAACTCGCAGACGCGCCGTGCCGGGTAGGGCAAGCGGGCGGGCTCGGAATCGGGGGCTTAGGGCATCGGCCGGGGCGTGGTCACCTCTCGTCATGACCGACCTACCAAGACCCCCGTGGTGGGGGTTGCAGTCCACCCACGCCACCGAGTACGGGTACAGGTGGTCGGTGGCTCGCATGGTAGACATGAGGCCGTCGAGGTCGCCGAACCGCTCGGTGTCCACCTCCACCCACGTCGTATCCACCCGGCGGAGCCGCAGTGTCGCCGCCACCACCACACCGGTGAGTCCCATCCCACCGGCGGTGGCCCAGAACAGTTCGGGATCGCTCTCGGGGTCGATCGTGCGGATCCCGACCGGCGTGACCAAGGTGAGGGACGCCACGTGGCGGCAGAAGCTTCCGTGGCCGTGGTGGTTCTTGCCGTGGACGTCAGCGGCGATCGCGCCGCCCACCGTCACCTGCCGGGTCCCCGGCGAGACCGGGATGAACCATCCGGATGGGATAGCGACGCGGATGAGGGCGTCCAGGCTTACTCCGCCGCCCACCTCGACGGACCCGGTTTGTGCATGGATGGCTCCGATGGCGTCGAGTCTCGACGTGTCGATGACCACTCCGGCGGCGCACTGGGCGGCGTCGCCGTAGCTCCGCCCCAGGCCTCGGGCGATCATGGGCGGCGCTGCCATCCCGCCCGGAGCGCCATCGCCGTTGACCAAGAGTCGAGTCAGTTCGCCGAGGTCGTCGGGTACCACGACCCGGCTAGCCGACGGCGCCGTGCGTCCCCAGCCGGAGAGAAGGCGTTGGGGGCTCACCCGTAAATTCCGATGGCGAACAGCCCGATCCACAGCGCACCAAGCCCCTGGAGGAGGTGGTCGTGGAACACCAAGTCCTCTGGAGCGTCGACGAGCCCGGCGTCGACCAGTCGCAACATGTGCAGGACGCCAAGGATGATGGGGATAACCGAGAGCTGAATCCACACATAGTGGTGCGCAGCGTGCGACAGCAGTCCCACCTTGTCGAAGGCCCACAGGCAGTAGGCGGTGACGGTGACCGACGCGGTCAGTGTCAGGGCGGATCGCAGGAACGGCGCCGTGTAGACCTCGAGCACGTCGCGATGCTGCCCGGCCGTCTCGCCCAGACGGAGGTACTCCCCCAGGCGTTTCCCGACGACGACGAACAGCGCGCCGAAGGAGGCGACTGCCACGAACCAGCTGGACAGGGGGATGTGCGTTGCCACACCGCCCGCCACGGCGCGGAGAAGAAAGCCCGACGCCACCGCCGCCAGCTCAATGACCGGCTCGCGCTTCAACCTGAGGGTGTAGGCGAAGCTTATGACGAGGTAGACCGCCATGAGGACGACGAGATCCTGGCGCGCCACAAACCACGCCGCCGCCAAGGCGCCACCGATGAGCCCCGAAGCTATCGCCACGGCGAGACGCGGGGAGACGGCGCCCCGGGCGATCGGCCGATGGCGCTTGACGGGATGGTTTCGATCGGCCCCGGCGTCGGTGACGTCGTTGACCAGATAGACACCTGAGGCGGCCGCGCAGAAGATGCCAAAGGTGGCCAGCGTATGGAGGAGGTCGGCGCGGTGAACCAGGACGCCCGCCGCCGCCGGCGCCACAAAGACCAGTGCGTTCTTCGTCCACTGTCGTGGACGCATGCTGGCGACCAGGTCGGAGAGGATCCCGGTGGCGGTCGCCGCCCGACCCGACGCGCCCTTCAGTGCGTCGATTCCCGGCAAGAAGACCTCGGCCGCTTCGTCCCGCGTACTCACCTCAGGACCTCACCGCGGCGGACATCGTGATGAAGTCCCGAGCCCACCAGGACTGGAAGTACCGGGCCGGGGTCCCCGTCATTCCAGGAAGCAGCTCGGTGCCGTTGGCTCCCGACGCCGGCCCGTTCTGCGTGGCCGGGTCGTACACCGAGTAGTTGACCCAGTCGGTATTGATGTCGAGCTCCATGGCCCGCATGGCGCCCGCCCTCACCAGCAGATTGGCCAGGTCGGTGACGTTGAGCCCCGGTCCGCCCACGTAGACGAGGGCACCGTCGGCGGTGACCCCGATGCCCGAGCGCCAGACATAGACCTGATTGCCGAGTGTGTCCCCCCACTGGGTCGTGTCCGCGGCGTTGAGGCCGGGCACCGGCTTGCCCCCGTCGACCAGGAGATCGAGATTCTGGCGGACCGACACGACGTTCGGGGTCATGGTGACGTCACGGCCCCACTCACCGACCGTCGCCGAACCGTTGCGGTAGATGACGAACGACGCCGCACCGGCCCGAAGGGGGAGGACCGATTTGCCTTGCGTGTAGTACCCGCCGTTGGCGTCGCTCATCAGGAAGCCGGCGTTGAACGCGGCAACCAGGCTGTCGGCCACTCCGGGCTGCACCGGCGCCGTGTAGGTGTAGGGGCCGCCCCCGGGGATCTGGCTGCCCGAGTAGAGCGTCGCCTTCAACAGCTTGGTGTCCATCCACGCCACGCCGACCACGTAGCTGGTGTGGATGGCGTCGGGCCGGAGCGTCGTCTCGTAGATCGCCGGGACTCCCCCGACCAGCCGGCCGACCGGCGACCACTGGCCTTCTCCGGCGATGGCGGGGCTGGCCAAGGGCACGATCGGAACGGGCGGCGGCAGATGGGGGGGGCCCGTGGCGACGAGGGCCACCGACTTGTGGGGGACGCGTATGGCCCCGGCCGGGGGCTTTCCGCCGATCGGCGGTGGATGATGGCTGTACCACTCCTTTTCCACCCAGTTGACGATGCTGGCACCACCGTGCTCGCGGGCCCATTCGGAGAACCGGGAGGCGAACGAGCTCCCCAACGCCGGGTTGAGCAGCGCTCCTCCGAGCGAAACGGCGGTCCAGATGATGACCCCGGCAAGCACCAGCCCGATGCCCGCCTTGATCCGACGACGCCGGTACACCCGTTGGGCCTGCGGGGGTCGCCGCCGCGGACGTATCGCCCCCAGTGACCGTGTCACCTCAGCGCCGAACGAGCCGGTGAGTGGCGGGGAGTCGCTGTCGACCTCGCCGTCGATGTCGTCTACGAGGTCCGGGTTCATCGGCGGCGCTCCACCAGGTGGAGGGCCAGCCGCGGGCACGCCGCGACCGCCCGCCGGGCGTGATCGCTCAGCACCAGCGGAATCTCCTCATCGTCAATGATCGGATAGCCCCACCGGTCCATCGTGACCCTCTCGGGGAACAGCTCCGCACACACGCCGCGCCCGTCGCACGACGTGGGGTCGACCACCAGCGTGAGGCGCCATCGCGGCAGCGACGCGCCGTTCACCCGGGCGCCTTGAACACTGACCCTACGAGCCTCCATCACCGGCTCCATCCGTTCGGGGATGGCGTCGGCAGGTACGCCGGTCGGTTGACCGCGTCGCACGGACCGCGGCGGAAGTGCCGGTCAACGTCGTCCTGAAAGACTGTCAGGGCGGTGCGGACGAAGCGCGCCACGCCGTCGGGGTGCCGACACGCGCCCCGTCCGTCGATCAGATTGCACAGTTCGAGAATGGGGGGGAAGCGGCCGCTGAACGAGTCCGGACGGAAGGCGAGAAGCTCGAGGTGGCCGGCAATGTCGGCCAGACCGAACCGGCAGGGACCGCACTGCCCCGCCCCCTGCTGCTCCATGTAGCGGACCACCCGAGCCACTTCGGCCAGTGGACAGCACGAGCGAGGGAGAAGGGCGATAACTCCGGCTCCCAGCGAGGAGTTCTGCTGGCGGGCCCACTCTTCGCTGAGATTCCCCTCGAGGATTAGCGACAGCGGTAACCATCCTCCGCCGTAGCCGCCCAACAGGGCTCCCCAGTACCGGTGGGTGTCCTCGGTCGCCAGGTGCAGGAGATCACGGAAGGCGACGCCGAGCGGGGCCTCGACGACCACCGGCTCGGCCCGCCGGCCGGTGATGGTGACCAACATCGTTCCCAGAGAGTCCGCCGTCCCGACGGAGCGGAACCATTGACCCCCGTACCGGCTGATCATCGCCACATGGGCGAGCGACTCCACGTTCTGCACCAGGGTGGGACGACCCCGCACGCCGCGCTCCCGGATGGACTGCAGCCCGACGAAGGTGGGAACGGCGGCACCGTCGTTGAGGGCGTGAACGACGGCGGTCTCCTGCCCCGAGAGATACGCGTCGGCGGCGGCGATGACTTCGATCTTCACCGGGTCGATGCCCGAGCGATTCCGTGCCTGTATACACCGACTGACGCAGTCGACGTGGCGCAGCGGGACGAACACCACGACCCGATGGGCGTCGAGCGTCGCCGCGGCGAGCGACGCCCCGTCGAGCACCAGGTGGGGCGAGTGCGTCAGTAGGAACGCGTCCTTCCGGCTGGCCGGCTCTGACTCGGACCCGTTGGCCACCACGACGGGTCGGCGAGATCCGTCACGTATGCCGCGCCACTTCTTCCCGACGGGGAACCAGGCTCCTCCATGGCCGCGCAGGCCGCTGGAGTCGAGCTCGTCGAGCAGCGTCGACCGGGCACTACGCAGCGGCAGTGCCCCCCAGTGCGCCAGGTGCGCCTCCAGATCGACCACCGAGTCGGGAGACTCGAGGGCGCTCAGCAGGCGCGGGAACGCCGGAGCCTGGGACAGGGTGGCGGTCGAAGAGGCCAAGCGGGCTCTCATCTATCGTCCTCCCGAAGATCCGCTCACGGTTCCACTGACGCTGCCGGCGGATTGGTCGATGTTCAGCAGCATCTGGAGATTGATCGGTCCACTCGGCCCGCGCACCGTGGCCCCCACGTTGGACCCGTCAAGTGCGGTCACCGCGCCCTGGGCGTCGCCGAAGACAACCTGGCTGCTCGACATCGCCACACCTCCGTTGACCGCCGTGCCCGTCAACTTGACGACCAGGGGAGCACTCGAGCCCTGCACCTGCAGGGAGAGCACCACCTCCACCTCCCCGGCGCCGTTCGGACTCGACGATTGAACAGTCCCGTTCACGTTGGCCGTGAACGGGACGGCGGGCATGCCCGCCGCCGAGGACCCCGCGCCATTCGAAGGCGCTTTCCCGGTCGCGGCGCCGCTCGGGGTTGCAGCCGACTTCACGGCGAAATGAGCGTTGATCTCGGCCAGCACCGCCGGGGAGGTTCCCGCCCGCTTCGACCACCCGGGCTGGAGCGGTCCAGCCAAGGCAAAGGCGCCGATACCGATCACCAGTGCGGTTGCCACACCGGAGGCGGCCAGGCGGCGCGTGCTCGGAACACCGGGGGCTGCGATGAGCCGCCAGGCCAGTGCCCCGACCACCGACCCGATGCAGACCACGTTGATGAGCACCGTGATCGACAGGCGCGCATCGGTACCGCTCCCCAGACCGTGCAGGACGGCGATGGGCCAGCAGGCGTAGGCCAGATAGTGCACGCCCCGCCAGGTACGGACCCCGATGCGTGCCCGCAGTCCACTGGTGATGGCCACGGCCAGCAACATGTCGAAGGCCAGCGCCCCCAGGCCGATCCACAGCGGACGATAGGGCGACTGAAGCGGCACGAACGCGTCCAGGTAGCCGATCGGGACAAACCCGTCGGCGACGGTCGTCACGATATGGATGGCGATCAGCACGATGCAGAACAGCGAGAGATTCCGGTGGACCTCCTGGGAGAGGAACCTCGGCCACCGGGCCGCCGTCCAACCCACCGAGGCGACGATGCCGAGGACGACGGTGGCCGACAGCAGGACCAGGGAGACGAGACCGGTGGCGCGCGTCAGGTACCACAGGGCCGTCCCGTTGTGGACGACGGCCGCGAGGGCGGCGGTCATCGGACGGGCCCCACCGCCTCGGGCTCCGATGCGACCGGAGCCGGCCACCCCGCGACCCGTACGACGGTGCCGTCCAGGGCGACCAGCCGGGCCGGTAGGTGGAGGGCCGCCAGCCACTCTTCCGCGCCGGGGCCCTTGACCATGGCGGCGGTCGACGCGGCATTGGCGTCGACACACGACGCCGCCGCCACCGTGATCGTGCGCCACGCCCGCGCAGGTGGTAGCCCGGTCGAGGGGTCGACGACGTGGTGGACGACGTGATGTCCCACCCGCCACCACCTCGACATGATGCCCGAAGTGGCTAGCCCACCCGAGGTGATGGCCACCGTCTCGGACGCCTCGGCGCCGCCGCTCACATCGGCCAGGCCGGTGCAGAAGCCTCCGGGAGGTGGTACTCCGGCCACGGAGATGTCCCCTCCTAAAGAGACGAGCACCCCGCAACCGAACGTCGCCGCCACCCTTTCGGCGATGCGGTCCGCCGTGAGGGACTTGGCGCTGGCACCGAGGTCGATGACTGTGCCCGCCGGCACGCGCACCGTCCTGCTGGCCCGGTCGAGCTCAATGCTCCGCCAGCCCGGCACGGGAGCGGGCTTGGGCAGGTCCCCTGGAATTCCGGCGCCGATGGAGGCGAAGTCCCGGTCGTAGCCGAGCCGGTTCAGGGCACCACCCACCGTGGGATCGACCGCGCCGCCGGTGGCCACGGCGACACGGAGCGCCACCGCCACGGCCTCGAAGAGGCACGGGCTGACGCTGATGGGACGCCCCTCGGCCCGGTGCACCAGCGCGATCTCTGCGTCAGGGCGGAATCGGCTGGCGGCGCGGTCGATCTGGTCGAGCTCCTCGTGGACGATGTCGACGGTGCCGACCACCGAGTCCGGGTCGGTCAGCACGATTTCGGCCAGACATCCGAGCCCTCGTGTTCGGTAGATACCTAATGTGTCCATCGACGGCGCGGTGACCGAGAGAGTCAAGACGCTCCCGAGACGACCGGGGCCGGTTGTTGGGTCTGCACGGGCGACGACGGGGGTGGCGTCAGCTGGTTCGATCCCGAGGAGCCCGTCGACTGGCTCTGGGTGGACTGGCTCTGGGTCGAAGCTTGGTGGCCCGGTAGGGCCTTGCTGAGATAGAGCCCCAAGACCCCGGTCATCACGAGCGCAGCGGCCCCGATGGAACGGTTGATCGTGGCGATGCGGCTCAGCGCGTCGTCTCGACGAAGGCGGGCTAAGCGGGTGTGGTCCTGTGCCGGACGTTGGCTCTTTCGTTCCATGCTTTGGAGGCTAAGGAGCGTTCCTGACGGTCACATGACAAAAAACAGCCCACAACAACTTAGAAGTTTCTAAACCTCCGTAACCTGGCGCGCCCGGACCGGATCCGGGAGCGAAACTCCCTCGGGAATACCGGACTCCTCTTTTGTCGCCGGACCGCTCGTGCGCCGGGACGAGGTCTTACGCCACGAAACCTGCATGCGGGCACCGCCCTCGGGCGACTCGGTGATGAGCCATGTGCCGAGGGTCGCCCTTACGACCGAGTCGGCGATGGCCAGGCCGAGACCCGTGCCCGGATGGTCCTCATCGGCACGGTGAAAGCGGTCCATGATGAGTGCCCGTTGATCCACCGGGATCCCGGGCCCGCTGTCGTCGACTTGGAGGATGATCCGGTTGCCGGCGGTGCCGATCCGCACCGCAGCCCGACCACCGTCACCGGCGTACTTGCACGCGTTCTCGATAAGAACACCGATCAGCCGGTCGATCCAATCAGGCTCAGCGCGTAGCAAGGCCGGTCCGTGCTCACTGTCGTCGAACGAAAGACTCACACCCCGCGTGGCAGCCAGCGCTTGAAAGCGATCGGTGCAGGTCCTCGCCATCTCCCGTACGTCGACGGTCGTGCCCGTCGCGAGCTCCATGCCCCGGTCGTCGGCGCGGGCCAGCCACAGCAAGTCGTCCACGATGCGCCGGAGCCGTCGTCCTTCGCCGGCCACACGCTGGAGAACCACGCGGTATTCGTCCTCACCACGGGGCCGGCGCAGCGCCAGAGCCACCTCGGCCTCAATCACGCTAAGCGGGGTCCGGAGCTCATGGGAAGCATCCGCGGTGAACTCCGCCTGCCGGCGTCGCACGAGCTCCAATGGAGCGGACGCCTTCAATCCGATGACGAGCGATCCGGCGAACATCACGACGAGAAGAGCCAGGCCGAAGATGATCTCGGGTGTCACCAAGGCGCTCCCAACCCGGTTGATCTGAGCGATGCTCTCCCCCGCCACCAGGGTCGCGGATCCCGTGGTCACGGTGTGCACCCGGAACGGTGTTCCGCCGATGTCCAGGGTGCTCACACCTCTTGCCGGCGTCACGCGGGGGAACGACGGCGCACCCGACGTGAGGGCCGTGGTCGGGCCCGAATGGCTCACCTTCCAGACGAAGATGGGCGCATCATCGTCGTCCTGGTCCCCGGCGGGAGAGGGTGAGGCCGATGCGTGGCTGGCGATGCTCAGTTTCCCTGCGTCGGCAAGGCGTTCGGAGAGTCGCACGTCGGCTTGAGCCGTGAGGCGGTGCAGCACCGCATGATTGAAAACGAGGACCCCGGCGATGTAGGTTGCCATGACGATTAGCGTGGCCACGACCGCCACCTTGACGGCGTGTGACCGGCCCAGCTTCCGGCCCTTCACGCCGCTACCAGCCGATATCCGCTGCCCCGGACCGTCTCAATCCGGGCCCGAGACCCGGTGAGCTTGGCCCGTAGGCGACCGATGTGCACATCGATGGTGTTCGACCCCACTGCGTCAGCCTCGTCGTCCCAGACCTGCGTGGCAATTGTCCGGCGTGTGACGACGGCGGGCATTCGGCGGAGAAGCAGTTCCAGTAGCGCGAACTCGGTCATCGTCAACGGGAGCAGCGTTCCGGCGGCCGTGATCTCTCTCGTGGACGGATTGAAGATCAGGTCCCCGCAGGCAAGCATCGGGTCGACCGTCAGGGCTGGTCGCCGCTGCAGCGCATTCAGACGGGCCAGCAGTTCGTCGAAGTCGAACGGCTTCACCAGGTAGTCGTCGGCGCCGACATTGAGGCCCGTGACGCGATCGCTAGGGGCGTCCCGGGCGGTCAGCATTAGGATCGGGGTGCGAATGCGCTGCTGGCGAACGACCTCGAGAACCTCGATGCCATTGGCCTTAGGCATGCGCCAGTCAAGAATGGCCACGTCGTAGTGGTAGGCCCTGAGGTACTTGATGGCGGCGTCCCCGTCGCCCACGGCGTCTACTACGTAGCCGCTCTCTCTGAGTCCTCGATCGAGCACGGACCGAAGAGACGCGTCGTCTTCAGCCACCAACAGCCTCATGGAGCTGGCCGCTGACGACGGGAGGCGTAAGACCAGCGTGTGCAAACCATTTTCTCCAATGTAGGTCGGGAAACTGACGAAATGATGACGGCCGGCGGCCACCCTCGCCCGCTTCATGAAAGCGTAAGGTTCGGCCCCTTACCATCGCAGGCAGACGCGTGGGTCGGCCACGAGGCGGGCGACCGAGAGGGCAGGGTGCGATGAGGGCGAGCGGTCGAGTGCGAGGGCGGAGGCTCGACCGGGCAGGGCAAGGCGTGCCACACCACTGTGCACCGTGGCACGCGAGAATCACCCGATAATGGTCTCCGCCCTGGACGCCACGACGACGAGAGCAGCCCGACGCCGGCCCCGTCCAGGGCACGCACCGAGGCCCGGGTTCGCCGACGCCCTGGCCGGACTGGCCGGTCTCGGCCTGGGCATCACCCTCGGTCTCGTCGTCACCGGTGAGACGCGCCGTTCGCTGGCCGCCCCGGGGGGCTGGCTCATCGCCGGCGGGCGTCTGGCCGGGTTCAGCGGCGCCTACCTGATCCTGATCATGTTGGTGCTCATCGCCCGGCTGCCCTGGCTCGAGCGAGCAGTCGGGCAGGACCGGCTCCTGCGTTGGCACCGGCGGATCGCACCGTGGGCGCTGGCCCTGATCGCCACCCACATCGTGCTCATCACGCTCGGCTACGCGCAGTCGGCGCAGGAGGGCGTGCTCCGCCAGCTCTGGCTCTTCATCACCTCTTATCCCGACCTCCTGGCCGCAGCGGTCGGCTTCGGGCTTCTGGTGATGGCGGGGGTCACCTCGGTCAAGCTGGCCCGGAAGCACATGAAGTACGAGACCTGGTGGATCGTCCACCTCTACACCTACCTCGCCCTCGCACTGGCGTTCGCCCACCAGATCACCACCGGCGGATCGTTCGTCGGCCACCCGCTCACCAAGGCGGTGTGGATCGCCGTCTGGGCCTCGACCGCCGGGGTCGTGATCCTGTTCCGGTTCGTCGGACCGGTCGTCCGCAGCCTGCGCCATCAGCTCCGGGTAACGACGGTGCGCGAGGAGGCTCCGGGCATCTTCTCGGTCATCTGCTCGGGGCGGCGCCTCGATCGCCTGGCCGTCTCGGGCGGCCAGTTCTTCCGCTGGCGCTTCCTCACCAAGGAGCTGTGGTGGCACGCCCACCCCTACTCCCTCTCCGCCCTCCCCCAGCCGCCCTACCTCCGGATGACCCTCAAGGGGGCGGGCGACCAGAGCCGGGCGATCCGGGCACTCAAAGCCGGGACCCGCGTGGCGATCGAAGGCCCCTACGGGGCCTTCACGCATCACGCGCGCACCAGCGATCGTGTCGCCCTGATCGGGGCGGGCGTGGGCATCACCCCCCTGCGCGCCCTGCTCGAGGACCTGCCCGCATCGGTCGACGTCACGCTCATCGTCCGGGCATCGGCCGCAGCGGACATCGTGCACCGCGACGAGCTGACATCGCTCGTCGAGCACCATCATGGTCACTATCACGAGGTGATCGGCACCCGTCGCGAGGTGCAGCTCGACGACCGGCTGCTGCGCTGGCTGGTGCCCGACCTCGCCGAGCGGGACCTCTTCGTGTGCGGGCCGAACGGCTTCAGCGACGGCATCGTTGCCGCCGCACGCAGGGTCGGGCTGCCAGCCGGGCGGATCCACGAAGAAGCCTTCGCGTTCTAGGGTGCCGAGCGAGCCGACCCCCATGTCCGCCCCGACGAGCAAGAGCCCATGAGGCGGGCACCGATCGTGATCGGCGCGACGGTTGCCGGGCTCGCCGGTGTGCTGACCTTCCACACCAGGTCGGCATCCCTCACGCCCGGCTCGCTGCCCGCGGCCTCCTCACCTGGGGGTTCCTCCCCTTCGAACGTTGCCGGTGCACCGCCGGCGGCATCGACCACGACCCCCTCCCCTACCACCACGAGCCCGACAACCCCGGCGGCGAGGCCGACGACGACGACCACCCCTCCGACGACCACCCCCCCGACCACTGCCGCGACGACACGCACCGCCACGGGCGACAGCGTGGACTACACCTACGGGAGCCTGTCGGTGTCGGTCACGGCCTCGGGGACAAGGATCACCAAGGTCGGCATCGCCTCCCTCGACGACGGGGGGGACTTCCGTTCCCAGTCGATCGACCAGCAGTCGATTCCGATCCTCGAGCAGCAGGCCCTTCAGGCGCAGAGCGCCAACATCCAAGGGGTGTCCGGAGCCAGCTTCACCAGCGACGCCTTCGAGAGCTCGCTGCAGTCCGCGCTCAAGAAGCTCGGCCTCTAGTGTCGGGCCAGGGCGAGGCTCGGGATGATCGGCGGCACCGGCACCACGAGGAGCACGTCATGGGCACCGTGGTGACCATCGACGTCTACGGCGGCGACGGTCGGCGGGACGACGAGGAGGACGAAGCCCTCGCCCGGGCCCGGGCCATCCTCCACTCTGCCGGTGGCGTCTTCAGCACGATGGGAGATAGCTCCTTAGCCGCCTGCGCCGAGGCTAGATCCATCTAGAACAGGAGAGCCGAGGTGTTGGCTCGCCGCCGGACGGCCCGGGAGATGTCACCCGGCTGGTCGGAACCGTGGGCCCTGCCGGGAGGAGTCGACCCGACGGGCTTGTGAAGGGATGGCCGCAGCAGCTCGGCTAAAGGCACTCGGTTCGCATCAGATCTTGGGCGCACTGGTAAGCGCCGCCGAACCGTGCGACGTCCGGCACCTATGAGCGCGGTGCTCACCTCTTCGATCCGCACGTCCGGCGGCCAGCGGCGCGTCCTGGCCTCGGCCAGCGTAACCGGGCCCAACGACGGCCTCTGCCGAGGCCCTACACGCCAGCGGGGGGCCACCGTAGGAGCACAAGTGCCCACGGGGGCACGAGTTGTCGTAACCGCCCTAGGCGCCAGAGATGGCTTCATTCGATCGTCAGGTTCCATTTGTATGTTGCAGTGGTGACGATCATCGGGGTCGTGCGTTGACGGCGCAGGACCGTTCCTCTCGGGGTGTGCGACGAGTGGCGAGCTCGAGCGGGCGCCCGTCCGAGCCGCGTAGCCACCGCTCCGACTTCCCACGATCTCCGGTTGCGGCATGGGAGGCGGCAGCCACCCATGGGAGTCTGGGGTCCGCGCCTGCGCCCGCACCGGCGCCGGAGCGGGCGGCTACGGATGACGAGTCCGCCGACGACGGTGTGGAGGCCAATGCCCGATTGACCGGAATGACTGCCGCCGTCCTCCTGGTGCTCCTGGCGATTGAGGGCTTCACTATCTTGCGGATCGGCAGGCTACTCACCCTGCACGTGGTGATCGGCATGGTGCTGGTTCCCCCCATCCTTCTCAAGATCGGCAGCACCACATGGCGGTTCGCTCGCTACTGCCTCGGATCGCCCGAGTACCGCCGAAAGGGACCTCCACCTGCACTCCTCAGGCTTCTCGGACCCTTACTCGTCGTACTCACCGTCGCGGTCGTGGGCACCGGCATCGCCCTGCTGCTCGGCCCGGCCAGCATGCGGCACGAGTTTTTGTTCCTCCACAAGGCCACCTTCATCGTGTGGATTGCCGCCATGACCGTTCACGTGCTCGGCCACATCGTCGACACGGCGCGCCTCGCACCCCGAGACTTCTACAGGCGGACCCGTCGTCAGATTCGCGGCGCCGGAGCGCGGCAGTGGGCCCTCGTCGGCGCGGTCTGTCTGGGTGTACTCCTGGCTATCGCGGTCGCGCCCAAGGTCGGCCCATGGCGCGCCGGCCGGGCGCCGGCACACCTCATCCAACCTCCTGGCGCGGTGACCGCCCATCCAGTTCGCCAGCACTGACACGTCGCTGCATTCACAGGGGTCGGCGTCGCCGGTCAGGTTCACCGAGCACGGTGGAACTGCGGCGAGTGCTCGCACCTTTTGCTGAGCACCGGCGGCACGCCCGGAACCCGAGTTTCGTTTGCCCGGTTTGCCGAGGTTCACCGGCAGCTTTTACCCACTTGCCGGTACTAAACAGACGGAGACATGCCCTCATGAGGGCGTTGA
>Ga0302181_10001755_pt1 | contig 15853 bp, 13 predicted proteins | sample I_Palsa_E3_3_FD_198786 | JGI IMG/M metagenome (GOLD analysis project Ga0302181, IMG submission 198786) | Peat permafrost microbial communities from Stordalen Mire near Abisko, Sweden - I_Palsa_E3_3 | ecosystem: Environmental > Terrestrial > Soil > Palsa > Peat permafrost | place: Sweden...
CCTTCATGTTGTCCAGCGTCCACATCTTCTTCGGATCGAGATCCAGATGCGGCTGCGGGATGAGCGTATTGCCGTCGTCGCGGACGTAGCCGAGGTCCTTGATCACCTCGGCGAGATCCTGGCCGTGGTACATGGACTCCCACTCACGGTGACCGGTGAGCCGGCCCATTGACGGGGTCTGGCGGCCCTTGTACTCGCCGCGGAACGCCACCGCGTCGGTCCAATGGCAGGTCTCCGAGCAGTACGTGCGGACCTGACCATCGACCTCATCGACGACCGTGTCCTCGCGGATCAGGGCCGGGACCATGCAGGTCCAGCAGCGGTGCGGATACGCATAGTCGGTGTCGCCGTCAAAGACGATCGGCGCATGGCCGTTCTTCTTCGACAGGTCCGCATAGCGCTCCCACCACTTGCCGTACTTCTCGTACCAACCCGGGTACTTGAACTCGAACCATTCGAAGTCCTTGTCGTCCATCGGGTCGATCCGCCAGTAGTTCAGACACCAACCGGTGGAGAAGAACTGAGCGACCTCGTGGATGTAGCCCTTGTTCCAGATCCGGTTCCACGACTCCTCGATCAGATCGTGCGGGATCGTGAGGCCGTACTTCTCCAGCGGCAGCAGGTAGCTGCGGTAGTAGTCGTCATAGATCCAGCGGCGCCATGCCTCGGCGTAGCTCTCGCGGTCCTTGCGGCGATCCTTGGTGCCGTACTCAATGAAGGTGCCGATCGCCGCGTCCACGACCGCGTGGTTGTTCCACCACGCATAGCGGAGATCGCGCTCGAGCAACTCCCGGTTGCGCTCGTCCGCGAGCGCCATCAGGATGATCGAGTAGCCGTTGGAGATGTGGCGTGACTCGTCTGACTGCACCGAGTGGAACACCGTCGGCAACAGATAGTCGCCGTTGGCCGCCGCCTCGGCCGGCATCGCCACGAACAGCACGTTGGTGAAAGCTGTCTCGGCAACAATGGTCAGATAGATGTTCGCCGCGGTGATCGCGTCACCGGTGATGAAGCCCTCTCCGAACTGGCGGCCGATCGTGCCGGCGTAGCAGTTCTGGAACGCCTTTTCGGTGATGTCGAACCCGGCCGGATCGATGTAGTGGTTCATGTACAGCCGCTTGAGGTTCATCTGGATCGTCGAGTGACGAACCTCGTCGATCATCTGGATGGCCAGCCCGTTGTGGACCTCGGGGTTCGGCACGGTCCCGATCGTCAGCGGCATCGCCCGGGCGGCGGAAATCTCTGGGAACGGAATGATGGACAGGAACAGCTTCTGCCACTCCATCCAGCGCTCCTGGACCTGACGGAACATGTTGCCGCGGATGGCGCCGTCCATCGCGCCGAACACGCGGTTGTCCTTCTCTTCCTCCATCGGGAAGTAGGACCGCAGAACCTGCTTGAGCGGGTCCTTCTTCGGGGCCTTCTCGAATGTGTAGTCGGTCGAGAACTTCTCGATCGGCGAGACGTAGGTCGGCTCCCAGGAGAGCTCCTGGATCTTATCGTGAGCCTTGGTGATGCTAGCTCTACTCACCCGTCACTCCTTCGTTGGTTCGCTCGTTGACCCAGCGGTGCAGGCCGTTCCCCGGCCGTGCTACTCAGCCTAGGCTCGGGTGGGGCCTGGCTCAAGAAGCTCGTGTTTTTCGTATCAGCTTGCAAGTTTCAGAGGACCGGCACCAGGCGCTGGCGCCGGACGCCGCGACGTGGATCGGCCGGCCGCGGCGAGGCGACGTCGCCAACCCCCTGCGCGACCTGCATGACGGTCGTCGAGAGGCGCTCGAGCTCGGTGTTGAATACGTGCGGAGTGGTCGACAGTCCAAGCGCCGCGACGAATCGCCCTCGGCCATCGATGATCGGCGCCGCGACGCAGCAGAATTTCTCGTTGAACTCCTCGCGTTCGACCGCGAAGCCGTCGCGGCGGACTCGGTCGAGCTCGGCCTCGAGCCCGGCGGCCGTGATGATCGTGTGCTCGGTGAACGACTTCAGCCCCTGCGAGACGTAGCGCGAGAGGCCGCTGCGCCCAAGCCGGGACAGGACCACCTTGCCCAGCGCGAGCGCGTGCGCGCTGTCACGGATCTCCGAGCCGAGGCCCGGCATCCGCGGGACGCCCTGACGACCGCGAAAAGCGACGATCTCAATCCGGCCGGCTCGGGCGATGCCGAGATACGAGCGCTTGCGCGTGAGCAGAAACAACTCATCGACTGTCCCGGCGAGCCCGTCTTGCGTCCCATTCGCGTGCTCGGCCACTGCGGTCAGTTCCTCGAGTCCCCGGGCCGGGCGATACAGCCCCTTGCTCTCGTGGACGGCAAAACCCTCTTCACACAGGCTGGTCAACAGGTAGTACGCAGTCGACACGCTCTTACCGAGCGTTTGGGCCACTTCGTCCGCCCGGACTCCGGCAGGCCGCTCGGCCAAGAGCGAGAGCACACGCAACACGGCCTTGGCCGTACTCAGGCTGCGGCTCGACGCCGCCGCTGGGCCGCGCGCAAGTGCGCGAACGGGCTCATTCACTTCAATTCCTCTCCTACATCCCTCAGTCCGGAGCCGTAGCCGACTCGCCGCTACGACACTAGCGGACGGTCCCGCCCGGACGTGTTACACAGGCGTTACATGGTGCTGGTGATCCTCCGACGGCGGATCCGTCTGCGCCCGCAGGCTGCCGATCCGGGACGCGGCGAGGCTGCGGCGCGGGTCATGGAAGGGGAGATTCGAGAGCAGCCTCTGCCAGGCGGCCACATCGTGGCTGCCGCTCGCGGTCTGCAGCCACGCCCACAGCGCATCCTGATCGCCGGCGCTCATCACCGACTGCCGCATCCAGCTCTCGAGCGCCTCGCGCTCGCGCACCACGCCGGGCGCCAGTGAGCTCGGCAGCAGTGGGCCGGGGTAGCGCGAGGCCGCCTCACGCACCTCACCGCGATGGAGCAGGCTGCACACCTGCGCGACGTCGCTGGTGACGCCCACGCGCAGCCGGTAGTGCTCGGGTTCGATGCAGTCGCCGAGCAACTTGCGCAACCTGGAAATCTCGACCCTGATGCTGCCGGCGCGCAAGTGATCGCCGTAGATGCCCAGGCTCAGCTCCTCGCTCGTCAGACCGTTGGGGTTCGCGCACAGGAGCGTCACGATCTCGCTGTGGCGCAGACGCAACTGCAGCCGCTTGCCGGAGAGCTCGACCTCGGCGCGTCCGCGGCCAAGGAGATCGACGCTCAGAGCCGTTCCCCGGTGACCCCGTGGGGTCACCGCGGGCACGGCACGGACGAGGTAGGCCTCTTCGCAACCGAGCGCCTCGGCCAGCAGTGAGCGACTGTCCCCGAGCGGCAACTGGCCGCCCCCGGGCGGGAGATTGACGTGCGACTTTGGCAGCCAGCCGAGCGGTTGGCTCGCCACGACGCGCCCACTCGGAGCCACCAGCGCCCGCGGTTCGGTTCCGTCGACCAGCCGATCCCCGTAGCGCGCCAGGAGTCGGCCGTCGCGACGAAGCATCTGCACGCGCAGCTGGGCCTCGACCGCTTGGGCCGTCGCCGTGGCGACGGCCATGCTGTGCGGGTGCACGGTGGCCATCTCGCCAGTCAGGTCGATCACGCCGATCAGCTGTCCGGTGTCCGGGTCGTACACAGGCGCCGCGGCACAGGTCCAGGACTGGACCACTTCGTTGAAGTGCTCGGAGGCGAACACCTGGACTGCGTGCTCGGCTGCCAACGCCGTCCCGATCGCGTTCGTCCCCGCCCCACCCTCACTCCACAGCGTGCCCTCGGCGAAGTTCATCGAGTCGGCCGCCTGCAATCGGACGCGGGCGTTTCCCTCCACCCACAGCAGGACGCCGTTGGCATCGCTCACGACGATCAGATGGCCCGACTCGTCGGCGCTCGCGGCCAGACAGGAGCGGATCAGCGGCGCCATCTCGGCGAGCGGATGCATCTCCCACCGCGCCGAGGTTTCATCTGCATCGGCGACGACGGGAGCGATCCGAAGCCCAGACGGATCCACGCCCGCGGCCGCCGAACGCCGCCACGATGCGGCAATCGGCTCGCGCACGGACGTGGGTTCTGCCACCGTGGTGTCGCTGGATCCGGACTGCGACCCGCCGCCGATGAACCGCTCCCAGGCGCGTCTCACCTCACGCGCCCGCTGCGCTGGAGCCGTGGCCACGTCGATGGCCAGCCAGGGATTGGACATGCCGGGACGAGTTTACGGCATCCTTCTCGCGCGATCGAGCCAACTCTCTCTCGTTGCGCCGCACTCGGGTGACGGCAGCGACCACCGCCGGTTCCCGGAGCCGCGATCCTCGCCGGACCGACGGCATAGCGGACGCGTTTTCGTATACCGACCACTGGGATTCGGTATGTGCCGAACCGCACATAAATGGTGGCGCGTTCGTGTGGTGCGCGCTAAGCTTGCACCCACAGCGGTCCTTCATTCATCGTCATCGATAGTGCGTTGGATTGCGCCCGTGAGAGCGGAATGAGTACGGTGGTCACGCGTTGGCCACGGTCTCAGGCCGCCGGTCAGGTTAGGTTTCACCGAGGAGCTTGAGGATATGGACGTATCGATGGCGGCCCAGCCCACGGCTACTGCCTGTGTGCCCGTGATGCTGACTCCAGCGCAGGCCAAGGACATCGCCCGCGCGATCAGTGCCGAGCTCGTCAGCGAATGTGGAGGGACGCTGGCCGCTCCGCTGCCACGCCCCGACGACATTGCCCGGCTGCGAACCATTATCGATGTGTACGCCGGACAACTCGAGGCGATCGACTGGGGCGAACCGTCCGCAGACATCGAGATCGAGTGTCCGTCGGATCTGCTTGAGACCATCGCCCGGGAACTGGAGGAGGACGGCGAGGAAAGAGTGAAGGACGGCGACGTGGCGGTGTGCGCGGTGGTGGCGCATTTGCTCAAACCCGTCGCCTGAGCCGAGCGCTCCCCTCGCCGCGGAAACCCGAACCGCGTCGAGCAGCAGGCGGCGGCGGTGAGGGGCGGCCTGGAGTTTCCGCCTGATCTGATCGTGAGCCCCGGCAGCACATCACCTCGCGCCGTCGTCGTGCCGGCGGCCACGGGCGACTCAGGCACGTACGAGCGTCGCTGGCGCGTGTTCGCGGTGATCGTCGTCGGGGCGTTCATGGCCCAGCTTGACCTGTTCATCGTCAACATCGCCTTCCCGGCGATCGCCCGCAGCTTCCCCGGAGTCTCGGCTTCGACCCTCTCGTGGGTGCTCGACGCCTACGCGATCGTCTTCGCCGCCTGCCTCGTCCCGGCCGGGCGCCTCGGCGACCGGTTGGGCCGCCGGCGCGTGTTCGAACTGGGGCTGGCCGGGTTCGCGCTCGGCTCAGCCGGCTGTGCGGCGGCGCCCAACGTCGGCGTCCTCGTCGCCGCACGCGTGGTGCAGGCGATCGGTGCTGCGCTCGTACTGCCCACCTCGCTCGGTCTGCTGCTCCACGCCTTCCCACCCGAGCAGCGGGCCGGGGCGGTCGGCGCGTGGGCGTCGGCAGGCGCCATCGCCGCCGCCAGCGGCCCACCGCTCGGCGGGCTACTGGTCGGGATCGACTGGCGACTCATCTTCGTGGTCAACCTGCCGCTGGCGCTGGGCGCGATCATCGCCAGCCGGCGCGTGGTGCCCGAGGTCCGCCACCCGGATACCGGAGGTCGCCCCGACCTGCCGGGGATCGTGCTGCTGATCGCAGGCATCGGCGGAGTCGTGCTGTGCATCGTGCAGGGCGCGGAGTGGGGCTGGGGCAGCGCCGCGTTCGTGATCGGGCTGCTGGTCGCGTTTGCACTCATCGCGGTGTTCCTCTGGCGCTGTGCCCACCATCCCGCTCCGATCGTGGAGCTCTCGCTGCTGCGCCTGCGCCCGTTCGCGGTGGCCAACGCGGCGATGCTCGTCTTCTACATCGGCTTCGGGGCGATGCTGCTCGGCTCGGTTCTGTTCCTCACCGGCGTCTGGCACGAGAGCACGATCATCGCCGGTCTGAGCATCGCCCCCGGCCCGCTGTGCGTCGCGTTCATCTCGCCGCGCGTGAAGGATCTGGTTGGGCGGATTGGCCCGCAGCCGGTGGCGGTGCTGGGCGGCGTGGCGTTCGCGGCCGGAGGTATGTGGTGGCGCTGGCGGATCGGCCCACAACCCGACTACGCGGCTGACTTCCTCCCGGGAATGATCCTGGCCGGAATCGGCGTGGGCCTCATGCAGGCCACCCTGTATGGCGTCGCGTCCGGGGTGCTGCCTCCGAACCGGTTCGCGACCGGATCCGGGGTGCTGAACATGTCACGCCAGATCGGCCTGGCCCTCGGCGTCGCGATTCTCGTGGCGATCCTGGGTGCGAACCCAGGTCTCGCGGCGTTTCACACCGGCTTCTCGCTGCTGGCCGGCACGGGACTGGCCGCAGCGCTCATCGCCCTCAAGCTCTCCCACCGGAGCCTCCCAGCTCGCGCCACGAGGTCCGACGGAGCGCCAATCGCTGCCGTCGCAGACTCTGCGCCCTCGTCCGTCGCGGTCTTGATGGGAGCACCGGCACCGGCCGGTGCTCCCACTGGATGCGCCCCGAAAGCCCGTCAGAAACTCACCGAGCCCTGCTCCGACAACCATTTGTAACTCTACCTAAAATTAACGAAAACTCAACTCGGTTCCGGACGCTCGCGCCTATCGACCGTGCCGGATAGCATCGACGCGTTGTCGAGGCCGCTGCCGGGACTGCCCGAGCTCCGCGAGGAAATGGCGGCCGCCGGTCGCGCGGTGGCGCACGAGGGCCTGGTCACCGGCACCTCGGGCAACCTGAGCTGTCGGGCGCCAGACGGCGTTCTCATCTCCCCGGCCGGCGTGGCGCTCGGCCGGCTGCAGGCCGAGCAGATACCGCTGGTCGATCTCGACGGCAGGGTGATCGAGGGCGAGCTCCCGCCCAGCTCGGAGATCAACCTGCACCTCGGGATGTACCGTCGCTATGGCGCCGGGGGGGTGGTGCATACCCACGCCCCCATGTCCGTCGCGGTGGCCTGCGTGGTCGACGAGCTGCCGTGTGTGCACTACCTCATGGCCGACCTGGGCGGCCACGTGCCCGTGGCGCCGTATTTCACGTTCGGCACCCAGGAGCTCGCCGACGCGGTGCACAACGCGATCGAGGGTCATACGGCGGCGCTGATGGCCAACCACGGCACCCTCGCCTACGGCAAGGACCTCGCCACTGCCGCAGCCCGGACCCAGTTGCTCGAGTGGGTCGCCACGCTGTATTGGCACGCGGCGGTGATCGGTCGGCCGCGAACGCTCACCGAGGCCGAGCAGCGCGACGCGGCAGCAGAGCTCGCGCGCCGGGGCTACGGCACCTGATCGGCCGCGGGGGGAAGGCGATCTTGTGTCAGTGAGCACGTGGCACTGACGGGAATCATTCCGGCGGTGGCGGCGTCGTGAGGAGTGAACAGAAAATCTACGAGCCATCGTCGTTGATCGTCTACCGATCGACACCGACAAAGGAGCTCTCACGATGAAGAAGTCCGCATTATCGCTGACCAACAAGCTGTCACTTACGGCCACGCGAACGCTCGGCGCGATCGCGCTGCTCGTCATCGGCGCCATTCACTACCAGCAATACCGCTACGCGTCCTACTCGGTCATCCCGACGATCGGGCCGCTGTTCCTGGTCAACTTCGTCGCCGCGACGGCGCTAGGGCTGCTCCTGCTCGCGCCGGTCTCCTCGAGGCTCGGACACCGCGGAGAGTTGCTGCACGAATTCGCCGCGCTCGCGGGTATCGGCGTGGCGGCGAGCGGACTCGCCGCGCTGCTGGTCAGCGAGCACACAATCCTGTTCGGATTCATGGAGCACGGTTACCGGTTCGTGATCGTGCTCACGATCACGTCCGAGGCCGTGGCGATCGCGATGCTGACACTGTTCCTCGTCTCCGCGCGCTCCCGGCCCGCACATCACACGCTCACGCCGCGATCAGCGAGCCAGGCCACCACTGCACTCGGCGGGTCCCGGCGCCATTGCGCCCGGGCGGCGAGGCGCATCAGCTCACGCGGGTTTCGGTCATAGCGGGCCGCGCCCCGCCTCCGCGCCAGGTACAGGACGACGGCGATCGCCATCGCCACGGCAGGGTTCTCGACCTCGTAGTCCACCCCTTCCGCGGCGATGGCCAGCCGCTCCTCCAAATTCTCGACCGCGGTGATCGGCTCGTCATCGTCCTCGAACTGTTCCTGCAAGCGTCCCAGGGTCTGATCATCGTCGTCGGGATCACAGACCTCGACGGCGAGGCGGACGAGAGCAGACACGGTCGGCGTCCCACGGTCCACGGCTCAGGCCCTCCAACCCAGCGGCTCGATCGTTGCCATGCGCGCGATGCTAAACCGAATCGAACGCAGCTGCGCGATTTCTCACTGCGGCGCGATCTGCGTCGTCGCCTTGTCGATCGAGGCCACGACCGCGAACGCCGGCTTGAGGTTGCCGTACAGGTCGACGAGGCCCTTCTGGTCGAACGGCGGGTCCGGCTGTGGATTGCCGCCTGAATAGCCGAGGAAGGTGGCGGCATCCTGGAGCATGAAGTACATCGCGCCCGAGAGCCATGGCTTAGAGGCGAACACATGGAGGTGAAAGGCGGCCGCGTCGGACTGGAACTGGTAGGTGCCGCGCTCCTCGACCGGCCCATTGCGATTGGCGTCGAAGCCGAATTCGCTCACAAACACTGCCTGCGTCGGGTAGCAGGCCCGGACGCTGTCCAGGAAGGGGCTGAGCGCGTCGCGATCGTCGGTCGCGCCCCCGCCAGCGTCGAACCACCCGAAGTATTCGTTGACCCCGATCACGTCCAGCGGCGAGTACGCGCGCTGACAACCCACTCCCGGCCAGTCGCTGACCGACATCCCGACCGGGCGCGTGGGGTCGAGTCTGTGGGCGAGCGCCGCCGCACCGGCGATGTAGGACGTCTCCGCAGGGGTGGCCGGAGTCGGCAGCTCGTTGGCGATGCTCCAGAGCATCACCGACGGATGGTTCTGGTTGGTGAGGATGTTCTCGGCCAGCAACGCGTGCGCGCGCGCCACCCACGCGGGCTGGTCCAGATACCGGTTCACCACGTCCTGGTTGACCGGAATCTCTGACCAGATCAGGATCCCGTCCCGGTCGGCCAGCTCGGCGAGCTCGGGACTCGGAGGGCCGGTACGGATAACCGTTGCGCCGAGCGCCCTGACCCACGAGATCAACTGCGCGACTTGAGCCGGATCGAGTGCACCACCGGTCGTGATGTTCTGCTCTTGAACCTCGACGCCGCGCAGGCTCAACAGACGGCCGTTGAGCGCCAGGCGGCCACCCCGGGTCACCGTGATGCTTCGGATCCCGCTGTCGGTGACGTAACCGCCGAGGCGCTGACCGCGCGGATCGGTCAGCGACAGGGTGGCCCGGTAGAGCACCGGGTCATCGATCGACCACAGCCGCGGGTGGCCGATCCGCACCGCCGCGTGCGCGGTCCAGACTGCGTGTGGCGCAACCGTGGCCGAGCCGAAATCGAGCGGTGCACTTCCGTAATCACCATGGAGGCGCAGCGCCTGGGGGCTGCCCGTGAGGTTGCGCACGAGCACCTGCTCCTGGATCGTCGCCGCGCAGGTGGGGCAGGGGAGCAGCGGACGAACCTGAACCTGGCTGAGGTCTGCGATCTGGACCGCGCGCAGGTACACCGCCTGGAGAATGCCTCCGTAGTCCCACCAACCCTCGCCCGGTCCTGGGGGAAGGTCGGTGGCCGAGAGTCGGTTGTCGATGCGCACAATCAGCCGATTGACACCCCTGCGCACTGCCGTCAGGTCGAGCTCGAACGGCAGAGCCTGTCCGACATGGCTGCCGATGAGACGGCCGTTGAGCCATACGCTGGCGCGATAGTTGACCGCGTCAAAGCGGATGATCCAGCGGCGGGCCCTCGCCGGCACGCCCGGCGCGAACGCCCCACTGGGTAACGTGAAGTCCCGGCGATACCAGCCGACGTAGCCGTCGGAGCCCGCAGCCGAGAAATCACCGGCGTTGTAGGCATTGGGAATCGTGACCGGCGACCAGCCCGCAGTTGCGGCCACGTCGCGCCACCAACCGTCGGCCGCACCCACGTCGCCTCGATCAGCGCGGTACAGCCAGGTGCCGCCGAGCAGATAGCGATCGGACTGGCCATCCCGGTAGAGCGCACCACGCGTGGGGGGCTGAGCAACGTACGAGGGACCCTGGGCCCGGGCGACTCCGGCGGCCGCGAGCGCAATCGCCACGGAGAAGACGAGCGAGCACGGCCACGATCTCCAGCCGATCACGCGGTGTGATCGTGTTCGTGCTGTTGGCCGGGGTCGTGTTGGTGGGGGTGGGAGTGAACGTGGTCGCCGTGACTGTGCTCGTCCTGGCGCTCGGGCTCGTCCGCGTTGCTGCCATTGCTGCCCGGTCGCGTCCGCGGGTTCCGGGGTTGGCGTTGTGTGAGGCAGGCGGGGCAGAGGCCGACGATCGGGAAGTGGCTGAATCGTGCCTGATAGCCGAACCGCTCCTCGATCTGCTTGCGGACGGGATCGAGCTGCTCGGATGTGAGAGTGCGGACCGCGCCGCACCGCTCGCAGGAGAGGAACTCGTGTTCGCCGCGTCCCACGAGTACGTACAGTCCGGGTCCGTGCCCGAGGTGCACATGCCGCGCCAGTCCGTGCTGCTCGAGTGTCTCGAGGTTGCGGTACACCGAGGTGACATCAACCTTCAGGCGGTGGGCGAGGTGCTCGGCTGACACCGGGCCCTCGGCGAGGAACAGCGCCTCCAGGACGAGCCGGCGAGGGGTGGTCAGCCGCAAACCTCGCTCGCGCAAGGCCAGGACGGCTTCGGCGAGATCGTTGAAGGCCAACCGGGGGGTGTCGGGAGAGATCGTCATCGAATCTCGGGAGGGTGGATCGTATTGGAAGAGACTTGCATTAGCGGCATGGTGGCGATAGGTTCGCGCCCATCACTGGGATCGCCCCGCACCGTCGTCTGCCTTCAAGCCAGGAGCGCTGATGGAAGCGGCGACCGCGAGCACGGGCCAGAGGCCGGGTCTGCGTTCGTTCTGGGCGTCACTGGATGGGTCGCAACGGCGAACGCTGTTGATGATGATCGGGGTCGTCGGCGGGCTGCACGTGGTCGGATTTGTGACGCTGCTCGCAGTGGTCGCGCCGAGTCACTACGACCTCGGCGCGTCGGGCACCTTCACGGTTGGGATCGGCGTGACGGCCTACACGCTCGGGATGCGCCACGCGTTTGACGCCGACCACATCTCCGCGATCGATAACACCACGCGCAAACTGATGAGCGAGGGCAAGCGACCGCTGAGCGTCGGGTTCTGGTTCTCACTCGGGCACTCGACGATCGTGTTCGCGCTCGCGTTCCTGCTCGCGGTCGGGATTCGCACGCTCGCCGGACCGGTCAAGCACGGCAGCTCGAGCCTGCATCAGGTCACCGGGTGGATCGGGACGCTGGTCTCCGGCACGTTCCTCTACGCGATCGCGGCGATCAACCTGATCATCCTGGTCGGGATCATCAAGGTGTTTCGCGAGATGAAGACCGGCAAGTACAACGAGGCCGCGCTCGAGCAGCAACTGGACAGCCGCGGGTTCATGAACCACTTCTTCGGTCGCCTGACCAAGACGGTCACCAAGCCCGAACAGATGTACCCGGTCGGGTTGCTGTTTGGCCTCGGGTTCGATACCGCAACCGAGGTCGCGCTGCTGGTCATCGCCGGCAGCGCCGGCGCGGCGGGTCTGCCGTGGTACGCGATCCTCTGCCTGCCGATCCTGTTCGCGGCCGGCATGTCGCTGCTGGACTCGCTCGACGGCTCGTTCATGAACTTCGCCTACGGCTGGGCCTTCTTCAAACCCGTCCGCAAGGTCTTCTACAACATCACGATCACCGGCCTATCGGTCGCCGTCGCGCTCGTGATCGGCACGATCGAGCTCGGCGGCCTGATCGCCCAGCACCTCAACCTCACCGGTACCTTCTGGAACTGGTTCGAGAACATCGACATCAACTTCCTGGGCTTCGTGATCGTCGGCATGTTCATCGCCACCTGGGCGATCGCCGTGGCGATCTGGCACCTGGCACATGTCGAAGAACGCTGGAGCGCGCACCTCGAGCAGGGAGGCGTCGGACCCGAGTCATAATCGGTCTCGTCACTTGGTCGTGACCCGGCTGGCCTCGATCAGCTCCGCCAGTCGGACCAGCTTCACCCGCGGGCGACCCGCACGGACGCCCAGCGCGGACTCGGCCGCATCGATCGCCTCCCATCCCGCCCAGGTGACCAATCGCGGCGCGCGCTCCATCAGCCAGGCGAGGATGGCGTCGGCGTCGGCCAGCTCCGGTGCCGGCTGCCCCAGTGCGCCCGCCTGCGCATCAGCGAGGATGCCGGCGACCGTGTCGGCCGCATCCTTCTTGTTGGTGCCGATCACCCCCGACGGTCCACGCTTGATCCAGCCGACCACGTATTCGCCGCGACAGACGCCAGCGTCTGAGATCACCCGCCCGTGCTCGTTGGCGATCACCCCGCGGCGGTGGTCGAACGGGATCCCGGCCACCGGCGTGCCGCGGTAGCCGATCGAGCGCAGCACGATCCCGCACTCGATCACCTCCTCCTCGCCGGTCGGCTCGGCGCTGACGCGGCCATCCTCGCCGCGGACCAGGCGGTTGACACCGACGCGGATCGCGGTCACCGGTCCGGACTCCCCCGGGCCCAGGATCTCCAGCGGCGATCGCAGGAAGCGCAGCTCCAGACGGTGAGACTTCCCGACCGGCTCACGCCGCGCGTATTCGCGCAGGATCTCCACGTTGCGCCGTTTGGTGGTGTCCTCGGGCTCGGCGACCCCCTCCAGTTGCGCAGGGTCGACGATCACGTCGGCGCGCTGCAACTCGCCGAGCTCACGCAACTCCGGGTTGGTAAACGCAGCCTCGGCGGGGCCGCGACGCCCGAGCAGGACGACCTCGGTCACTCCGGCCACGCCGAACGCCTCCAGCGCATGGTCCGCGGTGTCGGTCGGCTCCAGCTCCTGCGGATCGAGCACGAGCATCCGGGCCACGTCGATCGCCACGTTGCCGTTGCCGATCACCACCGCACGGCCGCCGTTGAGGTCGAAGCTGTGGTCGGTGAAGTGAGGATGGCCGTTGTACCAGGCGACGAAATCGGTGGCGGGATGCGATCCGGGACGACCCTCGCCGGGAATCCCGAGACGGTTGTCGGTGGCGGTCCCGATCGCGTACACGACCGCCTGATAGCGCGCGAGCAAATCCTCCCGGGAGACGTCGACACCCAGCTCAACCCCGCCGAAGAACCGGAACGACTCGTGAGCGGCGGTCTTCGCATACACCCGCGTGACCGACTTGATTTTGGGATGGTCAGGCGCAACACCGGCGCGGACCAACCCGAACGGCGTGGGCAGGGCGTCAAACAGGTCAACCTCGAACCCCGCCTTCAGCAGCTGGTCGGCCGCATAGAAGCCCGACGGCCCGGCGCCGACGATCGCCACGCGCCCAAGCATCAGCGGCGACCGCGGGCGGGCGCTTCAGACTCTCTCATTGCCACCGCTGCGCCCACGGTAAGAGAGCGCGCTGGGATGGGTGCCGATGGTCATGGTGCGAGTATGCCTCAGACGGTGACGTCGGCTCGGATGACGTACAGCCGCGTCAGGTCGGTTGAGCTGCCGGCTCGACACGCTAATCAATAACGCCGGAGTAAGGGTCTCCGCACGCCAGACAACCAGGGAAGGTCTCTCGAGCTCAACTTCGCCTATTCCCAGGAGCCGGGCTGGACCTTCAGGGTGGTGTTGACGCGGTTGAAGAAGTTGGTCAGCGCGATCATCGAGACGAGTGCCGAGAGGGCGCGGTCGTCGAACTGCTCTGCGGCGTCGGCCCAGATCTCTTCGGTCACGATTTCCGGGTGGTCCGCCAGGCGGGTCATCGCCTCGGCCAGGCCGAGCGCGGCTCGTTCGGCGTCGTCATAAAGCGCAGACTCGCGCCAGGCCGGCAGCGTCAGCAGGCGCTCGCTGCTGAGGCCGATCCGCCCGGCGTTTGTGATGCCGGACGCGATGCAGGCGTTGCAGCCGTTGATCTGGCTCGCGCGCATGTGGACCAGCTCGAGCGTCTCCTGCGGGACCCCGCCAGCGTAGATCGCTTTCATGATCTGCTGCACGCCGGCGACGGCGTCCGGCGAGCTGGCGTTCTGTAGACGTGGTAAGCGTGTCTGTGTCTCGGGCATGATTCCTCCGTGGAGCGTCGCTCCGGTGCTGGTATGAACTGCGGACACCGACCTGACGAACGCCGGACCGCGGAGGTAACGTCGGTGGTCGCGTTACCTCAGGACCCCGGTCGGCGTCTCAGAACAAGATGAGCAGCGACATCAGCGATCTCGCCGCCGAGTTCGAGCGGCACCGCCCGTATGTGCGGACGGTCGCGCTGCGGATGCTGGGATCCGGCGGCGACGCCGACGACGCGGTTCAGGAGGCCTGGCTGAGGTTGAGTCGGGCGGGCGGGGACGGCATCGAGGATCTTCGTGCCTGGTTGACGACGGTCACGAGTCGAGTCTGTCTGGACATGCTGAGGAACCGGCGCACGCGCCGTGAGGTTCCGGTTTCGATCGACCTCGACGAGTTGCTCGGCGACTCCGACCTGGCGGAACCCAGGCGTCGGCCGGCCACGCCCGAGGAGGAGGTCCTGTTGGCCGAGTCGGTCGGTATCGCGTTGCATGTCGTGATGGACAGCCTGACCCCGGCCGAACGGGTTGCCTTTGTGCTGCATGACATCTTCGGCTTGCCGTTCGGGCAGGTCGCAGACGTGCTGGGCCGCTCGACGGCTGCTGTGAAGATGCTGGCCAGCCGCGCGCGTAATCGGGTGCGTCTGGTGGCTCCTGGAGAGCTCCGGGAGGATGCCGGCGACCGGGCCGTCGTCGACGCGTTCTTCGCCGCTGCCGGCTCCGGCGACCTCTCAGCGCTGCTGGCGCTGCTGGCTCCTGACGTTCAGCTGCACGCCTTCACCCCCCAGGGGGTCAGGCTCGTACGGGGCGCGGCGAAGGTCGCAGCCCAGGCCGGCGCCGGCGCGCGCCGAGGCGCGGCGCTGCGTCCGGTGATCCGGCCGGTAACCGTCCGGCGATCAGCGGGAATGCTGATCATCCTGGATGGCCGACCCATGTTCGTCATCACGTTCACCGTGCAGGAGGGACTGATCACCGAGATGCGGTCGGTCACCGATCCGGACCGGCTGGCCCAGATCGTCCCGTCGTGGGCGACGTGACCGTCTCACCCACGCGGGCGGCGAGCTGACCGAACGCGTGGGCAATCGCGAGCCGGAGTGAGGTACTCCTGATCAGCCACGCCCGCAACGCACGAGCGCAAGGTATCGCCGAGATCCACGCGCCTGCGTCGATCCTGTTCTGGCGAGGCGAGGGAATCCGCTGCGGAGGGGGCAGCGAGTACCGCGCGGACGCGGTTCGCCCTGGGTTTGAGTCACTCAAACGTCAGGAGACGGACTGAACCAGCGAGTCGCTGCTGCCCGTGAATCCGCCCACGCCTAGATAGGAGGCGGTGATGCCCTGGGATCCGGCAGTTGTGTAGGTCACCGAGCAGCTAGCCGTCCCGCTGACGAGTGGCACGCTCGCGCAGCCGGGAATCAGCCCTTGGCCCGTGGTGGCCGAGCCGCTGGTCGAGAACGAGACCGTCCCGGTCGGCGTGCTGCCGCCGGAGCCGGTACCGCTCACGACGGCCGTGTAGGTGACTTGCTCGCCCACGGATGACGGATCGACGGAGGAGCTCAGTTGCAGCGTGGTCGCAAACGCATCCACTGACTGTTTGAGCGACGGGGAGTCGCTGGCGAGGAAGTTGGCATCCCCGGCATAGCTCGCCGAGATCGACTGGGTACCGGTGGCCGTGTAG
>Ga0302181_10001766_pt1 | contig 15798 bp, 14 predicted proteins | sample I_Palsa_E3_3_FD_198786 | JGI IMG/M metagenome (GOLD analysis project Ga0302181, IMG submission 198786) | Peat permafrost microbial communities from Stordalen Mire near Abisko, Sweden - I_Palsa_E3_3 | ecosystem: Environmental > Terrestrial > Soil > Palsa > Peat permafrost | place: Sweden...
GCAGCGTCGGCAGTCCGGCGCGCCCGAGCAGACTTTCCGGCAACAGCTCGACCACACCACTCGTGTCCAGGGAAGCGAGCGCGCGATCCACCGTTGCGCGCAGACGCCCTTGCGTGCGGCCTTCGGTGGCCGGATAGATCGGCGTCATGGTCTGCGGCAGCGGTTCGCCCAGGCCGTCGATGCGGCGGTATTCGGGGTGCACGATCTCCAGTCCCAACGGACCGCGTCGCAGCTCGCCGTGGCAACGCAGCCGGGTACCGCGCGCCAGGCCTTCGCGCTGGGCATTGGAGAAATAAAAAAATCGCAGGGTGAGCGACCCCGAGCCATCGGACAGGCGCACCAGCAGCGTACGTCGGCGGCGGAACACGATCTCGGCCAGCAGCACCTCGCCTTCCACGACGGCACGCATGCCGGGCAGCAGCGCGCCGATCGGTACTACGCGCGTGCGATCCTCGTAGCGCAGCGGCAGCACGAACAGGATGTCGTCCGGATGCTCGATGCCAAGGCGCGCCGGCTTCGGCGCCAGCGCGCCGGTCGCCGCTGGCTGCTGCGGCAGCGCGCGTTTCAGGCGAGGCTGAGTATGCACTCCACTTCAACCCGCGCACCGCGCGGCAAAGCGGCGACTCCGATCGCGGCGCGCGCCGGATAGGGCTCGCTGAAATAGGTCGCCATGATCTCGTTGACCTTGGGGAAATGGGCCAGGTCGGTCAGGAACACGCTCAGCTTCACCGCGCTCGCGAGCGAGCCGCCGGCAGCCTGCGCGATGGCGCTGATATTGTCGAACGCGCGGCGAATCTCGGCTTCGATATCGCCGCTGACCAGCTGTCCGCTGGCCGGATCGAGCGGGATCTGTCCTGAGATGTAGACGGTGTCGCCCACGCGCACCGCCTGGGAGTAGGTGCCGATCGCCTTGGGCGCCAGCGGGGTATGGATGATTTGTCGCGGCATGTTGCTGGGACTCTATATAAAGGTGACGGATAAAGGTGACGGTATGACAGGTGGCGCTTGCGTGCGCGGCCCTCGCGGCCGGCGTCAATTATCTTCGTATTTGCCGTCGTCGGGTTGCGCTCGTGCGTGCGTATGCGTCGATATGGTCCGTACCGTGCGCAGCACGTCCGGCATGTGCCGCACCACCCGCATCACGCGCGCCAGGTGCTTGCGGTCGGCGACCTCCAGCACGAACACCTGCGCCGAGGTCTCCGCGTCGCGCGTTTCGATGGTCACATGGATGACGTTGGTGTGGGTGCCGGCGATCGCGGCCGAAATCGCCGCGAGTACTCCCATTTTGTTCACCGTCTCGATGCGGATCTCCGACAGGAACAGCCGACCGGGCTTGTGCTGCCAGGTCACCGGCAGCCATTTCTCCGGATGCTTGCGGTAATCCTCGACGTTGGAGCAGGTGTCGCGGTGGATCACGATGCCGCGCCCGGTGCTCATGAACGCCAGGATCGGGTCGTTGGGCAGCGGATAGCAGCAATGCGCATAGCTGACCAGCAGCCCCTCGGTGCCCGCGATCGCCAGCGGCCCCGCTGTGGCATGCGCCACGTACTCACCGGGCGCGCCCGGTATCACCGGCGGCGGCTCGGCGATCTGCGCCCGATCCACCGGCAGCAGGCGGCGCGCCACCAGCGGCGCCAGCCGCTCGCCCAGCCCGACCCGTTCGAACAGCTCCTGCGTATCCTTGAGCGCGAACTCGGTCAGCGCCGAGCGCAGCGCCGCCGGGTCTACCGCGTCGAGCTTGACCTCGAACTCGGCCAGTGCCTGCACCAGCAGGCGTTTGCCCAGCTCGACCGCCTCGCCGCGGCGCAAGCTCTTCAGATAGTGGCGGATCGCCGAGCGCGCCTTGGCGGTGACCACGAAATTGACCCAGGACGGGTTGGGCGACGCGCCCTTGGCGGTGATGATCTGTACCGTCTGGCCGTTGCGCAGCACAGTGCGCAGCGGCGTCAGCCGGCGATCGATCTTGGCGGCGACGCAGCGATTGCCGATGTCGGTGTGCACGGCGTAGGCGAAATCCACCACGGTGGCGCCGCGCGGCAGCCGCAGTATCTCCCCGCGCGGCGTGAACACGTAAACCTTGTCCGGAAACAGGTCGACCTTGACGCTCTCGATGAATTCCTCTGAGTTGCCGCCTTCCTCCATCGCCACCAGGTTCGACAGCCACTTGCGGGCGCGCTCCTGCTGCGCGGAGCCCTCCAGCTCACCCTCCTTGTACTTCCAGTGCGCGGCAATTCCCGACTCAGCCACGCGGTCCATGTCCTCGGTGCGGATCTGCACCTCGATCGGCACGCCATTGGGGCCGAACAGGGTGGTGTGCAGCGACTGGTAGCCATTGATGCGCGGGATGGCGATGTAGTCCTTGAAGCGCCCCGGCATCGGCTTGTAGACGCTGTGCACGACGCCGAGCGCGCGATAGCAGGTGTCGACCGCATCGATAGTGATGCGAAGACCATAGACGTCGACGATCTCGGACAGCATCGCGCGCTTGCGCAGCATCTTGCGGTAGATGCTGAACAGATGTTTTTCGCGCGCTTCCACCCGCCCGGGAATCTCCGCCTTCTTCAGCGCCGCCTCGAGCTGCGCCCGGATCTTGTTGAGGAACTCCTTCTGGTTGCCGCGGGCGCGCTTGAGTGCGCGCTCGATCACGCGGTAGCGCTGCGGATAAAGCGTGCGAAAGCCCAGATCCTCGAGCTCGAGCTTCATCGCATACAGGCCGAGCCGCTCGGCCACCGGCGCATAGATGTCGAGCGTCTCGCGCGCGATCGAGCGGCGCTTGGCGGGCGCCAGCGCGTCGATGGTGCGCAGGTTGTGCATGCGATCGGCGAGCTTGACCAGGATCACGCGCAGGTCGCGCACCATCGCCAGCAGCATCTTGCGGAAGTTCTCCGCCTGCGCTTCCTCGCGATTCTTGAAGCGGATCTGATCGAGTTTGGTCACGCCATCGACGATCTCGGCGACGTCGTGGCCGAAGCGGGCGGCAATATCGGCCTTGGCGATCGGGGTGTCTTCGATGACGTCGTGCAGGATCGCCCCGACGATGGTGTCGGCGTCGAGATGCAGGTCGGCGAGGATCTCGGCCGCGGCTACCGGGTGCGTGATGTACGGCTCGCCCGAAACGCGCTTCTGGCCCTGGTGCGCGGCGGCGCCGAACTCCGCCGCTTCCCGGATGCGCTCGACCTGCTCGTGCGGCAGGTAGGTCGCGACCTTAGTCAGGAGCTCCTTGACACCCGGCGTGCCGCGTTTCGCGCCGGGCAGTAACCCCAACAGCGAAGACGCATAATCCACAGCCGCCTCGTGTGCGAGCCCTCAGGTCTCTAGAGCTCGCGCTCGACCAGCCCGAACTGCGGCGCGCGGAAACTCGATTCACTGTCGGGTTCAGGCATCATGGATTCCTGCCGCGGTTCTGGCTCACGCAGCATCTCGGGCGTGATGTTGCCGGCGGCGATCTCGCGCAGAGCCACCACCGTGACCTTGTCGTTCTCGATCGGCACGGTCGGCTCGGCACCGTTGGCGAGGCGCCGCGCGCGTTGACTGGCGAGCAGCACCAGCTGAAACAGGTTATCGACATTCTGCAGACAGTCTTCGACGGTTACGCGAGCCATGGCTTTAAGATTTCCTGAAAATACCGGGAGTTGCCTTGCGAGTGTACTTCATAGGCGCTCGCTCGCGCCAGCCGATTCGGCCCGCAAAGTCACCCCGCCGGCAGCGTGTCGTGGCATTTATTTCAGGAGCCAGAACCAGTTGGCGCAGTTTTCATTGCCCGCTCGCCGCGCTGCCGCTGTGTTGCCAATGCCAATGCCATACGCGACCATTCAGTGGGCAGGGTAGGGGAGATCTAAAAATGGCCGAGGGCATGCTTGGCGGCATCCTTGGTGTTGAGGCTGGCAAGCCCGAAGTCGAGGCGCCGCAGTCACTGGCCGGCGCCGACGGATTCGCCGCCGCGGTCGCGGACCGGCTGTCGGCCATCGATCCGCAGGTCGCCCGGGATACTTCCACATTCCTGAAGCAGCAATCGCAGCTTCTTGAAATGCAGCGCAGGCACCTCGACGAGGAACACGCGGCGCGTCTGCAGTACCTTAAAGGTCAGGCGCGTGAGGTGAACATCCGTCGCTTCGAACTGCGCCTGCGCGTGGGCTTCCAGCTGTTCATCGTACTGTTTGCGACCGTCATCGGCATCGGCGCGGCGCTGCTGATCCACGATGCCCTGACTTCGCGGCGGGTGGTCATCGAGCCGTTCGATGCGCCGAGCGCGCTGGCCAGCCGCGGCGTGACCGGCAAGGTGGTTGCGGCGGGCTTGCTGGGTGAACTGAATCGACTGCAGTTGGCGACCCGATCCTCGGCCGCGAAGCGCGATCTTGCCAACGCCTGGTCGGCCGACATCCAGCTTGCGCTGCCCGAAGCGGGGATATCGATCGGTGAACTCTCGCGCCTGCTCAAAGCGCGCTTCGGCCATGACGTGCACATCAATGGCGATCTGGTGCAGAGCGAGACCGGCGGACTTGAATTGACCGTGCGCGGCGATGGCGTACAGCAGAGGACCTTCACCGGCAATGTGAATGAGCTGCCGCGACTGACCACCCAGGCCGCCGAATATGTCTACGGCCAGTCCGAGCCGGCGCTGTACGCGACTTATCTGAGCAACGAGGGGCGCGACACCGAGACCATCAGTTTTTGCCAGAGCGCCTACACCGGCGCCAGCCAGTCGGATCGCCCCTACCTGCTCAACAGTTGGGCCATCGCGCTGCAAAACACCAGCGGAAAAGTCGAGGAGGCCTTGGGGCTGTATCGCGCCGCCGTGAAGATGAAACCCGACTTCTGGGTTGGGTACAACAACATCCAGAATGCGCTTTGGGCGCAGGGCGATGAGGAGGGCTCCTGGCGCGCCGGGGAGGACATGCGCCGCGCGGCCGGCGGCCGCCCGGGCCGGGCGCCGGAAAAGTACTACCAAAACTGGGACGAGCTGACGTGGAATTTGCCCGCCTGGCTCGATGCCATGAACGAGGATGTCGAAACCAGCGCCGGTGTCGGCACGCTGACGACGGCGGAAGGCCCCAGTTTCGCCGATACCTATGTACGCATGCACGACGCGCCAGCGGCCGAGCTGGCACTGAAGACCACCAAAGCGGATGCCAACGACCCCACCATCAATGCGATGGCGCATTTCGTGCGCGGCAGGTTAGCGGCCGAAGCCCACGACACCGCGCGCGCGGCGAGCGAGATGGAAGCTTTTCAGCAGAGCTACGCCAATCCGATCGTGTCGACCAATTTTCCGGGCTACGACTGCTGGGTCGCGCCGGCCGAGGACGCGGCAGGCCGTCCCAACAAGACGGACGAGGTGCTTGCGGCGGCGGGATCCTACGTGGACTGCTATCGTTTCCGCGGCGACGTGCTGGATCACCGGGGAGACTGGCCGGGTGCGCAGCAGGCCTACGCTGCGGCCGCCGCACTCGCCCCGGATCTGCCCGCCGGCTACTACTCCTGGGGTGTCGCGCTCGCCCGTCACGGTGATCTGGATGCTGCTGTCGCCAAGCTCAAGGTGGCCCACCAGTACGGGCCACACTGGGCCGATCCGCTCAAGGCCTGGGGCGATACGCTGGTCAAACAGGGCCATGCCCGCGAAGCGCTCGAAAAATACGACGAGGCACTGAAGTACGCTCCCAACTGGACGGCGCTCAAACTGGCGCGCGACTCGGCGGCAAAGCAGAAGAGCTGATTGGACGGCCGCCAACGGCGGCAGGGAGCTCGAAATGGCCGAAGGCTTGCTCGGTGGACTACTGGGTGGCGAGGGTGACAAGCCCGACGCCGAGGCACCCGAAGCGCTCGGCGGCGCTGACGGGTTCGCCGCTGCGGTCGCCGCCCGGTTGTCGGCCATCGACCCGGAGGTCGCCCGGGAGACTTCGGCATTCCTGAAGAAGCAGGCACAGCTGCTCGACACCCAGCGCAGGCACCTCGAAGACGAACATGCCGCACGCCTGCACTTGCTGGGCGGTCAGGCCCGCGAGGTGGACATTCGTCGCTTTGGACTGCGTCTGCGCGTGAGTTTCCAGGTGTTCATTGCGCTGCTCGCGACCGTGATCGGGATCGGTATTGCAATCATGATTCGCGATGCCATCCAGTCGCGCAGCGTCGTCATCGATCCGTTCGATGCGCCGCCCTCGCTGGCGGCGGATGGCATCAACGGCAAGGTGCTCGCGGCCGGCCTGCTGGATGTGTTGACGCGGATCCAGGCAGCCACCCGCAGCAATGCCGAGCATCGCAACCTGTCGAACGCCTGGACCGGCGACATCGCGATCGAGGTCCCCGAGACCGGCATCTCGATCGGGCAGATCGAACGGGTTCTGAAGGCGCGCTTCGGCCATGACCAGCACATCGACGGCGATCTGGTGAAGACCAGGACCAGCGAGCTCGCGCTCACGGTGCGCGGCACCGGTATCCTTCCGAAAACCTTCACCGATGGCAGCGGCGACGTCGACAAGCTGCTGACGCTGGCCGGAGAGTACGTCTACGGCCAGTCCCAGCCCGGACTCTGGACGGCTTACCTGTCCAATAACGATCGCAATGACGAGGCCATCCAGTTCGCTCAAAACGCCTACCTCACGGCTGATTCCAGCGAGCGGCCCTTCGTGCTCAACTACTGGGCCAATGCCATCACCGGCCGGGGCGGCGGCGAAGCCGCGATGCGGGAGGGGTTGCCCCTGTGGCGCGAGGCGCTGCGCCAGAAGCCTGACTATTGGGTCGCCTACAACAACATCATGTACGGGCTCGCCGGCATCGGGGATGAGGAAGGCGTGGCGCGCGTGGGTCAGCAGATGCTCAAAGCCGCCGGCGGACGCCCCGGCAGGGCGCCCGAATATGAGTATCAGAACTACGACTCCATCGTCTGGGATCTGCCGGCCGTGCACGCGAGCAATATCGCCGACATGGAATCTCACAGCGGCATCGGCACCACCAGCGGTGCGGGAGGCACGCTGAATCTCGCCGTGGCACAGTTTGAGGTACAGATGCACGACGTCGAGGCGGCAGCACTGCGGCTCAAAACGACGCGTATCAACGACAAGGCTGCCGCCGACGTCGCGACCTCGGCGTCGGTGCAGGCCCTGCTGGCTGAAGAGGCGGGTGATCTGCAGGCGGCGGCGGAGCAGTGGGATGCGTTTCGGGTGGCGTACGCCAATCCCGGCGTTTCCACTGCCAATCCTCAGTACATGTGCTATGCCGCGGACACGTACCAGAAGACGGGCCAGGCGGCCAAGGCCGACGCGGCCCTGGCGGCGGTGGGCCAGATGACCTACGTCGATTGCTATCGATTCAGGGGCGACGTACTGGATCTGCGTGGCGACTGGCAGGGTGCGCAGGCCTGGTATGCCAGGGCGGTGAAACTAGGCCCGAGTATCCCTTCGGGTTACTACTCGTGGGGCCTGGCACTGGCCCGGCATGGAGATCTGGAGGCTGCGGCGGCGAAATTCAAGGAAGCGAATCTGCACGGTCCACACTGGGCCGATCCGCTCAAGGCCTGGGGCGACACGCTGATCAAACAGGGCCACGCCAGCCAGGCGCTCGACAAATACAATGAGGCACTGAAGTACGCTCCCAACTGGAGCGCACTCAAGCTGGCGCGCGACTCGGCGGCCAAGCAGAAGAGCTGATTGAAAAGCGCGGCTGGCCGCGGCGCCGCTTGCCTAGCGGGAGCGCACCAACGTGGCAATCAGCGGCTTGAGTTCGGGCCGGCTGGAACGCAGCTCGCTGCCGCCGCCGTCGAGAATGGTGCTGACGTCCAGGGCCGCCTTCTCGAACTGGTCGTTGACCACCACGTAGTCGAATTCGTCGTAGTGCGCCATGTCGCTGGACGCCTCGGCGAGCCGGCGCGTGATGGTTTCGGCGCTGTCGGTGCGCCGCTCGCGCAGCCGCTGCTCGAGCGCGCCGCGCGAGGGCGGCAGAATGAAAATGCTGCTGCTGTCGGGCATCGCGTGCCGCACCTGACGGGCGCCCTGCCAGTCGATCTCCAGCAGCACATCCTTACCGGCTGCCAGCTTGTCGCGTACCTGCGCTGCGCCGGTGCCGTAGAAGTTATCGAACACCTGCGCATGTTCGAGGAAAGCGTTGTTTCCGATCAGCTCGTGGAATCTTGCCGGCGTCACGAAATGGTAGTCGCGGCCCTCGACTTCGTTGACGCGCGGCTTGCGCGTCGTGTGCGACACCGACACCACCAGGTTCGGCCGCGCGGCGAGCACGCTGCCCACCAGGCTGGTCTTTCCCGCGCCCGATGGCGCCGACATGACGAATAATTTACCCATGCCCGATCTGAGCGTTCACTCGATGTTCTGCACCTGCTCGCGCATCTGCTCGATCAGGACTTTCATTTCGACCGCGGTGCGCGTGGTCTCCAGATCCTGCGACTTTGACGACAGCGTATTGGCCTCGCGGTTGAACTCCTGCATCAGGAAATCCAGTCGCCGGCCGGCGGGTTCGTCGCCTGCCAGCGTGCGCGCGGTTTCCACCAGGTGCCCGTCGATCCGGTCCAGCTCCTCCGACACATCCAGGCGCTGCAGCATCAGCAGGATCTCCTGCTCCACGCGCTCCTGATCGACCTGGGCGCCGAGCTCGCGCAGGCGCTCCTCGAATCGCTGGCGCACCCGGCCTTGAGCCTCCGGCAGACGGGCGCGTACCGAGCCGACCATGCCGGCGAGAGCGGCACAACGCTGGCTGATCAGGGCACCGAGCCGCTCGCCTTCGCGCAGCCTGGCGCGTACCAGCTCGGTCAGGGTGTCACCGAACAGCGAGCGCACCGTCTTCAGCAGGCTATCGGCATCGGCGCTGTCCTCGCGCAGGATGCCGGGGAAGCGCAGCAGTTCGATCAGATCGACCTGCGCGCGTCCCGGAACCGCCGCCGCGAGTTCATTCACCCGCGCCAGCAGGCGTTCGAGCGCTTCCTGATCGATCTCCAGCCGTGCGCCGCCGGCCGGCACCGCGCGCTGCTGCAGGGTGCAGTCGACCTTGCCGCGCCGCAGTTCGCGCCCCAGCGCCTGGCGCAATTCCGGCTCCAGCGCACGACAGCTGTCGGGCAGGCGCAGCGTTGCATCCAGGAAGCGGTGATTGACGCTGCGGATTTCGCACACGAGTGTGCCAAAGAGGCCGGCGAACTCGCGCCGTGCAAAACCCGTCATGCTTGCAATCATTGGAGAGATAGTTGGTGTATAAAGCGCGCCGAAGTTTAGCGTAATGCGCTGGAGCTCGCTTGCGGGTCGAATATGCAGAACTGAGCCTTCAGGGGGGACGCGATACCAACCAGGATCGGGTCAGCGTCGCCGTGGCTGAAGAGGCCGCGCTGCTGATCGCGTGCGACGGTATGGGTGGTCACGCCGAAGGCGAGCGTGCGGCCGAGATTGCACAGCAGACGGTGATCGAGCGTTTCTGGCAGGTGACACAACCACTGATCGATCCGCTCGGGTTTCTGCATCTGGCACTGGGAGCCGCGCACGGCAGCGTGGTCGCGCTGGCGCCGCGACTGCCGCTGGAGATGCGGCCGCGCGCCACCTGCGCGGTGTGCGTGGTGCAGCAGACTTCAGCCTACTGGGCGCATATCGGCGATAGTCGCGTGTACCATCTGCGCGGCGGCCAGGTGCGCGAACGAACGCGCGATCACAGCCATGTCGAGCTGCTGATGCGCGAGGGCGTCATCAGCGCCGGTCAGATGCAGAATCACCCGATGCGCAATTTCGTCGAATCATGCCTCGGCGGGGAGCCGATATTGCCGGAGATGGCACTCAACCCGCGCCGCTCGCTGCTGCCGGGCGACCTGCTGCTGGTGTGTACCGATGGCTTCTGGGCCAACCTCGATGAAGAAGTGATCGGCAGTGCATTCTCGACGCTCGGGCTGTCGCTGGGCGATACACTGTCGGCGCTGTCAGCCCAGGCGGTGCTCAATGCCGGCGGCGGCAGCGACAACACCTCGGTGGCGGCACTGCGTTTCCTCGAGTAGCGTTGCCCCGCAAGTAGCGATTCTTCGAACAGGAGTTCCCCGCATATGCCTTCGCGCCGAGATGGCCGCGGTGCCGACGCCCTTCGGCCGGTGCGCTTCACGCGCCGCTTTACCTGCCATGCTGAAGGCTCGGTGCTGGTGGAGTTCGGCGATACCCGCGTGCTGTGCACCGCCAGTGTCGACGAGGGGGTGCCGCCGTTCCTGCGCGGCAAGGGGCAGGGCTGGGTGACCGCCGAATACGGCATGCTGCCGCGCGCCACGCACACGCGCAGCCCGCGCGAAGCCGCGCGTGGCAAACAATCGGGTCGCACGCAGGAAATACAGCGCCTGATCGGCCGCTCGCTGCGCGCGGCGGTGGACCTTGCGGGACTGGGCGAACGCACGCTCACCATCGATTGCGACGTGCTGCAGGCCGATGGCGGCACGCGTACCGCATCGATTACCGGGGCCTACCTGGCGATGGCCGATGCCTGCGATAACCTGCACTCGCGCGGACTGCTGTCGGACAGTCCGCTGCATGGGCAGGTAGCCGCGGTGTCGGTCGGCATCGTGCGCGGTGTGCCGATGCTGGACCTTGATTACGCCGAGGACTCCGAGGCCGAAACGGATATGAATGTGGTGATGAACAATGGCGGCGCTTTCATCGAGGTGCAGGGCACGGCCGAAGGGCACGCGTTCCGGCGTCATGAGCTCGACGCGCTGCTCAATCTGGCCGCGAGCGGCATCGGCGAGCTATGCGCACTGCAGGCCCAGGCGCTGGAGTCCTGAACTCCCCGGCAGTGCGGCCGGTGAAACTGGTGCTCGCCAGCGCCAATGCCGGCAAACAACGCGAGTTCGCCGCGCTGCTGGCGCCGCTGGGGCTGGAGCTGGTACTCCAGGCGGCGCTCGGAATCGACAGTGTCGCCGAGACCGGGGCCAGTTTTGAGGAAAATGCGCTGCTCAAGGCACGCCACGCCGCCGGCCGCGCACGGCTGCCGGCGCTGGCGGATGACTCCGGGCTGGAAGTGGATGCGCTCGATGGGCGGCCCGGCGTCTGGTCAGCGCGCTACGCCGGCGCGGCGGCCAGCGATGACGATAATAATGCGCGGCTGCTGGCGGAACTTAGCGCCGTGCCCCCGGAACGACGCGGGGCGCGCTATCGTTGCGTGCTGGCGCTGGTACGCGACGCCGACGATAGCGCGCCGCTGATGGCCAGCGCCAGCTGGGAAGGTCGGATCGCGACCCGCCGCGCGGGCAGCCGCGGCTTTGGTTACGACCCGCTGTTCATACCCGTGGGCCAGGAGCTGAGTGTGGCTGAGCTGCCGCTGGCGCAGAAGAACGCGCACAGCCACCGCGCCAAGGCGCTGGCGGCGCTGATCGGGCAGCTCGAACGCGGCGCCTGGTAACAGCAGTCCGAGGAGCTAAGTGAACGATGCACCCAGGCCGATGCCGATACCGCAGCCGATGCTGACGCCGACGGCGTTGCCGCCGCTGTCGCTGTACGTGCATTTCCCGTGGTGCGTGCGCAAGTGCCCGTATTGCGATTTCAATTCGCACGCGCTGCATGGCGCGCTGCCGGAGGCGGATTATGTCGCCGCGCTGCTGCGCGATGTGACGCTGCAGTCGCACGCCATCCAGGGCCGAGCGCTGCAGAGCATTTTCCTCGGCGGCGGCACGCCCAGTCTGTTTTCACCCGCGGCGCTGGCGCGGCTGCTTGACGCCGTGCGCCAACAGCTGGCACTGGCGGCCGATGTTGAAGTGACGCTTGAGGCCAATCCCGGCACGATCGAGCGCGGGCGCTTCGCCGACTATCGCAGCGCCGGCATCACCCGCGTTTCGCTGGGCGCGCAGAGTTTCGATTCCGCGCAGCTACAGCGCCTGGGGCGCATTCATAGCGGCGCCGACACCGAACGCGCGGTCGCTGAGCTGCACGCCGCCGGGCTTTCGAATTTCAACCTCGATCTGATGTACGGCCTGCCGCAGCAGACGCCAACGGCGGCGCTGGCCGATATCGAGCGGGCACTGGCGTTGCAACCGGCGCATATATCGCACTACCAGCTCACGCTCGAGCCGGGAACGGTATTCGCAGGCCGGCCGCCGGCGGGCATGCCCGATACCGACTGCAGTGCCGACATGCAGCTGGCCTGCCAGCAACGCCTGGCCGATGCCGGGTACCCGCAGTACGAGGTGTCGGCCTATGCGCCAGCGAGCGCGCGCTGCCGCCACAACCTCAATTACTGGCAGTTCGGCGACTACCTCGGCATCGGCGCCGGTGCGCACGGCAAATGCAGCCGGCTCGAGCAGGGCCGGCTGCTGATCGAGCGCAGCGTGCAGCCACGCGAGCCGCGACGCTATCTGGCAAGCCTGGCAGCGGCGCGCCCGCAGTTGACGACCCAGGCCGTGCCCGGCGCCGAGCTGCCGTTCGAGTTTCTGCTCAACGCGCTGAGGCTGAATGCAGGCTTCGAGCAATGCGAGTTCGAGCAGCGCACCGGCCTGGCATTCGCGCTGGTCGCCGACGGGCTCGGGCGTGCGCAGCGGCGCGGACTCATGCGCAGCTGCGGCACGCGCTGGAGCGCGAGTGCGCAGGGCTTAAATTTCCTGAACGACCTGCTGGCGGATTTCCTGCCGCCGCAGGGGCCGCCCGTTGGCCGGTCGCTTTATACACAGCGGGGGCAGAGCGTTCCCACAAATTAGCCGATTACGTCTTATATTGGTCATAAAGCGCGATGATAGATGAATAACTAATTGATTTTATAGGCTGAAACATATTGGTCATTTTTTGTTCAAATTACTAATTTCGCGCTTTTAGCCCTTCTGCAGTGCTGCCGCGAAGCGCTTACGCACAGAGTTATCCACAGAAATTGTGGATAATCAGGCGCTCCTGGGGCGGTGCGATTCGCGTTACTCCAGCCGGCCCAAACAGTTCTTGTGAGCTGTCATCGTGAGGGCTACACTCCGCGGCCTTTTTTGTTACCGGCCTTGTAAAGTGACCAGTGCGCCTCAAGCTCACGCGGGAAGTGAATGATATGAAAGCCTCGATCCATCCTGAGTACCAAGAAATCACCGTGACCTGCAGCTGCGGTAACAGCTTCAAGACGCGCTCGACCGTCGGGCACGACCTGAGCCTCGACGTGTGCTCCAACTGCCATCCGTTCTACACCGGCAAGCAGAAGATGGTGGACACCGCGGGCCGCGTCGACAAGTTCCGCAAGAAGTACGCCGGTATCGCGGGTAGCGCGGGTACTGCGAAAAGCTAAAGGCCGCGCCGCTCGCGCCTCAAGCGGCGCCTGCGCCAGTGCCTTGATTCCGCGCGCCGCCCATGTAACGCTCAACGGCCCACCGGCGCGTTCTGCGGCGGTTGGAAACCAAGGACCGCGCGGATGGCCAGCAAGCATTTCGAGCTCAAGAATCCCGAGTCGGGCTTGACCACCTCGCTGCCGGTGCTCAGCGGGAGCATCGGCCCCGACGTGCTCGATATCTCCAATCTGAATCGCGACCACGGCGTTTTCACCTACGATCCGGCGTTCGCGGCCACCGCCTCGTGCGACAGCAAGATCACCTATATCGATGGCGATGCCGGCGTGCTGCTGTATCGCGGCTACCCGGTGGAGCAGCTGGCCGAGAAAAGCACTTTCATGGAAGTCGCCTATCTGCTGATCTACGGTGATCTGCCGAGCGTCAAGCAGCTGCAGGAGTTTTCCGGCAGCATCGGCCGCCACACGATGATCAACGAATCGCTGCTGCGATTCTTCAACGGCTTTCATTACGACGCGCATCCGATGGCGATGGTATCGGCGGTGGTGGCGTCGATGTCGGCGTTCTATCACGACTCCACCGACATCCATGATCCGCGTCACCGCGAGATTTTCGCGCATCGCATCGTGGCCAAGCTGCCGACCATCGCCGCCGCCGCGCACAAGCACTCGCTCGGCCAGCCGTTCATCTACCCGCGCAACGATCTCGACTACTGCTCGAACCTGCTGAGCATGTTCTTTGCGGTGCCGTGCGAGAGCTACACGGTCGATCCGATCGCCGCCCGGGCGCTTGATCTGCTGTTCATCCTGCATGCCGACCACGAGCAGAATGCCAGCACGTCGACCGTGCGCCTCGCCGGCAGCACCGGCGCCAACCCGTACGCCGCGATCTCGTGCGGCGTCGCGGCGCTGTGGGGTCCGGCGCATGGCGGCGCCAACGAGGCGGTGCTGGCAATGCTGGAGCAGATCGGGCGGGCGGAAAACATCCCCAAGTACCTCGCCATGGTAAAGGATAAGTCGAGCCATTTCCGGCTGATGGGATTCGGTCACCGGGTCTACAAGAACTTCGATCCGCGCGCCAAGATCATCCGCGAGACCTGCCATCAGCTGCTGACCAAGCTCGGCCGCAAGGACAATCCGCTGTTCGAGCTGGCACTGAAGCTCGAGGACATCGCCCTCAAGGACGAGTATTTCGTCTCGCGCAAGCTGTACCCGAACGTCGACTTCTATTCCGGCATCATCTACAGCGCGCTCGGCATTCCGAAGTCGATGTACACGGTGATGTTCGCGATCGCGCGCACCGTGGGCTGGGTAGCGCACTGGCTGGAGATGATCAGCGATCCGAACATGCGCATCAGCCGCCCGCGCCAGCTGTATACCGGCCCGGCGCGCCGCGACTACGTGGCGACGACGGAGCGCAAGACGCAGCCCGAAGCGCCGGCAGCCAGCGAGAGCAAACTCACCGCATAGAGAGGTATCAACCCATAGGGAGCAAATTTGTAATTAAATTTGCTCCCTATGGGTTGATACCTCTGTGCGCTGCGGGCTGTCTCGCTAGCTAATCGTCGAGCAGCGTCTTGAGCTCCGCGGCGTCGGCACGCCGCATCGGCTTGCCGTCCACCGGGCTCACCGGCGCCTGGCGGATGCCATCGAGCGGAAACACCGTGGCCTCGACGCGGCGGTTGTCGACCGCGAAGCGCAGGCCCGGATAGGCCTTGATGCGCTCGGCATCCAGGCGCACGCGCCGCTCGGTGACCTCGTGCGCGATGCCCCGATCCATCAGCTCGAGCGTGACGTGCTCCGGGCAGTCGGCAAACAGATGCAGCTGGATGTCGGCGTAGGCGGTGGCGGTGCCGGTGAGCACCGGCCCGACCAGGCGCGGCTCGAACTGCAGCAGCCCGTGCATGGCACGCAGCGCGGCGCGCCGCTGCTCCTGCAGGCTCTGCTCATGAGCGCCGGCGTCGAACAGGCGCTGATACTCGGCCAGCGCGTCTTCGATCTCGGTGTTGCGCGGCAGCGCGCTGCTGTCGGCGACCCCGAGGCGCTCGGCGGCCTTGCGCTTGGCGGTCAGGAAGTCATGAATACCGTGCTGCGCCATGATGCGCGCCGCCTCCTGTGCGAGCGCGCGGCGCAGGTTGCCGTTGCGGGGTGAGGCGCGGCGATTCATAGATCAAAGCCCTCGAGTCGGTCCGTCGACGCAGGCAGCAGCGTATCAAAACAGCGGTTCACCACTACCTGGCACGCTTTGCGTTCCGGTGCCCGGGGGCGAATTGGCGTTATTCGCGGCCGGCGGCAGGTGGTCTTCCATGAAGGTCTCGTAGATAGCGTCGGCATCGTTGGCTCCTGCCAGCGCTCCGGTCCTGGGCGAGATGCGCAGGCTCACCAATCCGGGCGGCAGCGGGCGCGCCCGATCCGGTTGTCCGCGCAACGCCTCGCGCATGAAGTTGATCCAGATCGGCACTGCGGTACGGCTGCCTTCCTCGCCCTCGCCCAATGGGCGCTCCTGGTCGAAACCGACCCAGACGGTGGCCACGATGTGGCGGTTGAAGCCATTGAACCAGGTGTCCTTGGCTTCATTGGTGGTGCCGG
>Ga0302181_10001769_pt1 | contig 15785 bp, 12 predicted proteins | sample I_Palsa_E3_3_FD_198786 | JGI IMG/M metagenome (GOLD analysis project Ga0302181, IMG submission 198786) | Peat permafrost microbial communities from Stordalen Mire near Abisko, Sweden - I_Palsa_E3_3 | ecosystem: Environmental > Terrestrial > Soil > Palsa > Peat permafrost | place: Sweden...
CGCCGAACCAGCCCAGATAGAGGCCGATGATCCCGGAGAGCTTCACGTCGCCCCAGCCCATTCCCGCCGGGTAGATGAGCACCTGCAACACGAAGAACAGCCACACCGCGGCCATTCCGATCAGCCCGTAGCTGAAGTGCCGGGCGCCGTTAGGAACGAAGATCGCGCTGACTCCGAGCGCCGCGATACCGATCGGGTAGGACGGCAGCGTGAGCACATCGGGAAGCCGGTGGTACCGCACGTCGATAAAAGCGAGCGCCACCCCCGCCACCGCCAGATAACAGAACGCAGCAAGCTCGGGACTGGCCCCGAAGCGGAGCCACATCGCTACCAGGGCGGCAGCCGTGATCAGCCCGGCGGCCGGATACCAGTAGCCGAAGGCCAGGCGGCATTCTGCGCATCGGCTGCGCAGCCGCATCCAGCCGAGCAGCGGAACCATGTCAGCCAGGCCGGCCGGCGACCGGCAGGCCGCGCACTGCCCGAGCGGAAGCCGCAGGCTCTCGCCACGCGGGACCCGGGCAGCGAGCATCGTCACCCAGCAGCCGGCCGCCAGGCCTGCGACTGCCATCGCCGCCGTGACGGCCCAGCCCGCCGCGTCCATGTCCCTCCGCCTTCGTGCTGGCCTGCCTTCGTGCCTGACCAGCTTTCGTGCCGGCCTGCCTTCGTGCCGGCCTGCCTTCGTGCCGGCCTGCCTTCGTGCCGGCCTGCCTTCGTGCCGGCCTGCCTTCGTGCCCGTCCGGCTCGCCCGCTGCGCGGCGCGGCCCTGGTCCTCCCCGGTCCGCCTCCGTCGCGGCACGGGCTGACCGGCGCGAGTGTACGCCCGCGCTATTTCGCCGCATATTGATCACTTCACCGCAGTGGCGCGCCGGGATCGCCCCCGGGTCTCAACTCTGTAATTCGCGTTGTGATCATCTGGCGCTTCCGTTATCTTCGAGGCGCTTGTCATGAAGTCGGCCACTTTGAGATAAAACGCGGCGTGAGGGGCTGATGAGTCGCCACCGGCTTGAGATAACCCTCATCGGGGCTGCTCTGGCGTTCGTCGCGGCCTGCGGGTCGGCGGCAAAGCCGGCGACGTTCCACCCTGCGGGGCCGGCTCCGGCGGCGGCGGCATCTCCAGCGTCGGCACCATCCGCCCGGGGGGCGCTGACCCGGCCGCCGTTCGGCCAGAACGTCCGCGTCGAGATGTCCGGCTGGCTGCCGGCCGGCTCCCGCCGGGCCCGCGCGGTAGTCGCGGACAAGGACTTCGAGCTCGCCTATCTCTACGCCGAGTACACCGGCGGCAAGGACACGCGGTGGACCGCGTACGTCAGCCACGCAGTGCTCCGTGATTTCGCGGCCGACCTCGCGAAGCCCGACGTGACGACGGAGTCGTTCCGCGGCACCGTGAGCTATACGCATATGCGGGCGTTCGCGGATCCTGCGCACAAGGGAGCCATCGACGTCAGCGGCTGCTATGACAATGCGCGGTCGGCTAACACCAGCATCACGACCGGGAAGGTGATTCCGGACCGGACGCCTGCTGATGACCACTATTTCCGCTATACCGACATTCTTGCCAAGGGCGGAACAGGTAACTGGCGGGTGATAGGCAACTATCCCGCCGTCTACTATCCGCAGGCTAGGGAGTGCAAGCCATGATCCGCCGCCTCCGCGCTGCCACCGTGATCGTTGCGGGACTTGTGCTGCCCCTCGCGATAGCGGGGACGGCGAGCGCGGGCAGCGGCGGCCCGCCTCCGGGGGTGAGCTGCGGCGGCTCCAGCTGCTCGGTGCCGCTGGAGAAGTTCATCCATTTCAGCGGGAACTGGTCTGCCGGAACCGACAACCCCGTCGCGATCCCGCCGCCGCCCTGCCTGTGGGAGCCCATCGGCGGTGCGGTCAGCGGAAGCCAGCAGATCATCAGCGAGTGGGGCCCGAATCCGCCCGCCACGTTCGACATCGACAAGTCCTACACGCAGGCAAAGCAGCTGCTCAAGCAGAACCCGCCGCCAGCGGGCACCTGGTACCTGCTGCCGATCAATCCGGCGGCATCCGCCGCGGGCAAGGCCGAGTGCCTGAAGCTGCCGCTGTACGCATGGGTACCGCCCGGGCAGCTGCCGCCGACACCGCCGATCCCGCCAAGCACCTTGCGCTTGCTTGCCCTGGCCAAGCTGACCAGGCCGGGGATCGCGAACATCGACATCAACCCGGCGGGCCGCAACTACACGAACCTGCCGACATACGTCCGGGTGCGCCTAGCCGGGGCGTTCGAGACGGCAGCCGGCGGCCGTCCCTATGCCACGGTAACCGCGTCGCTGCCCGACGGCTCGCTGAGCGTGACGGTGTGGGCGATGGCGCAGCCGCTGAGCATCCAGGCGGGCACGCCGGACGCGACCCTGTACACGGGTGGCTGCGGCTACCTGGGCTCCACGGCGACGGCGCGGCAGATGGCCGGCACCGGCGCCAACCAGCCGATCGACTGCGGCGTCACGTACCTGCGGCCCAGCACCGGATTCAACCTGACGGCCAGCGTGGGCTGGCAGACGTACTGGGCAATCACCACCGGCGACGGGGACGGCCCGCTGCCGCCGGAGCCCGGCATGCAGCCGCTGAACAACGGCCAGCTGCTGCCAAGTACGGCGGGCAGGCAGATCAGCGTCGGCGAGATCCAGAGCCTCAACGGCGGCGGCTGACCAGGACGTCGGCAGGCCGGATTGGTACTCGCATGTCCCGGCCACGTGACCACGTAAGATGCGCGACGTGATTGTCCGGGAGCAGGTAGCGCTCGCCGGGTACACCACGCTTGGTCTTGGCGGGCCGGCCGCGCGCTTCATCGAGGCAGCCAGCGACGAGCAGATCGTCGCGCTGGTCCGGGGCGCGGACCAGCGCGGCGAGCCGGTGCTCGTCCTTGGCGGCGGCAGCAACCTCGTGATAGCTGATGCGGGCTTTCCTGGCACGGTCGTCCGGGTGGCCACCCGCGGCATCGTGGCCGCGCATGACGGCGACCGCGTGGCCGTCCGGGTAGCGGCCGGCGAGGACTGGGACGCGGTCGTTGACTGGTCGGTCGGCAGCGGGCTGTCGGGCCTTGAGTGCCTGTCCGGCATCCCTGGCGTGGCCGGGGCCACGCCGATCCAGAACGTCAACGCCTATGGCCAGGACGTGGCCGACACTATCGTCGCCGTCCGAGCGTACGACCGGCGACGTGACACGGCGGCCGAGCTGTCGAACGCCGACTGCGGATTCGGCTACCGGACGAGTTTCTTCAAGCGCACCGCGGCTGGCGCGGCGACCGGCAGGTTCATCGTGCTCGATGTCACCTTCCGGCTCGTGCGCGATCCGCTGTCGGCGCCGGTCAGGTATGCCGAGCTGGCCCGTTCGCTCGGCATTGCCGAGGGCGGCCGGGTGCCGCTGGCAGCCGCCCGCGACGCGGTACTAGGGCTTCGCCGGGCCAAGGGGATGGTGCTGGATCCGGCGGATCCGGATACCAGGAGCGTGGGTTCCTTCTTCACCAATCCCGTCCTCGACAGCGCCCAGTTCGCCGCGCTCAGCAGGGCGGTCGCGGCCCGCGTGGGTGCTGATGTGCGCATCCCGTGTTTCGCGGCCGAGTGCGGCCGGGTCAAGATCCCGGCCGCGTGGCTGATCGAGCGCGCGGGCTTCGGAAAGGGATACGCGGGCAGCGGCCGTCCGCTACCGGACGGCCAGCCAGGCCTGGGCCAGCCAGGCCCGCGGATCTCGACCAAGCACACGCTCGCCCTGGTTAATCCGGGTGGCGCCAGCACCACGGCGCTGCTCGCGCTCGCCAGGGAAATCAGGGACGGCGTCCGCGATACGTTCGGCGTTCAGCTGGTCAGCGAACCCGTGCTGGTGGGCGCGACGCTCTGAGCGAGGATCCGGCGGGTGGCGCCGCGGGTGCCCCTGAGCGCAGATCCTTCGCGTAGAGCTTTGACACCAATGGCCACGTTTCGTATCCGTGGAAGTTGCTGCGGGGGAGTACGGCCGTTCTGTAACTTAAGTGAGTTCCCACCTGGCGCCAGTCTGGCGGCCGGCGGCAAACCGGGGCCCTGCAGCGCGCCGGGCCGCTGGCCCCGTCCCGGTCCGGCATGACGATGGGGCGGCCGGTGGCCGGCCCGTGTCACTGCGCCCGGTGCGGAGACGCGAGCACCCGATGGAGCGGCAGGCGCCGGGGCGCCGTCAGCGCGGCGCCACGACAGAGGCGGGGTAGGCGATGGCTGACCTGAAAGTTGACTACACGCTGCTCGACCAGTCGGAGACATCCCTGAGCGGCCTGGTATCGGACTTCCAGAACATCAAGGCGCAGGAGAGTTCTTACGACAGCGCGCTCGGCTCGGGCGACATCGCCGGCGCGATGGACTCCTTTGCCGGGAACTGGGACTACCACAGGAAGAAGCTGGTGAGTTCCATGCAGGCGCTCGGCACCATGATCAGTCAGACGAAGCAGGCGTTCACGCAGACCGACACCAAGCTCCAGTCCAGCCTCACCGCGAAGCGCTAGCCGCAAAGCACCAGCCGGCCGGGCGGCACCGGGCCCGGCCGCACCGGGCACGGCCGCACCGGCCCGGGCGGCGGCACGAAGTGACCGGAAGGCCGAGCGGGCAGGGAGGAACGGCATGGCACGACCGGCCGGTTATCAGTGGCAGCCGCTTGGCCTGGACGCTGATCCGGTGCCCGGCGACCCATCGCAGGTCAGCGAGGAGATCGCGCATCTGTCGGCAGTGGCCAGGCAGATCACCGGCCAGGTGGCGGCGCTCCGCAAGATCGGCGGTGACAGCACGCTGACGGGCAAGTATGCCGACAAGATTCGCTCCAAGTCGAACGAGGTGGCCAGCGACCTGGACAAGGTCGTGGGCAGGTACCAGAAGGTCGCGTCGGCGCTGAGCGGCTGGCTGCCGGATCTTGAGCATGCCCAGGCCCAGTCGCTCACCGCGCTCAGCGAGGCGGAGGGACCGTACAAGACCGTCAGCACTCCGGCCGTGCTGCCGTCCGGCAATAACCTGACCGCGCAGCAGAAGCAGCAGGTGCAGGCTTATCACACCTCGGTGAGCCAGGCACAAGAGGCGCTCAGCGCGGCCAGGGCGCTGCTGAGCAAGGCGACGGCCCTGCGCGATTCTTCCGGCAGCTATCACGCGGGCCTGATCCACTCGGCGATCGACGATGCCATGAAGGACAGCTTCTGGGATCAGTTCAAGAACGCCTTTGACGACGCGTGGGACGACGTCAAGGACTGGGTGAAGGAAAATGCCTGGTGGATTCGCGACATCTGCACGGCCCTGGAAGTCATCGGCACCGTGCTGGCGGTTGCCGCCTTCATCATCGCCCAGTTCATCCCTGGACTCGATGTCCTCGTTGACGGGCTCGTGCTGGCAGCGTTCCTGACCACAGCGACAGCGACCGCGGGCCGGCTGCTGCTGGCCGGCACCGGCAACGGGTCCTGGTGGGATTTTGCGCTGGACGCCTTCGCCTGCGCGACCTTCGGCGTCGGCAAGCTGGTCAGCACGGGCATCCGGGTGATGGCGGAAGGAAGCGAGGAGGCCGCCAGCTCGATCATTGTCGGGCAGCGGGCAGCGATGCTGGCGAAAGGCGAGGCCCAGCTCTCCAGCGTCGCTGACCTCTACGATGATCAGAGCCTGTGCAGGATCGCCGTGCAGTACATGCAGCGGGTCACCGAGCTCGCCCCTGACCTCGCGGAAGTAGATGCCGGCCAGCTGCCTGCCCTGGCGAAGGTGGCCATCAACCTCGGCGGCTCACCCGAGGACGCGGAGAATCTCGCCAGGCTGTACACCCTAGGGCAGCGATTTCCCGAGGACTTTGCCGATGCCGCCGCGGCCGGGAAGGTCCTGGCCGGCGTCATGGGTATCGGGGCCGGCGCGAGCACGCTCACCGGCGTCGGCAGCCTGGCGCTGGGCGGATTCGAACTCGACGGCCCTGGCAGCCCGGCAATAGACCTGCACATCCCGGCGGTGTCCAGCTGGTACAAAAGCACCTTTGAAGTGCCTACGGGGGGCAGCTGAACCGTGCCAGTACCCGCTGAACCGGACACGACACCGCAGGAGATAACGCAGCAACCGCGGCCGGTGCTCTGCGATGGCGCAGCGAGCGGGTACACGATCGTGCTGCCGCCGGGATGGCAGCGGATCCCGGTCCGGCAGGGCACCGCCGAGGCGATCAGGAAGATCCTCGACCAGGTGTTCGGCCGCCTGTCCAGGGAGCTGCCGCGGGACTCGCTGGTACGGCAGCGGATCGAGCTCGAGCGCCGCCTTTCCGCGATGGCAGCCCGCGCGCGCGAGAAGGCCGGCCTCGATCTGTACCTGCCGGTTGAGTACGTGCACGGGGCGGCCGTGCCGGCCTCATTCGCGGTGTCGGAGGGATCGCCTGGCCCGGCCGGGCCCGGCGACCCCGCGCAGGTCGTCGCCTATCTGGCCGCCGGGCAGGACGACGCGGCCCAGGTCACCGTGGACGGGGCGATCGGAATTCGGACCGAGCGGATCGCGGCCGCCGATCCGGCCAGCGAGATCCCCGCCGGTTCCCGGCGGGTCGACTACACGCTGTCGGTTCCCGGGCGGCCTGAGAGGTGGCTGATGGCCGTGTTCTCCACGCTGGGCAGCGGTGATCCGGACGGCGAGTACGCGAAGATCCTGGTGGAGCTCTTCGACGCGATGATGTCGACGTTCCGGTGGTCCTGGGAATGAGGCAGGGCTGGGTCAAGGTCGGCTTCCACCGGGGAATCTGGATTCCGTGCCCGCCGGCGTTCCCGGCCGGGATGGACACCGAATCGTGGGCCGCCGGCTACGCCAGGACGTGGTGGGAGTCCTCCGGCAAGAAGCACGGAAAGCGCGAAGTCCGCCTGCTGGCGCAAAACCTTGCCGCCATCCATGCGAACACCTACGGCGTGCTGCCCTGCCACCTGGCCCTCATTCACCTGCCCGATCCCGGGCAGCCTCCGCTGCTGGTGTGCTTCGGCATCTGGCCTGCGCTGGGCGAGCGGGACAGCCAGCTGCGCATGCTGGCGCACGCCGACGAGGCAGCCGCGATGCAGCCGCCGATCGTGACGGAGTTCAGCACGGAGAATCTCGGCCCAGGCCTGAAGGTTCTCTATTACCAGCTGGCGGAAGACGGGTCGACCGTCATTGGCTGCCTCAACTACGCCTGGCGGTCGGCGGAGCACGAGACCGACGTGCGGCTGTTCACGTCGTGCCCGGACCTCGGTCGGCTGCAGGGCGCGATGCCCGACATCGACGAGCTGGCCCGCGTGATCACCGTGGTGCCCCGCACCGAGTGAGGGCCGGCTCAGCCTCAGGTTTCCGTAGTCAGCTGATCTTGGAGTTCTTGATGATCGGGTGCCCGCTGCTGTGGTAGAAGATGCCGGGGTAGGCGCGGGTCCAGAATACTCCGCTCGGGTTCAGGCGCAGCGTTGAGTTCTCGATCGTCAGCGTTCCGTGGCGGTTGTCCACGACGAAGAAGATGGCGCCGCCGCCCTCGCGGGCGTAGTTGCCGCGGATGATGGAGCCGTAGATCATCAGCCTGTAGTTGTCCCCGTCGGTGTAGATCGCGCCGCCGCTGCCGCCGCCCGGCGTACCTGGCAGGGCCGGGTTCTGGCCGTAGCCGATGGCCTGGTTGCCGACCATGAGGCAGTCGATCACATCCCAGGTGACGTCGATGCTGCTCAGCGCGCCGCCATTGGAGCAGCTGCCGCCGGTGAAGGTGTCCTTGGTGATGTAGACGGTGCGATTGCGGTACTGGGAGAGCGCACGAATCGCGGCGCCGCCCAGGTCGGGGCCGTACTGGTAGCAGCGGTTGCCGGTGAACCGCGAGTCGACCACCTTGAGCTGGCCGCCCTCGTCGAAGATGGCTCCGCCGCCGCCACCGCCGAAATATGTTCCCTTCGTCTGCCGGACGGCGGAGTAGCCGTCAGTGAACGTCATGTTCTGCACGACCAGCCGCGGCCATCGCTGGTCCCAGCAGTCGTCGGTGGTGATCTTCTGGCTCGGGTTGCAGGTGTCCATGTAGAGGATCTGGTGCGTGCCGCCGCCGCTGAGCGTGACCAGGCCGCCGCCGGCCAGCACGATTTGCTGGCTGGTGTTAACGACCTTGGCGGTGGCGGTCATCGTGATGGTCACGGGCTTCGGGCCGCAGTTGAAGGTGATGATGCCGCCCTTGGCCACCGCGCTCACCACGGCCGCGGAGGTGCAGCTGGCAGGCGTGCCGTTGCCGATGACCTGGTTCGGATCGCTGGTGTTCACCGCGCGCCCCGCCGCGGGGACGTAGGCGTTCCCGTGCGGATTGCCGAAGCGGGGCAGCTGGCGCGCCTCCTGGCTGGCGCGGGCAGCTGGCGCCGCCAGCGTGGTGCCGGCCGTTAACAGGACGAGACCGCCTGCCATGGCAACTGCCGCCAGGAGTCTGCTGGTACTACCTACAGGCTGCATGGCGCATCATGCTAACCCGGTGCTCATGATCAGTCAGTTAACCACGCAAGGAATGGCCATTTCGTGGCTCGGAGTTCACGATGACGCTGGCCAATTTCACGTTGATGCTGGTCAGGGGGCTCTGCTGGACTCGCCCGGACCACGCGGGCAACCAGGCCGGTTGCGGTAAGTATCCGGGCAATGCGATAGTCAGAACGTGGAAACGTCACCATCGGTGCGCTTCGTGCGGCTGGCGCTCCGCATGGTGATTGCCGGCGCCGTCATGCTCGTGGGCGCCATTGCCGCATCCGTTGCGCACGCTCCGGTGATTCTCATCGCGATCTTCCTGGTGCTCATGGTTGCGTTCGGTCTGGTCGGGGTCATTTTCGCAAGGATTTTCCTGTCGAAGGCCAAGGCAGAGCGGAATCAGCGGAGAATGGCGGCGCCGGGCTAGGCGCGGCCAATGGCGGCGCCGGGCCGCGCGCGGCCCAATGGCCGATTAGTCCAGCGGGACGGCGACCGTGACAAGCTTGCCGTCGCCGGTGTTCAGCAGCGCCCGGCCAGGCCTGACCGGCTCGCCGATCAGGCTGCGCTGCAGCCTGGTGCCGATCAGGTCGCCGTCGGTGATCTGCTGCGGCGAGAGCAGGCAGCCGCGCCTGGCCCGCCTGGCCTCGACCTGCCAGCCGCCGAAGCCGGCGCACAGATCCTCAGAATTGCCGCCGAAGACCAGCGCCCGGCGCTGGTCGCCGCCGAAGGCGATCAGCTTCTTCAGCTCCTCGGCCGCGTCGCATTCCCTGAGCACCTCAGCGTCATCGATCACCACCACGCCAGGACCGCTGAACTCCCCGATGGCGGCGGCGAACTCGCCGGCGGGCAGCCCGGTGCCGTCAAAGACGCGGACCACCCCGGGCAGGCCGCCAAGCGACCGCAGGGGCGATGGCCGCGGTGCCACCACGATGAGTTGCGCCCCGGATGCCAGGAACGACCTGGCCATCGCGACGAGCACGGAACTGCGGCCCGACTTGGCCGGCCCGCCGGCGATGAAAGCCGGCATGCCGTCGGCCAGGTCGGGGCCATAGGCGGTGAGCTCGTCCCCGCCGACGCCGACCAGTCCCCAGAGCCGCCCGGCAGCGCCGCCAGGCGGCCGCAGCCGCCATGCGTCGTCGAACGACAGGCGGGCGGGCAGCACGTCTACCCGGAACGGGCGAAGGCCGCGTGACACTCCCGCGGCCCGCCGGGCCGCCCCGGCGGCGATCTCGCGAAGCGCCGCGGCCTGGCCCTGCCCGGAGGCATCCGGGCCAAGCAGCGCCACCTGGATCTCGAGCCCTGATTCGCCGCGGAACGCATGCCCGGGCGGTATGTCCTCGGGCAGGTCGCGGGCACGCAGGCCGATCAGGTTGACATCATCGGAGTCCGGCAGCCGGAACGCCAGCTTGTCGTCGGTCATCGAGGAGATCCGGCTGGCGATCAGCGAGCGGTCGCCGGTCATCACCAGGTGCATGCCGACGCTCGCGCCCTCGCCCAGGATCCTGGTGATCGTGTCCGTGAGCCTGCCCCCGTCGGCCTCGCCGAGCGTCGGGGTGAAGCCCTCCCAGCGGTCAAGCAGCACCATGATGTGCGGCAGCCCGGTTTCGCCGGGACTGGCCCCCGAGCGCTGCTCGCCGATGTCGGCGAACCCTCCGTCGGCCAGTAGCTCTTGCCGGCGGCTCAGCTCCTGCCCCAGCCGGGAGATCAGCCTGGCCGCCCGCTCGGTCTGGGTGCGCAGCACGACGGCGCCGCAGTGCGGCAGCTCAGTCAGTGCCAGCAGCGCGCCGTTCCCGCAGTCGATGCCATAGATATGCACGTCCGCGCAACTCTGGGCGGCCGCTATCGAGCCCGCGATGGTGCGCAGTAGCTGCGAGCGCCCGCTGCGTGGCGCGCCCGCCGCCATCAGGTGCCCGAACGAGCGCAGGTCAATCGCCGCCGGCTGCTGGGCCTGCTGGGCCGGCCGGTCCTCGAGCCCGTACGGGATGAGCGGCAGCTGCGCGCCGGGCTGCGGGGACGCCGGCAGGCCGTCCGCAGGCAGGCCGCCGGCAGGCTGGCCGGCGGCACCCAGCTGGCCGGCCGGCAGGCTGGCCGGCAGGTCGGCCAGTAGCAGCGTAGCGGGCAGCGCCGCCAGCCATGGGCTGTGCTGCGCGGGGATACGGAGCTCCGCATTCGCCTCCCGGATCGCGCTGACCAGGACCGTCAGGTCGGTGATCTCCTCGGCTTCCCGCTGCTGGGGGGCCGGCCGCTCCGGCCCGGGCCGGCCGAGGTCTGGCCATTCGATCCGGGCCAGCCAGGGACGCTCCGTGCCGGAGGCCGCCGGCCCTGGCCGCCGTCCGCCGACCCGGGCCGCCTGGAACGGCACCAGTGAGGTGTGCCCGAGCCGGACATAGGCCCGGCCTGGCGTTGACTTGGAGATGTGCGCGGCATCCGGGGCGTCGATCACGTCGGAGCTCTCCGCCGCATCAGTGACCCGCAGCGCGATCCGCAGGTTGGTGTTGGCCCGGATTTCCGGCGACACGACGCCGGACGGCCGCTGGGTGGCCAGGATCAGGTGAATGCCGAGCGAACGGCCCCGCTGCGCGATGTTCACCAGACCGGTCACGAAGTCCGGCAGGTCCCTCGCCATCGAGGCGAACTCGTCGATCACGATCATCAGCCGGGGCAGCGGGGCCAGCGGCGGCGCTGGGGCGGGGTCGCCGCCGGCTGCGCGCGCCGTCCGCACCTGCAGTTCGGTGTAGTCCTCGATGTCCTTGGCGCCCCAGGCGGCCAGCATGTGCTCGCGCCGGGTCAGCTCGGCCGTCAGGGATTGCAGCGCCCGCTCGACCAGATGGGTGTCGAGGTCGGTGACCATGCCGACGGTGTGCGGCAGCCGGACGCAGTCCTTGAACGCGCTGCCGCCCTTGTAGTCGACCAGCACGAAGGTCATCGCATCCGGCCGGTTGGCGACCGCGAGGGACGCCACGATGGTCTGCAGCAGCTCGGACTTGCCGGCCCCGGTGGTGCCGGCGATCAGCCCGTGCGGGCCGTCCCTGCGCATGTCGATGCCGAACGGGCCGTCGTAGGCCTCTCCGACCACGGCTAGCGTCGACCGCCCGCCGGAGCGCCAGCGGGCGGCAATGGCGCTGGCCGCCGGCGGCTCGAGGCCGAGGACATCGAGCAGCCTGCCGGAATCGGGCAGGCCGAGGCTGGCATCCTCGTCGCTGATGTCCCTGATCGGCGCGATGCCGCGGGCCAGCCGGGCGCACCAGCCCGGTGACGCGTAGTCCGGCCGTACCTGCCGGATGGCGGCATCACCCGTCTGCTGGACCCGCAGGCCGCCCGGCTCGACGACAGCCACGGCCTGGCACTCGGCCGGGAGCAGCCGCTCCTCCGCGTCCAGGCAGATGGAGTACACGCCGACCGCGGGGCCCTCACGCAGGATCTGGATGGCACCGGGCAGCCAGCGCAGCCGCCTGGAGCCGTCGAAGACGACCACGATGTCCGCCTGGCGGAAGCTGACCTGCTGGGCCGCGGACTCACGCAGCGCGCTGCGCCGGGCGCTCAGCACGGCCAGCAGCTCGGCGATCCTGGCGCCCACGGTCTCGGCATCGTTGCCGATCAGCGTGCCGCCGCCGGGATGCTGGCAGTGCGGCAGCCAGCGGGTCCACTCCCAGCCCGGCCGCCCGGCCCCGTCGGTGAGCAGGTAGATCTGCACATCGTTCGGGCTGTGCAGGGTCGCGGTCTGGGCGACGAGCCACCGGCCGATGGCCCTTGGCTCGTCGCCTGGCCCGGCCACGCCGAGTACCCCCCGCTCAGGCAGCGCCGCGGTGACCGGAGCGTCAGGGATGTCCCAGAACACCTGCCGCCGGTGCTCGTCCCTGGTCGGGTCCTGCAGCTCGACGGATGACGGCAGGTCAGCGGTACCGACCCGGAGCAGCAGGTAGTCGGGATCGCTGCTTCGCCGTTCCCAGAGCCGCCGCCGCGGGCCGGTGGCGATGGACAGCACCGCGGCCGGATCGGGGGAGTCAGCGCGGCGCTGCAGCCGGTCGGCATCCAGCGCGTCCCTGGCATCCTGCTCGATCCGCTCCTTACGTTCGCGGTACTCGGCCATCCGCTCCGCATACGACCGGCGGCCGCGCTTACGGTCACTGAAGTGGCTGCCCAGCAGCATGACCGGGCTCAGCGCGCACATGGCGAGCAGGTAGACCTCGTGGATCGCGAATGCCAGCACGACGCCCATCAGCACCGGCGCGACGGCCATCAGGATCGGCCATGGCCGCCGCTCGTCCCGGGCCGGCGGCGACGGCAGCTGGAACCTGGTCTGGCGTTCCGGCGGCAGCAGCCGGGGAGGCCGGTTGAAGTCAAGGCCGCCGCCGTCCTCGGACGGGTGCAGCGCCGCATCCGGCGGCTCATAGGGCGCGAGCTCAAGCAGCGTTCCGCCAACCGTGACCTGCTGGCCGGGGAGCCACGGCACCGGGCCGGTCAGGGGCTCGCGGTCCTTGGTCGCGGCCGCCCCGTCGCCGGCCGCGACCTGGCACGCGCCGCGCGAGTCCACGGTGACGCTGAGCGCGTGCGCGGGGATGTCCGGGTCGGGAATCCGGATGTGCTCAAGGGGCCCGCTGCCGATATCAGCCGAGCCGACGGAGAGCCGGTGCACCCCGCCAGCGGCAGGACCGCCGGCGATGCGGCACTCGACGACGCCGGTCGGCTCCGGCGGCAGGCAGCCGGCCGGGTCGCCAAGGCTCACCACGCATCCCGTGCGCAGCGGTGAGCTGGCCAGGGCCTGGTCCGCGGGGATCAGCAGGTGATCAACGTACAGCGGCAGGCCAGTGCGCGGCGGCGTCGTCACCGTCGCCGCGGCGGCCGAGCCGGCCGGGCGCTGCGGCAGGCCGGGCGGGCCGGCTGCGGGGCGCCCGGCCGGCACCCGCGGCCCGGGGAAATGCAGGACGGTGCCGTAGTCCTGGCCTGGTTCGCCGCCGCCCAGCAGCCGGGCGAGTTCAGCGGCGACCTCGCCGACCGGCGTGCCAGGGTCCGCGTCGAGCAGCACGTCAGCCTGCGTCCTGGCTGCTGGTGATACGACCGTCAGGGCCAGCCGCATCGCGGTCCTCCCTGCTGTGGTTTCGCCGCCCTGCAGCTCAGATCACGGCTCCGGGCATCGAGGGAGCTGCTGGTGACAGGCCCCTCGATGCCCGTTATCTGCCGGGCTACTTCAGCGCGTTCGCGAGCTGGCTGTCGGTGTCGCCGAACGCCTTCGCGGCTGCGGTCAGGTACTTGCTCATGCCCTCAAGTCCCTGGATCGTCTGGGTGACGCCCTTGTTGAACTCGGTGTAGGACGCCTCGAACGCGTGACTGGACTTGTCGGTGACGTAGCCGTTCTGGACCAGCCCGTCGATCATCGACTTGAGTGACGTGAGCCGGGCGGTGATCTCCGTGTGCCCGTTGATGAGCTGCTTCGCGGCTGTTTCCATCTCCGCATAGGTAACTCTGACGTCTGCCACTGCAGGACTCCCTTTCTGCTGGCTGGATGCCCGTTCACGTGCTTGCCGCCCGCGTGATCCCGGCTCTGCCCGCCGCAGGCGAGCAAGACCCGGGCGTGATCTGGGGCCCGCGGCGGCCGTTCGGCTTCGGTCAGCCGGTCTCGCCCGGCGCCCGGCTTGCCTGCTGGCCCCGCCCCGTGCCGGCGTCGCTGGAGGACGGAGGATGCCCCAGGAAGGATCGCATTGCCGGACATGTCCTGCAAGCGCTTCTTAACATTGAACGGGGCATACCGGCCAGCTCGCCCGGCCTATCGCGGGTGTTCCTGCTGGCCCGGCTGACAGCGGCCATCGCCTGCGGGTCACATTTATCGACGGATTGTCCGTAAGCGAGCGCAACGGCGCTTCTGGCGGGATACGTTCGCTTAGCCGTGCATCGCACCGCCGATGCCGCGGCGTTCAGGAGGAGGCGCTGCCAGCAGGGAGAGGCCTGAACGATGTCCAGCGATCGAGGAACGATGCAGCGCGGGCCGGCCTCCGGGACCGACCAGCAGGCTGGCTGGCAGGTGCCTACCGCGCCGGCAGGACGGCGGTTGCCGAGCGCCCCGCGGGAGCGCAAGCCGGCCCTTGCCGCGCTCGCGATCCTGCTCATCGTCGGCGGCGCGCTCGGGGCGGGATTCCTGGTCACCCAGACGGGCAAGCGAGTCGGGGCGATCGAGATCTCCCAGCAGATCGGGGTAGGCCAGAAGATCCCGCAGGCTGCGATGCAAGAGGTGCAGATCGCCTCGGACAGCAGCGTCAACTACGTGCCGTGGAATGAGGCCAGCCAGGTCGCGCAGTTCTACGCGGCCAACGCCATACCGCCGGGGACGCTGCTGAACGGTGCCATGGTGGTCCGGGCCAACCATGCGACCGCCGGGAAAGACGTGCTCGGCCTGGCGCTCAAGGACGGGCAGCTGCCTGCCGGGCTTCAGGTCGGTGATCACATCAACATCTACCAGGTCAGCAATGCCACCGAGTCCTGCCCTGGCTCGCCGGGCAGCACTCTGGCCGGCAACGCGGTCGTCCTCGCCATTGCTGTTCCGTCCGCCACGTCCGGCAGCTCGGCCGCAGCGGATGTGCAAATCGCGCTCGACCCGCGTGCCGCTGGCCAGGTGGCGTGCAACGCCGCGAACGGGGACGTCGCCGTGGGCGTGCTGCCGCCCGGCGGGCAGCAATCGGGCGGCACCGGCCAGCCGTCCTCCCAGGGTGGCCAGCCTAACCAGGGTGGCTCGGGTGGCTCGGGTGGCAAGACGACTCCGCCCGGCGGGGCATCACCCTCCGCTTCTCCCTCTCCGTCGGGCACGAGGACTGGCTGAAGCCCATGGCATTGATCGCGATCGCTGCCGACAAGGGATCGCCGGGCGTTACCACCACGTCAGTCGCGCTGGCCGCGGTCTGGCCGCGGCCAGTGCTGCTCGCCGAGTGTGATCCGTCCGGCGGTGACCTCGTCTACCGCCTGCCGGGCAGCGATGGCGAGCGGCTCGACCCCCGCCGCGGGCTGCTCAGCCTGGCGGTGGCCGCCCGCCGCGGCCTGCAGCCGCATCAGGTGTGGGAGCACGTGCAGAAACTGCGCGGCGGCCTGGATGTGCTGGCCGGGGTGACCAGCGCTGAGCATGGTGCCGGGCTGGAGGGTCTGTGGGGCTCGGTTGGCGCGGTGCTCTCGGCGCTGCCGCAGGCTGACGTGATCGCTGACTGCGGCCGGATCGGCGTGGACGGGCCGTACTACGATCTGCTCGCCCAGGCCACGGCCGTGGTCATGATCAGCAGGGCGACTCTCGGTGAAGTGATCCGGCTGCGCGAGCGGGCCGTTGCGGTGGCGGCAGCCCTGCAGCGCCGGGGCCGGCCCGGTGCCCGGGTAGGGGTCGTG
>Ga0302181_10001777_pt1 | contig 15753 bp, 15 predicted proteins | sample I_Palsa_E3_3_FD_198786 | JGI IMG/M metagenome (GOLD analysis project Ga0302181, IMG submission 198786) | Peat permafrost microbial communities from Stordalen Mire near Abisko, Sweden - I_Palsa_E3_3 | ecosystem: Environmental > Terrestrial > Soil > Palsa > Peat permafrost | place: Sweden...
GATGCCGCCAGCTATCTGAAGCTCGGGCACGTGTTCGTCGCCAACATGACCGGCAACGTGGTGTTTCTGGGCTTCGCCATCGCCGGTGCCAGCGGACTCTCTGCAATCTCATCGTTGATCGCGCTCGGCTCGTTTCTGATCGGCGCACTCGGCGGCGGCTGGCTGGGCGCCCGCAACTCCCGCCACCGAGGGCACCTCCTGCGCGCCGCTAGTTCAGTGCAGGGGCCTCTGATCCTGCTGGCACTGCTGCTTGCGCTCGTCGCCTCCGAACCGTTCGGCCAGGACGTCCGTTACGCGCTGACTGCGCTGCTGGCGCTCGCCATGGGGGTTCAGAACGCCGCGGCTCAGCGGCTGGCCGTGCCGGAGCTGACGACCACGGTGCTCACCCGCACGCTCACCGGGCTCGCGTCCGAGGCCGCTCTGGTCGATGGACCGGGCTCGAAGCTGGGCCGGCGAGCCGTCGCGATCGCGGCCATGCTGCTCGGGGCGCTCACGGGTGGACTGCTCGCGCTCAGGGTCTCCGTCGCCGCAGATCTGGCGGTGGCTGCCGGGGTCGTGCTCGCGGTCTCGCTCGCAGTCCACGTCGCGTCCCGCTCTCCCGGCATCTGGACCGACGCCTGAGTCCGGGCACCCGCCCTGCGCGCGTGCCCGGACGGGCCACAGATCTACCCAGCGGATACCCGCCTATTGAACGGTGAGCGTGCCTTCCATGCCTGCCATCCGGTGCCCGGGCACCGAGCAGAAGAACTTGTAGGTGCCGGGTTTGAGGGCGACCGACACCGTCTTTGTTCCTCCTTGGAAGGTCGGCGTGTGGCCGACGACCGTGCCTGACGAGGATTCGATCGTCACGTTGTGCGAAACGGGCGACATGTTGGTGAGACTGATCGCGACGCTACCCGCTTTCGCCGTCAGCGACGTCGTGTTGTACTTCAGCTGGCCTTCGGGGTTGGCTGTAAGGCTCACGGCGCTCGAGGCCGCACCGGCCGCCGGGGTCGAGGCTGTCGTGGCCGGGGTGCTTGCCGCGCCTGTCGTCGCGGTTGTCGAGGAGGTGGTGCTGCTCGACGAGCTGCCACAGCCGGCCAGGGCGAGCAGGCCGACGGCCAGCGTCAGCATCGAAAGCTTGGGCATGGCGCGCGTCTTGACTCGACCTGCTGCTTTGAACCTCACGTCAGATCCTCCATTGGTTGGGGCCATCTGTCCTTAGGACACCGCCACGCGCGGATCCTTCCCGGTCTGAACGACCGCGAGCGCTGGTCTGCCAGGCGCACAATACGCCCATCCGCGGCGCAAAAAGCGCCTCAGTAGCCGTAGGGAGCTTCCGGGCTGGTGGTGGTCGTGGTGGGCGTCGTCGTGGTGCCTGGCGTGCTCGCGCTCGAAGGGCTCGCTGCGGTGACGGCATGCCATGTCCCGCCGAAGCTTTCCACGTCTTCGCCGTTGGCTTCGCCCTTGGCGCGGTCTTTGGCGAAGCGATACAGCGGCAAACCGCGGAGCGTGACCTGAAGCACCCCGCCTTTGCGGTGAAGGATGCCCAGGTGTCCCTCCACGCCGCCTGCGGCCTTGAGCTTTGTTTTCGTCGAGGGCACGGTGAGCGGTGGCCAGAACTTCAGGCATTCGCTGGTCTTGCAGAGAAGATGTTTCGTTGTCTCGGGGCTGAGGGCGTAGAGGGTTCTGCCCTGGGCGTTGACGACGATCTGCGTTCCGAGCGTCGAGTTTGTGGCCGAGGTGACCGTGACGGTGCCTGAGCCGAATGCCACTGCGGCAAAGGACGCCACAGCCGCCAGCACCGCCAGACCGACCAGGATCACTGGGCGTATGCGTCGCTGCGACTGCGTGATCTGCTGCTGCTGTGGGTCAACCATTCCTATCCCCTTCGCTCGTGGCCACTGCCTGGAAGACGCCAACAGTGCCAGAACCTTCCGCTGCGGGGAGCCGGACCGGCGATCTATGCGTCTCACGGCTCGGTGTGAATCACCACGTCCGCGATGTCGGGGGTCTGCAGGCGCAACTCCTCCTCGAGCTCGCCGGCAAGCTGATGGGCATCTGTGAGCGACTCCTCGGCGGGCACGCGAATGGTGATGAACAGGATCCGCCCGGCATCGGTCGAGAGCAGCTTGACCTGCGTCGGGCCCTCGCCGATGCGCCCGCGCAGCAACCGCTCGACCTCGTGTGTGAGGGCGACGTCCGCGGCCTCATCCGCCGTGCTGGCGGCGAGCGTGCGCTCGAGCGGCTCGAGATGGGTCTGCACATGGGCCACGCCGGGTCTCGAACAGATCGCCTGCTCGACGCGCTCGGCGACCTCATGCGCGGTCTTCAGATCCAGATCGGCAGGGAACTTCAGATGCAGAGAGACGCTCACCGAGCCCGGCTGCTCGAAGATCGCGATGTCGTGTGCCTCCCGAACGAGTGGCTCGGCCAGTGCGATCGCGAGAACTCGATCGCGCAGATCGAGCCCGCGGCGCCGGGGCTCAACGTGCACCACCACATCGCTGCCCGGCAGCGCGCCCTCGACGGCCGACTCGACCAGGTCGGCGGCACGGTGTCCCTCGACGACAGCCTGCCCCGGCGGAACGGTGACGACGGCGTCGGCGAAGTAACGCCCGGCGGACTCCCGTAACCGCAGCCGGTCAAGCTCGATGTCTGCCCCGACGTCGGCGATCGCCCTGGCCGCAGCCTCCCTGGCCTCCGACGGCGTTCTGTCCATCAGGATGTTCGCGTTCTCCGCGATCAGCCGCGTCGCGGTCACGAAGGTGATCACCGCGACGGTCAGGGCGGCGACCGAGTCGCCCTGATCGAAGCCGGCATCGACGGCAAGCAGTCCGGCGAGCACCGCGAGCGATCCGGCCATGTCGGCGGCGAAGTGGAAGGCATTCGAACGCAGCGCGGCGCTTCCGTAGCGCCGGGCGGCGGCGAGCGAGGCGCTGGTGCGCGCGAAATCGACGATCAGCGCGACGCCGATGACCGCAAACTCGTACCAGCGGATGTCGGGGGGGCTGCTGTTTTCGATCAGCCGGCGGATTGCCACGATGCCGACGAGCAGGCCACCGGCGAGCAGGATCCCCGACTCCCCCAGGGCGCCCAGGTTCTCGGCCCGGCGGTGTCCATAGGGGTGCTCGCGGTCAGCCGGCCGACCGCCGAGTCGTACGGCGAAGAACGTGAGGATCGCGGCAATCACGTCGCCGCTTGACTCGACGCCGGCCGAGATCAGCCCCAGGCTTCCCGTCGCGAGCCCGACACCCAGCTTCAGCGCCACCAGCACCCCCGCGGCGACGATCGACGCGATCGTCGTTCCTCGCGGCGTGGAAGCGTGCTCGCTATCGGTGGACTGAGCCATCGCTAGAGACTAGGGTCCTCTCGGACGGTGGGTTGGCCACCGTGCGCACCTCCATGTCCGAGCAGCCGATCGCATTCAACGCGCCGCACTCGAGGAGATCGCGGTGACTCGGCGACCGACCCGCGCCAGACGGCGCCTGCGATCGCGAGGCGCGCGCGCCCCCACCGTGCCGATCGTGCTCGCGCTGCTCGCGGCGACGCTGAGTGGGTGCGGACACTCCTCGGCATCGGCTCAGAGCTCGCCAGCCGCTCAGCGCGCCGCGCTCAGCGCCTACCTGATGGAGGTCGAGCCGATCAGGCTGGCGGTCAACCGACTGCTCAACGGCGCCGATCCGATCTTGTCCGCAAGCCACGACAAGACCATCACCCCCCAGCAGGCAGCGCTGCGGATGGGAGCCCTCGAGCGGCGGTTCGCCGGCTACACCGTCGATGTTGCCGCCGTCACGCCCAGCACACCTCAGCTGCGCTCACTGCACGCGATCTACGCGCACACCTTCATCCTCGAGGACTCCTATCTCAGCGCGCTGGTCACGGGCCTCGCGGAGAGCGATACCGACGATCTTCCCAACACCCAGTCTGAACAGCGCGCCGCCATCATCCAGTGGCGCACTGGCCTTGAAGTTCTCGCCCGCCGGGCGGGCTTCAAACTGCCCGCGGACCTGCAGGCGGCGGGCCGTGGTGAGATAGCCCCTTCGCCCGACGGCAGCTGAGCCCTCGGGAAAGGAAGCAAGCCCGTCGGAGTCCTTGGGGTTAGCCGCCGGTCCTCTGAAACCGAGGATCACCGGCCTCCACTCAGCCGTTCAGCCAAAGGAGCTCCGATGCGACTCACCTTCAAGTTGTTCCTCCCTGCCCTCGCCGCGTCACTGGCCCTGGCCGCATGCGGGGGCAGCTCATCGAGCTCCTCCACGCAGGCCAGCGCACCGGCGACTACGGCCATTTCCGCCTCATCGGGCGGAGCCGCAGCGGCCGTCGTCAAAACGGCGTCGAATTCAACGCTGGGCGCCACCGTGCTCGTCGACGCTCAGGGCATGACCCTCTACCACCTCAGCGGCGAGCAGGGCGGAAAGTTCATCTGCACGAGCGCCGCGTGCGTTGCGACATGGCCGCCCCTGCTCGCGTCCTCTGCGGCGACACCCGCAGGCGGTGTCGGCAACCTTGGGACCGTCAAGCGCCCCAACGGCGCCCTGCAGGTGACCTACAACGGCGAGCCGCTCTACACGTTCTCACATGACAAAGCCGGCGAAGCCAACGGGCAGGGCATCAAGGATGTCGGCACATGGTCCGCCGTGACCACCGCCGCCGCCGGCGCGCCGGCGAAGGAAGCCACGCCCGCCGCGGCGGCTCCGGCCACGGAAAACTCAAGCAGCGGCGCAGGCGGGGGCAGCTACGGCTACTGAGGCAGCGCGGGAGCGCTCAGTAACTGAGCGGTCCCCATGCCCGGAAGCGCCCGCTGTGCTGCGTATCGTGAGCTCATGGCTCATGATCACGGCGGGCATTCCCATGGTGTAGGCGGCGGGCATTCCCATGGCGTGAGCGCCGACGCTGATCGCGGCAGGCTGTCGGTTGCCCTCGGTCTGATCATCGCGTTCATGGTGGTCGAGGTCGCCGCAGGCGTGATCGCGCACTCCCTGGCGCTGCTGTCCGACGCGGGGCACATGCTCACCGACGCCGCCGCAATCGGCTTCTCGCTGTTCGCGCTGGGACTCGCCGCGCGGCCGGCCAAGGGCGCGATGACCTTCGGCTTCAAGCGCGTGGAGATCCTGTCCGCGCAGGCCAACGGCGTAACGCTCCTGATTCTCGCCGCCTTCATCGCATACGAGGCGATCCGCCGTCTGTTCAATCCGCCGGAAGTCCGCGGCGGCCTGATGCTCGTGGTGGCGCTCGTCGGCATCCTCGTCAACCTCGCCGCGATCTGGATGCTCTCAAGGGCCAACCGCCGCAGCCTGAATCTCGAGGGCAGCTTCCAGCACATCCTCACCGACCTCTACGGCTTCATCGGCACGGCGATCGCGGCCGCGATCATCCTCATCGGCGGCTTCGAGCGCGCGGACCCGATCGTCTCCTTGTTGATCGCGGGCCTGATGACCCGCTCTGGGCTGTCGCTGTTGAGGGACTCGGGGCGCATCTTCCTAGAGGCGGCCCCGAAGGGATTGGACCCTCAGGCGATCGGGCAAGCGCTTGCGGCTCAAGCGGAGGTCGTCGAGGTTCACGATCTGCATGTCTGGGAAATCACGAGCGGCTTCCCTGCGCTCTCGGCCCACGTGCTGGTGGCCGCGGAGAGCGACTGTCACGCGGCGCGCCGCGAGCTGGAGACGCTGCTTCGCGAGCGCTTCGGCCTGGATCACACGACGCTGCAGGTCGATCATGCCGGCGGCCTGCTGAGCATCGAGCCGCCCGTCGCGGCTTCGGGCGCTAGCCGGACTGTCCGCTCGGACGGATGAGCACCTCGTTTACGCTCACGTTCGGTGGCTGGCCGATCGCGTAGAGCACCGCGTTGGCGATGTCCTCGGCGGCCAGCGGCGTTACGCCTGCGAAGCGCTTTGCCATCTGCTCGAGCACCTCGGGGCGATTATGAGAAGGCAGCTCCGTGGCGACGGCACCGGGCTCCACCAGCGTTACGCGTACGCCCAGCGCCACAGCCTCCTGTCGAAGGGACTCCGAGAACGCTCCCACCCCGAACTTCGTGAGGTTGTAGACGCCCGATCCGGCCCGCGCGACGCGCCCGGCGACCGAGCTCACGTTGAGGATGTGCCCGGAGCCCTGAGCGTGCATCAGAGGTAGCGCGGCGTGCGTGCAGTAGAGAACGCCAAACACGTTCGCGTGGATCATTCGCCGCCATTCCTCGGTCGAGGCGTTCTCGATCGGGCCGAGCAGCATCACGCCGGCGTTGTTCACGAGCACGTCCAAGCGGCCGAGCTCTGAGTGGGCGCGCTGCACGAATGTCTGCGCCTGGCTCTCCTCGCCAACGTCGGTCTGCACCGCCAGTACCCGCCCCCCGTCCAGCGCTATACGCTCGGCGAGGGCCTCGATGCGATCGATGCGCCGGGCGGCCAGGGCGACAGCCGCCCCGGCGCGCGCGCAGGCCAGAGCCGTGGCCTCGCCGATGCCTGACGAAGCACCCGTGATGGCTACCACCTGGCCAGAGAGGTCGATGTTCATCTGCCGAGATTAGCTCGCCGGGCTCGCCCACCGGCGCGAGGCTGCCGATAACAGATGCAGAGCCCCGGGTGCAAGCTTTTGCAGTTCTCCGGGGTTTAGAACCATAGAGACACGAGCATTTGTTCTCCGAGCGGCAGGTGAGACCGCGTGCGGTGTCGAAACGAGAGGCCTCAGAACGCCTCCCGAGGGTAATTGACAACGCAACTATCAGGGCGTATAATTCCGACTCCAAGCATCGGATTAGAAGGACTCTCATGTCAGACACTACGCAAAGCACCACAACAACGCTCGATCCGCTCACCCCCGTCCAGAACGGGGCGCCGGAGACTGAGGCCGTGCCTGAGGTGGCACCGGTCGTGGTATCCGGGCGGCTCGACAGCCCAATTGAGCGGACCGACCTCGGGACGCCCGACACATTCATCCCCGAGTCCGTCGACCAGTTGCTCGCGCACTCGCGCCGCTACCCCCTGCTGACCCCTGCCCAGGAGATCGACCTGGCCAAGCGGATCGAGCGAGGCGACCTGCGCGCCAAGGAACTGCTCGTCAACTCCAACCTGCGCCTGGTCGCATCCAACGCACGGCGCTACCAGAACCAGGGGCTACCGCTGGCCGATCTGGTCCAGGAGGGCATGCTCGGGCTGATCCGCGCGTCAGAGAAGTTCGACTGGCGCAAGGGCTTCCGTTTCTCAACCTACGCCACCCTCTGGATTCGCCAGGCCATTCAGCGCGGCCTTGAGAACTCCGGACGCACGATCCGCCTGCCCGTACACGTCGCCCAGCGCTCGCGCAAGGTCGGACGTGTAGAGCGCGAGCTGTCAGTGCGTCTCGGACGCGAGCCCACAATCGAGGAGCTGGCCGAGGAGACCGGCCTTGAGATCGAGCAGGTCGAGGAGGTGCGCCACCAGCGCGCCGCCCTGGTCAGCCTCGATCAGCAGGTCGGCGAAGACGGCGACACCGCCCTCGGTGACCTCCTGCCCTCGGATTCAGAGGCGCCGGAGGAGACGGCCTGGGACAACGAGCGCGAGCGGATCGTCCACCGTGCCATCTCCCAGCTGCCTGAAACCGAGCGTACGGTTCTAACGCTGCGCTTCGGTACCGGGCGCGAGGAGCCGCAGACGCTGACCGCGATCGGCAAAAGGCTCGGGTTCTCCGCCGAGCGCGCCTCGCAGCTTGAGCAGCGCGCACTGAAGAAGCTCGCCGAGTCGCCGGAGTTAGCGGCGCTGCGCGAGGCCGCATAGATCTCCTCATCTGAGCAGGAGGCAGTTTCATCGGGCGCCCACTTGTGGGCGCCCGATGTGCGTTCAGGGCCGGCAGCCCCCCGGAGGCGGCGCTAAACGCCCGACACGTCCAGCCCCGTGCCCTGCAGAAGGCTGTTGGCCTTGGCGTTGAGGATCGTGAACTCACCTGTCAGGATCAGCAGCCCAAGCAGGATCATCACGGCGCCACCGATGCCGATGATCACCGGGAAGTGGCGCTTTACGACCGTCAGCGTCTCGGTTGCCCGCTCGAAGGCCAGCGCGATCAACAGGAACGGGATCGCAAGACCGGCGGAATAGAAGGCCAGCAGCAGCGCCCCGTGTGCCGCCGAGCTCGATACGGCCGCCTGCGTGAGGATCGCGCCGAGCGTGATGCTCGTACAGGGGGTCCACGCGATCGCGAACGCAGCGCCCGCCACCACGGGTCCACCACGGCCGGCCAGGCGCAGCAGCGACTCGGAGTGCCACTCGCGGTTGAACACGCTGACGAACGGCGTCATCAGGAATATGACGCCCATGGCGATGATCAGAATCCCGCCGATCTGCTCGAGCGTCTGTTTGTGCGCGTTGAGGCTCGAGCCGATCACGGTCGCGCTCATCCCCAGCAGGATGAAGATCAGCGAGAAGCTGCCGATGAACAGCAGGCTGGGAATCAGCACGCGGCGGGGGCCGGCATCCTTGAGGTCCGCCGGCGTGACCCCGATCACCGTCGAGAGGTAGCCCGGCACCAGCGGCAGCACGCACGGGGAGAGAAACGAGACGAGGCCCGCGGCGAGCGCCAGCGGGATGCCCACGCCGGTGGCGGCGTCTGAAGACGCAATCAGGATGTGGTCGGCGGGGATCATTGGTATTGCTGAGAAGAAGGATCGCGCATCGCAGCGCGCAATTGGCCCACCTCGCGCTCAAGACGACTCACGCGCTCGATCAGTTCTTCCAGGGTAGGACCATTGGGGCCGTGAGCGGGGGCTCCCACCACAGGGCCCTCCTCCTCTGCGTTGTCTTCGAGCAGCTGCGCGAAGCGCTCCTCCTTCTGACCCGGCCGGCGGCCGAGGTCCGATACCAGCTCACGCTCAATCAGCCTCGTCAGCGCCTCGCGAACGTCGGCCGGATCATCGAAGACATACATGCGCTCCGTGCGCTGCTTGAGCTCGCCCGGGGTCTGCGGACCGCGCAGCATCAGCACGCAGATCAGCGCCTGCTCCTGAGCATCCATCGGCAGCGCCTGCTCGAGCAGATGGCGGTACTTGGCCGCGCGGCTTCCGCTACCGCTCGCCAGACGGGCGAAACCGCGCCGTTCCAGGCGGTGCAGAGCGTCGCGGAGGACCGCGTCGTCGTATTCGACGATCGGGTCCCTGTTCGTCGTCTGGTTGCAGGCCAGGCGCAACGCGTTCAGCGACAGCGGATAGCCGTTTGGAGTCGTGCGCTGCTTTTCCAGCAGGCAGCCCAGCACGCGCGTCTCCGATGCCGACAGGTCCACGGCCGTAACCCTACGACGCGACGGTAAAGTCAAGGGGTGAGCAGCCAGCCCTTCGCCCAAGGGCGCACGGGTGGAGGAGGTCACATGCCGCCACCGGACCTGCGCCCGGAGGACATCCCCTCCACGCCCGTCTCGCTGCGGCGCATCGGCCGCCTGTTCATCCCCTACCGGCTGCGCCTGAGTCTGCTGCTGGGCCTGATCTTCCTCGGCTCGATCCTCGGCATCGCCTCGCCCTTTCTGCTGCGCGAAGCGGTCGACAAGGGGATCCTTGAAAAGAACTTCGAACTCTTGACCTGGCTGGTCGTCGGCATGATCGCGCTGGCGATCATCAACGGCGTCATCAGCGTCGCTCAGACCTGGATCTCAAACCAGGTGGGCCAGCGTGTCATGCACGACCTGCGCGCGGCGGTCTTCGCGCACCTGCAGCGCATGTCGCTGGCGTTCTTCACGCACACGCGCTCCGGAGAGGTGCAGGCGCGCATCGCCTACGACATCGGCGGCATCGACGACGTCGTCACGAGCACGGCCACCTCGACGGTATCCACGGTCGCCACCGTCACCGCGACGGTCGTGGCGATGTTCGCGCTGGAATGGCGGCTGACGGTCTTCTCGCTGATCCTGCTGCCGTTCTTCGTGTGGCTCACGCGCCGCGTGGGCAACGAGCGCCGGCGCATCCAGTCGGTGCGCCAGGGGCGGCTGGCGGACATGTCGACGCTCGTCGAGGAGTCGCTGTCGGTATCCGGGATCCTGCTCGGCAAGACGATGGGCCGCTCGCAGGAGCTCGTCGACCGCTTCTCCTCGGAGTCCAGCGAACTTGCAGACCTCGAGGTGCGCGCGCGCATGGCCGGGCGCTGGCGGATGGCCTCGGTGCAGATGAGCTTCGCGATCATGCCCGCGGCGGTGTATGAGTTCGCGGGCTACACCATCGCCCACAACGACAACGTGATCTCGATCGGGACCCTGGTCGCGTTCACAGCGCTGCAGACGCGCCTGTTGTTCCCGATGCAGCAGCTGCTGTCCGTGGGCGTTGAAGTGCAGACCTCGCTGGCGCTGTTCGGGCGCATCTTCGAGTACCTGGACCTGCCCGTCGACATCGCCGAACGGCCGGACGCGCGCACGCTCAGCGACGTCCGCGGAGACGTGCAGCTGAAGGACGTGTGGTTTCGCTACGCGCCGGAGTCGCCGTGGACGCTCGAGGACATCAGCGCCGAGATCCCCGCCGGGACCCGCACGGCCCTGGTCGGCGAGACGGGATCGGGCAAGACGACGCTTGCCTATCTGGTCGCGCGGCTGTATGAGGCCCAGAAGGGCTGTGTGAGCGTCGACGGCGTGGACATCCGCGACGTCACGCTCGAGTCACTGGCTGCGACGGTCGGCCTGGTCTCACAGGAGACCTACCTGTTTCACGCCTCGATCCGCGAGAACCTGCGCTTTGCCTGCCCGCAGGCCAGCGACGAGGAGATCGAAGATGCGGCTCGCGCCGCGCAGATCCACGAGCTGATCTCCTCCTTGCCGCAGGGCTATGACACGGCCGTGGGCGAGCGCGGCTACCGCTTCTCAGGGGGCGAGAAGCAGCGCATGGCAATCGCCCGCACGGTGCTTCGCAACCCGCCCGTGCTGATCCTCGACGAGGCAACATCCGCGCTGGACAACGAGACCGAGCGCGCTGTGCAGCAGGCGCTCGACGACCTTTCCCGTGGCCGCACCACGATCGCGATCGCCCACCGCCTCTCGACGATCCGCGATTCTGATCAGATTCTCGTGCTCGACGCCGGCAGGATCGTGGAGCGTGGCACCCATGATGAGCTCGTCGAGCTCGGCGGGCGCTATGCCGCGCTGCTGAGTGGCGCGACGGTCGCTGAGGAGCCGGCCGCTGCGAGCGCCCGCTAGGCGCGCCGTCTCCGGGCCTCGCGCCTATGCCGTCGCTTCGATGTTCAGGCGCACGTAGTCGACGACGACCGGGTCTCCCAGCGCCGCGAGCACATCGTCCATGAATGGCTCGCGCAGCTGCTCGGGCAGACGCTGGACGTGTGGGCCGAGCACGATCGTTGAGAGGAACTCGCGTGCATGTTCGGGCTGCTTGGGCGCCGGCATGAGCCAGCACTCGGCGGCGCGGAAGCCCGCGGCGAGAAGGCGCCCCCTGGTCTCCTCTGCCCCGGCGTAGTTCCACGGCGCCCGCCAGTCGCGGAAGTGCTCAGCGTAGGGATCCTCCGCGAGCAGCACGTTGACGGTTCCGCGCAGGACGTCGATGTTGCCCTCTCCCCCACACTGAGCCACGAGCCGGCCTCCGGGGCGCAGCGCGGCGTGCAGGCGCGCGAACAGCCGCTGATGATCTGAGATCCAGTGAAAGGTCGCTGTCGAGAGCACGGCATCGACCTGCTCGCCCAGGTCGAGCTCGAGCAGGTCCCCCACGCGGATATCCACCCGCCCTCGCGACCCCGCCCCGAGCCCGCCCGAATCCTCGCCGACGGTCCCCGAGCGCTCGAACTCCGAAAGCCGTTCCCTCGCGGACGCGACCATCGACGCGGACGCGTCAACGGCAATCACACGACCCCGTGGGAGCCGTTCGATCAGCGCCTGCGTGATGCGCCCGGAGCCACAGCCGGCGTCGAGGACGGTCTCGTCTCCCTGGAGCTCGAGGCGCGAAAGCACCTCGCGCCCCAGCTCCTCCATCGGCCCGGAGATGCGGTCGTAGCTCTTGCCGTCCCAGGCGCGCACATCTGACATACACACGTACGCTATCACGCACAGTGGCGAGCGGCAGGATGCCCGCGTCGCCGGCAATTCCCCGCCGCCATCGTTGCCTAGAAGGCGAGCGCAGCCAGCTCGGCGAGCACCTTCGAGAGCTGCCCGCCCTGCCAGGCGATCGGTGAGCGTGCGGGCGGCCCGGCCTCCTCCACGACCAGCCGCGCCTGCGGGATCGCCCTGGCGTAACGTTCGCCGACCTCCAGGGGATGGCCGGGATCCGCCTCATCGCGGCTGGCCACGACGGTCGTCGGGATCGCGATCCGGCTCAGCTCGTCGAGCTGCTCGAAGGGGCGCGATCGAGGTACCACTTCGAGCGCATCCGCCACGGCCGCGGGGTGCTCGTGCGCCGACAGCCGCTGGCGCAGGACCGTCCCGACCGTCTCACGCCACGCCTGCGGCACCTCCTGCAGGTCATAGGCGTCCAGGAACCCCTCCACTCCCCCCTCCCTCAGTCCCCGTGCGAGAGCGTCCCAGCGAGCGAACTCCTCGGGAGTTCTCCCCGCAGAGGGGTCGAACGACGGCGTGATCAGCCCCAGCGCCGCGACGCGCTCGGGCCGCAGCAGGGCAACGCGCAGAGCCGTGTGTGCGCCCATCGAAGCGCCGGCCAGGACCGCGCGAGCGATGCCCAGCTCGTCGAGCACCGCCACGAGGTCCGCGGCGAGATGCTCATAGCCATAGTCCTCGGGGCTGGGCGCCGGGCTTGAACGGCCGTGTCCGCGGGCGTCATAACAGAGCACGCGATGACCGGAGCGCTCGAGCGCGCGCGAGCCCATCACCACATAACGGCGAGTGGCGGTGAGACCGTGCAACAGCACGATCGGAGTGCCGGCTCCACTCTCCTCGCCGGAGAGGGCCGTGCCGCCCGAATTGACGCTGAAGTCGCTCAGAGCCTCAGGCCGCGACGGTGGCGTGCTCGCGCACGAGCTCGGCGGAGCGATCCGGCCGCTCCCAGAAGAACAGGTGGCCGACGCCGTCGAAGATCTCAAGGCGCGAACCGGGGATCAGCGATGCGACCAGGTGGCCGTTCTCAACGGGCAGCACCTGATCGGCGGTTCCATGGATCACGAGCGTGGGCATGGCCAGCTCGGCCAGTCGCGCGCTCGTGTCGTGCGCGTCGATCGCGTCGATCTGCGCAAGGATCACCGGGACGGCCACCGCGCGCTGCCGGCTGACCTCGCTGTATGCGGCGTAGACCTCGGCGTCATCGACCAGCGCCGGAGAGATGTTCGCCTCCCAGGACGCTCTCACCGCCTGCTCGCGGTCGCCCGACCGGCGCGCATCGCGCAGCCGCCGGGCCAGCTCCGGCGTCATCAGCGAGCTGCCCGAGCCTCCGCAGTAGGTGCAGCCGAGCGTCAATGTGAGCACCCGCTCGGGGTGCGCGAGGGCGAGCTCCTGGGCGACCATGCCACCCATCGAGATGCCGACGATGTGCGCCGAGTCGATCCCCAGCGCGTCCAGCAGTCCCAGCGCGTCGTCGGCCATCTGGACGATCGTGATCGGCCCCTCCAGGCGACTGCTCGCGCCCACACCGCGGTGGTCATAGGCGATCACGTCGAAGTCCCGTCGCAGCGCCTGCAGGAACGGCTCGCCCCAATGCAGGGCGGTTCCGCTCATGCCCATAATCAGTAGCAGCGGCGGACCAGATCCGCTGCGCTCATAGTCAAGCTCGATCTCGCCGACGCTCGCAACGGGCATTCTCCGATCATATACAGGCGGGCGCGGACTCCCCGGAGCCTCAAGATGTGCCCGTGGACACCCTTGGGGCGACCTACAGGGGAAGCGCGAGCTGAGCGGTCGAGCGCGCTGCGCCGGTCTCGTCGCGATCACCGCGCTCGGGCGCGTCACGCTCCGGGCGCTGAGCCGAGGCCAGGCCGGCGACGCGCACGCCGAGCAGTCGCACCGGCCGTGGCGGCGAGTAGTCATCGAGCAGTCGCTGCGCCACCGCGCCCACGAGCTCAACGTCGTGCGTCGCCTCGGCGACCGTGTGCGCGCGGGTGACGGTGGTGAAGTCGTTGAGACGCACCTTGATGGCGATCGTGCGCCCGCGGCGACCGTGCGCCGCGAGGCTGTCGCACAGCTCCGCGGCCATCCGCGTCAACTCCTCGCGAAGGCGCGCCGGGTCGCTGAGGTCGCTGTCGAATGTGCGCTCGCGCGACTCGGAGACCACCTTGCGCGCGGAGCTGACCTCGCCGTCGTGTTCGAACCTCGACCGCCGGCCGAGTTCACGCCCGAGCGTCGGGCCGAAGCGCTCGACCAGCGCCTGCTCGGGGGCCGAGCCCACGGCCGCGATGCTCGTCAGCCCGAGCTCCGCCAGCCGCGCGGCGGTCTTCGGCCCAATGCCGGGTATCAGGCCCGGCGGCGAGGAGGCGAAGCGGGCGCACGCCTGCTCGCGGCTGAGCACGACGAAACCCGCCGGCTTCTCGGCGTCGGAGGCGACCTTCGCGACCAGCTTGTTCGGCCCGATGCCGACCGAGCACACGAGCCCCGTGGCCCGTTTGATCTCTGCCAGGAGCCGGCGCATCGCTGCGCGCGGAGAGTAGAGGCCCTCGAGATCGAGGTAGGCCTCATCCAGGCCGACGACCTCCACGCGCTCCACGTGCGAGCGCACGAGACCCATCACACGCGCCGACACCTCCCGGTAGGTGGGGAAATCTGGCGTGAGGAACAGCGCCTGCGGGCACAGGCGGCGCGCCCGCGCTGCCGGCATGGCCGAACCGATGCCGTACTTACGGGCCTCATAGCTCGCGGTCGTCACCACGGCGCGCGGCCCGCTCCCGGCCACGACCACCGGCAGCCCGCGCAACTCGGGACGGCGAGCCAGCTCGATCGAGACGTAGAACGCGTCGCAGTCGATGTGCGCGGTGCTCAGCGGGGAGGCTTCGGCAGACACGGTCGCTCGAATCTAGCGGCCCGCCCGGCGCGCCGAGCTGCGGGGCGCCACCGCCTCATCGGCTTCTTGGATAGGCTTCTGCAAGCGCCATGGACCTGACCTTCAGCCCCCAGGAGACAGCCTTCCGCGACGAATTGCGTGCGTGGCTGGCCGACAATCCACCGGACCCCAAGCCCGCAGATGGTGGCGACGACGCGCAGTACGCCTGGCGGCGCGACTGGCAGCGTCGCCTGTATGAGGGCGGCTGGGCGGCGCCCCAGTGGCCCACCGAGTACGGCGGCCGCGGCTCCACGTCGACGGAGTCGGCGATCTACTTCGAAGAGATCGGACGGGCCAGGGTGCCGATGCCGGCCAACATCCTCGGCACGCTGCTGGGCGGCCCGACGCTGATGTTGTGGGGCACTCCCGAGCAGAAGGAGCGCTACCTCGCCCCGATTCTCTCGGCCGAGGAGATCTGGTGCCAGGGCTTCTCAGAGCCGGACGCCGGCTCAGACCTCGCTGCGCTGAAGACGCGGGCGGTGAAGGACGGCGATGAATGGGTCGTGACCGGGCAGAAGGTGTGGACCAGCGGCGCGCAGTATGCGACCTGGTGCATGCTCGTCGCGCGCACCGACACGGAGGCCGCCAAGCACAAGGGCCTCACGTACTTCCTCATGAACATGAACCAGGACGCCATTCAGGTGCGTCCGCTGCGCCAGATCACCGGCGAGGCCGAGTTCAACGAGCTGTTCATCGAGGAGGCGAGGATCCCCGACGCGAACATCGTGGGCGGCGTGGGCAACGGCTGGAAGGTCGCTCTCACGACGCTGATGAACGAGCGCGCGGGCCTGGGTTTCTCGCTGCAGATCCGCATGCGCCAGCTGCTCGACGACCTGATCGCGATCGCAGCCGAT
>Ga0302181_10001791_pt1 | contig 15665 bp, 14 predicted proteins | sample I_Palsa_E3_3_FD_198786 | JGI IMG/M metagenome (GOLD analysis project Ga0302181, IMG submission 198786) | Peat permafrost microbial communities from Stordalen Mire near Abisko, Sweden - I_Palsa_E3_3 | ecosystem: Environmental > Terrestrial > Soil > Palsa > Peat permafrost | place: Sweden...
ACCGGAACGCGATCAGCACCCAGAACGATTGCGACAGCGCCGACCCCAGCGCCCCGGCGATCATGATCGCGGCGACTATCCAGTACACGCGCTTGCGGCCGATCACGTCGGCAAAGCGGCCGAACACCAACGCGCCGACGAACGCGGCAAACAGCATCGTGGAGTTGAGCAGGGCGAGCTTGCCCGAGCTCAGGTTCCAGTCCTTGGTGATCAGCGCGGAGGCGATCCCGATGACGAACAGGTCGTAGGCGTCGGTGAAGAACCCCATCCCCGAGGCCAGCACAGCCCGCAGATGGAACCTGCTCAGCGAGGCCTCGTCCAGCGCAGCGATCAAGTCGCTGAAACCGGTCTCGGTCACGCCATTCCCCCGCCGCTGAGGCCGCCTGCATCGTGCCCCGCGGCCGGCCGCATTCCTTCGATGCCGCTGCGAAAGTATCCGGCTCAAGCAACACGCCGCCGACCTAGAAATGAACGGCAAGGAAACGCATGATTGCTGGCAAGCGAACTACATCGCTGGCTGCCCCGACAGTTACCTGGTAAGGCACGCAGCCGACCCGGCACGGCTCCGGCGGCAGAGGAGGTGACGGTGCCAGATTCGGGGGGGCGCTTCCTACGGGCACGGCTGCGGGCGCGGCCGGTGACGGGCGGGCTGCTGCCTGTGCACCGGTCTGACGTCACGGCGGACGTGGTTGCCGGTATCACCCTGGCCGCCGTGAGCATCCCGGTGGCTCTTGGTTACGCGAAGATCGCGGAAGAGGTCATCGGCGACTAAAGGCGCACCCAAGGCAGCGCAGCAGTTCAGAACGAACCAGGCAAGTGATCTTGAGCATGCATACAGGTACGTTGACGCGTCAGAATGTTCGCTCGGCGCCCCCGCACGGCCATATGGGCGCGCTACCAGGGCGCACAGATTGGGCGGTTACTCGTGTACGTGACCGGTAGGCCAAATCGGCCGAGGGTGGCGGCGGGCGGTGCGGACGAATCTCCTGACCGGCCAGCCTGTCCAGTCTTCGAGCCGGCGGCTGACGGGCACGGCGGCGAACCCAATGGTGAGGTGGGCTTCCGGGTCCCGCAGATGGCGGCCGGCCGGGCGGGCCTGCAGGATAGATTCCGGCTGCAGGACCGGCCCAAAGATTCCCGTAACGGCCGGAGCTAAACTCACGGCATTAGTGTGCGCGTCCCGGAGGTCCGGCCATGACGACGACTGCACCCGCGACCGTTCCCGCCCATGACGCCGAGGAGATCCAGGACGCCGGTCACGTCGCTGTCCTCATCGTCGGCTTTGGCGGGATCCAGCGGGGCTGTACCGTGGCGGCGGCCCGCGGTTATGGTGACGTTTGTGGTGCAGCCTACGGCGGGGGCCGGGGCGGGGGGTGTACATGGCTTCGCGCCGGCCCTGACGAGTTTCGTGGGCCGGGCCACCGCGGTGAGCGCGGTAGCGGGTCTGCTAGATCACTACCGGCTGGTGACGGTGACCGGACCAGGCGGTTCGGGGAAGACCCGGCTCGCCGGTGAGGTAGCGGAACAGGTAGCGGGCCGGTTCGCGGACGGGGTGTGGCTGGCGGAACTGGCGCACGTCGAGGACCCCGCGCTAGTGGCAGCGGTGGTGGCGGCGGCGCTGGGGATACGGGACCAGCCGGGGGTGCCGGCGGCGGAAGCGCTGGCGCGGGCGCTGGCCCGTCAGCAGTTGCTGCTGGTGCTGGATAACTGCGAGCATGTGATCGGCGCGGCCGCTGCGCTGTGCGCCGGGCTGCTGGTGGGCGCCGATGATGTGCGGGTGCTGGCGACCAGCCGGGAGCCGCTGCGGGTGGTCGCGGAGGCCCCGTACCGCTTGGGACCGCTGGCCCTGCCCCGCCCGGATGATGTGGGTGATGTCGTGGGGTGTGAGGCGGTGGCGCTGTTTGCGGACCGGGCCCGCCGGGCTGACACGCGCTTCGCACTGGATGACCAGACGGGGCCGTTGGTGGCGCGGCTGGTGAGGCGGCTGGATGGGATGCCGCTGGCGATTGAGCTGGCGGCGGCGCGGGTGGAGGCGCTGGGGGTGGCGCAGCTGCTGGACCGCCTCGATGACCGGTTCGTTCTGCTGACCGCTGGTGACCGGCTGGCGACGGCCCGGCAGCGGTCTCTGGCGGCCACGGTGGCCTGGAGTTACCAGCTGCTCGATGACCAGGAGCGGCGGGTGTTCCGCGCGTTGTCGGTGTTCCCTGGGCCGTTCACGCTGGATGCCGCCGAGGCGGTGGCGGGACCTGGCGCCGGGCCGGCGGTGCTGCATCTGGTGGACTGTTCGCTGCTTAGCCCGCCGCGGGCCGGCCCAGATGGCCGGTCCCGGTATGTGCTGCTGGAGACGCTGCGCGCCTACGGTGCCAGGCTGCTCGCTGAGGCCGGGGAGCAGGAGGCAGCGGCGGCCGCCCTGGCCAGGTACGCACTGCGTGTGGCCGAAGAGGCCGCGGGGGGACTGCAGACCACCATCGGAGAGGCAGCCGCTGCACGGCGGCTGGATGCTGAGGACGCCACGGTGCGGCAGGTGCTGACCTGGGCCACCGGGCATGATGCGGCCGCCGCGTTGCGGCTGGCGGTCGCGCTGGCGCCGTGGTGGTCCCTGCGCGGCCGGGCCGTAAGTCAGTACCCGTTGCTGCGCGACGCGGCCGGGCGTGCCGCGCCGGGCAGCGAGCAATGGTGCACCGCGCAGTTCTGGCTCGGGGACATGGCATTTGACTCGGCTGATCTGGCCGGGGCGCTGGGCCATTTCACCGCGGTCATCGACGCCATGCGGGACAGGCGCCCGTACCGGTCGGTGGTTTACTGCCTGGTCGGCCGGTCGGTAGCCCTGCTGAACCTGGGGCGGATCTCCGAGGCGGCCCAGGACGCCCACCGTTCGCTGTCTCTGGCCCGGGAGCTTGGCTACCCGGCCGGCGAGGTGAGTGCCCTGGCGATGCTCGGCTTCGCCGCAGTTGACGCCGGCGACCTCGACGGCGCCGTGCAACTGGCCCGGCAGGCCAGGCAGATCCCGGGCGACATCCCCGGCTGGATAGCCCGGATGCGCAGCGACTGTGTGACTGTTGCGCTGACCGAGGCGGGGGATCTAGCCGCCGCCCGGCGTGCCTGCATGGAAGGGTTGGGCGTGGCCCGGGTTGCGGGCGCCCAGGGGGCTCTCGTGGAGTCGCTGACCCGGATGGCGATGCTGGACCTGCGGGCGGGCCGCACCCAGGACGCCACGGCGCAGTTGCGGGAAGCGCTCCAGATCGCCGTCCGGGCCGACATGCCGCCGTACGTGGACAATGCCCTGGAGTGCTGCGGGTATCTGTGCGCCGCGACCGGGCGTCACCTCGAAGCTGTCACGGCCTGGGCCGCCGCCGACGCGTTCTTCCGGCGTCAGGGGTTCGCAGGGGCGCCCGCCGAGGTCCGCCGCCAGCAGGAACAACTGCGTAAGGCCCGCCAGGCACTCGGGCCCGAGCGGGCCCGGGCGGCGGAAGAGCGCGGCGCGGCGATGAGCCGGGCCACCGCGGCCGAGTACGCCTTGATGCTCACCGCCCCGGACCCGCCGGCAGCTGCGGCGCTGAGCCAGGGAGCGCTCAGCGCCCGGGAACAGGAATTGGTCACCCTGGTGGCCCAGGGCTGCACCGATGCCCAGATCGCGGCCCAGCTGTTCATCAGCATTCGCACCGTCCGCTCCCACCTGGACCGGATCCGCGACAAAACCGGCTGCCGCCGCCGCGCCGACCTCACCCGCCTTGCGCTCAGCATCGGCCTGCTCTAACGCGAGCCAGGGCTCGCCTTGGCACCTGTGGGTACTACTACCCCGATCGCCGCCGTGCCGCGAAGGGGTAAGCCGGCCTCTGCCTCACGCCTACCTGGGAGGGCGAGCCTGTCAGGTGAGGGCCGGGATAGCCGGCCAGTCGCGAGACTCATCAGGAGCCGCCCATGTTTGCACACCTTACTCACCAGGCACCTCATCCGCCGACCGCAGCGCGACAGAGTGGCCGGCGCCTTCGCCGGCTCGGCGCAGTCCTGGCCGCGGTCACCTGCGGTTTGCTGGCATCGTCCGCCATCGTTCCGGCCGCCTTCGGGATGATCCCGCCCCCGGGCAGTGCAGCCCCGATCGCGCCGGTCCCCGCGACCACCGTCCACGTGGTCACCGTCGGCGGGATGGCTGGCTGGCAGATCACCTTGATCGCGCTCGGCGCCGCCCTTGTCGCGGCCGCCGCGGCCGTTCTCGTGGACCGCGCGCGGGTCGCCCGCCGAGCCGCACCAGCAACCGCCGCATGACGCCGACTGCTGACACCAAGGGATGGCCTCACGGGCGGAGCAGGTCGGCCGGTCGCGCCGAGCAGCCTCCGTCCGGAGGGTCTCCCCGATAGGAATCCTCCGTCCTCGTCATTTGGCCGACGTCTAAGCAGCGGTAAAGGCCGCCGTTGTGGCACGTTAAAGGATGAGCTTATGGAGATTCACCTGCACATGCCTGAAGAGAAATCAGGGGACGGCACGTCGAGGCTGCGTAGCCTGTTCCGGCGCCGGAAGGCATCAGGTACGGCCAAGGGTCTTCACCGCTTCCATGGACTACGTCGTGAACAGCGCGGCTCGGCTCTCCCTCAATGTCTAACGACGCGGCAGGCTTCGCTCGCGCTGAGGACCGTTCAGTTGCTTCCCCTAAAAGGGCTTTCGACGCTGGGCTCCGGCCCGGCCCGTTTCCAGACCGAACCGCCAGCCTGCTACCGGGCTCCCTGGCGATTACCCGGACCGGACTTTCACCGGCAGGCGACGACGAGCTTCCGATCAGGTCATGACCGCTGGACGATCACCTCCTGATCACTGGCCGCACCCGTTGCAGTACCAGGCCCTGTGGACTCCAATTTAAGGACGTTCAGAATGAGCTCCCCGGTCGCACACAGCAGCAACCTCAGCCCAAGCCTTGAACGCAGGCCGCCCGCTCACGCCGAGAGAAGGGTGCGTACGCCCGTCCGCATGTTGATGCCGGGCACACGGCAAGGACTAAGGTCACGAGCGACAGGACCAAGGTCGCGTGTTGGCCGAGAATAGCCGGGGCATTTGTCGTGTCTGCCCGTCAGGACCACAAGCAGAGTGGGTACGGCGAAAAGGGACATATCATGACTCACGGGGACGACCTGCCCGCGGAAGTGCGAAAGCAAGACGAAGAAGCCGAACTACAGGTAGCCGCGCAGCTGGCCGAGCTCCGCCAGGAAGCGGACGCGGCTCACGGGGACGACCTGCCCGCGGAAGTGCGAAAGCAAGACGAAGAAACCGAACTACAGGTAGCCGCGCAGCTGGCCGAGCTCCGCAAGAATGACGATGTCTAAGCCGTCCGGGAGCGCACCGATCAGGTAACTGCTCATGGCAGTTCCTCACGGGCATGAATACGCGCGGCCATCTCCTCTGACCGGCGCATGCTGGCATGGCACCCTTCACGGTCACCCATGCGGGCGTACGCCTTGGCCTGCAAGGTGTTCAGGTCGGTGACGATCGCGGGCGTCAGCCAGCGCCGGGCTCCGCGAAGTGCCGCCTCGCCGTACTGAACGACGTGCCGGGAACTGGCCGACGGTGCGCGCCCCGCCGCCCGCGCACCCTGACCGCCGGGCTGCACCGCATCATCCGGACGGCAGCGTGAAGGCCCGGCACACGGCCAAGTCTTGAAAGACCGGGCCTTCGCCCTCTCAGCAAGGAGAGGTGACCTCAGTATGCCCGCCCTGGCCGCTCCCCCTCAGGTGCCGGCACCACCCGCACGACACCCGATCCACACCGTCCTTGCCGCGTTCGTGGCTGCCGTCGAAAGGTCCTCCCCGCCTACATGCACATCAGTAAGAACATCGCCGCGCTGGTCAACCTCAACACGTTCCCTACCACCGCCGACCCGGTCCAGCTCCAGCGGGTCGCCAACCAGCGTGGAGGTTGGTACCGGATCAGCTGGGAGCTGCGGCGTGGTTCGGGGATGGGCCACGCGGGCCTCCCTCGTCCGTCACGTCAGCGGCCGGCGTTCACCTCGGTCCTGCGGTGGCTGCCCACCGCGCTGCTGGCACGATGCCGTCTGCGTGGCTGAGGAACGGCGAACTCACAGCACGGGACCGCCAGCTCCGGTGCGGTCCACCCGTGGACCGGCTGACGGCTCCGGCGGCCGAAACGCAGGCGGAACGGCATCAGCGCCGACTCGATTTGTACGCGCAGGCTCATCTTGGACTCGCCTTCCGTGCGGTCGGCGAAGTGGATCGGAAGCTCCAGGACCTTGAGGCCCCGGCGTACGGCCCGGTAGTTCATCTCGACCTGGAAGCTGTAGCCGTTGCTCTGGACACTGGCCACGTCGATGTCGTGCAGTGCCGCGCTACGCCAGAGCTTGAATCCCGCCGTGACATCCCTGATGCCCAGCCGCAACAAAGCACGGACGTACCCGTTGGCGAAACCAGAAAGGATCTTCCGGCGCCAGGACCACTGCCGCGACACGCTGGCGCCAATGATGTAGCGCGAGCCGATGAGGACATCTGCGTCGGCCGACAGCAGCGTGCCCAGCATCTGCGGAAGGTACTCCGGCCGGTGGGACAGATCACTGTCCATCTGCACGACGAAATCGGCCCCGCTCCGGATGGCGCGGGTCATCCCGTCCAAGTACGCTCGCCCGAGACCCTGCTTTCCGGGACGGTGAACCACCGACATCCGGTCGCGGCCGTAGCGGGCGGCGAGTTCCTCAGCGACACCTCCGGTCCCGTCGGGCGAATTGTCGTCTGCCACGAGAATCCGCAGCCCGGCGAGCGGCAGGCCGAAGAGGGCTTCCACGATCACGGGCAGGTTGGCGGCCTCGTTGTAGGTCGGCAGCACCACCGTCACCGCGGCCGAGCCCCACGGCCCGGGAAGTTCAACCGGCTGATGGTCTGTTGCGGCCCGACTTTCAGCAGACATAATTTCCCTCTCAATTAATCGTCATTCTTGGCTTAAGCTCAATCGCCGGCGCAGCCCCGGCTCGCTCTCTCTAATGACAGTCGGTGCTCGAACTTGACCAGCGAAGGGAATGGTGACGCCTGGGCATCGACCAGGTTGGCGGTCCAGAAGAAAAGGCCGCGCATGTGCGTCTTGAGCACGTGGTGATGGCCCGCCAGCTCTTCAAAGGCTGATGTCAGGATTCAGACTTGCGATGGTGGCCGGGCGGATAGTAGTGGATCCACACCTTCCACACCGCGCTGCCATAAGAATTAACCCGGACGGTGCTCGTCTGATAGTAGTAGGGGTCCGCGGCCAGACACCGGTACAGCACGTGCAGCTCGGCTAGATTCTGTGCACTCAAATCGTTGGTCTGGAGCAAGAATCCGGTAAACTTATGGCTTCGCTCCATCGCGATAACTTGCCCATCTCCCCCACTAAAGAGCGCGTAGGCCGACGCGGACGGATACCATTCGATCTGCGGATCCGCCGTCGTGTAGTACGCGCCAGCGTCGGAATCAAAGCTGAAGTACTGTCCCGGAATATCAAGAGCTTTGATCTCTTTGATCGGCGTCATGATGGACGACGGCCAACTGTATTGGATCTTGGAACGCCACATGCCGTCGATCAAGAGCAGCCAGATGACCGCCATTACCGCCAATATCATGCGGCCACGCTTGCTGAGTGCCCGGTCTAGGGCCAAGGCGGCCGGAACGGCACAGAAGAATCCACTGAAGAAGGTGTGCTTATCCAGGGAGATAAACTCGTGGATGCGGACTGAACTAACCTGGATAACCGATCCGCCGCCAAGCATCACTATTAGGAGCAGCGCCTTGTCCCAGACACGTTGGCGGAGCAAAAGCAGGATTCCGCTGGCCGCCAGCGCCCACGTCAGTCCGATGTCGAAGAGCAACGATTTCAGCAGGACGGGTAGCGGCGCTGGATTCAAGGCTTTCCTGCTCGTCGTGGTGAATTTGACCCCCACGGCGATGCCCGATCCCCACAGGTGGTAGCCGACGAGCAGGAGTACGGCGAAGACGAGCGTGGCGATACCGCCGCGCAGGACAGCGCTACTGACCTTACGCCGCCACAGTCGGCCATCGCCTGTCAGTGAGACGAGGAACGTCATCAACAGCACGAAAGGCACCAAGGCCAGCGCGGCATACTTGGTCGCGGCCGCCACAGCCAAGAGCGTGCCGACGATCGAGGCGCTCACCATCGATCTCTTCGTGATACCGGCTGCGGTCGCCAGGGCTATCAGCATGAGGCAAGGCGCATCATAGGTGCCCAGCTTGCCGACGAACTGCACCGAGGCAGTCAGTGCGAAGATGAGCGAAGCCAGCAGCCCGACGTTCTCGCTGAATAGGTGCCGACCTATGCGGTAAACGCATACGTTCGCGATCAGCATGCATAGCAGGCTGAAGAGACGGACCATACCAAGCCCGCCGACGGAGTCGAGCGCCGCTGCCACGACCGGGTAGAGATTCGGCGCGCCAGAGAAATACTTGCCGAAGGAGCTGAGTTCCCCGGCATTCACGGTACCGCCATGCAAAAGGTGCTCTATGACAACGTGACCGCCATGAATATACAGTGCCTCATCGACGTTTACTATGTCGCTCAGGCGCCACGTTAAAGCCGCTTGCATGACCAGGATGAATGGAAGGAGATATGCTGCCAGCCTGTCCCTGGCGCGTCCTGTGCGTTTAGTGGGCGATACGAACGACAAGACAATGTCTTGCCACTCTAGGCGGGGCTCGGTTGTCGTGAGTTCACTCATGGTAAGCGCCTCGGGCTCAATTCTTCCGTACGGTTATAAAAAGGGCCTGCAGCTGTTCCTGGACGATCGACGCACAAGCAAAATCGCTATCGCTCGCAGGTCTTGAATGTCTGGCCCGAAGAGGCGGACCAAGGACTCACTGGCAGGGCTGCCAACGTGATCGCGTTACGTTGACCGCCCTGAAGCTGAGACTTTCCTCTCGTAGCGTGCTCATATTGCTACCGGCATTGTTGCCGGCGTAGCCACTTCGCCCGCGGTCTCGGTTACCCGGCGTCCCCGGCGGCAACGCAGTAGGTCGGCAATGCCTGAGATCACCAGGGGCCCAGCCACGTAGAGGTTCAGTGTGAAGAAGATCAGCATGCCAGCGAAAAGGCGGGGACCGTCCTCGGCGATCCGCAGCACCAGGCCGATTGCTCCCGCGGTCAGGGCCAGGCCGAGGTATGCGGTGTAAAAGCGCTTGACCTTGATCGCTACGGGTGCAGGAGCTTTGGAGCCGGTGGGATGCCATGCGGCGACCCGCTGCTCGATGAGGTGCAGGATGTTAAAGAGGTGAGCGAAGCTGTAGACGGTTTGGAGTCTTAGCACCTCGAGGCGCCACCGGCAGCGCATGACCAGTGGGTAGCCGATGAGGTACGAGGCGAGGGCACCGGCCAGCCAAACGGTGTTCCACGTTCGTACCCACTCTGGGTAGAACAACGTCATGACGATGGTTGGCAACGGGATGATCAGCGCGCTGAGCGCGGTGGTGATGTAGTACAGGAACCCGGACCAGAAGGAGAGCCGGGCGCGCAGCGTCAGGCGTGGCGTCGTGTGGAAGCGTTTGGTCGCCAGCATGGTTATGGACCCTTCACACCAGCGGTACTGCTGGGCGATGAAGTTGTCCACGTTGTCGGGCGTCGTTCCCTTGCTGAGAATGATCGGTACGTAGCGCACGCTGTATCCCGCGTCCGCCATATAGAGGCCGGTGTAGATGTCCTCGGACTGAGCGAGCAACGGAAAGCCGCCGATGGCTTCGACCGCCGTCCGACGGTACAGGGCAGAAGTCCCGACGCAGACCGTGGCGCCGAGAGCGTCGCGCGAGGGCTGGATGAACCGGTAGAACAGTTCCTGAGTGGCCCCGGCGCACCGCTGGACCCAGTTCATCTGCCTGGTGGTGTCAAAAAACTGCGGGCTCTGCACGATACCCACTGCCGGATCGTCCATGTAGGGGACGAGTTCGAGCAGGAAATCACGGCGCGGGACGAAGTCCGCGTCGAAGATGACGATGATGTCGCCGCTGGTGTGCTGGCTGCCGTAGCGAAGGTTCCCGGCCTTCTTCAGGTAGCCGCGATCTGGCCTTGCCAGGTAGCCCAACCCGTATTTCCAGGCAAGATCGCGCACGGCAGCGCGACCGCTGTCATCCAGGATGATCACCTCGAGTTGACCTGGCCATTCGAGGTGACTTATGTGCCGCATGGTGTTGTCGAGTACGTCTAGGCCTTCGCCTGCCGTCGGGACGAACACATCTACCGACGCGTATTGCTGAGGAGCCCAGTTCTCGACCGTGCGCTGGTGCGAGGCTAGATCAACGCGACGACGCCGGGCCGAGGTGTAGAGCGCCAGCGACTGCTCGACAGCGAACAGCAGAAACGGAACAGCGAAGATGAACGTGTAGTACGAGCTAGTGGCGAAACCGGCGAAGCTGATGGCTACACCGGCGAAGGCGGCGAACTGGGACACTACGAACCACCGCTGCTGGCCGCCCTTGACGTACAGGTGCTTTTCCACGTCTGACGGTGGGGCGACATTCCGGCTGGAAACCACGTGGGCGTGGCGCGGATTGTACTCTGATCGAGGAGACGGCACCTCAAGGGCGCTGGTCATGGCCGCACCCCCGGTCGCTGTCGTTGCCTCCATACCGAAGGCATCGACAGCGACGGCCTCGCGAGGCATGAGAGTGGGCCAACCATCCCGCCTAGTCTCGCGCTGCAAATTATGCCGGAAGCCAGCGCGAGTCTCAGACGGCGAAGCGGGCGGCAAGCCGGGAACGCGCGGCGGCGGAATGTCGCCCTTCATCGATTCACGCCCGAGGCGCTGCGTCGGGCGCATGGCCGGAAGAGATTTGCTCGGATCTTGACTGGCTCCGGGTTCGGCCGAGACAATCGGGCGCTGAATTCCGGTGAGGAGCGCCCAGAGCGGCTGGCGGACGCCAGAACGGTTACTGAAAGCCCACAGATCGCCCCCCAGATAGTTGACGGGCGTGAATACCGCCGCGAGCCAGACATTGGCGGTGCTGAATCCCATGCCCAGCGGGACCAAGGCTGCATAGGCAGCCACGTTGACCACAGTCATGCCGGCCTTCTGCACAGTGAATTTCCAGCAGGCCAGCCAGAAACCCACGTCTCGGTCCCGCCAGGTCAGATACCGGTTGAGGACGTAGCTCAGCTCGATGGAGAACAACGTCTGCGCCGCATAGGAAGAGTTCGCTCCCATGTGCAGATAACGCACCAGGGCGATCTGCAGGACCAAGCCGACCACGAAGACGAATGCGCCGATGCTGCCGAAAAGAGCGAAGCGCCGGCAATGCTGAGACGTCAGTCTCGCTACCGATCCGGGCTGGGATGGGACGGTACGCCGCCGGTGGCGCGGAAGTGGCGCGGTGACGGCTGGGGACGTCGTCACCATCGCGGACATGGGCTGAGTGGCGACGAAGTCAGGCCGGCGGGATGACAGGGGGCGGAAATGGTGGAGCTGAACCGGGAACCGCTGGTCGGCGTTGAGCGGCCGGGTCATGCCCACTCGCCCACCGCCTGCTGAGTGCGGATGGCGATGCGCTGAAGAAGGGAGATGACCGTTGCCGTCGGCCGACGACCTCTGTCCCGAGCCCTCGGGAGGCCCGGCAGGCCGTTAATCGAGGCGTGAAAAAGGGCACCACATACCCGTGTGACGTTGCTGAAAATAGCATGCGTAAAGAATGCCAGCATTAAGGAAGACCCCCACTTGAGGTTAACTGTAAGCTGTTTTTCGGACATGGCAAAGCGGCGTTGTGGAGCAGGTGTTTGCCGGCGCATTACCGCGGCGCCGGACGCCCGTCCCCTCCCTGGATCGGGCTCCGCACTTATCGACCCGCCGCCAGCAGGGTGCCATCTCGAATCCGCACTGACGCGACTCGCATCATCCTTGATGTCCGCCCTCATGTATGAGACGCATTCAGCGGATATCCGGTTGCCCTTCTCATGAGTTATTACGAGGAGTAATCGAATTGGCAACACAGGATTTCTATAGCTCACCCTTACCATCAGTCAGCCCAGGTAGTGATAGGGAGCGGCGTACTGTTCATGATCATAATCGCGGTCGGCGCCTATGCCATTTGTATCGTTCGGGCACTTATATGCCTGGATGTTCGATACCATCTTTGCGGTATCTCGTGGCTCTATGCCCTATATGTCATGTGCGCCCATGCCGGAAAAAAGTTGCATCAGGGTCGAGCGGCTGCGCCCTGCGCTCACTGCGAGTGACACCCCCAACTTTGCATTCAAGTTGCCGTGATGCGTAACTTCGCAGTAAATACCAGACAGCGTACTAAAGACACTCGGGTTTTTACCTGTCCTGGAATCTCATCCGCACTATGCGTTCCTGGGTTGGCGTCCAAGATCCGGTGTAAATGAGAGGACGGGCGTGGGTTCCCCTTCAAGACCGCCAAGTCACGAAGGAAGGACCCACGCCCGTGCCTGAGCCGGGATCATCCCGGTGCTGTCGGAGCTGGGTATCGGGTTCGTCCCGTTCAGCCCACTGGGGAAAGGATCCTCACCGGCACGATCGACACCACGACCACGTTCGAGACCGCCCTAGCAGGAGCCATACTTCGCCCGCGGACAGAGGCGGCCCCCGGAGCCGTGCGCGCAGGTTCGAATCCTGCTGGGGGCGCTTTTTGTGCGCTGACCTGGGGTTTCTCCGTTCATGGTCCCCGTCCGGCCGGGTGCTGTGGTCAAGCATCTCGGTGCTGCGCGCACATGGCCTGGCGGCCTCAAAGTGTGCGGGGCGAGGATCATGCCTGTCGCCCGTGGGGTCTTCAACTTTGCGCACGCGCGCAACCCGATCACATCACGGGACGCTACTTAGGATCCGGGCACGCTCGGCCACTATCTCGCGGGCACGGGGCGGCAACTCCGCGCCGATTTCCACGGCGAAATCCTGGTACTCCTGGCGGCCGGGCAACTCCTTTAGGCACTCAGTGACGAGCGCGGCGGCTTGAGGGATGTCGCCGCGGCGCCCCGCGATCTGAGCACGCACGAAGGAGAGCCCGGACCCCGCCCCACAATATGAAGGAACCGCGGCCGCCGTCGTCCGGGACGACCGAGATCCGGGTGCTGTTCGCGTTCGATCCCAGGCGCGAGGCGATCTTCCTGGTCGCCGTCGGTAAGGCAGGAAACTGGGACGGCTGGTACCGCGAGGCCATCCCGCTGGCGGACGAGCGATTCACCCAGCACCTCGCATTCTCATTACGTAAAGTATTGAGCCGTTACTTTGAGTGGGAACGGTGCGTTGGCGGGGCCCAGCCATTTCCACCAGGACTGGGGCAACGGACAGGGGAGAGGTCATGCGAGGACGAGAGGACGTTCGCGACGTCACGGGGTTTCGTGAGTGGTTTTCCCCGCGCGGGTGGTACGCCGCGGTGGTGGCGGTCGTGGTGGGGGGGATGCCGCTGGTGACGGCGGCGCACGCTCCGGCGGCGGTTCGTTACCAGGTGACCCATACCATCCCCGTGGGCAACGGCCCGCACGCGGTGGCGGTGGACCCCGATACCCGCACCGTCTACGTGACCAACTACCTGGCCAACACGGTGTCGGTGATCGACGAGGCCACCATGACCGTGACCCGCACCATCCCCGTGGGCAACTGGCCGTGGGCGGTGGCGGTGGACCCCGCCACCCGCACCGTCTACGTGACCAACGAACTCGATTACACGGTGTCGGTGATCGACGAGGCCACCATGACCGTGACCGACACCATCCCCGTGGGCAGCCTCCCGCAGGCGGTGGCGGTGAGCCCCGCCACCCGCACCGTCTACGTGACCAACGCCGGCGATAACACGGTGTCGGTGATCGACGAGGCCACCATGACCGTGACCCGCACCATCCCCGTGGGCTTCAACCCGGACGGGGTGGCGGTGGACCCCGCCACCCGCACCGTCTACGTGACCAACGACAACGACGACACGGTGTCGGTGATCGACGAGGCCACCATGACCGTGACCCGCACCATGCGCGTGGGCAGCGGCCCAAACGGGGTGGCGGTGGATCCCGCTGCCCGGGCCATCTACGTGACCAATGGCGGCGATGACACGGTTGGCGATGATGGCACGGTGTCGGTGATCGACGAGGCCACCATGACCGTCACCCGCACCATCCCCGTGGGCTTCAACCCGGACGGGGTGGCGGTGGACCCCGCTGCCCGTACCGTCTACGTGGCCAACTTCCTCGGCAACTCGGTGTCGGTGATCGACGAGGACACCAGCACGGTAACGGCCACCATCCCCGTGGGCTCCAACCCCGACGGGGTGGCGGTGGACCCCGCTGCCCGTACCGTCTACGTGGCCAACTTCCTCGGCAACTCGGTGTCGGTGATCAGCCGGTGCATGTGATCAACGGTGTCGGCTCGGTGGTCGTCTGGATGCTTTAGCGAGTTCGATGTTGGCTATGGCCTCGCGTGTTGTGATGCCGGTGACCCTGGCGGGGATCTGGTTGCTTCAGGTCATCGACTGCGCTGGGTGGCACTTCGGCGGTGATCGTCGATGTTCCGTCGATGCGGACCCGGACGCGATCGCCCATGAGGTCTACTTCCCCGGCGGCGAGCGCAGGCCAGATGAGCGGCAGCGTCACCCGCCGCTTGTTGGGCCTGTGATCGGAACGGTTCCGGCCTGGGCCGCGGTCATTGGTGCTGATCCAGAAGTCCGAGGTCTCGCAGGCTTTCAGCGGTTTCCACGATCGTGGTTTCGGCGGGACGCGGTCGCCAGCCGAGCTCGTTGCGGGCGCGGTCGTTGTGGATGACCAGATCGGGCAGCTCGTCTCCCGGCGCTTCCTCGGTCGGTACCCCCTCTGCGAGTGGGCCGAGCCGGTCGCGCCCGAGGATGAACGTCGGGTTGACCACCACCAGCTCGGTGCCGGCACCCTCGTGCTCGATGAAGTCCCAGGCTGCGCGCTCCGCGATCGCCTTGGCGCGCGGGTAGGGATGCAGTCCTGGGGTGTCCGGGTCGGTCCAGTCGGCCTCCGTGTAGTCGGCGCTCGGCTTGGGCGTGAAGCCGACTGCTGCGAAGGACGAGGTCAGCACCACGCGCCGGGCGCCGGCAGCACGAGCGGCACGCAACACGCGGAGCGTGCCATCACGGGCGGGCACGATCAGCTCGTCCGGATCCTTTGGCCGGATCATCGGCGAGGCGACGTGGTAGATCCCAGCACAGCCGGCCACCGCGCCGGGCCAGCCGTCGGCAGCGGTCAGGTCCGCGACGACAACCTCCAAGCCAGCGTCGTCGGCGCCGCCACGGCGCACTGCCTCGCGCAACCCGGCCTCACGGTCGAGGGACCTGACCGTGGTGCGCACCGCGGTCCCATCCCGCAGCAGTGCAGCGATCAACTGCGTGCCCGCATAGCCAGAACCACCGGTGACCAGCACCGGGCTCATCGCGCCACCTCCATACGGTTGACAGCGTCCCGGATGCGCTCCCAAGCCTCGGCCTCGGCGAGCTCATCGCCGCGGTCGCGGGCGTCCCACACGGCAGCCTTCTCGCGCAGATAGTCAAGGTGGGTCTGCAATGTCTCGATCTGCGCTTCGACACGCCCGGCATGACGCAGCAGCAGGTCACGCTGTTCAGCCGCGGCCGCACGCCCGCGCGCACGGTTGGCCTGGTAGGTGCGCATGTCTTCGATGCCCATGCCCATGGCGCGCAGGCAAGCAAGTGCCTGGAGCGTGTCGACGTCCTCGCTGCGAT
>Ga0302181_10001798_pt1 | contig 15642 bp, 19 predicted proteins | sample I_Palsa_E3_3_FD_198786 | JGI IMG/M metagenome (GOLD analysis project Ga0302181, IMG submission 198786) | Peat permafrost microbial communities from Stordalen Mire near Abisko, Sweden - I_Palsa_E3_3 | ecosystem: Environmental > Terrestrial > Soil > Palsa > Peat permafrost | place: Sweden...
CCGGACCAGGCACCACACAGGCCGCCTGACCCATAACGCCCCTGCAGACCCTGGCCGGCCCATAACGGCAGGGGTCCGCTGCCGCGCGCCCAGCTGAGGTCCATTTTTCGGGTTAGGCGGCCCCGGCGCCTGACCATCACCGGCCCCTCCGCGTCCTGGCGCGCCGCCGGGCCGCCGTGAACAGGCACACCGCGTAGATCACGGCGACCACCGCGAACAGTTCCGCGGCGTTCCCGGTCGGCGCGGTGGCCAGCGACAGGTAAGAGGCGACCGGATGCCGCCAGGACAGGTGCAGCGGCGGGACCGGGCCGATCGCCGCCGCCGCCGAAGCCGACCACAAACCCACCACGATCAGCGACACGACGGTTCCCGCCACCAGCCCGCGCTTCACGAGGCACCACCCGGGCGGGCGTAACCCCACGCGCCGGACCGCAGCCCGGTCACCCGGATCGGGACACCGGCGCCATACGCCTCGATCATCTGGCCGCCGCCGGCGTACATGGTGACGTGCCCGGGGGGCGGGTCGATCGGCGAACCGGTGTAAAACACCAGGTCACCGGGCTGCGGTGAGCTGACGTGCGGGAGCTGCGCCCACTGCTGCTCGCTCGTGCGGGGGATCTGCACACCGGCGGCGGCCCACGCCGCCTGGACCAGGCCCGAGCAGTCGAAGCCGCCGCTGGTACCGGGTGCGGTCGGCCCGCCGTAGATGTACGGCTTGCCGAGCTGGGCGCGGGCGAACGCGACCGCTGTCGCCGCAGCCGGGGACGGCGCCGTGCTGGCCGCCGCGCCAGACACGGGCAGGGCGTGACTATGGGAAGCGGCCAGCAGCAAACCCGCGACAACAGCGGACGCCACAAACTTCCCGTTGACGCGTCCATGACGATGGCGGATACGGTGCAAACGACGGCCCTCCTTCCGGGGGCTAGTCGGAGTGACCCCCGGCCCGGCGGTCTTCTTGGCGGTTGGCAACCGGGCCGGGGACGCTTGTTCAGGACGCGGTTTCCGTCACCGCCGTCAGCTGGTCGTGCAGTTCGGTGGCGCGGTCATAGCCGACCGGCCATTCCCGCTTGATCCGCCGCGCCGAGGGCACCTGCCCGGCGGCGAGCTCGGCGGCGTAGAACTCGGCGAGCCGCTCCGGCGTCGCTGGCCCCTGCTGCTTCTCCGGGGCCGCCGAAGGGCGCTCCCGGGACCGCTCCCGGGTGACCTCCGGCACCGCGTGCAGGGCCGCTGCTCCCGGGGTCGCTTCAGGGGCGGCCTCCGATGCGGGGGCCGGTAGGCCCAGGGTGGCCTCCGGGGTCACCGCTGGCCCGGCCGCCGGGGTCACCTGCGTGCCGTGGAGCGTCCCGGCGGGTGGCACGTCCACGGCGGCCCGCTGGGCCTCGATCCGGGCGGCCCGGGTGAGCAGGCGGGTGCGGCCGTGCCGGCGGGTCAGGGTGAGGGTGCCGGGCTCGTAGATCAGGCGGGCGTGGCCGTTGCCGTCCAGGCCGGCGACCGCGTGGCGGACAGCGGCGCGGCGGGCCGCCAGCTCCCGGCGGGCTGCCGCGCGGTGGATACGGGCCTGGTCGCGTTCGGCGCGGGACCGGCGCGGCCCGGCCGTAATCAGCTGGTGGGCCAGCACGCCCGCGACCGAAACCAGCGCCATCACCAGGCCCACGCCGGCGCCGTGCGGGCCGGGGCCGGCCGGTGGTGCGGTCACGCCGTGGGTGAAGTTCAGGACGGCCGCGACTGCGGCGAACACCCACGTGCCGAGCCGCAGATGCCAGGTGGGCCGGTCCGGGTGGTGACGGGTGGTCCAGGTGGTGTCGATGGCGAACGCCCACATGGCGCCTTCGGAAAACGCAGGCAGCAGCAGCCCGGCCGGGCCGTACAGCTGGTAGCCATAGGTGGCCATCGCGGTCCACGCCAGCACGGCCGGGACCACGATCACCGGCAGGAACAGCAGATCCAGAACGTGGGCATGCGCCCACGCCAGCCGGGCCGCGCGGCGGGCCGCACGCCGTTCCCGGGCCTGCTGCCGGGCCGCGGACCGGGCCAGTGCCTCTTCCCGCCGCAGCTGAGCCACGGCCTGCCGCCCGGCGATACGCGCGTGGGTGCGGGCGGCTTCGCGTTCCCGTTCGATCTGGGCGCTGACGAGGCGGTCCTGGCGGATCTCCTCACGCCGGGACCCTCGCGTGCCGGTCGTCATGGATCCTCCTGGGATTGGATGCCAGAGCAGGCGGGCCGGACCGCCCACGGGTCATCGGCCAGCGGGCCGCGTTGGAGCGGGCGGGGCAGCTTGCCGGTGATCGCGCCGCGGCGCAGCGCGGTGTGCTCGGCGAGCTGGGCCGCGGTCATCGCCCCGGCCGCGGCCTTTTGCGTGTCGGTGGTGCGGCTGCGGGACAGTGACCTGTCGGCGTTGCGGGGCAGGCACCGTGGGGTGACGCCGCACAGCGGGCATTTGCGGGCGTGGCCGCCCTGGCGTTTGATCTGGCGTTCCCGGGCCCGGCTGCCGGGCCACATCCGGGCCAGCTGCCAGCCGATCCCGGCAGCGCGGACCACGGCCAGCAGCCGGGCACCGTGCCCGGCCTCATGCTCGGCCAGGCGGCGTTTGACGTTGCGCGCCCATCCGACGTAGTGCCGGGCATGCCGGTACGGGCGGTCAAAATGCAGCAGGTAGACCGTGCCGGGCTGCCCGGCCCGGCCGGTCACGGGGTCACTCCGGCCGCGCGGGCCACCGCGGTGGCGATCGACCGGGCGTTCGCGGCGCCCATGATCGGCAGCCGGTAGCGGTTCTCCCCCAGCGCGACGGCCAGGTCGAGGATGGCCATCTCCGAGGTGGACGCGACCGTCCCGGCGTCGGCGAACGCGCGGGCGGCCTGCCAGTCGATCCAGGTTTCCCGGCCGCGGGAGCGGACACAGGCGCGGGTGAAGTCCGCGCGCCGCAGCCAGACATCGTGCTCGATAAGCAGCTCGGCAGCGGCACGGACGTGCGGGTCGTGCCCGTGGGTCCAGGCCCGCAGCCCGGCGATGAGCGCGGCCTGCCGGCCCGGCCCGGTCACCGCTCCTCCCCGGTCATGTCGGGCAGGGCGCGGGCCAGGGCGGCGGCGAGCCGCCGGTAGGCCAGGGCCCGGCCGGTGTCGGCCAGGTGGTCGGGGCAGGGCCCGGCCGGGCCGTGCTCGCAGTCGGCGCAGCCGCCGTCGGCCCGTTCCAGCCGGTAGGTGATCGCGTCGGTCAGCGCCTCGCTGAGGGTGCGGGCCTGAGCTGGGCACAGCGCCCGGCCGGGCGGGGGGAGAACGCCGGGGCGGCCGGATGGCCCGCCTCGTACAGCTCGCGCTGGCCGCCGGGGGCCGGGTCGCCGTGGAAGTGCCGCCACCCTGCCAGGCCGTAGAAGATGCCGATCCAGGCGCCGCAGGTGGCGCAGTACGGCTCGATGCCCTCGCCCTCGGCCAGCTGGTCGCCGACGGCGTGGAAAGCGGCGGCGATGGTGGCTAGCTTCGCCGCGGCGGCTTCCAGGGCGTGCTGCCGGCTGGCGTGCTCGTCGTCCAGGACGGCGGCGACCTCGGCCCGCAGCGTATCCAGCAGGGCGGCGGCGGCCCACGCGGCGGTCATGGCCGGTCCTTTCGCGGTGTCCCGGTGATGATCGGGGCGTACTCGTCGCCGGGCCACAGCGCGGCGGCCAGGGCGGCGAGCCATTCCTCCTGCCGGCCGGGCAGCTCGGCGGTGATCTTCTCGGGGTGGGCGGCGGGCATGCCGATCGCCGCCCGGGCGTCCCGCTCGGTGGTGTCGCAGACGGGGCAGCCGCACCGGCCGCGGACGTGCGCGCCGAGCCGGGCGCACAGCCAGGCGATGAGCCGGTCCCGGCGGGTCATTGGTCCTCACCGTCCTGCCCGGGCCGGTACAGCCCGGCCGTGGCTTGCTGGGCATCGTTCAGGGCGCCGCCGAGCAGGGCGGCGTACCGGGGGGCGTTCTGGTCGAGCCGGGCCAGCACGTAGGCCATGGCGCCGGGCAGGTCGTGGTCGTCGGCGAGCCGCCCGGCGGTGTTTTCCTCGGCCAGCCAGCGGGCCAGCTGGGTAACGAGCTGGGGCAGCCGGTTCGCGGCGGTGGCCAGTTCCCCCAGCACCCGGTACACGGTGCCGGGCTCGCTGAGGGCGGCAGGGGGGAAGGTCGCGTGGTTCAGGGCCCGGACCGCCTCCGCGGTGATCTGGGCCAGGGCGGTGATCGTGTCGTCGTCGTGCGGGCCGCCGGTCAGCTCCGGTAGCCGCGCGGCGATCTCCTGCGGGTTCATAGCCGTGGTGCCTCCTTCCAGGGGCATGGGAGGGCCCGGGACCCGACGTGGTAACGGCGGAATCCCGGGCCGGGTGGGGCTGTGAGCTAAGTGGGTGCGCGCATCGTCAGGTGCGCTGATCCGGCCCGGCGGAGCCCGGGCCGGTGCAAATGGTGAGGTAAACCCGCGCGCTGGCATCGCGGCAGTTCGGGTAGGGGTCATCGGGCCCGGTGAGGACCTCCACGCCGGTATCGGCGGCCAGCAGAGCCGTCACCGTCTCAAGGTCGGCCGGAGCGCCGGAGATCCGGACCTTGACCACGCCGGGCGTCTGCCCGCCCCAGGCCGTCACCGGCTTGCCCCAGGGCCCAGCGGTGAGTCCAGCGCGCCGGCCAGCTCGCCGAGTGCGAGCGCGAGCCGGTTCGCCCACGACTGCCAGACCGGCACCGGCCCGGCCCCGGCCGCCCAGGCCAGCGCATCGTCGTGGAAACCAGCCAAGGTGTCATGGGCCCGGCCCAGTGCCGCGGCTTGCACGCCGGTCAGGGCGGCCGGCTGGCCGCCATCATTGGCCCCGGTCACCAGTTGGCCGATGATCGCGACCAGGTCCGGCGCCAGCTCCGCGGCGAGCCGATTCGGCGCCGCGTGGCCGGGGTCAAACCCGGCGCTCACGAGGTCCTTCCCGATGGCTGGTCGTAGATGAGCGTGCCGTTGGTGAACACCCCGGCCGCCTCGATGACGGCGGCGAAATTGGCGCCGCTGATCAGGCCGCGGCGCATCGCCGCAGCGAACCGGGCCACGTGGTAGCCGTCCGGGCCGGTTCCGGAGGAGGCACACGGCCAGTCCAGCCCGGCCGCCGGGCAGTAGCCGCAGGCCGCCAGCCGGGTCAGCTCACAGATCGCGTGCAGCGTCCACGGCGCCGCCGCGGTGGTCTGGTCAGGGGCCGCGGTCATGCCGCGTCCTTGCCGGCCTCGGCCGCCTTGGCCAGGTCGGCGGCGGTCACGCCGTGCCCGAGCCGCCCGGCCGGGCAGTGATACAGCACCGGCCCGCCGGACAGTTCCTCACCGTGGACCGGGCAGGATTGCGCCCGGGCGGGCTGAGCGGCGCCGGCGGCCAAGGTGCGGCGTTGCCGCTCCGACAGGCCGCCCCAGACCCCGAACCGCTCCCCGCGGTCCAGCGCGTCTTGCAGGCATTCGATGCGGACCTCGCATCCGGCGCACACCCGCTTGGCGGGCGTAGTTGACTCGCCTTTGTCGGGGAAGAAGATCTCCGGGTCGGTCTGGGCGCACAGCGCCGAGTCGCGCCAGTCGCCGGGCTGCCCGGCCAGGTGGGCGAGCTGGCGGGCAACCTCCAATGTGCCGTTGTTCATGTGGTCCTCCAGGGCCGGTGTTCGGGCATGCGAAAAGCCCCGGCCAGGTGAGCCCGGCCGGGGCTGAACAAGAGGGAAGCAGCGTGGTCAGGCCGCGCGGGTGATCCGGAAGACCGGCGGCGGGACCGGCGGTCGGCCACCGCGGTGCACGTGGCTGCCGCGTCGCAAACCGGCCTCACGCACAGCGGCGTCCAGCCGGGCCTGCCACTGCGAAGGGGTCAGGTCGATGACGACCCGCTGCCCACTGCCCGGGCAGCGGGCCACACCATCGGCGGCCCGGTGGGCTGGCAGCATGCCTCGGTGCGGTACCCGCCAGGTGCCGCAATTCGAGCAGGCCACCGCGGCCCGGAAATCCGTGCAGAACATGAGCAAGTTCGGGGTCAGCTCGCTAGCCAGGATTGGCGGGCGGCCGTTATGCCTCATCGTGGATCTCCTTCCGCTCAGTGTGCGATGGCTTGCGTTCTCCGCCTCCCGCGTCCGTTGATGTGGTCGCGGCAGACGGGCAGCGCAAGCGCTGCGGTAAAGCAGATGGCGTGCGTGACCGCCGCTGCCCCGGGGACCTCGTGAATCGTCGACCCGGGCGTGCGCGGCTGCGGTCATCAGCACTTATGCAGTTGTCAAGTACCACCAGCCGACAACGACCGCTGCTAGCCGGTTACTGCTGCTCAGATGTAAGCCAGGGACCACATGCTTAGGAGCATCATGTACCTAGCACGCATAGTCCGTCAAGTATCGAGTCAGTGCGCTCGGGTGTCGGGGTGGTGTACTTAGTACGTGAGGCTTGTAGCGGGTAGTGCTTGGTTGGCGGTGCTGCGCGCGTCACGGGCACCCAGCGAAGGAGGGGCGCAGTGACTACGATGTCCGGTATGCCTGCGTACTTGCAGGTCGCGGATGATCTTCGGACGCAGATACGGACTGGCGCTCTAGAGCCTGGTGCCCAGTTGCCGTCCATGGCGCAGCTCCGGCAGCGGTACGGAGTGTCCAACACCGTTGTCCGAGATGCACTCGCCGAGCTGCGGCGGGACGGCCTCGTGGTGGGCCAGCAAGGCAAAGGCGTGTTCGTGCGCCCGACCGACGAATCAGCGACCGCGGCCGATGACGGTGACGACTCAAGCGCGCTAAGGCGCGAGCTGGCCGACCTGCAACGTCGGGTTGGTGCGCTGGAATCGCGTCTCCAGGTCGACGATTCAGGAGGCGAGCAGTGATAGGGCCTCGTCTGTCGTCCGCATTCTCTGATGCTGCTCACACCGAAAGGAAACCGGGTGATGCCCGGTGTGCGGCAGTGTGTACAGGGGGGTGCATTCGTGCACGTCGGGGTGTGCACGGAGGTGCTTTACAACGGCTGAGGTGGTAGCGACGTGACTGTAGAAAAGGAGCCAAATAAGGCGCTAGCGCGTGTCATAGCGCAAGCTGGCATGAGTAACACGGGTCTTGCGTCCAGAGTTCGCGTCGAGGCCAAACGGCGCGGAATCGACGCTTCTCCCGACCATGTGTCGGTCAATCGTTGGCTGAAGGGCACCCGGCCACATGACGACACGATCCGGTGTATCGCTGCCGTCTTGTCAGCGAAGCTAGGCCGCGAGGTCTCGTTCGCGGAAATTGGGTACGAGCTTAAGCCACAATCCGCACGGAACGACGTTGTAGAGGATGGCGCACTTTACCCTGCCGAGTCGGCGCGTGCGGTCGAACTTCTAGACACCCTGACTTGCGCGGACATGGCAGACACTCCGGAAGTCATGCGATCAAGCTGGGTCTCGGAAACGGCTCCAAGCGTCATCACTGGCTACCTATTTTCATCTCCGATGTGGCAGGACGTTGAGGGGCCGCTGATTACTGCAAACGCTGCCGCCGCTGAGAGAATTCGCGCATTCACTCGGCATCTGATGGATCTTGACTTCAAGTACGGCGGCGGCCATGTTCGCCGGGTGCTCCTGTTTTACTTCCGATCCGAAATCGCTCCGCTATTGCGTGAGCCGCACCCAGACCCGATCCGTCGTGAGATTTTTGGTGCCGCTGCGGAGGTTGCGCAATTGCTTGGCTGGAGTGCTTATGACGCGGGGCGGCATGGTGCCGCACAGCGATATTTCATGCAGGGTCTTCGCTTGGCGCGTGAAGCAGAAGATCCGGTTCTTGGTGGCCGCTTGTTGTCCAACCTCAGCCACCAAGCCAACTATTTGGGGCGGTACAATGAGGCCCTTCAATTCGCGCGGGCGGCGCAGACCGGTGCCGTTGGCAGGGTAACCGCAACTGTAAGTGCTATGTTCCTTGCGATGGAGGCACGAGCCCTCGCTAGCAGTGGCGACTCTCGGATGTGCGCGCAAGTGCTGCACCGTGCCGAGCAGGCATTCGCGCAATGCGACCCCGCCAAAGATCCCCCATGGATCAGCTACTTTGACGCCCTTGAATTGGCGGGGGAGGCAGCGCACTGTTTCCGCGAGCTTGGGCAAGCGCGCGAGACGCAGATGTTCGCGGCGCAAGCCATGGACCCCGTGAATACCCCGCCCCGGACTCGGGCATTCATCAGCATGGTGACTGCCGCAGGAGCGTATAGGGCGGGAAACCTCGATGAAGCGCTATCGCTCGCAACTGAGGCTATAGGGCTCACCGGCTCTTTGCAGTCCAGCCGGTACGTCCGCTATCTCGCGGACTTTCATCAGTCTTTGGCTAAAAGACACGTGCATAGCCCCGAAGTTCGGCAGTTCACAGAACTTTTGACTAAGACATACCCAAGGCTACGGCTGGCGGTTGTCTCTTAGAATGGACGCCAGCTTTCCGAATCGGCTGCCTGGCCTCGAATCGTCCGCATTCGCTTCTCATACTCCTTAGCAATCTCGGGCGATTCCTTAACGTTCTGCATAAGCCAAGTCGTCATCTTTATTTCGTGAACAGCCCGTAGTATAGGAAAGCCATCTGTCCAGGAAGTAACGTCGTAGCCGTATGCTTCGACGAACTGCGAGTATTCGGATTCTGCCCACCATCCGGCCGTCTGGTACTCGGTAGCAGTCAAAGACAGGTCCCATTCGGGTTGCCCCCACGCGAACCGCTCAAAATCGATTAGGACTGGCTGCCCATCGCGAAACATCAAATTCTGTACGTGCGCATCGCCATGTGTCGGAGCGGGGGAGAGGGGGTACCGAAGACGGGGCAACTCGGCCGCCAGTTCGCCGAGACGACCAAGCAGGAAATCCTTATCGGCCGAAGAAACGGACGCCGCCTCGATTCGCCTGCGCACACGCCCAAGGATATCCTCCCCCGGCAAATCGAACGTCGTAGGCCGTGGCAACTTGTGCAAGCGACGTAGCAGCGTACCAAGATACGCAATGTCAGTGCGGCCCCCGTTACGACCACTGATGAACCGCCAGAACGTGACCGGATGATCGGCCACCCGCATCGGCTGTGATATTTCATAAACTTGCGCCGCTGGAAACTGGTGTCCCGCGAGCCAGCGGGCAACGGCAACTTCCTTTACAACATCAGGCCAGTAGTCCATAGTGCGCGCGACACGCACAACAACCGATTGGGCAGGCAAATGAAACAGCGCATTCTCGCCAAGTCGGAGTAGACGCGCGCCACCCGCATCCAACCCGGCAATCTCACATGCAGTGCCTAGAACACTCTCGGCAGCCGCAGCGCTGAACGGAGCGCCCTCGGTCTTGCTGGTCACGTGGGCCATGCTTGCCACCTTACGGGTTCTCACGGAGCCGTTCGCTGGCACGGGCACGGGCTATCGATGAGCCCCAGCTCGGGGTCCACGCTACGAGGGGAAACCGAACATGACCGGGCAATCACCGCCAGATGTCCTAGGGTTTAGCCATAAGAAGCGGGTTTCGCCTAGGTAGATGGCTCTGAGGGTCCGGCGCGTGGAGCGTTGGCGGGACATGCTGGTGGTGGGGGATGCAGCGGGTGGATTTTTTCATCAGTCACGCGGGCTCTGATCGTGCGTGGGCGGAGTGGGTGGCGTGGCATCTGATGGAGGCTGGCTACCAGGTTGAGCTGGATGTGTGGGACTGGGCGGCTGGGCAGGACTTCATCACGAAGATCAGTGACGCGCTGGATCATTGTGACCGGGTGCTGGCGTTGTGGTCAGCGGAGTATTTCAGCCGGTCACGGTACACCACCCGTGAATGGGCCGCCGCGCTGATACCGGTGCCGGGTGCCGGGGAGGACCGGCTGGTGCCGTTGCGGGTGGAAGAGGTGGCCGATGAGAAGATGCCGGGGATTTTGCGGCCGCTGGTGTACCGGGACCTGTTCGGCCTGGAAGAAACTGACGCCCGGCGGGTGCTCCTGGAGGCCGTCCGCGGCCCGGTCCGACCTGACCACAAACCCGTCTTTCCCGGACGTGGCACACCAGGCCGGATGAGCAATCTCGGTGAGACGAGCCCCCGGCTGCCGGGGGCACTGCCCCGCCACTGGAACGTACCCCCCCGGAATCCGGGGTTCACCGGCCGGGACATGCTGCTGGTCACGCTGCGGAAGCGGCTATTGGGCGGGGACCGGGCCGTTGTGCAGGCACTGCACGGCATGGGCGGTGTCGGCAAGACGCAGCTGGCGACCGAGTACGCGCACCGCTTCGCCAACGGATACGACATTGTGTGGTGGGTTCCTGCCGAGCAGCCCGGGCTGATCATCACCCAGATCGCGGCCCTGGCTGCCCCGCTCGGGTGCGCCGGGTCAGACGCGCCCATGACCACGGCGGCCAATGCCGTGATCGCCGAGCTTCGGGCCCGCAGCCGCTGGCTGCTGGTGTTCGACAACGCCGAAACGGCGCGGGATCTGGCGCCGTGGCTTCCCGGCGGCGGCGGGCATGTGCTGATCACTACGCGGACCGGTGGGTGGCGCGAGATGGCTGCTGCCCCCATCGAGGTGGATGTGTTTGCCCGGCCCGAGTCCGTCGCCATCTTGCAGGATCGTGTTTTTGGGCTTGCCGAGGCTGACGCGGACAGCCTGGCGGAGGAACTCGGCGATCTGCCGCTCGCGATCGCCCAGGCCGCCAGCTACATGGCCGACTCCGGCATGCCCGCGGGCGAGTACCTGGACCTGGTGAAGACCCGCGCCGCGCGCATCCTGGATCAGGGCCCGGTCCTGTCATATCCCTACACCCTCGCCGGGGCCGTCCAGCTCACCATCGAGCGGCTAGCCCGCGAAAGCCCCGCCGCTGCGGCGCTGGCTGAGATCAGCGCCTTCCTCGCACCGGAGCCGGTGCCGCTCGCCCTGTTCACCACCGCCGCCGACCAGCTGCCCGAGCCACTCGACAGCAGCGCCACCGATACCATCATATGGCGGAAACTGCTAGCCGACCTGAGCCGAAGCGCGCTGGCCCGGGTGGACCAGCACTCTATGCAGATGCACCGCCTCATCCAGGCCATCCTGCGTGACCGGCTCACCTTGGACCACGCCGCCGAAAGGCGCACCCTGGCGGGGACAATTCTGCTCGCTAACGATCCGCGCGACCCGGACAATCCCGTCACCTGGCCGTACTGGGCGCAGCTGCTTCCCCATATCCTCGCGGCCGACCCAGCCGCGAGCAGCGACGCTAAGCTCCGCGACCTGGTTTGCAACGCATCCTGGTATCTGGTGATGCGCGGCGATACCCGCGGCAGCTACGACCTGGCCAAGCATCTGCACGAACAATGGATACCCCAGCTCGGCAACGACGATGACCACGCCCTCTGGGCCGCCAACACCCTCGCCCAAGCGCTGCGGGAAATGGGCTTGTACGCTCAAGCCCGGGATCTGGATGAGGACACCCTGGCCCGCCGCCGCCGGGTGCTGGGCCAGGACCACCCCGGTACCCTGAGCTCGGCGAGCAACCTCGCGGCTGACCTGACCAACCTGGGGGAGCATCAGGCGGCCCGGGACCTGGATGAGGACACCCTGGCCCGCCGCCGCCGGGTGCTGGGCCAGGACCACCCCCACACCCTGATCTCGGCGAGCAACCTCGCTGTTGACCTGACCAACCTGGGGGAGCATCAGGCGGCCCGGGACCTGGATGAGGACGCCCTGGCCCGCCGCCGCCGGGTGCTGGGCCAGGACCACCCCCACACCCTGATCTCGGCGAGCAAGCTCGCGGGTGACCTGGCCAACCTGGGGGAGCATCAGGCGGCCCGGGACCTGGATGAGGACACCCTGGCCCGCCGCCGCCGGGTGCTGGGCCAGGACCACCCCCACACCCTGAGCTCGGCGAGCAACCTCGCTGTTGACCTGACCAACCTGGGGGAGCATCAGGCGGCCCGGGACCTGGATGAGGACACCCTGGCCCGCCGCCGCCGGGTGCTGGGCGAGGACCACCCCGACACCCTGAGCTCGGCGAGCAACCTCGCTGTTGACCTGCACGCGCTGGGGGAGTATCAGGCGGCCCGGGACCTGGATGAGGACACCCTGGCCCGCCGCCGCCGGGTGCTGGGCGAGGACCACCCCAGCACCCTGAGCTCGGCGAGCAACCTCGCGGGTGACCTGACCAACCTGGGGGAGCATCAGGCGGCCCGGGACCCGGAAGAGGACACGGAACGGCGAAGACGCCGACTTCAGGAGGATGACGAACATGGCTAGGCTGCGCGGACCCAGCAGTGTGCAAGTCGGCCTGAACCTGCATGTCGTGCAGATCAGCGGAACCTGGGAACCCAACGATGACGAGCGCAAAGCCGCCTGGGAGCTATACGTCGAGCTGGTCACCCGCATATCGGTGGTCCCGCTGGGCCCGGGCGAGGGCCTGCTGCGTGAGGCGCTGTCCAGCCTGTACTCACTGTTTGCCACCACCCGCGACATCCTGCGCCGCTACGGCCCTGATGTGGCCGAGCCGAAGCCCGGCGGCCAGTACAACTTCGGCACCCTGGCGATCGCCATGCTGAACATCGGGCTGCGGCCGGTGCTCGCCCACTGGCACCCCGCCCTGGAGGACTGGGAAGCCACCCGGCCAGACGAGAGATCCCGCGGCGAACACGAACGTGCCTGGGATCACGCCGATGAACTCCGGGCCGCCTTGGCGGGCACCCGCGACTCGCTGACACAGTACGCCCGGCTGATGGCAGAGGCATGCGGCGTACCCGACCTCCTTGAGACAGTCACTTTGCCCCATACACCCAGCGGCAACTGATCTTTGCCGCTGACGCCAGCGCGTCCAGCCGGGCTTGTGATGAATCAGTAGCGCCGCGAGGGCGTCACGGGGAAAGCCAGACCGGCCGACAGGATGCAGAGCGTCAACCAAGCCGCCGTGTCAGGCGTCAGCGACGCCGATACGCCGCGTGCCGCGTGCGCGCCAAGCTGTTACAACTTTCCCTACAGCTTCAAGGGCGCGCCTCCGGCACGCCAGCGCCGGGCCGGTGGGCCCGGACGCAAGCAGAGGACGCGAAGTCATCGAGCAAGGATGCGTGACCGAGACGGGCACCACCACCAGGACCACAGCGGCGGAGCGGAGGGCCAGCTCGCCGACTCCGGGGCGGCGGCCAGTCGCGCCCCTTCGGGCGGAAGCCCTACGGGCGCGCCGCCGCCGCCAGGTCAGCAGGCCCGCACCCGCAGGTCAGCGGTACCCGCCGTCACGCTGCGCCGATGACCGCGCCTGCAAAGACCGGGCCTGGCCCGTCCTCCGTGCCGGACATCCTCTCGCCGCGCAAGATCACAGTCAAGGGCGCTCCCTGCGGTCGCGTCTCCGATAGCGCTACGCGCCACCCTTGAGTGTGATCTTGTCCGGCAAGACCTCGGCACCTATCGGAAGGACGGGACAGAGCGAGGAGCGCCTCTTGCTTTATGTTGTCAAACGAGATTTGACGGCGTTTCGATTGGCAAATGAGAGTCCGCATGGGAGCAAGGTCAGCAACCTGCGGATCACCATCGGGCCTTCTCCTTTGCGAAAATTAGAAGTCTTATTCGACGCATACGAGGATGGCGCCTTTTTAGCGGCCCCTCACTCTCCAACCGCAGCCCTCTCCGAGAGACTACTCTATAACCATTCGACAGATAGAGCGATCCGTAAATTCTATAGTTACTAAAGTCGCCATCAAGTGTGCCGTCAACCTCTCCCTGAATAACGGCTCTTCGAAGTTAACCGGGGTGCTGCTTTCGTGTGATCACTATCTGTGGTCACCTCTGGCCGGTTCTTGCCTGCCCTGGCGTGTCGCACGGTCGGGCGCCCGTGACTCCTTGATCATGGTTCTTCGCCAAGAAGATCATGATCTGCAGGAAGTCACGGGCGCGTGTCCGAGGATATGGCCTCAGCCCTGCTCGGGCTGGATGATGTGCGGGTTGCCGGCGTCGAGGATGACCTTGATGGCGGCCTGCGGGTGTATGTCGTCAGCACGGCGGCGATGGTGGCCTGCCCGGGGTGCGGCACGCCGTCGGCGGCGGTGAAGGGCTGGGTGACGGCGCGGCCCAGGGATGTGGCCTTCGGCGGGCGGGCGGTGTCGCTGGCGTGGTTCAAGCGCCGCCTGTACTGCACGGAGGGTTCCTGCGGGACGGGCTCGTTCACCGAGTCGCTGCCGGCGGTGCCGCCGCGGTGCCGGGTCACCGCCCGGCTGCGCGGCCATGCGGGCGGCCTGGTCGCTGACGGCGGGCGGACGGTGGCGCAGGCGGCGCGCGAGTGCGGGCTGTCGTGGCCGGTGGTGCAGGAGGCGTTCGCCCGGCAGGCGGATCCGGTGCTGGGGCAGCGGCCGTCGCTGGTGGCGCATCTGGGGATTGATGAGCACCGCCGTGGCCGGCCCCGCTGGCGGATCGATGAGGTCACCGGGGAGTATGTGCTGCTCGCGGATCGCTGGCACACGTGCTTCTTTGACCTGTCCGGGGATCAGGGGCTGCTGGGGCAGGTGGAGGGCCGGACCGCTGATGACGCCGCGTTCTGGCTGGCCCAGGCCGCACCGGCGTGGCGGGATGCCATCGAGGTCGTGGCCATCGATATGTGCTCCATCTACGCCTCGGCGGTACGCCGGATGCTGCCGGCCGCCCGGCTGGTGGTGGACCTGTTTCATGTCGTCCAGCTCGCCGTCAAGATGACCGGGGACGTGCGCCGGCGGGCAGTGCGCGAGAAGTACGGCCGCCGCGGACGCTCCGGCGACCCGGAATACGGAGTCAAGGGCCTGCTGGTGCGCAACCTGGAGCACCTCAGCCCGGCCCAGTTCGCCAAGGTCATGGACACCCTCGGCGCTGACTGGCACGGCCAGGAGATCGCCGCGGCCTGGATCGGCAAGGAGAAGCTCCGTGACGTACTGAACCTGCGGGCACGGGCGACCGGCTCTGTCCCGTGCGAGCGCAATGTCCGTGACCGGCTGGCCTCCTTCTACGACTGGTGCGCGCAGCACGACGACATCCCCGAGCTGGTCACCCTGGCCCGGACCATCTCCCGGTGGGCAGACGAGATCGTCGCAGCGGTCCTGACGGGAGTGACGAACGCCAGGTCAGAAAGCCTGAACCGGCTCGCGAAACTGGAAGCCCGGATGGCATATTCCTTCCGGAACCCGGCGAACCAGCGGCGTCGTGTCCGGGCCGCCTGCACCCGAAGCGCCCGGCGATCGCGGGCCATCACACCGCGGCGATCACGTCTGGTAACCGGGCGGCAACCTGACCCCGGTTAACTTCGAAAAGCCGGATTTGCTGGGCGCCTTCGCGCTGGTCCTGGGCGCCGGACAGGCCGCCCGGCCAGGAATGGCCGGCCCTAAGGAGGAACGATGAGCAAGCCGTTCAAGGGCACGATCAATGTCGATGTCCGTCACTCCACGCCTGACTGGGAGCCGTACGAGCAGCCGAAGGCTCCGGCGGGGGCGCCGAATGTCCTGTTCATCCTGTGGGATGACACCGGGTTCGGGGCGCTGTCGCCATTCGGCGGGCCGATCGAGACGCCGACGATGCAGCGGCTCGCCGACGGGGGGCTGAGGTATACGCAGTTCCACACCACCGCGATCTGCTCCCCGACCCGCGCGTCGATGCTGACCGGCCGGAACCACACCACCGTCGGCATGGCCTGCATCGCGGAGGCCACCACGGGGTTCCCCGGGTCGAACGGGCACATCCCGTTCGAAACGGCGACGATCGCCGAGGTCCTCGGGGAGCG
>Ga0302181_10001799_pt1 | contig 15641 bp, 19 predicted proteins | sample I_Palsa_E3_3_FD_198786 | JGI IMG/M metagenome (GOLD analysis project Ga0302181, IMG submission 198786) | Peat permafrost microbial communities from Stordalen Mire near Abisko, Sweden - I_Palsa_E3_3 | ecosystem: Environmental > Terrestrial > Soil > Palsa > Peat permafrost | place: Sweden...
CGCCACTCGAGCGAGAACACCCGCGCGGCCGCCACCCGGGACAGCGTGAAGGACCGCCACGCCAGGGCAGCGTGACCACAGAACGTAACCAGAAACCAGTAAGGAACTAATGAGCGGCTGCACTAGGACCGTCGTTACAGCCGCCGCCAGCGTTGCGCCATCCAGGATTTGCGCCTGCGCCGCGGGCGGCAGCATGTGGAAGATCGCGGCTATGAGGATGACAGCCACCAGGATCCGCTGATTCGTGCTCAGCCTGGCTATGCCGCCGCGCGAAGCCCAGGCGCTCAGCTTCTCTACGTCGGCCTGGCGGACCACGCTGAAGGCTTCAGTCGCGCTGCCCGCGTCCGCGGCGGACACGAACACTGTTCCCGCAACGGCCATCGCTGGCATACCGACAGAGCCGCCAGCGGTGAGCGACGCTTCGGCGCTGAGAGTCGCGGTCGGCTCCCATGACCCGAGCTCCCGCACCGCAGCCAAGACTTCGTCCAGCCCGACGCCCACCGCCTCACTGAGCCGCTGGGCGGCCAGCATCGCGCCTTCGGCGGCTCCGTTAGCGATGTAGTCCCTAATTGGGCGCTCGATCGGCTCATCCGGTGTCGGCTGATCTGGCATCCATCCAGGGTAGCCGGACCACCCCGGTCGGCTTGCCTCCAAGCAGGGCACCGGATCAGCACAGGACGGCGAGATCGAGTTGGCGTGCACACGCTAACTGCGTTGCCCGCCGTCCGGGTTGAGGTAGCGCGTCACCCCCGCGCGGTAGGTGTGGTGGTCATTCACGCACAGGCATTAACCCAACGTGATGGGGAGGTCCTACGCGCCGTGACCACTAACACGTCCCTTGCCAAGGGCCGTGACCCGCGCTACCTCACTCAGGACGCGGGTGTGGGCCATGCCGGCGGGACGCGGTATTACACGGAGGCCGCCGGGGAGCCGCCGGGACGCTGGGCAGGTGAGGGCGCCGCCGCCCTCGGCCTCGCGGGCGAGGTGGACGCGGCAGTCATGCAAGCGCTCTACATGGACGACGCGCTGCCCTCGGGGGAGCGGCTGAACGCCCGGCGTAAGGCGGCCTACCGGCCGGCGCGGGAGCGTGAGGACCTGGCCGTGGCGGCGCACCTGGCGCTCCACCCGTACGCCACGACGGGGGACCTGGAGGCGGTCCGGGCGGGGGAGCGGTCCAAGTCCCGGAACGTGACGCCGTACTTTGACTTCACCGTGAGCGCGGTGAAGTCCGTCAGCGTGCTGCACGCGTCGTACCTGGTCGCCGCACGGCAGGCGCGCGAGCGCGGTGCGAGAGCGTGGGCGGCCGAGCTTGAGCGCCAGGCCGCTCAGGTCGAGGCGGCGCTCTATGAGGCCGCACGGGCGGCGGTCGCACGGGTGGAGCGGGCGGCCTACGTGCGGACCGGTTATCACAGCACCGGGACCGGGGAGTACCGGGACGCGGCGGGCGTCACGGCCGCGCTGTTCGTGCAGCACACCTCGCGGGAGGGCGACCCTCAGCTTCACGTCCATATCGCGGTCCTCAACCGGGCTCAGCGCGCGGACGGCGCGGACCCGAAGTACCGGACGCTGCACTCTCAGATGCTCTACCAGAACCGGCTGGAAATTGCCGCGGGAACGGCGCGGGAGCTCGCGACGCGGCTCACTGCCCTGGGCTATCGCCTGACACCCCGGGCGGACGGCAACGGGTTTGAGGTGGCGGGCGTCGCCCAGGAGGTGATGGATGCGTTCAGCTCCCGGCGGGCGCACATCACGCCCGAGGTCGAGCGGCTGGCGGCCGAATACCGGCAGACCTACGGCCGCGAGCCGTCCCAGCGGACGCTGTGGGCCATGGGCCAGCATGCGACCCTCAAGACGCGCCGTGCCAAGGCGCACGGGGACGCGGCGCCGGCCATCGGGGAGTCTCTGACGGCCTGGGAGGCCCGCACCACGGAGCGGGAGGTGGCCGCACTGTCGTCGGTGCACCGTGCGGCCGAGGCGGCGGCGGCCGAGAGCACCGAGGCCGCACCGTCTGACCTCGCGCCGGAGCACCGGGCGCGCATTATCCGGGTGGCCGTGGCCAACGTTCAGCGGTCGTCAGCCGCCTGGACGCGGGCGCAGCTGGCCTGGGAGATCCACCGGGCCATGCCCGCCATGGCGGCCGGCATGGACCAGGCGGCTCTGGCGCAGGACTTGGTGGATGCGGCGCTTTCCGGCACCGTGGACGGGGCGGACGTCCTGCGCCTCGGGCCGGGGCCGGACGTGACGGACGTGTCCGAACTAGGCGTGCGGGCCAGTGATGGGCAGAGCGTCTACCGGCCGCCCGGGGCCGAGAGGTTCACCACCACGGGCCAGCTCGACCTGGAGGAATATCTGCTGACCGAGGCGCGCCGGGAGGTCCCTCAGCGGGTGGAACCGGACGCCGCGGTGGCTTCGCTGGCAGACACGGACCTGGACGAGACACAGCGCGAGGTGGCGGCGGGCCTGCTCACCTCGCGGCGTGCGGTGGAGGTCCTGGTGGCTCCGGCCGGCACGGGCAAGACTCACGTCGTTGCAGCGTTCGCGCGGGCCTGGACGGCCTGGACCGGCCGCCGGGTGATCGGGCTGACGATGTCCACGAACGCCGCTCGCGTCATGGCGGCCGAAGGCCTGGCCGAGGCGTACAACACCGCGCAGTTTCTCGGGAAGCTCCCCGGTACCGAGCGGACGCGGGGCGCTATGCACCTGAGCCGGGATGACGTGCTGGTCGTTGACGAGACGAGCCAGGTCTCCACCGATGACCTGGCCAAGATCCAGGCTGTGGCCTCGGCTGCAGGCGCCCGCGTCGTCCTGGTGGGCGACAGTGCCCAGCTCGGGGCGGTGGAGGCAGCCGGCATGATGCGCCTGATAGCGGAGACGCTGGGCCACTGGGAGCTGTTTGAGGTCCGCCGGTTCGGCGCCGAATGGGAGCGGGACGCGTCGCTGGGCCTGCGGCGCGGTGAGTGCGCGGCCTGGGCCGAGTACGACGCTCACGGCCGCGCCCGTGGCGGCCCGCAGGACAAGGCCCAGGCGGAGGCCGTGGCGCTCTGGCTCGCTGACTACCTGCTCGGGCGGGACGCGCTGTTGCTGGCCGGCTCGAATGATGAGGCGGCCGAGCTGGCGCGGCAGGCCCGCGAGCGCCTGGTCAAGCTCGGGCACGTGCCCGCCCGTCCGGAGGTGCACCTCTCGGACGGCAACGGGGCCGCCGTGGGCGACGTCGTGCGGGCCAGGCTGAACACCAACATCCCAGTAGAGGCGGGCGATGCGCTGACCAACCGGGACACGCTCCGCCTGGCCGGGTTCGGCGGGCAGGCGCCCTACCGGTACGCCCTGGCCGAGCGCAAGACGCCCGAGGGGTGGACGCGCCCCTTCCCGGTGCCGGTGTCCTACCTGGAGAACCACGCGGAGCTGGCCTATGCCGGGAACGTCGCGGTGAGCCAGGGCCGCACGGTGGACGTGGCCCACCTGCTGGTCTCGCCTACGCTCTCGCGCGAGTCGTTCTATGTCGGCATGACCCGGGGCCGGCTCGCGAACACGGCGCACGTGGTGACCGGGGCGCCGCAGCCTCGTACGGGGAACCCGCTCCCGCAGGCCGAGGTGGAGGCCGTGGTGGCCGACATCCTGGCGACCGAGAGCGCGTCTCTCACCGCGACCGAAGTCATGCGGCAGGGCCAGGACGCGCCGGTCAACTCCCGCCACGTTTTCGCGATGTGGTCTACGACGACCAGGGCGGCGGCCTACGCGGCCATAGACGAGGGCCTGCGGGACCGGTTGGCCCCTGCGGAGTACCAGCGCTACCTGGCGGAGCCGCAGCGACCTGTCTTCCAGCGGCGGGTCCGGGAGGCCGAGCTGAGCGGCCGTGACCTCCAGGCCGTCCTGGACGTGGCCGCCGGGGAGTCCATGCGGGGGGCACGGTCGATCGCGGCCGTGATGCACGGGCGCCTGAAGGCCGCGCAGATGACGGGAGCGGGTCAGACGGTCACCTGGGCCGAGCGCACTCCGGCCGCCTCGCGTCAGGGTCTGGGAGGCCGGCTGGCTGACCACCTGGACGCGCGAGCGGCCGAGCTGGGCCGCGCCCAGGCCGTCAGGCCGGAACCGTGGCTCCTGCGGCATCTCGGCCCGCCCCCGGGCCCGGATGCCTCGGCAGCGTTGCGGGCGGACTATGAACACCGGGCGGCGGTGGCCGCGTCCTATCGCGAGGCGGCAGGGATCACGGACCCCGACGTCTCGCTCGGGGAGATCCCTCGCGGCGTGCCGGAGCTGGCCGCGAGCTGGCGGGCGGCGGCCCACGCGCTGGAGATTCCGGACGAGCTGGCAGCGGTCCGTGGCATGTCCCGCGCCGATCTGGAGGCGCTGACTGCTCGGTATGAGCAGGTCCAGCGTGCCGCACCGGTCGAGGTGTCCGGAGAGTTGCGGGCGGCCGAGTTGCGGGCGGCCGACCTCGCGACCGCGGCGGCCGAGGCGGACGCGCGTGGCCTCACTCAAGAGGCGGCGGACCACCGGTTCGCGGCCGACGTGGAGAGCGTCCACGCGACGAAGCTAACCGGACGACACGAGGTCTACCGGAGCTGGCAGGACCTCACGGCCCCGGAGCGTCACGAAGCCGAGCTGGCGGCGGCCGAACTGGCCCGCCGGAAGGCCGAGCCCGAGACGGGCGATCAGGCTGACGCGCGGGAACGCGAGCCGAAGACGGCGCCGGAGCGCAAGGTACGGCCGTCTTTGTGGGAGCAGGTCCAGGCGGACCTGGCGAACCTGGAGGCGCTGGAGGCCAAGCTCAACCGGGACGTAGCCGAGGCCCGCGCCCAGGCCGAGGCCGAGGCGCTCGAGGCGGCGGCCGAACTGGCCGCAAAGGCCCCCGCGGATTCCGTCCCCGAGAACCAGGCCAACGCGGCCGAGGTGTACGGAAGGACTTCCGTACACGAGCCAGAGCCAGCGCCTCGCGAGCCGGAAGCCGAGGCGCGAAGCGAGCGCATAGACGCGCACCTGACCGAACTGGAGGAGGCCCAGGCCGCCCAAGCGGCGCGAGCCGCCTCGCGGGATACAGCAGGCGTCCTGGAGGCCCAGGCCGAGGCCGTGGCTGAGACGGCGGGCGCATGGGTCCCAGGCCGGGAAGCGCCTGGATATGAAGCCGCCCCGGCCGCCGAGGCAGAGGCCGGGCTCTAAGCGGCTGACTGAGCGGCAGCCTTGGCCGCCTCGCGCTGGGCGCTCCCCAGCCACCGGTCCAGTATGGCGAGCGCCCGCTCTGTGTCCCCGCCGCACGCCTCGCGGAGCATCCCAGCGCCGACGCCCGCGAGTACGGACAGCGTGTCCCGCTCGGCCGCCACGTGGTCCCGCTCGATGCCCACGGCGGTCCAGTAGTCGGCTGTGAGGTACGTCCGAATAAGCGCGAGCATGGCGGGCCGGAGGTTGGCCAGGTGCGCAGCGTGCTCGGGCGTGAGCTCGGCGGCGGTCATGCGGCTTGTCCCTCGGCCGCAGCCAGGGACCGGGCGACCTCGTCTATCCAGGTGTCGATGACGCGGAGCGTCTCGGCCACGTTGTACCCGTTGGCGGAGAGCAGAGCGCGCGAGCTGGCCGACGCCATGGAGATACAGAGCTGCACCAGTTGGCCGTCCAGGTGGTCCGGCACGGTTGCGGTGCTGTTGATCAGCAGGACGCCCGTGTCCGCGTCCTGGGCGATGGCAGCGCGAATGACCGCGTAAGCGGTGAGCCTGCTCTGGGCCAGCTCGCGAGGGGTCATGGTCCGTACCTACCCGTAGTCGCCTCGGCGCAAGTGTAGGCCGGTAACCGGACAAAACGAAGACGCCCAGCCGATCCCATGCGGGGAGCGGCTTGGCGCCTGGTGCTCGAGCTGGCCGGGCCTACCGCTTGAGGTACTGGGCGCACTGTTCGTCTGTGCAGGACCTGAGCGCCTCGCGGACGCGGCGCAGGGCGCCTGGCAGCCAGCGGTCGTGAAAGTCCAGGGCACCCTGGAGGTCCCGGGAGCGTGCCTGGTAGACCCGCTTCCATTCGGCCGCCAGTGTGGACAGCTCCCACACGGCGGACATGTGCCGCGTCCAGCAGGGCCGCAGCGTGCCCTCCGGCGGGGTGTAGGACGGCATCAGGATGCCGTCTACCCACGCCCGGAGCTGGGCGAGCTGGGCGGCGCGGTCATCGTCGCTCAGCCCTACCCACGTCGGCGCCTGGACGCGGAGCTGGCCCGTGTTCACCGCGTCGGCGAGGTCGTGGGCCAGTTGCTCGACCTGAGCGGCCAGCGCGTCCAGGTCGGCCGTGAGTCGGCCGATCTTGGCTCGCATGTCCGCGGCCAGGCCGAGGCCCGCGCGGTCTATGGCGGCCTTGGCGAACCGGGCGTCGGCGCGGACGTCGGCCACCTGGGCCTCCAGTGTCCGGAGTTTGGCCACCTCGGCCGCGAGTGCGGCCACGGTTTCATACGGCGGAGAGGGGGCCGGCCGCGCGGACCGGTCCCCCTCGTCCTGGTGCTGGTCAGTCACTTATATACGCGTCCTGGTTGTCGGGCTCCCCGTCCGGGCGCAGCGCCGGCAGGCCGTAAGGCGGCGTGGCCGGGGCGGCCTGAGCGGGGACCTCGGGCACAGGCGGTGTCCCCGGCCCGGGATCCACTTGTCCTTTGAGAGGCGCCAGCCGCTCCCAGGTGGCCGCCAGGCGTGGCGGGCGGGCATGAAGGCCGAGACGGTAGGCGGTCCGCTTCCAGACCGGCCGCGTCTTGACTACCAGGGGGGACAGGTCCGCGGTGAGCACCAGGGCGCGCCACCGGGGCATCCGCCGGATGAACGACGGCGGCGCCACCGGGGCCTCGGTCACGTTCTCGCCTTTGCCGACACGGACGAGGCCGCAGAGCGCGGAGAGGTTATCCAGCGCCTGGGCGTCCTGGACGCCGGGCAGGACGAGTTTGGAGGTGGTGTCCCAGATGGTGGCGGCGCCGTGCTCTCCCCAGCCCTCGCGGAGCTGGCTCACGCCGTGGGCCACGGCCACGATGCACACGCCCTTACCGGCGCTGTCGGCGAGCCAGAGGTCCAGCGGGACCGGTACCACCTGCTTGACCTCATCCAGGGCCAGTAGGACGGGCGGGTCCAGCTTGCCGGCCGGGAAGCTCGACCCTGCCAGCGTGGCGGCCCGGTGGGCGTAGTCGACAAAACACCGGAACAGCGGAGCGATAGCTGCGCTCTGGCCCTGGGGCGCGATGAGGTAGAGCGTTCCGCACTCCAGGGCGAACCGGGCCGCGTCGAACGGCTGAGCCATTGGCCCAGAAACCATGGCCTGGACCGAGGGCACGGCCACCCACGCCAGAGACTTGGCCATGGTCAGCCGGACGGAGTCCGGACTGCGGCCCTCCCGCTGGATCTCAGCGAATACGGCCCGGAGGACGGCTGAGGCCGCGGGATGGTGGGCCAGGGCTGACCCTGCGATGGCGTCTCCCTGGCGGTTGCACCAGGCCCAGATGTCCAGCACATCCGCGCCCCGTGCGAGCGCGGCGGCATGCAGCAGCGCGGCCAGGGCAATGGCCGCTTTGTCCTGCCAGAACGCCATGTCCCCCTGACCCCCGACGCGGGGGCCAATAAGCGCGTCGGCCCGGGCGAACGCCTCGGCCGGGTCCTGGCAACCGGCCACGACGTCCCAGCCGAACGTGGACGGGACGTCCCCGACCCGGGCCGGATTGAACACATGGATCGGTCCGCGGCGGTACCGGGTCCCCGAGGTGGCCTCGTACACGTCGGCGCGCGTGCTGGTGCTGATCACAGCACCGGGCCACTTAAGGACCCACTCCGCGAGTACGCCTGTCTTGCCCTTGCGGGGCGGGCTGAGAATGAGCCAGTTCTCCTCCATGGAGGCGAATGACCGCTTGCCGAGCTGCGCGCGGCCGAGGCGGAGCGCGTGGCGGTGCGGGCGCCCCATCATGCGGGACCGCCAGGACAGGCTGGGCCGCGCACGGCCGCCGCGCTGGGCGGCGATCAGGCGGGACCACTGGACGGCCAGCTCCGCCAGCGAGGCGAAGCCGTTACCAGGCCGGAGGTGGCACCGGACGCGCCACCGCATGGCCCGGGTCCGGTTGGCGTGCAGCGCCCAGCCGGACAGGTTGATGCGCCAGAACAGAACGCCGAGCGCCAGGACGGCCACGCCGTCCAGGTAGAGGTGGTGAAGCGGGAGCGCGGCCAGGACCGTGAGGGCGTGGCTCATGCCTGCTGGCCTCCGTTCAGTTCGGCGCGGGCCTCGAGCTCCGCGTAGGCGTAGGACCGCGCCGTACCGGCCTGGAGACCCGCGGCGGGGGCCAGTTCGGCCGCCACCCGCGAGGCGGCGGCGCGGTCGCCATAGTTAGCGTGCGCGCGGTAGGCGGCCAGAAATGCGGCCTTCTTGGTCGGATAGCGGATCTCCTGGAACACCTCGGCCCGGACGTCGCCCAGGTCCTCGGCCATACGGGTGAGCTGGGCGTCCTGGCCGTCCATGCGCTCGCGGAAGGTGTCCAGCGCGTCCGTGACCGCGCTCCCGAGCGTGACCAGACCGTCGGAGACGCGGGTCAGCTCGCCCTCTAGAAGGGCCACTGCGGCCGTCCCCGCGGCCTGCTGCTCGTCCTGCCCAGGCAGGGGCGTTGCGGCCAGGATGGCCTGGCGGATACCGGTGCGGGTGGCCCGGAAGTCCACCAGCAGGCGGGCCGCCCACAGCGCGGCGCGGCCGAGGTGCTGGCCGAACCGGGCCCAGACGCTGGCATCGTCGGACATGCCGAGGACGTGGCGGCGGACCACGGAGATAGTCCGGTCGGTGACCAGGGCCAGCAGGATGGGCGCGGAGACGTACACGGCCACGCTGCGCAGGCTCGCGTGGTCGCTCGCGGTCCAGTTCATGAACGCCGACGCGAGCGCGCACCCGACGATCAGCGCGCGCTCCACGTTGGCCGGCAGGCCTTTGCGGGCCAGGCCGAGGGCGAGCACCGAGAAAATGATCATCGCCGTGTCCAGGGCGAGGGCCTGGATCATGGCCGCCACGTTCTGGTGCTTCACGCTGAAGATGAACCGGTCCTGCGCCGCGAACACGACGTAGAGCAGGCCACCGTCCAGCATGGCCAGCAGGGCCATACCGGCCGTGACCAGCACCGAGCCAGGCTCGCGGTCGGTACCGGCCAGGCGGCTGATGTTCGTCACCAGGGGCGGCCCATCCCCGGTGCGCATGCGGAACAGGCCGGGGCCGCGTGGCATGCGGTCGGTCGTCATCGTCAGGTCTCCCGTCTGGTCGGTGAAAGGGTCCCGGCCCGCAGCTCGTCCGTGAGGGCCGGTGGCGGGCCAGGGTGATTCGGCGGCTGGGCCCGGGGCGGGGCCGGTCACAGCCCGGCCTCGGGTTCCTCGTGGCTTGCTTCGGGTTCGGGCTGGCGGGCCGCGGCGGCGGCCTCGGCCTCCTGCTGCTGGATCTGCGCGTGGACTTTGGCCAGCTGCTCACGCAGCAGCCGCTGAGCGGCGCTCACCGGCCGTCCTCCAGGGCGGGTGCCTCAAGCTCGAGCTCTCGGGCGTAGGCGTCAGGGTCGGGGTCGTCCAGGCCGATGTGCTGGGCGGCCCGGAACGCGGCCTGCTCGGCCGCCGCGGCCACCTCTCGGCTTGCGCGGGTCGAATGCGGGTCCTGGTTGGCGGCCTGTGTCTGGCCGGTGGCCCAGATCAGGTCCCAGGACGAGGGCGCGGCGGGCCCCTGGACGGGCGCCCCGGCCACGGTGGCGGGTGCGGGCATGGTGCTGGCCTCGATCTGCGGGCCGCGGCCGTGGTTATCGGGAGCCGGGCACTGTGGGCCGCACTCGAACGGCGGGTTGTCGGTCATAGCCCGGCCTCCGGTTCGCCTTTGAAGAACTCCGCGATCCGGGCCGTGAGGCTGCGGTGGGGACGGGCGGCGAGGATGTCGTCAACGTCGGCGCCTTCGGCCCAGACCTCCCATTCGGCATCGGTCAGGTTGAGTTCATACATGGCTTTGTCGTTGCCTTCGCTGGTCATGTTCCGGCCTCCGGTTCGGTAGGCTCGGCCGCCTGCAGGGCGGCCGTGGACGAGGGCGGGGAGGAGCTGGCACCCTGTGAGGGGGCGGGGCCCGGCTCGGGGTCGTGGACCTGGACGCCGTACTGCTCCAGGTGGGCCTGGCGGGCCGCTGGATCCCTCTGGGCCGCGAGGTACAGGGCGTCCTGGTCCGCTTCGGCTTGCTGCTCGGCGTAGTAGTCCGCGACGCGGCCGTACCAGTCCTCGGCAGCGGCTTGCCGGTAGTCGGGGTCGGCGGCCAGCTCGGGGTCGCGGGGCGGCGGTGCGCTGGTGGTCACAGGGATGCCTCCGGTTCGGTGGCGGTTGCGGGGGTGAGCCGCAGGGTGAGGTAGAGCCGGTGCCCGGGCTGGCGCCGGTTGGGGTAGGGGCCGTCCGGCCCGGACAGGATCTGCACGGCCGGGACGCTGGCCAGGACGGTGGCCAGGACGCGGTCGCCGGCCAGGTGGCCGGACAGCCGGACCTGGACCACGCCGGGAGCTGGCCGGTCCTGCCCGCTCACCGTGGCCGCCTTCCCGCCGCGGCGGCCGCGCCGGCGAGCGCGGCCAGGACGGCTTCGGCTGCGGCGAGATCGGCGAGCGGGGAACGCCGTCCGGGGAGGGTGGCGCGGACGGCGGCCCAGTCGATGTCGGGCCGGGCGGTGAGCTGGTCCAGGTCCCCGGTGCGGTACAGGGGGACGCTGGTCTCGTTGCGCCGGTCCCAGGGCCCATGCCCGTACTTGACGGGCTCGAGGACGCCGGAGCGGGTCAGGTGGTTCAGGTCGCTGCGCCGGACGCGCAGGTAGCCGGCGGCCTGGTCAGCGGTGCGCAGCCGGCCCGTACGGGTGGCCTCAGCGGCGGCGCCGGTGTCGGTGAAGGCTTCCAGGGCGCGCCCGTCATACAGGGCGTGCTGCTTGTAGGAGCCGATGATGGAGAGCAGGTCACGGCGGGCCAGCTCCTCGACCCCGTCGGCGGTCACCTCCAGGCCGAGCCGGCGGGACAGCACGCCGGCGGCGCGGACCGCGCCGAGGTCCGGGATCGACCCGGCCGCCGCGCGGATACCGCCGATACCGGCCAGCGCCGCGTCGGCTATCGGCGCGGACCACCGGCCGCGGGACCGGTCCGGCCCGGGAATCAGCCCATCGCTCACAGCGCGTTCGAGTTGCCACTGTTCCAGGCCGAGATAGGAGGCGAGCTGGACCGAGCCGAAACGCCGCGGCGCGGTCACAGCGACGCCTCCGGCTCGGTCAGGACACAGCAGGGCGGGCCGCTCCAGTGCGGGTCTCCCAAGGCCGGGAACAGCCAGCAGGCCAGCAGATCCAGGACGTGCGGGTACGGGTCGTAGACCGGGAACCGCGGGTCCGGCGGGTCAGGCGTGCCGGGCATCGGGGTCACCGCCCGGCCTCTGGCTCGGGCTCGTTCAGCGCGGCTTGCAGCGCGGCGTGGGCCTGCTCCCACCGCGCACGCGCTTCGGCCGCCGCACCGGGGGGCCGGAAGATTTCGGTGATGGCGCCGACGGCGCGGCGGGCGTCGTCGGCGTTCATCTCCGCTTCCAGAAGCGCCTGGAATTGGTTCACAGCCCGGCGCCCGGTTCCGGCTCGGGCAGCTCGGCTTCCTTTGTGGCTGCGGTGCTGGCCTCGAAGTTGGCCGTCCACGCGGCGTGCAGGTCGCCCAGCAGCCCGTTGGTTTCCTGCCACGGTTCGGACAGCATCGGGTAGACGGCGGACTGCTTATACCAGCCCGAGGTCAGGTGCGCACCAAGGATTTTGTTCTCATCGCTGGTTAGCGGCGCGAACATCGCCGCATCGTGGGGCTGTTCGGGCAAGGTGATGGGGTCGGTGCTGGTCATCGTGCTTCTGCCTCCAGTTCGGGTTGGGTTACCTTGATCGCTTCGTGCGGGGGTCACAGGCCGGCCTCCAAGACGGGTTCCGGCGGTGAGTGCGCCGCCGGCTGCGGCGGGGCGTCCACCGCTGGGGACCGCCAGCTGGCGATCAGCGCGTCCACCACCGGGTCCAGCTCGTGGCCCGGCGCGAGCGCGGGCCGCCCCGGCCAGGGCCAGCCCCGCGCCGGTTCCGCACGCGGGACCGGGACCTTGAGCCGTGCCGCGGCCGCGGGTGGCCCGGCGGTCACCTCCGCAGGCTCCGCGGCCGCCGCCTCAGCAGCGGCCGCCTCAGCAGCGTCGGCGGCAGGTATTTCGGGTGGCTTGGGGATGCCGAAGATGTCCAGCAGCAGGGACCGCTGCACCGGGTTGGACCGGTCCCAGCCCGCCCGGGCTAGAGCCTCTGGTGCGGTCAGCTCACCGGACTGGTAAGCCCCGGCTGCTTTGCAGACCTCACATCGGCGGGTGGCGCCGTGCTGCTTGAGCCGCCGCTCCAGGGACCGGCCGCCGGGCTGGGTCTGGGCCAGCACCCAGAACCCGCCCCGTTCGATCTGGACCTGAGTCAGCCGGGCACCGCGGCCCAGCGCATGATCGGTCAGCCGCTGCGCCAGCCGCCGCTCCGGCGTCGTACCGGTGTAATGCGCCGCGTGCCCGAGCGGCGGCCACAGGTGCAGCGTGTACACGAGGTTGCCGGTCACGCTGACCGGGCCGTCCCGGCCTCGGCACTAAGGTCAACACCACCCCAAATGCCGAACCGTTCCCCACGGGCCCGGGCCAGCGCCAGACACTCGACCCGCACGGCGCAGGCCACGCAGATGGCCTTGGCCGGGTCCGCGGACTCGCCAGGCAGCGGGAAGAACAAGTCGGGATCGGCGCCCCAGCACGCTGGCCCATCCGGCAAGCCCCGGACGGCGGGAGCGACGGGCACGGCCAGGCCGCGCCGTCGCGCCCGCGAGCGGCGCTGGTACACCCGGTTCCGGGCCCGGTAACGCTGAGTGTCCCCAAGCGATGGAGGTGAGGTCGGCGGCGGTGGCGTCCCGGGCGGGGCCAGGTGCCACAGGTTCACCTGGCGGCCTTGCTGCGTGCGGAACTCCTTGGTGGCCACGACCTGGCCCCTGCGCTCCATGTCCCGCAAGAGCTGGAACACCGACCCCGCGACCGACCCGTTCGGCCGCCGGACATCCACGGCGACGCAGATCTCATACGCGGTCCGGCCCGGGTGGTCTTCCAGGTAGGCCAGAATCCGGGCCCGTCTGATGACACGTGCAGGCATAGCCTGGTCATGCATCGAGAGACTCCTGAGGATCGATGCGCCGGGCCTCGGTGGGCGGCATCCCGCCGGGGCCCACGGTCTCCCTAGGGCGACCACCCTAGGGAGGTAGCTTCAGCGTACTTCCCTAGGGAGGCGTGTCAAGGGCTTTGAGTGTGCTCCGCCGTTTGCGCGAGCACCCTGGGGAAATTTCTCTAGGGTGGATACGCTGAGTGCGCGGTGGCCACCGTGGTCACTGGAAGAGATCCCGAGGTGGGAATGCCGCTGACGGCATCGCAGATTGCGGCGGAGCTGGCCGACTCGATCAGGTCGGGGGAGCTCCAGCCGGGCGCGCTGATGCCCTCCGAGCGTGAGCTGATTGAGCGCTTTGGCACCACCAAGAGCACCGCCGGCAAGGCGATCGCCCTGCTCCAGGCCGAAGGCCTGGTCAGGACCGAGACCGGTCGCGGTACCTTCGTTCAGGACATCCCGAAGGTCAAGCGCGTACGCCGGATCCCCCCGCGAGGCAACGGCTCAGGCAGCAGCTTCGCCGAAGAGATGCGCAAGGCCGGGCTGGCGCCCAGCACCAAGCTGGTTCAGGCGGAAGCCGGGCGTCCTCCCGCCGCGGTGGCTGGACGGCTCGAGCTGGGAGACGACGAGCAGGCGCTCATCCGCAAGCGGCACATGTTCACCGACGGGCGCCCCGCCCAGCTGGCCGTGTCCTACATACCGGTGTCCGTCGCCGGAAGCACCGACCTGGCCTTCCCCGATACCGGGCCAACCGGTATCCACGCCCGGCTAGCCGAACGTGGCCATCGTGTCGAACGATTCGTGGAAGAGGTCGAATCGCGCCGTCCGGACGAGGAAGAAGCCCAGTTCCTGCGCATCAGCCGCACCCAGCATGTCCTTGAGGTGACACGCCTGGCATTCGACCAGGCAGGCCGGGTACTGGAGGTCACCGTCAACGTGTTCCCGAGCAACCTCTGGCGGCTCAGCTACGAATGGGCAGCAGATGACTGACGTACCACGCCACTCAGTGAGCGTCACCGGCATCGTCCTGCGCGACGACGGCCGGGTCCTCGCCATCAAGCGCCACGACGACGGCCGCTGGGTCCCACCCGGCGGAGTCCTCGAACTCGACGAGACCCCTCAAGACGGCGTAGCCCGCGAGGTCTACGAGGAAACAGGCCTGAAAGTCCAGCCTGTGCGGCTCAGCGGCGTCTACAAGAACATGCGCCTAGGAGTCGTCTCTCTCGCCTTCGTCTGCGAGGTAACCGGGGGAGAAGAGCACACCTCAAACGAGGCTGACCGCGTCGCTTGGCTCTCTAGAGACGAAGCCGTCGCGGCCATGCCCGAAGCGCGCGCCATCCGGGTAACTGATGCGCTCAACGGCGGCGGCCCCTACGTCCGCGTCCACAACGGAGACGTGGTCCTCGACTCAGACTCTTAAGCCACCGGCCAGACGCTGGAGCGTGAACTGGAGTGTGAACAACTGGAGTGTGAAGTGCGCTGCCAAGTTGAGCCGTATTTGATCAAGGCGTCGGCGCTGCGCGCCTCCGCGCCCGCCGCACATGCGCCGGGCGTGCGGCCCTGCCGGGCCGACCCGTCGCGGCGCGCCGGGCATGCAAGTCCGGGAGTCGCCACGCCTGATTCGCGATACGCCAACCACCTGACGACACCTCACCTAACTTAGTCATGCCCGAGCGGTTCGCGTTCGTCCTACAGCATGGCCGACATATCGCTCAGAGCCTGCGCTGGAGCTGTTAGTGGGAGTGACCAGAATCCCCCTAAGTTAGCGGGAGTCGGACAATAATCCATTGCTGCCAAGGAGGCCAGTGGGCGTGCCATAGATGTGGATCGCGACCATTCTCGGCTTTCTCTCCTGCATCCAAAGCAAATCCCGAGGCGGCATTCTCAATGAGAAACGCGACGCGATCATCGGTAGCTTCTAGCCGCCAGCGCCTTGACCAATCATGATTGAGCTTATTGTGAAGCCAAACTTCACCCCATTCAAACCCTTTTGCCATGGTCGTGAGCCAAAGGCCACTTGACTCGCTTACTATCTCGACTTCGTCACCGACCTGTCGAAGCCGCCACTGCTGCCACGGTCCAGCGTGAGCGGGCCAGAGCACAGTATGACCGCCGACCTTGTCGTCTGGCCCAGCGTCAAGCGCTAGCCCCGTATCACGGCTCACGATCATGCACGGACCCCCGTAGATCGGATTCCGATCAAATCTTCTCTTGAGCGCAACAATTTCTTCATGCCGGATCTTAATAGAAACAAGGCCAGCGTTGATTGTAAAGTCGGGCACTGCACCTCCCGTGTATAGGAAACCGTAGCTCGCTTCGATCAACAGTTTCCACAGTTCCAGCAGTCCGCTTCCGATTCTCGGTCACTGTGGGGGGGGGTGATGCTGTACCCTCGCTGCACGAGTGTCTCGGCCACGTCCGCCGAGTCAAGGCCAAGCCGCTTCGCGGTCGCTGCGCGAGCCTTGACACGTCGGCCGCAGCCCGAGGGATGGCAGCTA
>Ga0302181_10001800_pt1 | contig 15639 bp, 10 predicted proteins | sample I_Palsa_E3_3_FD_198786 | JGI IMG/M metagenome (GOLD analysis project Ga0302181, IMG submission 198786) | Peat permafrost microbial communities from Stordalen Mire near Abisko, Sweden - I_Palsa_E3_3 | ecosystem: Environmental > Terrestrial > Soil > Palsa > Peat permafrost | place: Sweden...
CGGGAAGATCAGCAGCTTCATCGACCTGCAGGACGTGAAGGACTACATCGAGCTGCATCCGCTCAACAACAAGCCGTACTACCTGGGGATATTCCTGACCGGGGCCTACCAGGACATCATGGGGGATCTCCACAACCTGTTCGGCAGGGTGAACGAGGTCCACGTCTTCCTCGAGGACGACGAGCCGAACGGCTTCTACATCGAGGAGGCGCTGAGCGGCAGCCGCATCGCGGACGTCATCGAGGGGGTCCAGTACCAGCAGGAGGACCTCTGCAGGAAGATGAAGGCCCAGATCGACGCCGCCACCCGCAAGGACATGGTGAAGCCGCGGGAGGGCGTCCGGCTGCTCGAGCTCTACGAGAGCCAGATGCTCAACAAGACCTACCTCAACATCGAGCGCACGAACGGCCGAAAGAAAGCCAAGAAATGACCCCCTTCCCCACCTGCCGCCTCCTCATTTCCGCCCTCGCCCTCGCCGCCGCCGCGAGGGCCGAGGGCCCCGCGGTGTACAAGGACAAGTCGGCGCCCGCGGAGGCGCGCGTCGACGACCTTCTGCCGCGGCTGACGCTGGACGAGAAGCTCTCGATCCTCGGGGGCGACCGCGAATTCTACATCATGCCCATCCCGCGGCTGGGCATCCCCGAGGTCAAGATGGCCGACGGCCCGCTCGGGGTCCGCAACTACGGGCCGTCGACGGCCTACCCGGCGACGATAGGGCTCGCGGCCTCGTGGGACGCGGGCCTCGCGAAGGACTACGGCGCCTCGGTGGGGAGCGACGCCCGGGCCCGCGGTCAACATCAACCGCGTACCCCAGAACGGAAGGAACTTCGAGTACCTGTCGGAGGACCCGTACCTCGCGGGCGTGTTCGCCAGCCAGATCGTGACCGGCATCCAGAGCCAGGGCGTCGTCGCGACGGTCAAGCACTTCGCCGCCAACAACCAGGAGACCGAGCGCGGCACCATCGACGCGAAGGTGAGCGAGCGGGCCCTTCGCGAGATCTACCTTCCCGCCTTCCGCGCGGCCGTGGAGCAGGGGCACGCCTGGGCCGTCATGTGCGCCTACAACCGCCTCAACGGCACGTACTGCAGCGCCAACGACTGGCTCAACAACAAGGTGCTGAAGGGCGACTGGGCGTTCAGGGGCGTCCTCATGTCGGACTGGGGCGCGGCCCATGACACCCTCGGGGTCGCGAACGGCGGTCTGGACCTCGAGATGCCTTCCGGCAAGTACATGAACCCGGCGAGCCTGAGGCCGCTCCTGGATTCCGGGAAGGTCACGATGGCGACCATCGACGACAAGGTGCGCCGGATCCTGAGGCTTGAGATCGCGAACGGCTTCCTCGACCGGCCGCAGGCGATCGAGTCGACGCCGAAGGACGATCCCCGCAGCGCGGCCGTGGCCCTCAGGATCGCGCGCGAGGCGATCGTGCTCCTCAAGAACGAGCACAACGCCCTTCCCCTCAACCCAAAGCGCCTGAAGACGATCGTGGTGCTCGGCCCGAACGCGGCCGGGTTCCCGGCCGGAGGCGGAAGCGCCCATGTCGCGCCCTTCCACTTCGTGAGCGTCGTCGACGGGCTGCGCCAGGTGGCGGGCCCCAGGATCAAGGTCGACCTGATCCCGGGGCCGGGGATCGAGCTCCTCAGGAAGCTCGTGGCGACCGCGGCCTACGCGGGACCCCTCAAGCTGGAATTCCTCACGCACGACCGGCGCGACGCGAAGGTGATCGCCACGCAGACGGACAGCAGGATCGACCACAACTGGACGGAGGCGCCCGCGACCGGCGTCGAGCTCGACGGCTACCGGGCGCGGTGGACGGGCTCCATCCAGGCGCCCTCGTCGGGAAAGTTCATCTTCCTCGTGGAGAACCAGGGCAACATCAACGTCAGGCTCGACGGGAAGCAGATCATCGGGAGCTGGGGAAACACCGGCGAGACGCTCTTCGCCATGGCGGACCTCGAGGCCGGGAAGACCTACCCGTTGCAGGTCGAGGCCCGGCACGACCTGCCGGGATCGCCCGAGATCCACTTCGCATGGGGGCCGGCCCCGGCGCTGCTGACGGACGACGAGGCGAAGCGCGTGCGGTCCGCGGACGCGGTCGTCGTCTGCGCAGGCTTCAACCTCATGCTCGAGGGCGAGGGCGCGGACCGGACCTTCGAGCTTCCCAACGACCAGCCCGAGCTCATCCGCAGGGCCGCCGCCCTCAACCCAAGGACCATCGTCGTCCTTAACTCAGGCGGCGCCCTGGCGACCGCCGACTGGATCGGGCAGGTCCCCGCGCTTCTCCAGGCGTGGTATCCGGGCCAGGAGGGCGGGCGGGCGGTCGCGGAGGTGATCCTGGGCAACGTGAACCCGGGCGGCAAACTGCCGATCTCCATCGGGAAGCGGCGGGAGGATTCGGCGTCGTTCGGAAACTATCCCGGCGCCCACGGGAAGGTCGACTACGCCGAGGGCATCTTCGTGGGGTACCGCTGGTTCGATGAGAAGGGGGTCGCCCCGCTCTTTCCCTTCGGCTTCGGGCTCAGCTTCACGACCTTCCACTACGACAAGCTCCACCTCGAGCCGGCGCCCGACGGGCATCTTGCGGTGACGTTCGAGGTCTCGAACAACGGCACGCGCACGGGCGACGAGGTCGCGGAGGTCTACGTGAGCCCCCCGGCCCCGTCGAAGGTGACGCGGCCGGTCCGCGAGCTGAAGGGATTCTACAGGATTCCGAACCTCGCCACCGACCAGACGGTGAGCGTCACGGTCGCGCTCGACCGCAGGGCGTTCGAGTATTTCGACGAGGCGAGGGGCGAGTGGGCCGTCGAGCCCGGCGCGTACACGATCGCGGTGGGATCCTCGTCCCGGAACCTCATCCTCACGAGCGCCGTCACGCTGCCCTGATCAGCGCCATTCGTGGCGCGGGTACTTGCGCGACAGCTCCGGCCTGATCTTCGGGTAGACCGAGCGCCAGAAGCTCGTCAGGTCATCCGTGATCTGGATGGGCCGCTGGTTCGGGGCCAGCACCTCGATCTTGACAGGCACCCTGCCCCGGCCGAGCGAGAAACGGCCCTCGATGCCGTACAGTTCCTGGATCCGCGCGCTCAGCACGGGCGGGCCCTCCCGGGGATAAGTGAGGCGCGACCGGCGGCCATGGTCAGGCGCTCCGGCACGCTCTCGTCCATCGCGGCGAGCTGCTCCGCGGTCAGCCAGTCCCGGAGGACGGGCATGACCTCCCTGCCCTTGACGCCGCGCGCCGAGGTCTCGCCGTAGCAGACCTGCTCGATGAGCGTCAGCCGGTCCGACGGGGCGATCGGATTGACCTCGAGCTCGGGAAACCACTCCGCGAGGCGGTTGACGCGGGTGATCCACTGCTCGACGGATTCGTCCCATGCGTCGATTGAGATCCTGCCCGCGACCACCTCCCTGGCGAGGAGCGCGGCGGCTTCGTTCTGGGGAACGCCGTCCGACTGGGATTTCGACTCGAGAACGAGGTCCCGGAACCGCTTTTCACGCCTGGCGACCACCCGCTTGGCGGCGGGATCGTAGGTCACCTCGCGCTCATCCTTGAGTTCCCCCGGGAAGAGCTCCCCGAGCCAGGCCTCCTCGACCGCGGTGGCCAGGCTCAACAGGACGCTCACCTCGCCTCCGCGGCCGCCCACCTCCGTGATCTCCGCGGCGACAAGGAGCGGCGCCTTGCCGATCGCGCTCTCACGAGCGAGCAGCCCGCGGCGCCCGTGGACCAGGTCGCACCGCAGCGTCCCCGCGTCGAGCCTGTGCGCGAGATGGTCCGGAAATCCGGCGAGGACGCACTTCCTGACTTCGCCGCCGTCGACGCGCCGCTCCGACGCATCGAGCCCCTCCGCGTTCGCGATCGCGACGAACTGCTCGAAGAGCGGCCCCACCTGCCTGGCCGACTGGGCGTGGATGCCCAGGCGGGCGCACGCGTCGACCGAGTAGCCGTTGCGGTCCGCGAAGCGCCACGCGCGCATGAGCAGGAAGAAGTCGCTCTCGTGCTCCTCCCCGAGGATCTCCTCCCGCGCCTCCTCCACCCGCCGCGTCATGCCCCGCAGCAGGAAGTTCCTGCCTTGAGTGAGCGCGGCGATCATCGCCACCGAGCGCACGCAGCCCCGCTCCTGGGCCGTGAGGAACATCCGGGCGTAGCGGGGATGGACGGGGAAGCGCAGCATGAGCCGGCCGGTCGCGGTGATGGCCCCCGCCGGCCCGTCCAGGGCGCCCAGATCAGCCAGCAGCGTCTCCGCCCGCCCGAGGCCCCGCGCATCGGGCCGCTCAAACCACGCGAACCCGGCCAGGTCGACGATTCCCGACGCCTTGAGGGTCAGGACCACCTCGGAAAGGTCCAGGCGCTTCACCTCCGGCAGTTCCTGCGCGGGGCGCTGGCCATGCTCGTGGGCGGTCCAGAGCCTGACACACACCCCGGGCGCCGTGCGGCCCGCGCGCCCCGCCCGCTGGTCGGCGCTCGCGGCGGAGATCTTCTCGACCAGGAGCGAGTTGATCCCGCGGACGGGATCAAAGCGCGCGATCCGGGCGAGGCCGCTGTCGATGACCGCGGTGACGCCGTCGATCGTGAGGGAGGTCTCGGCGACGTTCGTGGAGACGATGATCTTGCGGCCGTCGGCGCGCGACACGGCGCGGTCCTGCGCCGCGGGCGGAAGCTCGCCGTGCAGGGGGAGCACGGCGAAATCCCTCAGGCTCCGCATCCCCTGGATCGCCTGGATCGTGCGCCCGATCTCGAACGCCCCGGGCATGAAGACGAGCAGGTCGCCCCCGGTGGCGGCGGCCGCGCGCTCGCATTCCCGCGCGGCAACCTCCCATACCGGATCGGAATCGAAATTCACGGGCCTGGCGAGGTACTCGATTTCAACCGGGAAGGTCCGGCCCTTCGACTCTAGGACGTCGCACGGCTTGAGGTAGTCCTCGAGCACGCCCGCCTCCAGGGTGGCGGACATGACGGCGATCTTCAGGTCGGGCCTTCCGGCGCGCTGGATCCCGAGCGCCTTCGCGAGCGAGATGTCCCCGTACAGGTGCCGCTCGTGGAATTCGTCAAAGATGACGGCGCTCACCCCGAGAAGCGTCGGGTCAAAGGTCATCTGCCTGAGGAGGATCCCCTCCGTCACAAAGCGGATCCTGGTCCGCTCGCTCACGCGTGACTCCAGCCGGATCTGGTATCCCACGACATCGCCCAGCTCCGTTCCCACCTCCTCGGCGACGCGGCGGGCGAGCATCCGGGCGGCGAGCCGGCGGGGCTGGAGCACGACAACCTGGCCGCCGTCGAGAAACCCGTGGCGAAGGAGGATCTGCGGGATCTGCGTTGACTTCCCCGAGCCCGTCGGCGCCCGCACGATCACCCGGCCCTTGCCTCGCAGCGACGCCACGAGTGCGGACTCAAGCTCGTAGACGGGTAGCTCGCGGGGCTGCATTGGGAATGTGAATAACCGGTGAGTTACGTTGCTCGCAGGTTATTCACAGCATCGGAATGTGAGAGGATTGTGGATAAGAAAAGCTTCACCAAATCGTAACGGCGCCGCAACGTGTCGTCGTTCCTTGATAGAACAGCCGCAGCGCGAAGGCCTGAAAAACCCTTCGAAAGCACGGCTGAGATAATCCCGGGCGACCGGGGAAAGGACGGCGGCAGCTGGTGCCGCCATCCCCTCAGCGCAGCGATGCGTTCGCAGGCAATATCACCAGCTCCTCTGGACGGTGTCATGACCGTTCCAGTTACATGAACTCAGGAGCTGAGCGGCGAGGCGCGATTAGAAACCGCGATCCGAGCCGAGTCAGGCACGCGGGAAGTTTCGATCCGCGTGCCGACGCAGTTACCCAGAGGGTACGGCTGCTACTGCGCAGACCAGAACGCAGTCGCGTTTCCCGGCGGGACGACCCCGCCAGAAGGCCCGGATCGGTAAAAACGAACCGGGCGCGCAAGGGAGACGTGACGGCGGGGAGCGAGCGGGCCAGGCAAATCCCGTGAAACCTCCTCAATTGGGCGGCGTGTAAATCCACGTCACCCAACTGCAAAGCGAAGGCAGCCTGAGAGTTAAGAGGTCAGACCCGTAACGCGGGGCAAACGATCGGCCAAAAGCCGATGCCGTCCCCGTGGCAACGGTGCCGACGCGAAAGATCCGCACTTGTAGGCGTGTCTGCACCACGTCCGGCGTGTCGCCCCTGGCAGGGGGTGACCGAACTGGGCGAAGAGACCTCACTCGATAGACTCCAACCGGCAACGGTAGGAGCGATCCCGCCATGAGATTGAGAACTTCGCATGCCGCGAAGAGTGGCGTCGGGGAGCATACGGCCCGCGAAAGCGAGTGCGCCCAACGTATGCGATGGGAAAGAGCGCGTGGCGAGCGCCCACCCCCAAATTTGGCCCCGGAACCGAAAGGTTCCGGGGCCTTATTTTTTGCCCGCTTAAGGACCCCCTTCCGGGGCCCATTCCCGCGACCGGTTCGCCGTGCAGGGACAGGGCCTTGGGCCGGGAAGGGCCTTCGCCGCGGCCCTGCGCGTGCGTAAGCAAAAGTACGGATCAGGCTATTAGGGCGAATGATGAGGAACCACCCGGGGCGCGCCAGCCGCCGCGAGCCCCCGTCCCTTCCTCCGCCGCGGTGAGCAACTTCCGTCGGCTTTGCCGTTTTGGGGGCGATCCGCGCGCGGCAGGGACGGGAGAGGGACCCGCGATCCCGTTCGCCCTTGCGTTCAGCGCCCACGGATGGCAGGATTGACCTCTTTTTCAAGATCACAGACCGCTCCGCGCAATGAACCAGAACATCCGCAATATCGCCATCATAGCCCATGTTGACCACGGCAAGACGACCCTGGTTGACAAGCTCCTCAAGGAGGGCGGTGTCTTTCGCGCCAACCAGCATGTCGAGGAGCGCGCCATGGACTCGATGGACCTGGAGAAGGAGAAGGGCATCACCATCAAGGCGAAGAACACGTCCGTCCACTGGGGCGACAAGACGATCAACATCGTCGACACTCCCGGGCATGCGGACTTCGGGGGCGAGGTCGAGCGGGCGCTGCGCATGGTCGACGGCGTGCTCCTGCTCGTGGACGCCTACGACGGCCCCCAGGCCCAGACGCGCTTCGTCCTCAGGAAGGCCCTGGCCCATGGGCTCAAGGTGGTGATCGTGATCAACAAGATCGACCGCGAGAACTCGGAGCCGAAGAAGATGTACGACAAGGTCCAGGAGCTGCTCCTGGAGCTCAACGCGACGGAGGAGCAGTTCGACGCCCCGGTCGTCTTCGGCTCCGCCCGCGACGGCTACATGATGTACCACCTAGGCGAGGAAAAGAAGGACATGTCCCCCCTGTTCCAGACCATCCTCGACCACGTCCCTCCCCCGTTCGCGAAGCCCAACGAGCCCTTCCACATGCTCGTGTCCAACATAGACTGGAGCGACTACGTGGGCCGGATCGCGGTCGGAAAGATCCTCGGGGGCACCGCGAAGCTCGGCGACTCCGTCTTCGTGATCCGCAATTCGGACGGCTCGAAGAAGCGCGCGAAGATCACCAAGGTCATCGAGTTCACCGGCCTCGGCACGGCCGAGACGGAGAGCGGAACCGCCGGCGACATCGTCGGCCTGTCCGGATTCGAAGACATCGACATCGGCGACACGATCGCGGCCAGCGAGGAGCAGCACGCCCTGCCCTTCGCCCTGATCGATCCCCCGACGCTCGAGATGCAGTTCTGCGTCAACGACGGCCCCCTGGTCGGGCGCGAGGGCAAGCTCGTGACCTCCCGCCAGCTCCGCGACCGCCTGTTCCGCGAGCTGAAGACCAACGTCTCCATCAAGGTCGAGGAGACCGACACGGCGGGCGTCTACAACGTGAAGGCCCGCGGCGCCATGCAGATCGCCGTCCTCGTCGAGACGATGCGGCGCGAGGGCTTCGAGCTCCTCGTCTCCCGCCCGACGGTGATCGAGCGGAACGAGAACGGGAAGCGGCTCGAGCCCTTCGAGACCCTCTGGATCGAGGTCCCCGGCGAGAGCGTCGGCGCGATCGTGCAGAACCTGGCAAACCGCAAGGGCCTGATGACGAACATGGAGAAGCTCTCCCACTCCACGATGATCGAGGCCACCATCACGACCCGCGGGCTGATCGGATTCGAGATCGACGTGGTCAACGCGACCAGCGGCCGGGGCGTCATGAGCCATCTCTTCAAGGAATACGCGCCCTATGCGGGCGAGGTCCTCACGCGGCTCACCGGCACGATCCTCGCGACCGAGCCCGGCGTCACCACCGCCTACGCGCTCGAGGGCGTGCAGGAGCGGGGGAAGCTCTTCGTCGGGCCCGGCGAGGAGGTCTACGAGGGGATGATCGTGGGCGAGAATCCCCGCAACGAGGACATCTCCGTCAATGCGGTGCGGGCGAAGCAGCTCACGAATTTCCGCTCCCAAGGCGAGGGCAAGGGCATCCAGCTCACGCCCCCGACCAAGCTCTCGCTGGAGCGCTCGATCGAGTACATCGCCTCGGACGAGTTCGTGGAGGTGACGCCCAAGAACCTGCGCCTGCGCAAGCGCATCCTGAGCGCGACCGAGCGGCGGAAGCAGGAACGCAAGGGCTGACTCCCCGCGCGGCCGGCGGCGCTACGCCGTCAGCTGCGCGTAGGCGGCGGCGTCGAGCAGCGAGGCGGCCTCGGCCGGGTTCGAGGCCTTGAGCTTGAGGATCCAGCCCGCGGCGTAGGGGTCCTTGTTCAGCGTCTCCGGGGCGCTGTCGAGCGCCGTGTTCACGGCGACCACGGTGCCGCCCACGGGGGAGTAGACGTCGGACGCCGCCTTGACCGACTCCACCACGCCGAAGGGCGCCCCCTGCTTGAGCGCGGCGCCGACCTTCGGGAGCTGGACGTACGTGATGTCTCCGAGGGAGCCCTGCGCGTAGTCGGTGATGCCCACGGTCGCCGAGCCGTCGCCCTCGAGCTTCAGCCATTCGTGGGACTTTGCGTAGCGTAGCGACCCGGGTACGTTGCTCATGAGGGCTTTCTTAATTCGACAAACGGGGGTTTTACGAGCCGCAAGTCGATGAGGCTCCCCCTGACGTCCACGCGAAGCGCCCCGGCGGAGGCGGGTGTCTCGACCAGCGCGGTCCCGATGGCCTCGGAGAGAATAGGCGAGAGCGTCCCGGAGAGCACGCGGCCGACGGTGGCCCCGTCGGCGCCCGCCACCGGCGTCTCCGGGCGCACGATCCGGCGGTCGCCCGTCCTGAAGAACACCACCTTGCGGGCCGAGCCGTCCTTCTTCTCCAGGGCAAGCGCCGCGCGGCCCGAGAAATCGCACTCCTTGTCGAGCTTGACGGTCCATCCGAGCCCGGCGGTGAGGGGCGATATCTCGCGCGTCAGCTCGTGGCCGTAGAGCGGGTACCCGGCCTCGAGCCGGAGGCTGTCGCGCGCGCCGAGCCCGCAGAGCTCGAGCCCGTGGGGCCGCCCGGCGGCGAGGATCGCCTCGGAGAGCGCGGGCGCCTCGCCGGCCGCGTGGTAGAGCTCGAATCCGTCCTCCCCGGTGTAGCCCGTCCGGCTGATGATGCACCGCGCGCCGGCGATGATCCCCTCCGCGAAATGGTAGTACTTGAGAACCCCGAGACTCATCTCCGTCAGCGACTGCAGGATGGCGGCGGCGGCCGGGCCCTGAACCGCGACGAGCGCGCACCCATCGGAGCGGTCCGTCACGGCGACATCGCAGCCGGCCGCCCTGGCCCGCATCCAATCGAGGTCGGCCTGCGTGTTGCCGGCGTTGACGCAGAGCAGGAAATCCTCGGGCCCCCGCATGTACACGAGGAGGTCGTCGATCACCCCGCCGTCCGGGTGGCACATCGGCGAATAGAGCACCCTGCCCGGGTACATCTTGCCGACGTCGTTTGTCACCAGGGCGTTCAGGAAAGCCCCCGCGCCCGGCCCCTGGATGTCGACCTCTCCCATGTGGCTCACGTCGAAGAGGCCCGCCGCCCGCCTCACCGCCTTGTGCTCCTCGAGGATGCTGCGGTACTGCACCGGCATCTCCCAGCCCGCGAAATCGACGAGCTTCGCGCCGTGCGACACGTGGAAGTCCCGAAGGGGGGTGCGCTTGAGGTCGGCCATCGCCCTATAGGTAGCCCCCCAAACCGGCCCCGCTGCAAGGCTCTTTTGTGGTCGGAAAAGAGCCCGCGCCGCCTAGGCTGCGGCGATGGTCAGGCTTTTCCTCCCCTTTGTCATCGCCTTCGTCGTCGGCACCTCGTTCCTCTGCTCCCTCTGCGAGTCCATTGTCCTGTCAACGACCATAGCCGAGATCGAGACCCTGAAGAAGAGCCGCCCGCGGCGCGGGGCGCTCCTCGAGACCCTAAAGCGCGAGATCGACGCCACGATTTCCGCGATCCTGACCCTGAACACCGTCGCCAATAGCCTGGGATCGGTGATCGTCGGCGTCCTGGCGGCGCGCTTCTACGGCGGCGCCATGCTCGCCGCGATCTCGATCGGGTTCGGGGCCGTCCTGCTCGTCTTTTCGGAGGTGCTGCCGAAGAACATCGGCGTCGCCCACCGGAGCGCGCTCCAGCCCTACGTGGTCTATCCGCTCGCATGGCTGCGCCGCGTGCTCGTCCCGGTGACCTGGATCTGCGCGCTCGTGGTGAGGCCCTTCGTGGGGCCCCCGGCGAGGCTCCACCGCTCGGGCGAGGAGATCATCCTGCTCGCCGAGCGCGGGGCGAAGGAGGGCACCCTGACGAGGAGCGAGTCGAACATCATCGCCAACGCCCTCTCCCTGGACAACGTGCGGGTGAGCGAGATCATGACGCCGCGGACGGTCGTCACCGCGCTCAACCGCTCCGCCTCGGTGGCCGACGTATTCAGGGAGCACCCCACTCTGCAGTTCGGCAGGATGCCGGTCTTCGGCAAGAACCTGGACGACATCGTGGGGGTCGTGCGCAACCGCGACCTGCTCAAGGCCAAGGCGCAGGACCAGGACGCCGGCCTCGTCGAGCACTTCATGCAGGAGGCGCAGTTCATCCCCGAGACGGCGACCCTGGGCAACGCCCTCCAGGTGTGCCTCAGGACGCACAACAAGCTGCTCGTCGTTGTCGACGAGTTCGGCGCGACCGCCGGCGTGGTGACGATGGAGGACGTCATCGAGCACCTCCTCGGCCGGGAGATCTTCGAGAAGGACGATGTCGCCGTGGACATGCGCGAGCTGGCCCGCACGAGGCTGCAGAAGCAGGACCGCCGGCGCATATGACCCCGCCGCTCGCGTACTGGGTCGACCAGCTCGATCCCTTCCTCATCCGTTTCCACGGGAATGTCGGCATCCGCTACTACGGGCTCTCGTATGCGCTCGGATTCCTTGCCGCCGCGTGGCTCCTCTACCGATACGCCCGGGCCGGCCGCTCGCTGCTGCCCGCGGACAAGGTCCCCGACTTCATGGTGGCCGCGGTGATCGGCGTCCTCGCGGGCGGCAGGATCGGCTCGTACATCCTCTACGACCGCTGGAGGAACTTCAGGACCGATCCCCTTGAGATCCTGCGCGTATGGGAGCCCGGGATGGCCAGCCATGGCGGGATGATCGGCGTCTTCCTCGCCGCCCTTTGGTTCTCCCGCTCCCAGAGGATCCCCCTCCTGCACCTGTCGGACCTGGTGGCGTCGGTGGCGCCCGCGGGCCTCTTTCTCGGCAGGATCGCGAACTTCATCAACGGGGAGCTCTGGGGCAAGCCGACGGACGTGCCCTGGGCCGTCATCTTCCCGCGGAGCCCCCCTGGTCCGTCCGGCCTCCCCGTTCCCCGCCACCCGTCCCAGCTCTACGAGGCAGGGCTCGAGGGCGCCCTGCTCTTCGCCTACCTGCAGTGGCGCTTCTGGAAAACCGGCGCCGTCCGGGAGCGTCCGGGAAGGCTGGCGGGCGAATTCCTGATCCTCTATGCCTGCGTCCGGATCGCGGGCGAGGTGTTCCGCGAGCCGGATGCCGACGTGTCGCTCATCCTGGGGATGAGCCGGGGCACGTTCTACTCGCTCTTCATGATCGCATTCGGCCTTGTCCTCTGGCTGCGCAGGGGAAGGCCCCTGGAGGGGCTGAAGCCGTAGGGCGGCTATACCACCGTGCCCGGCGCGATCACGGCTCCCTTGGGCACGACGAGGACGCCGTCCCGGATGACCACGGCGCCGTCCGCGTAGACCCCGTCGGGGTTTCCGACGGCGGACAGCCTGGAGCCGTCCCCGATCCGCGTGTTCTTGTCGATGATCGCCCTTCGGATGAGGCAGTTGCGGCCGACGCCCAGGTTCGGGATCCCGCGCGCAAGGTTCGAGGCGATCTGCTCCGGCGTCTCGTAGTAGTCGGCGCCCATCACGATCACGTCCTCCAGGTCCGAGCCCTCGCCGATGTAGGAGCGGATGCCGAACAGGCTGTGCTTGAGCGACGAGTCGGTCAGGATGCAGCCGTCGGCAACCACCACGTTGTCGATCTTGCACTTGTTCAGCTTCGAGGCCGGCAGGTACTCGTAGTGCGTGTAGACGGGCGTCGTCGCGTCGAAGAAGTTGAAGGGAGGAAGGGGCTGGGCCAGCGCCAGGTTCGCCTCGAAGAACGCCCGCACCGTGCCGATGTCCTCCCAGTAGCCCTCGAAGATGTACGCATACAGCTTCTTCCTTCCCAGGAGGGCCGGGATCACCTCGCGCCCGAAATCGGTCATCGTGGTCTCGAGGGCCTCGGCCAGGGCGGGCCTGTTGAAGACATAGATGCCCATCGAGGCGAGGCATCGCTTCTCTTCCGAGCGCTCCTTGAGCTTGCTGTCGATCGCGGGGCTCAGCGCAAGGCTGGCGATCACCGCCGGATCCTTCGGCTTCTCCACAAACTCCTGGATCGAGAGGTCGTCCGCCACCCGCATCAGCCCGAGGCCCTCGACCTTGGAGACCGGGAAGGGCTTGGCCGAGATCGTGACGTCGGCCCCGGTGGCCAGGTGCCGCTCGATGATCTCCCTGAAGTCCATCCGGTAGAGCTGGTCGCCGGAGAGGATCAGGATGAGGTCGTGCGGGTACTTGCGGAAATGGATGATGTTGCGGCGAACCGCGTCGGCCGTCCCCTGGTACCAGTCCAGGCTCTTCTCGGTCTGCTCGGCAGAGAGGATGTCGATGAAGCCGCCCCCGAACGGGTCGAACTGGTAGGCGCCCTGGATGTGGCGGTGGAGCGACGCCGTGTTGAACTGCGTGAGGAGGAATATCCGGTTGATCTCCGAGTTGATGCAGTTGCTGATCGGGATGTCCACCAGGCGGTACTTGCCGGCGAGGGGCACGGCGGGCTTGCAGCGCTCCAGCGTCAGCGGCGCAAGGCGCGTCCCTCGGCCACCTCCCATGATGACTGCGAGCACGCGTTTTTGGGTGGTCATGGGAATACCCTTTTCTATCGTGGACGGCTACTTCGCGAGACTAAATCGCTGACTGCACCCCCACCCAACCACCAACACCCATGTGCGGCATCGTCGGCTACGTCGGAAACCGCAAGGCGGCGACCATCCTCATCGAAGCCCTGAAGCGCCTCGAGTACCGGGGATATGACTCCGCCGGGATCGCCATCTCCCAGGGCGGCGCCCTGGCGGTGGTCAGGAGGACGGGCCGGGTGGAACGGCTGGCGAAGGAGGCGGCCAAGCTTCGCCTGGGCGGGACGTCGGGAATCGGGCACACCCGGTGGGCCACGCACGGGGCCGTCACCGAGACGAACGCCCATCCCCATCTGAGCAGCGACGGCAAGTTCGCTCTGATCCACAACGGCGTCATCGAGAACTACAGCCAGATCAAGGCCTTCCTCGTCTCGGAAAACTACACCTTCAAGTCCGAGACCGACACGGAGGTCCTGTGCAACCTGATCGCCTACCACTATGCCAAGATGGGGGCGCAGGCCGACGGCCAGAGCCCCTTCCTTGAAAGCGTGCGCAAGGCGCTCCACCACGTCGAGGGCACGTACGGCATCGCCGCGCTGTGCACCGAGCATCCCGGGGAGATCGTGGCGGCGCGCAAGGCGTCGCCGCTCATCCTCGGCGTCGGCGACGACGAGTACCTCCTCGCCAGCGACGCGTCCGCGCTCGTGAGCAGGACCCGCAACGTCGTCTACCTGAAGGACGGCGAGCTCGTCCACATCGCCGGGAAGGATTTCGCGATAAGCACCCTCGAGCAGGCGGACGTCTCGCCCGTCGTCGACCGGATCGACTGGTCGGTCGAGGAGGCGACCATGGACGGGCATGACCACTTCATGGAGAAGGAGATCTTCGAGCAGCCCCTGGCGCTTGAGAACGCGATGCGCGGCCGCTTTTCCGCGGACGGGAGCACGGCGATGTTCGGCGGCCTCAACCTCACCCCGGAGGAGTTCCGGAACTTCAACCGGTTCATGTTCTGCGCCTGCGGCACGGCCTGGCACGCCTGCCTCGTCACCGAGCACCTCATCGAGCGCTTCGCCCGAGTGCCCGTCGAGGTCGACTACGCCTCCGAGTTCCGCTACCGGAACGCCCCGCTCGACCCCAACACGCTCTTCTTCGTGGTCAGCCAGTCCGGCGAGACGATCGACACCCTCGCCGCGATGCGGGAGGCGAAGCGCAAGGGATTCCGGGTCCTCGCCATCAACAACGTGGTGGGCTCGAGCATCGCCCGGGAGGCCGACGGCGGCATATACCAGCACGTCGGGCCCGAGATCGGGGTCGCCTCGACCAAGGCGTTCACGTCCCAGCTCCTCCTCGGCGCGATGGTCGCCCTCTATGTGTCGCGGCTGCGCGACATGAGCTTCAACGACGGCGTGGACTACGTGAACGCCCTGCGCGGCGCCCCCGAGCTCGTGCGAAGGGCGCTCGCCCAGGCCCCGCGGATAAAGGCCATCGCCCGGCGCTACGCGCACTACACCGACTTCCTCTTCCTCGGCCGCCTGTCGCTGTTCCCGATCGCGCTCGAGGGGGCGCTCAAGCTGAAGGAGATCTCGTACATCCATTCCGAGGGCTACCCGGCCGCCGAGATGAAGCACGGGCCGATCGCGCTCGTCTGCGAGAAATGCCCGAGCGTGTTCTTCGCGCCGAAGGGGGAGATCTTCAACAAGATCGTCTCCAGCATGCAGGAGATCAAGGCGCGCAAGGGCCCGGTCATCGCGATCGCGACCGAGGGGTGCGAGCTTCCCCCGGGCCTCGCCGACGACGTGATCGAGATCCCCGACTGCCACGAGGCGGTGCTCCCGATCGTGGCGACCATCCCGGTCCAGCTGCTGAGCTACTATATCGCGGTCGAGCGCGGCTGCGATGTCGACAAGCCCAGGAACCTGGCCAAGTCGGTGACCGTCGAGTGACCATGGAGATCCACCCGACGAAGGAGGAATTCCTGGGGCTCGCCAGGAATGGAAACGTGATCCCCGTGTACGCGGACCTCATGGCGGACTTCGAGACGCCCGTGTCGGCTTACGCCAAGCTCCGGGCCCACGGCCCCGCGTACCTGCTCGAGTCGGTCGAGGGCGGCGAGCGCCTGTCCCGCTACAGCTTCATCGGCTGCCGGCCCCGGAAGATCCTCGCCTGCGGGCCGAAGGTCACCGTTGTCCGCGAGCAGGGGCGCCCCGAAAGGCGGATACCCACGCCCTCCGACCCCCTTTCCCTCGTCGAGGACGAGCTCAGGCAGTTCCGCCCGGTCAGGCTCCCCGGCCTTCCCCGGTTCACGGGCGGGGCCGTGGGCT